>Ga0207908_1000331_pt1 | contig 12983 bp, 11 predicted proteins | sample MalvirmetagMSP81_FD_184224 | JGI IMG/M metagenome (GOLD analysis project Ga0207908, IMG submission 184224) | Marine viral communities from the Deep Pacific Ocean - MSP-81 (SPAdes) | ecosystem: Environmental > Aquatic > Marine > Oceanic | place: Pacific Ocean | collected 2011-04-18
CGGCCCGGGCCGTCAGCTCCGGGACGAGCTGCACCGACGTGGCTCCGGTGCCGATGATGGCCACCCGTCGACCGTCGATCTCGACGTCGTCGTCCCACCGGGCGGTGTGCATGACGTCGCCCGCGAAGTCGTGCAGGCCGGGGATGTCGGGGACCTTGAGGTGGGACAGGAACCCGGTTGCCATCACCAGGTACCGGCAGGTCAGGCCGGGTTGGCCGTCGATGTCGACGTGCCAGCGCTGCCCCTCCTCCTCCCATCGGACCCCGGTGACGTCGATGGACAGCCGCAGGTGCCGGCGGAGGTCGTGGTCGTCGGCGATGCGGTTGGCGTAGGCCCGCAGCTCCTCCCCCGGCGCGAACACCCGGGACCACGAGGGGTTGGGCGCGAAGCTGTAGGAGTAGGTGACCGAGGCGATGTCGACGGCCAGGCCGGGGTAGCGGTTGACGTGCCAGGTCCCGCCGACCCCGTCCTCGCGGTCGAGGATCACGAAGTCCTCGATGCCGTCACGGCGCAGCTGGATGGCGATGCCCATGCCGCCGAAGCCGGCCCCGACGACCACGACCTGGTGGTCGACGGCAGCAGGATCGTTCCGGGTTGGCGACGGCGCGGGACGCACAGCAACGTTCATGCCATGGAATGATGGCACATCCGATCGGGCGGACCGGTCGTCGGGCTGGGGTTTGTGGCCCCGTGTCGTCGTTTCCTACCCTTCGGGGGCATGGCCAGTCGCCCCGCCCCCACCGCCGACGAGCTCCACACCCGCCTGGACGGTCGCCGACTGTCCGAGCTGGACGACCTGACCAGGTCCCTGGCCATGGCCGAGCTGTCGATGATCGCCTACCTCGACGGCCACGACGCCGACGAACCCGCCGAGGTCATGGGGTTCGCCGACATCGAGTTCATCGACCGCGACGGGGCCCAGGCCACGGTGTTCCTCAGCGAGCACGACCGGGTGGTCGCCTGCCGGGGGACCGAACCGCACGAGTGGAACGACGTCAAGGCCGACGCCAACGCCCTGACGGACCTGGCGGAGACCGTCGGCCGGGTGCACCGCGGCTTCAAGCGCGAGGTCGACGACCTGTGGCCGCTGGTCAAGGACCACCTCGTGGCGGACGGTCGCGACGTCTGGTTCACCGGTCACTCCCTCGGTGGTGCGATGGCGATGATCTGCGCCGGCCGCTGCGAGCTCGAGGACATCCCGATCCATCCCGTCCAGGTCATCACGTTCGGGACACCACGCGTGGGCACCAAGCGCTACGTCAGCCATGCCGACCTCGACATCCTCCGCTGGGTCAACAACAACGACGTCGTGGCACGCGTGCCGCCGATGTGGATGGGCTACCAGCACGTCGGGAAGCTGCAGTACCTCGACGCCGACGGGGTCCTGCGGAAGCTGTCACGCAAGGCCATCGCGCAGGACCGCTGGCGTGGGTTCGTCGAGGGGCTGAAGCGCGGCCGCGTGGACAACCTGCAGGACCACCTCGTCCTCGACTACGTCGCCCACATCGCGGCCAACCTCGAGCGCAGGGATGCCGGGCAGCGGTCACCGGCGCAGTCCGCGCAGGATCAGTCGGCGAAGTAGTCCAGCAGGGCGTCGTGGAGGTGCCCGTTGGAGGCCAGCGCCGACTGGGCGTGGGCGCTGGTGCCACCGTCGAGGCTGCTGAACCGGCCACCGGCCTCGGCCATGATGACCGGCAGCGGCGCCAGGTCCCAGACGGCTGCCTCGGGGTCGACCATCGCCTCGACCCTGCCGGTCGCCACGAGGGAGTAGCCGTACCCGTCACCCCAGGTCCGCATCGTGAACGGTGAGGTTGCCGCCCGCTCGCGCAGGTGGTCGGGCCACCACTCGAACCCGCTCGTCATGACGTAGGCCCGGGTGAGGTCGGTGGTCTGGCTGACCCGTGCAGGGGCGTCCTGGTGGAAGCACCCAGCCCCGCGTCCGGCGACGGTGATCTCCTCCAGCGCCGGTGCGGCGATCAGGCCGACCAGCGGCCCGTCGGCGTCGTCACAGGCGATCAACGTCGTGAACAGCGGGACCCCGTGCACGAAGGACTTGGTGCCGTCGATGGGGTCGAGGTACCACGTGCGGCCGCTGGTCCCGGGGACGTCGTCGTGCTCCTCCCCCACGATGGCGTCATCGGGGAAGGCCGCCGTGATCCGCTCGCGGAGCAGCGTCTCGGCGGCCCGGTCGGCGACGGTGACCGGCGAGTCGTCGGCCTTGTGGTCCACGGCGAGGCTGCTGTCGCGGTAGTGGCCGAGGATCACCCGACCCGCGTCACGGGCGATGTCGACTGCGAACTCCATGAGGTCCTGCACGGCGCCGACGATAGACGCCTGTCGGACAACGGGCCGCCCGTCGTGATCGCCCGACACCCGCCACCCCGGCCCGAGCCCTCGACCCGACGCCTGTCGGGAAACGGGCCGCCCGTCGTGATCGCCCGACAACCGTGCGGGTACCTTGGCCGGCGATGCAGCCGAGCACGTTGGTCGTTCGCCCCGTCCGCCCCGAGGAGTACGTCGAGACCGGCCGCATCGTGCTGGCGGCCTACGACGCGGCCGGGCGGATCGAGGGGCCCTACCGCATCCGGATCGAGGACACCGCGGCCCGGGCGGAGGCGGGGTCGGAGGTGTGGGTGGCCGTCGACGGTGGCCGCGTCCTCGGCAGCGTCACCTTCACCGATGCCGGCGACCCCAACCTCGAGGACGACACCCACGGCGACTGCGGCTTCCGCATGCTCGGCGTCGACCCAGCCGCCCAGGGGCTCGGTGTCGGACGGACCCTGGTCCAGCGATGCATCGACACGGCGACCGAGCGTGGCCGCAGGCGGCTGTCGATCTACTCGATGATCTGGATGCCGGCGGCCCACGCGATGTACGAGCGCATGGGCTTCACGCGACGGCGCGACCGCGACGTGTTGTTCCCTGCCGGCGTGGGGTGGGCGTTCCAGCGCAACCTGGTGCCCGACGCCGACGCGTGGTTCCCGCCCGAGGGGCCACCCGCCAAGCCGCCGCCGTGGTACCTCGACGTCCTCAGCTGACCACCGCTGACCACCGGCTGACCACCCCCGTGCCGGCCCCGGAATCGGGTCAGGTCGGGGGGAAGAGGATCATCAGGCAGGTCCACAGGACGTGGGTGATGATCGTCGCGCCGACCGACCGCGTGACCAGCAGCAGGCTGCCCCACACCAAGCCACCAAGCGCGGCCGCGGCGATCAGGGCCAGCTTGAGGGTCGCGACGTGGAACAGCGCGTAGCCCGCCGTGGAGACCACCACCAGCGCGAAACCCTGACGCTTGCGGCCCAGGCCGTCGGGAAGGTGGAGGCGCACCCGGTCGGCCACCATGGTGGTGAACGCCCCACGCCAGAACACCTCCTCCAGCCCCGCGGTGAGCACGCCGCCGAGCAGCAGCTGACCCCAGACCGGCAGGGTGCCGGTGCGCTGGTAGACCTCCAGCGCCGTCTCGGTGAAGGCCGGAAGGACCCGGGAGGCGATGCCGAACAGCAGGTGGCCGACGGCGAAGTGCACCAAGGCCACGACGACGGCCAGGCCGGCGATCGGCCAGGTCAGCGCGAACGACGGCTCGGATTCGTCGTTGGCCCGCCGCACCCAGAAACCCGTCAGACCGGTTACCACCCCGCCGGCGACGACGACCGGGAAGAACGGCAGGCCGGTCAGGTTGAACGCAAGCCCCCAGATCACGGACAGGCCGACGAAGGCGACCGCGAGGCGGACGCCCTGTCGGTCGAGCTTGCGGACGCCCTGTCGGTCGAGCTCGGGGTCGGCCCGGGGGTCGAGCTGCTGACTGCGTTCGATGGACACGATGCTCCTGTGTACCCCGAGCGGCACGGATGACACGGGGAGTGGCGGTCAGGCGCGGGCCGTCCGTGCGCCGTCGCCCGGCGACGCGGTCGACTCGGAGGCGACCAGCCGGGCGAGCCGTTGCATGGCGATGACCCCGACGACGGGGCCGGGCACGAGGATGGCGAAGGCCAGCCACCACGACGTCGCGTCACGGACGAGCGGGACCAGCCAGATGGTGATGACGGTCAGGGTGAAGCCGACCGCCAGCTGCATCGTGACGGCCGTCCCCACGTAGCGCTGGTCGGCGTGCTCGGTCACGAGGGCGGAGAACTGTGCGGAGTCCGCGACCACCCAGAAACCCCACACGAGGCCCGCCACGAGCACGATCGGCCACGGCGCCTCCACCAGCGCTCCGACGACCAGCGCCATCGTGCCGCTGATGCCCATGGCGATGGACGTCGAGGTGGTCCTCGAGAACCGGTCGCCAAGCACGCCGCCGACCCAGCTGCCGATCGCCCCCATGCCGATGACCACGAAGGTGACCAGGGCGGCGCCACGGGTGTCGCCGTCCAGCACGTCGGTGAAGAAGACGGCGAACCACGCCCACATCGCGTACAGCTCGTACATGTGGCCGAAGTAGCCGATCGATGCGAGGCGCACCTTGCGGTCGGTGAAGACCAGGCCCAGCTTCGATGGGTCGAACGGGGTTGAGGGGAAGGGGAACGGTCCGTCGTCGGTGCCGAGCTCGGCCAGCAGGCCACCGGCCACCGTCAGGGTGCTGGTCACCACGATCAGCAGTCGCCAGTCGATCCCCCCGAAGGAGTTCACCAGGTGCGGCAGCGCCGAGCCGAGGGTCAGCGCCCCCACCATCACCCCGAGCGCCGTGCCCCGCTGCTGTCGGAACCACGTCGACATCGACTTCAGGCTGGGGCCGTAGACCCCCGACAACGATGCCCCGACCAAGAACCGCAGGACGAGCGCCGGGCCGAACGACCCCGCCGCGAGCAGGCCCAGGTTGGCGGCCGCCGCCCCGATGGTGCCGAGCAGGACCAGCCGACGTGCCCGGACCAGGTCCGCAAGGTTGGTCGCGGCCGTGGCCACGGCGCCGACGACGAAACCCAGCTGCACCGCGATGGTCAGCAGCGACCCCTGCGCGGCGCTGATGCCGAGGTCCTCGCGAAGCTGCGGCAGCACGGCGGCCGCGGAGAACCACGTCGCCATGGACAGGATCATCGCCGCCGACAGCACCGTCAGGGCACGCCAGCGTCCGGGCGGGTCGGCAGCGGCCGTCGAAGCCGCGGCACCGGCGTCGGCGTGGCTCATGGTGTCCGCCACGCCGCCCGGTCGACCCAGCCCCCCGTCATGCCTTCGGCCTCGTCAGGCCCTCCTGCACGACGGAGGCGACCATCCGTCCGTCCTGGGTGAAGACCTGGCCACGGGAGAAACCACGGGCGCCCGACGCCGACGGCGACTGCATGTCGTAGAGCATCCACTCGTCGGCGCGGAACGGACGGTGGAACCACATGGCGTGGTCGAGGGAGGCCAGCCTGATCCGGTCGGGTCCGCCCGGGAACAGCCCGTGGGGCGTGATGGAGGCCCCGAGGAGCGAGACGTCGCTCATGTAGGTCAGGACGCAGGCGTGCAGGTGCGGCTCGTCGGGGAAGGTGTCCAGGGATCGGATCCACGCCTGCAGCCGCCCCGACCGCTCCGCTGCGGCTTCGTTGGGCAGCTTGACGTACCGCATGTCCATCGACGCCCATTCCGGGTGCGGCGGCTGCCAGTCCACGCCGTAGCGCTTCAGCTGGTCGGGCAGGTTCTCCAGCTCGTCCGGCGACGGCACGTCGGGCATGGCCTCGGCGTGCTCGGGCCCGTCCTCGTGCACCTGGAAGGACGCGGAGAGGTGGAAGATGGCCTTGCCCTGCTGGGTGGCCACCACGCGTCGGGTCGAGAACGACCGGCCGTCACGGATGCGGTCAACGGTGTAGATGATGTTGTGCTTGGGGGATCCCGGACGCAGGAAGTAGGCGTGCAACGAATGGACGCTGCGCTCCTCCTGCACGGTGCGGACGGCCGCGACGAGCGACTGGGCGGCGACGTGGCCACCGAAGGTGCGCTGCACGTCGGTGTTCGGCGCGGTGCCGCGGAAGAGGTCCACGTCCAGTGTCTCGATGTCCAGCAGCTGCAGCAACGTCGACGGCGGGGTCTCCATGGGGTCAGAGTGTCGCAGGCCGTGCCATCCGCGGCAGCCCTCCCGTGCTGACCGACCCCGGTGACCGACCCCGGTGACCGACCCGGGCGGCCGGTCCCAACCAGCCGGGCCAGGGCCGGCCGTGTCAGGGGCCAGCCGTGTCAGGGACGTGGCGACATCAACGCGAGGGGAACGCTGATGCCCAGCCGGTCACCACGCACCGTCGCGATCCTGCGGCCGGGTTACACGGCGTCCTTGGCTCGGCCGATGTGGTCGGGGCCGAGCAGCGCCACGGCCGCGTCGAGGTCGGCCACCGTCACGGCAAGCCCCCAGAACCGCGCCGGACGGTCGTCGGGGCGCGGGTCGGAGGGCGCCATCACCTCCAGCACCGTGCGACCGCCGGGGGTCGGCACGACGAGGAACCGCATGGCTCGATCGAGCGTGGGGTGGGCGGCGCTGCGCGCGACCGACCAGCCCAGTCCCTCCAGCGCGGCCGTCGTGCGATCCGGGGCCGGTGTGCCGATGACGAGATGGTCGAGCCCCGTGGCGGTGTTGGCGTGGGCCGGCTGTCCCGCCAGCAGGTCGTCGCCGCTGGCGGGCGGGGGGAGGACCGGCAGGCCATCGACGTGGTCGGTCACTGGGTCCAACGACCAGCCGGTCACCCCCGCCTCGCCCTCGGCCCCGAGCACGACGGCCAGCCCGCCGAGGTGGACGACCCCAGCCGCGACGGTGAACCCGGCCCGCTGCCAGGCCAACGGATCGTCGGCGACGTGCACGGCGGTGAGGCTGGTCGGCTGCATACCGCGATTCTGGCATCACGATCGGCAACAATGCGCTGATGCGAGCCGCCTCCACCCTGCTGTCCGTCTTCCTCGTGGTCCTCGTGGTGGTGACCGCCACCCCCAACGAGGCGGTGACCGCCCAGGAGGGCGCCACCCGCGTGGCGCTCGCGGACTGGACCCCGCTGCCAGCCGCGGGGCAGGCCGAGGTCAGCCCCGAGGCGCAGGCCCTGCGCGCGGAGCTGCTCGGTCCCGACGCGCTGGATCCCGACACGGTCACCATGCACTGGTTCGGGGTGTCCGGGTTCGTCCTGACCTATCGAGGCCACCTGCTGCTCCTCGACGCGTGGGAGATCATCGGGGCGACCAACGACTACGCACCCATCGGCCGAGAGGAGCTGGCGGCCCTGGAGCCCGAGGCGATCCTGATCGGACACGGCCACTTCGACCACGCCGCCGACGCCGGATACGTCGCCGGGCGGACCGGCGCCCCGGTCGTGGGCAGCGAGGAGATCTGCGACAACGCCGAGGCCGACGCGACCGCCGAGGGCAACACCATCACCTGCGTGATCACCGGCACGGCCGACACCCCGGCGCCGGGCACCGCCCAGCCGCTGCAGCTGTTCGCCGACACCGAGCCCATCACGGTGCTGCAGCACATCCACTCCGCCGCCACCCCGCCCGGCCCGGACAACCAGCCCAACCCGCAGGTGCCGGTGTTCGACCCAGCGCCCTACATCGAGCACTTCGCCGACGACCCCGAGGAGCTCGCCAGGTTCGTCGCATCACAGTCCGACCAGCAGGGCGGTACCTGGATGTACCACTTCGTCGCCGACGACTTCACGTTGTTGTGGGGCAACTCCTCCGGGCCGATCTTCACCGACCCGGCCGTCGGCGACGCGCTCGGCGCCTTCCCCGGCTGCGTGGACGTGATGTCCAACGCGATCCTCGGGTTCGACCAGGTCGTCTCGGGCCTGCAGGACCCCCGCCTGTACGTCGACGCGGTCCAGCCCAAGGTCTACCTGCCCCAGCACGGCGACGCGTGGGCGCCGGTGATCTCCGCCGGCCAGGCCCAGTACGTCCCGCTGTGGAAGGTCGAGAACACCGAGCTCGGCATCGGCCAGCCCGCGACCCGCTTCCTGGTCGACCCCGACGAGTACATGGTCCCGGTGGCCTTCGACATCCACGACCCGCTGTGGGCCGACGAGACACCCGGCAGCGCCTGCGCGACCCAGCGGATCGATCGCCGATGGGGCTCGGAGCGCCACGCCACGGCCGTTCGGCTGTCCCAGGCCCGGTTCGCACCCGGCGCCGACGAGGTGTGGCTGGCCACCGGCGACTCCTTCAGCGACGCGCTGGCAGCCGTCCCGGCCGCGGCCCTGACCGCGTCTCCGGTCCTGACCGTCCGGCCCGACAGCATCCCGGCAGTGGTTGCCGACGAGCTGCACCGGCTCCGCCCCTCCACCGTGGTGATCGTGGGCGACGAGACGGTGATCGGCTCGGCGGTCGAAGAGGAGCTGGCAGCGCTCGGGTTCGCGGCCGCCGACGTGGAACGGGTCGGCAGCGGGGACGCCTACCAGCGGGCCGCGGCGGTCAGCGCCGCACGCTTCGACGCCGCCGAGACGGTCGTGGTGACGACCGGCGAACGGTTCCCCGATGCGCTGGCCGCCGGCCCCCTCGCGGCCGCTCGGCAGGCGCCGCTGCTGCTGACCGAAGCCGGCACGCTGCCCGAGGCCACGGCCGCGGAGCTCCAGCGGCTGGCCGAGGGCACCGGACTGCCCGGCGGCGACCCGCTGCAGGTGGTCATCGTCGGCGGGACCGCTGCGGTCGACGACGCGGTGGCCGACGCCATCGCGGCGATCACGGGCGGCCCGGTCACCCGCGTGGCAGGGCCCGACCGGGTCGCGACTGCGGCGGCCGTCGCCGCGCTGGAGGACTTCGACGGTGCACCCACGGTGTACGTGGCCCGCAGCGACGACTTCCCCGACGCCGTGGTGGCCGGTGCGCCGGCGTCGGTCGACGGGGCCCCGGTCCTGCTGGTCGGTCGCGATGCGGTCCCTGGGGCGACGCGGGACGCGTTGGCCGCGGCCGACGGTGCGGCCTGGGCGGTGGTGGCCGGCGGCGACGCCGTCATCGGCCCGGCGGTCCGCCAGCAGGTCAGCGACGCGCTGCCCGACTGACACGCGGCCCGACTGACACGCGGCCCGACTGACACGCGGCCCGACTGACACGCGGCCCGACTGACACGCGGCCCGACTGACACACGCCTTGGCTGACCCTGCCGATCTGACACGCGGCCCGACTGATCAGCCGAGCGGCCGGTTGAACCCTGCCGACGCCTCCAGCGCGAACGCCAGCTCGAGCAGGGTGCGGTCGTCCCCGTGCGCCGCCCCGAGGTGCACACCGATCGGCAGGCCCGACCGGCTCAGCGCCATCGGCAACGACACCGCGGGGGCTCCGGAGACGTTCCAGGCCGGGGTGAAGGGCACGAACCGCTCGACCCGTTCCCGGTAGTCCTCGAACGGCAGGTCAACCGACAACCAGCCCAGCTCCGGCGGCAGGGTGCCCAGCGTGGGGCCCAGCACCACGTGGTACCGCTCGGTGAAGGTCGCGTAGTCGTGGCGGAAGGCCCGCAGCCGACGGATCGCGCCGGGGAACCGATGCAGGTTGGACCGGAAGTGCCCGGCCAGCCCTCGCGTCCACGGGTCCAGCTGATCGGGCGCGAAGGCCCGGCCGACCTTGGCGTACCCGGTGACCGTGATGCCCTGGGCAAGCGCTCCCCAGTAGAGGAGGAAGTCCTCGGCCAAGGAGGAGGGGAACGGCAGGGCCACGGGCTCGACGCAGTGGCCGAGTGCCGCCAGCGCTGCGCCGGTCCGCTCGACTGCCTCGAGGACCTCGCCGTCCACCGGACCGGTCGCGGACTCGGTGATCATCGCCACACGGCGCATCGACCCGAGGCCCGGCCCGTCCACCCCGGCGATCGACGGCATCGTGGTGTTGCGGAAAGTTCGCTCGGCGGCAGCCAGGAACGCGGCGGTGTCGCGCACCGACCGGGTCACCACGCCGTGGGAGACGACCTTCACGGGAAGGCCGCGCATGTCCTCGTCCTCGACCAGCCGACCGTAGGTGGGTTTCAACCCGACCAGCCCGGCGCAGGCAGCCGGGATGCGGATGGACCCGCCACCGTCGACCGCGTGGGCGATCGGCAGCGCCCGGGCGGCCACGAGGGAGGCCGCCCCCGAGGAGGACCCGCCGACGGTGTGCTGGGGGTTCCACGGGTTGCGCGTCGGCGCGAAGCCCAACCCCTCCCCCGTGGCGGTCATGCCGAACTCGGGCGCCGCGGACTTCCCCACCGCGATCAGGCCCGTGTCGACGAACTGGCGGACCGGGGCATCGGTCCGACCCGATACGTGCCCGGCGGTCGCCCGGCTGCCGAACGACGTCGGCATGCCCGCCAGCTGGTCCAGGTCCTTGACGGCGGTCGGCACGCCGTGCAGCGGGCGGTCGGTGTCGCCGGTGCGCTGGCGGCGTGCCAGGACCTCGTGGGCGCGGTTCCCGTCGAGGTGGAACAAACCGCCGATCCTCGTGTCGACCTCCTCGAGCCTTGCCAGCGCCGCGTCGAGCACCTCCGTCGCCGTGACGTCGCCGCTGGTGATCCGACCCGCGGTTTCCACGGCGTCCCATTCCGCCATCGGCCCCTCGGCGACGACCCGGGGACGGGCGGCGGGACCGGGGGCGGGGTCGGGAACAGCGGTGGGGGCGACGTCGCTCATGTGCCCGAGAACGCTACTCGCCGCCACCAGCAGGACTTCGGCGGGTGCACGGCGAACCCCCGCCCGAGGCTGCCGCCGGACGTGCAGCCGTCCCACCGACACGAGGACCACCGTGCGCCTGCCCCGCTTGACCGCCTTCGCCATGACCATCGCCATGGCGAGCGCTCTTCCCGCCGTGGCCGATCCGATCCCCGATCCCACAACGACGGAAGCTGACGACGCCGTCGTGATCGCCGTCGTGGACTCCGGATTCAGCCCGTACCACCTGGACTTCCGGGCCGATCTGATGCCCCAGCACCTCGACGGCGACCCGAGCAACGACCTTCCGCTGGACACCGACCCCGCGGACTGGCTGCCGGGCTACGCCGATGCCGTCGGCGTTGCCAGCACCGGCGCCATCGACCTGACGTTGACCACCGACACCAGCGTGCCGATCGAGCAGCTCGAGGACGCCGACAACGCCCACGACCAGCTGCCCCAGTCCTCCAACGGCGACGTGCACATGCGGCACATCCCGGGCACCAAGATCGTCGGGGCCCTGGACTTCGGTGGCGGCACCGATGGCTTCTTCGGCGCCAACAACTCCCACGGCAACGGGACCTCGACGGTGTCGGCGGGCACCATCCACGGCACCTGCCCCGAATGCCTCGTCGTGCTGATCCGATACGGCGGCGACGACCGGGAGGCAGCCTCGAACTGGGCGATGAACCAGCCGTGGATCGACGTCGTCACCAACTCCTTCGGGTTCTCCACCCTGATGCGCGACCGCATCTACGCCGGGTCCGACACCGACCTCCAGCGGCAGGCCTCCGAGCGGGGCCAGACCATCTTCTTCTCCGCCGGCAACGGGCAGGCCAACGCCTTCGTGGCACCCAACACCACCTACCAGTCCTCCCAGGAGGGCCCGGACTGGATCATCACCGTCGGCGCCACCGACACCGACGGCCGCGAGTACACGGGCACCGGCAAGGCGGCGGACATCTCCTCCATCGGTACCGGCTACCCCGCCGGGTACGGCGGAGCCACGATCAACGGCAGCGGCAACTTCAGCGGAACCTCCAACGCCACCCCGGTCGCCGCGGGCACCTATGCCCGTGCCCTCTATGACCTGCGGGCGGCCATGGCGGGCCCGTCACGTATCCAGCGCGGCGGCGTCATCAGCGTCGGCGCCATGTCGTGCGGCAGTGCCGTCGCCGACTGCGCCGTGGCCGACAGCGAGGTGGACGCGACGGAGATGCGGTTCGGGTTCCTGCACGCCGCGAGCCAGACCGATCCGGGTCTGCGCCCGGGCCAGGTGGGCGTCACGACGCCGGCCGTCGACGAGGTGGAGTACGCCTCGGAGGGCCACGGCACGCTCTTCGGACGGCTGCCCGACAACTTCCGCTGGCTCGAGGAGGTGGCTGCAGTCGTCGAGCCGCTGACCGGCGTCCGTGCACCGCTGGACCGCCCGCAGGCCGAACACGACTGGTTCGTGGTCGACAGCTGGTGCCGCCAGGAGATCCACGGCGGCTGGGACGGCGGCTACTGGGTCGAGGGCGAAACCGAGCTGCCGACCGTGTCGGGTCCCCTCACCACCGCCATGGCGACGGCCTGTCCGACGGTCTTCGGTGCCCTCAACGCGCTCGGCACCGACGATGCGGCCGACGGTCCGGAGCAGCTCGACCGGGGCTGACCCGAGGAGCCGAACGGCCATCGACGCGCTACAACTCCTGTCCATGGCCAACGCTCCCCTCGTACCGCCGGACCTCGACGAGATCCGGCGGCTGCTCCGACCCCAGATCTCCTCGATCCCGCAGATCCTCGCTGACTGGCCCCGTGGCGAGGGGCCGCTGGCCGACGTGCCGTTGCTGGACCCCGGCATGCTCAGCCCCCGGGTCTTCGAGGAGCTGGCCGGCACCGTCCGCGTCGCCTCGGCCACCGAGTCGTTGGTGACCGTGGCGGGACTGCTGGAGATCCCGACGGGCGGCCTGCTGGTCACCGCCATGGTGCTGTGTCCGGCGGACCTGTCCTCTCCCCCTGACGTCGAGGGCAGCCGCCGGACCCTGGCCGAGGAGGGCGCTCGGTCCGAACAGGTGCTGGTGGAGGTGGCTGCCCTGCTGAGCCCGGTCGAGGACGGCAAGGGCCCCGCGGCGGGCGTCGGCATCGTCCGACCCCTGGTGATGGCCGACCCGGCGGCGTTCCCCCACCCCGAGGACCCGACCGCCTACGGCGTGGAGCTGCGCGAGACCGCGCGCACCGCCGTGGAGGAGGACGTCGAGGTCGTCAGCGACCTCGGCGGACGCCCCATGGACCCCCTCCCCGTGGACCTCGCCCGCATCTGGAGCCCCATCTTCTCGGTGGCCAGGGCCGCGACCGTCGGGCTTGCTGCGCGGGGCGCAGGCGGGACGGAACGCGACGAGACCGGCTCGGGCGACTAGGCTGCGCCTCACCCGGCCCCCCGCC
>Ga0207908_1000332_pt1 | contig 12946 bp, 9 predicted proteins | sample MalvirmetagMSP81_FD_184224 | JGI IMG/M metagenome (GOLD analysis project Ga0207908, IMG submission 184224) | Marine viral communities from the Deep Pacific Ocean - MSP-81 (SPAdes) | ecosystem: Environmental > Aquatic > Marine > Oceanic | place: Pacific Ocean | collected 2011-04-18
TCGAGTCCGTCACCTGGGAGGTCAGCATGCTCAGCGGCGCCACCGGCACGTCGCTGTGGCGCGACGCGGTCGACGGGCACGTCAGCTATGCCTACGACTGGGACTTCGACACCGGCGAGGAGACCTACCGGATCGAGTCCTCCAACTTCCCCCTCGCCTTCCACGCCTCCGGCGACCTCGACGGGGACGCCGAGCTGGACCTGATCAGCACGCGGACGACCTACACCGAGTCCAGCGATGCCGAACGCACGGGGACGTTCCCGGGCCCGGTCACCACCACCGAGACCCACAGCTTCGAGGGCGCGTCGACGATCCTGCTTGTCGACGGCGCCGACGGCACCACGATCCGTCAGCTGGAGGAGTCGGGACAGGGCACCGTCCTGCACGGCGTGCCGGTGCCCGACATCGACGGCGACGCCCTGACCGACGTGCTGGTGACCCGCACCCACGGCGCGAACGGATCGCGGACGTGCACCCAGCTGCTGATCCAGCTGCAGTGCCAGGAGACCAGCACCCTTGCCCACCACGACGTCCTGCTGCTCGACGGCGCTGACCTGTCCACGGCCTGGTCCCACGAGGTCCTGTCGGAGTCGGTCGGCGCACGTGCACCCGGAGACCTGACGGGCGACGGTGCCGTGGACGTGGTCATCACCGACCGGTCCGCCTCCTCCGACCCCGAGTCGTCTCGGCCGCACCTGACCGTGCTCGACGCCACGGACGGCAGCCAGCTGTGGACCTGGACCGCCCCGACGGTCGATGGAGACGCCTACAGCGATGGCGTCTCCTTGGTGGCGACCACCCCCATCGACGACGTGGCCGGCAAGGACCTCGTCCTGCGGCGCCAGGTGTTCACCTACGACAGCGACACGGGTGAGGAGTCCGGGGAGCTGCACCTGATCCGCCTGGCCGGCGACGACGGCGAGGAACTGCTGACCACCGTGACCGTGGGGACCACGTACTGGTACGACAGCCGCGCCGCGGACGCCGACGGCGACGGGACCGACGACGTCGTCCTGCAGGGGTTCCACTACGACGAGCAGACCGGCGAGGAGACCAGCCTGCTGCTGGTGGAGGCTGGCGACGACGGCGAGACGCTGCTGACGCGGGACCTCCCGACCTTCGCCGACCTGACCGTCCTCGGCGACGTCGACGGCGACGGCGGGGCAGAGGCCGTCGTCATCGACTTCGGCATCGACGTCGTGTTGGGCCACGGCGACGCCGGCGCCAGCGAAGGAACCGGGTCCGACGACCCCGACGCGAACGGAACCGACGTCTTCGCCCTGGACGGCGGTGCGGTCCGCTGGACGGTGCCCGCGGTCCCGGACGGGTTCACCACGATCGAGCCGGCCGGTGACCTCGACGGCGCGGGCGACGGCGTGGACCTGCTGGTCCAGTCCTTCGCCGCCTTCGGCGATGTGCCCATGACCCTCACCGCCGCCCGCGCGGGCGCGGACGGGCGGCTGCTGTGGTCCGACCCCGACCCCGTCGCCATCAGCCGGGTGGAAGGACCGTCCCGGACGGCGACCGCCGCCGCACTCTCGGCCGCGACCCGCCGGACCGCAGCCACGGTGGTGATCGCCCGCGCGGACGCGTGGCCCGACGCCATCGCCGGCGGGCCGTTGGCCTCGATGATGGACGCGTCCCTCCTGCTGACCGCGCGTGACGGCCTGTCGGCCGACGCAGCCGCCGAGATCGCCCGGCTGGGAGCGGACCGCGCCGTGCTGCTGGGCGGCGAGCAGGCCCTGTCGGCCGAGGTGGACGCCGACCTGCGTGCCGCCGGCCTGACCGTCGAGCGACTCGCCGGCAGCGACCGGTTCGCCACGGCCGGGCTGATCGCCCAACGGGTCGTGGCCGAGGGCGGCGACGGCTCAAGCGTGGCGGTCGTCCGCGGCACCCACCCCGACCCCGAGCAGGGGTGGTCCGACGCCGTCGTCGCCGCTGCCCACGGGGCCGCCGACGGCCATCCGATCCTGCTCACCCCGACCGACGGGTTGCCGCCGAGCACCCTCGACGCCCTGACGACCCTGTCCCCCACGTCCGTCCTGGTGCTCGGTGGACCCGCCGCGGTGTCGGTCGATGCCGAGCAGCAGGTCCGCGACACCGGCGCCCGGACCCTCCGGGTGAGCGGGACGGACCGCTACTCCACCGCCCGGATCGTGGCCGACCTGGCCGTGGACGCCGGGACCTCGCCCCACCGGGTCTGGGTGGCCACCGGCAGGCGGTTCCCCGACGCGCTGGCTGCGAGCGCGGCGGTCGGCACGGGCGGTGTCCTGCTGCTGGCCGACGGCGACACCAACGACCGTGCCGAGGAGCTGCTCGGCTTCATCGGCACGCACCGCGACGAGGTGGCCGAGCTGGTCCTCATCGGTGGGTCCGCAGCGCTGTCGGACACCCTGGAGACACGCCTGCGACGGTTGCTCGCGGAGTAGCCGCCCATCCGCATCCTGGGCGTCAGAACGTGCGGCCGGCGCACGTTGACGTCGGCCGCCCGACGTGGAAGGGTCGTCGGCGTCCCATGAGACTGCTCCAGCTCCTCGACGCGTGGCCGGTCGCCCGACAGATCAGGACCGGCGACCTGCTCGGGCGCGGGCGGGCTGCCCAGTCGGCCGCGTCGGCAGCCCGACGACCACGAACCGAGGACGCCGACCGGGTCGTCCAGTCGATCTGCCCCTACTGCGCCGTCGGCTGTGGCCAGCGGATCCACGTCCGCGACGAGCAGGTCCTCCGGGTCGAGGGTGATCCCGACTCGCCGATCTCCCGCGGCAAGCTGTGCCCCAAGGGGGCGGCCACCCGCACGATGCTGGACTCACCGCTGCGCGAGACCAGGGTGCGGTACCGACCGCCCCATGCCACGGACTGGCAGGACCTTGACCTCGACGTCGCGATGGACATGATCGCCGACCGGGTGATCGCCACCCGAGCCCGCACGTGGCAGGACCGCGACGACGACGGGGTCCCCCTGAACCGGACCCTGGGCCTGGCGCACCTGGGCGGCGCGACCCTGGACAACGAGGAGAACTACCTCCTCAAGAAGCTCTACACCGCCATCGGGGCCATCCAGGTCGAGAACCAGGCGCGGATATGACACTCCTCCACCGTTCCCGGTCTGGGGACGTCGTTCGGTCGCGGCGGTGCCACGACCTTCCTGCAGGACCTCGCCAACGCTGACGTGGTCGTGATCCAGGGCTCCAACATGGCGGAGTGCCATCCGGTGGGGTTCCAGCACGTCATGGACGCCAAGCGGCGCGGCGCGACCATCATCCATGTCGACCCGCGGTTCACCCGCACGAGCGCCGTGGCCGACATCCACGTGCCGCTGCGCGCCGGTAGCGACATCGCGTTCCTCGGCGGGATCGTCAACCACCTGCTGACGACCGAGCAGTGGTTCCGCGAGTACGTGGTCCGCTACACCAACGCCGCGACCCTGCTCGACGAGTCCTTCCTCGACACCGAGGACGGCGGTGATGGCGGACCCGACATCGAGGGCCTGTTCTCGGGCTGGGACCCCGAGACGGGCGCCTACGACCAGGAGACCTGGCAGTACCGCGGCATGACCGCGGCCGGTGCGGCAGGCAAGCGGGACTCAACCGCCGCAGAGGCCGAGCAGGCCGGCGCCCACGGTGGCCGGCTCGAGGACGGCAAGCCGCCCCACGAGGATCCCACCCTCACCGACCCGCTGTCGGTCATGCAGGTTCTGCGTCGCCACTTCGCCCGGTACACCCCCGAGATGGTGGAGGAGGTCTGCGGCGTGCCGCGCGAGACGTTCCTGCGGGTCGCCGAGGCGTTGGCGTCCACCGGGACTCCCGATCGGGCCGCGGCGTTCTGCTACGCCGTTGGCTGGACGCAGCACACCGTGGGCGTGCAGTACATCCGGACGGTCGCCATCGTGCAGCTGCTGCTCGGCAACATCGGCGTCTCGGGTGGCGGCATCCTGGCGCTGCGCGGCCATGCGTCGATCCAGGGGTCCACGGACATCCCGACGTTGTTCAACATCCTGCCGGGGTACATCCCGATGCCGCAGGCGTCGTCCTCCCCGGACCTGTCCAGCCACGTCGAGGACAACGCGGCCACCGCAGGCTTCTGGGGCAACATGCGCGACTACCTGGTCAGCCTGCAGAAGGCGTGGTTCGGGGACGCGGCGACGGCCGACAACGACTGGGGGTTCGGTTGGTTGCCACGCCTGACCGGCGACCACTCGGCCTACGCGACGGTGCTGGACATGCTCGACGGCGACGTCGAGGGCTACATCGTCATCGGTGAGAACCCGGCGGTGGGCAACGCCAACTCCGGGCTGCACCGCATGGCGATGGCCCAGCTGGACTGGCTGGTGGTGCGCGACTTCCAGCTCATCGAGTCGGCGACGTTCTGGCAGGACGGCCCCGAGGTCGAGACCGGCGAGCTGGTCACCACCGACATCGGCACCGAGGTCTTCTTCCTGCCTGCCGCCAGCCACGTGGAGAAGGAGGGGACCTTCACCAACACCCAGCGGCTGCTGCAGTGGCACGACAAGGCGGTCGAGCCGCAGGGGGACTGCCGCAGCGACCTGTGGTTCGCCCACCAGCTGGGGCTGCGCATCAGGGAGAAGCTGGCCGACAGCGAGCTCGAGCGCGACCAGCCGATCCGCCACCTGACCTGGGACTACCCGACCGAGGGCCCCCACGACGACCCGTCGGCCGATGCGGTCCTGCGCGAGATCAACGGCTGGGACGCCGACGGCCAGCCACTGTCCAGCTACACCCAGATGACCGACGACGGGTCGACGGCGGCGGGCTGCTGGATCTACACCGGCTGCTACGCCGACGGGGTCAACCAGACGCGACGGCGTCGCCCCGGGAGCGAGCAGTCGTGGGTGGCACCGGAGTGGGGCTGGGCGTGGCCGTCCAACCGGCGAATCCTCTACAACCGTGCGTCTGCGGACCCCGACGGCAACCCGTGGTCGGCGGATCGTGCCTACGTCTGGTGGGACGCCGAGCAGCGCCGCTGGACGGGGCACGACGTCCCCGACTTCGAGGGCGACAAACCGCCGGACTACGTGCCGCCCGAGGGCGCGACGGCCGAGGGCGCCATCGGCGGCGACCACCCCTTCGTGATGCAGGCCGACGGTCGTGCCTGGTTGTTCGTGCCACGCGGTCTTGTGGACGGGCCCTTGCCCACGCACTACGAGCCCCACGAGTCACCGGTGCGCAACGCCCTGTACCGCCAGCAGGCCAACCCGATGCGCGAACGGTTCGACCGGCCCGAGAACGCCTCCCACGCCAGCGGTGAGGAACCCGGTGCCGACGCCTACCCCTACGTGATGACCACCTACCGCCTGACCGAGCACCACACGGCCGGGGCGATGAGCCGCTCGGTCGCCAACCTCTCGGAGCTGCAGCCGGAGATGTTCTGCGAGGTCTCCCCCGCCCTGGCGGCCGAGCGCGGCCTGGTCAACGGTGGCTGGGCAACCCTCATCAGCGCGCGGGCGGTCATCGAGGCCCGCGTGCTCGTCACCGAACGGCTGCAACCGCTGCGGGTCGGCGGCCGGGAGATCCACCAGATCGGGCTGCCCTACCACTGGGGCTTCCGCGGCCTGAGCACCGGCGATGCCGCCAACGACCTGTTCGCCCTCGCGCTTGACCCCAACGTGCACATCCAGGAGGTCAAGGCCGCCACCTGCGACATCCGTCCCGGGCGCCGGCCCCGCGGACCGGCACGGCGAGACCTGGTCGACCAGCACGCACGAGGGCAGGACCCCTCGGGCAGGAGCGAGCCGTGACCGACAGTCCCTACACCTCCTCCCCCGCCACCGTCGGCTACGACGAGGAACGCCCCCGTATGGCCTTCTTCACCGACACCACGGTGTGCATCGGCTGCAAGGCCTGTGAGGTCGCCTGCAAGGAGTGGAACGACGTGCCGTCCACCCCGCTGGAGCTGACGGGGTTCTCCTACGACAACACCGGGGGGCTCGGCAGCGAGAGCTGGCGGGCCGTGAAGTTCGTCGAGCAGCGGCTGCCGGAGATCCGCCAGCAGGGGGCCGACGGCGCGTTCGTGGCGGCGGGCCAGCAGGGGCCCGACCTGCGCATGGTGGGCACGGACGGCTTCGCCGGGACCTCCGACGAGCTGGACCTCACCCGGGCCGATGTCGACGGTCGGGCGCTGGCCGTCGACGCCGCCGCGGGGGCCGGCGACTTCCGTTGGCTGATGGCCTCCGACGTGTGCAAGCACTGCACGACCGCGGCTTGCCTGGACGTCTGCCCCACCGGTGCGCTGTTCAAGACCGAGTTCGCCACCGTGGTCCTGCAGGACGACATCTGCAACGGCTGTGGCTACTGCGTCCCGGCCTGTCCCTACGGTGTGGTGGACCGACGGCCCGACGACGGCCGCGCCTTCAAGTGCACGATGTGCTACGACCGGATGAAGGGCGACATGACGCCGGCCTGCGCGCAGTCCTGCCCCACGGACTCGATCATGTTCGGCACCTGGGAGGACATGCGGGCCGCCGCCGGGGATCGCCTCGAGGAGGTCGTCGCGGCTGGGCTGCCGGGCGCACAGCTCTACGGGGAGGACACCGAGAACGGGGTCGACGGCTGCGGGGCGTTCTTCCTGCTGCTCGACGATCCCGAGGTGTACGGCCTGCCGCCCGACCCGATCGCCACGACCAAGGACCTGCCCGGCATGTGGCGTGCGGCCGCGCGTGCGGCCGCGGCGATGGCCGTCGGGATCGCCGGTGTCGTCCTCGTCGCCGGCCGGAGGAGGCAGCGGTGAGCGGTGCCCGTCCCGCTGGTGTGCGGCGCTCCGGGGCCCGCCGACCCCGGGTGCGTGGAGGCCGCGGGTCGGTCGTGCCCGACGCCGAACCGCGCAGCTACTACGACCTGCCGATCGTCAAGGCACCGGTGTGGACGTGGGAGGTGCCCGCGTACTTCTTCGTCGGCGGTGCCGCCGGGGCGTCGTCGGTGCTGGCCGTGGTCGCCGAAGCCACCGGCAACGCCTCGCTGGCCCGGACGGCACGGCTGGTGGCCGCAGGTGCGGTCGCGGCCAGCCCACCCCTGCTGATCAGCGACCTCGGCCGGCCCGACCGGTTCCACCACATGCTGCGGGTCCTCAAGCCCACCTCACCGATGAGCGTCGGCTCGTGGATCCTCGCGCTGTACGCCCCCGCCGCCATCGGGGCAGCGGGGGTGGACGTGCTGGGCTGGTTCCCCCGGCTGCGCCGGGTTGCCGGCGTCGTGGCCGCAGGACTCGGGCCGGCGCTGTCGACCTACACCGCGGTGCTGCTGACCAACACGGCCGTCCCCGTGTGGCACCAGGCCAAGGACACCCTGCCGGCCGTGTTCGCCGCCAGCTCGACCATGTCCAGCGGGGCCGCCGCGGTGCTGGTCCGTCCCGCCGACCCGACCGCACGGGCGGTGGCCGTTGCCGGTGGGCTGGCGGAGCTGGTCACCACCGAGGTCATGCACCGGTCGCTGGACGACGATGTCGCAGGCCCCTACGGCGAGGGCGACTCGGGCCGGTGGGGACGTGTGGCGTCTGCGGCCACGGCGGTGGGGACGGCGCTGGTGGCGCTTGCCCCGTCGGGTACGGGCGGACGGGCGGCTCGCCGGCTCGGGGCAGTCGGCATGCTGGCCGGGGCGGCCGCCACCCGCTGGTCGGTGTTCCGTGCCGGCTTCGCCTCGGCCGCCGACCCGGCCGCGACGGTCGGGCCCCAGCGACGACGCATGGCCGCCCGAACCTCCTCCTCCGACCGGGGCTGAGCCAGTATGTCCCCCGGAACGGCTGAAGGCCTCCCGCGGGAGGCCTTCACACCGGATGCGCAGGTGGGCTACTCGACCATCCGCACGGACTCGACCACCACGTCCTCGCGTGGACGCTCGCCGTCCAGGGGGGTCTTCGCGATGGCGTCCACGACGTCCATGCCATCGGTGACCTGGCCGAAGACGGTGTAGTTCGGCGGCAGGCCGACGTCGTCGAGGCAGATGAAGAACTGGCTGCCGTTGGTGTTGGGACCGGCGTTGGCCATCGCGAGCGTGCCGCGCTCGTAGCCACGGTTGCGGGCCGAGGCGAGCTCGTCGGGGAACCGGTAGCCGGGGCCGCCGGTGCCGGTGCCCTCGGGGTCGCCCATCTGGATCACGAAGCCCGGGACGACCCGATGGATGATCGTGCCGTCGAAGAACGCCTTGCCAGCGAGGAAGGCGAAGCTGTTCGCCGCGATGGGCGCTTCGTTGGAGAACAGCTGCAGCGCGATGTCACCCATCGAGGTGGACAGCACAGCGTTGTGACGCGAGGCGTCGTCGAGCACCTGCTCGGGCTCGGCGTAGTGGTCGGCCATGGCGCTACTGCTCCTGGATGGTGACGGTTTCCATGTACACGCGCTCCGAGGGGGTCTCGCCCTCGGCGGCGATGGCGCCGATCTCCTCGAGGATGTCGAGGCCCTCGGTGACCTGCCCGAAGACGCTGTAGGCGCGCTGCTGGTCGAAGGCGGTGTCGAACAGCTCGTTGTAGACGAAGAAGAACTGGCTGCCGCCGGTGTTGGGGCCGGCGTTGGCCATGGCGACCGAACCCACCGGGTAGCCGTCGGACTCGGCCAGGCCGAGCTCGTCGGGCAGGCTGTAGCCGATGCTCCAGGTGTTGGACTGGTCGCCACCGCCGGTCTGCAGGGCGCCGATGCTGGTGGCGTTGCGGAAGATCTCCAGGCCGTCGAAGAAGCCCTGCTGGGCCAGGAAGACGAAGGAGTTGACGGTCTCGGGGGCGTCGTCCTCGAGCAGGTCGAGGGTCACGGTGCCACAGGAGGTCTCGACGACGGCCACGTAGTCGACCCCCTCCTCCAGCACGTCCGCCGGCCCCCCGGGGAACTGCGGGCGGGTGTCGGCGACGTTGGCCGGCTCGTCTGCGTCACAGGCGACCGGACGGTCGTCGATGACCGGCTCGAGGCCGGAGTCGACCGCCTCGCCCGCCTCGACCTCGGGGTCGTCGGGGACCATGGTGGCCGGCTCGGCGTCCTCGCTGGGTGCCTCCGAGCCCTGCTCGGCCGCCTCGCTGGCCGCGGCCTCGATCTCGCTCTGGAGTTCTGCGGCCACGTCGGCATCCTCGGACCGGCGGTCCATGACGGTGGCCGCGACGAGGACCCCACCGAGGACGAGCACCGCGATGACCGCGATCACGGTCATCTGGTTGCGACGACGCTCCTCCTGGCGAGCCTTCTCGCGCTCTGCTCGCCGGCGGGCCTTCTCCTGCTTCTTGTGCTGGCTTCCGCTCACGCTGTGTGTGCTCCGCGTTTCTGGTCTGGACCGGGTGGCTCCGTGCGAGCGACTGTCCCGGTCGGACGGTGATCGACCCCGAAGGCTATCGCGCTCGCGCGATGCCCCGGAAAAGGCCGGATTCGGCAGGTTGGCCGAACGTGGCTCAGAAGGTGTTGAGCGTCAGTCCGCCATCGATGACCAGGGTCTGGCCCGTGATGTAGGACGCCTTGTCGCCGGCGAGGAAGACGATCGCGTCGGCGACCTCCTGCGGGACCCCCCATCGCTGGATGGGTGCTCGCTGGACGAACGCCTTCTCGGTGTCGTCGTCGGTCCAGGCGAACTTCGAGATGTCGGTCTTCACCCAGCCGGGCGCGACGGCGTTGACGCGCACGCCGGCGTGGCCCATCTCCATCGCGGAGTTGACGGTCAGGCTGATCAGCCCGGCCTTGGCCGCACCGTAGTGCGCCATGCCCGGTGAGGACCCCGCCCCGGCGACCGAGGACACGTTGACGATCGAGCCGGAGCCCTGCGCCGTCATCAGCTTGCCGGCCTCCTGGGTGGCCCAGAACGCCTGGGTGAGGTTGAGGGTCAGCCCCTTCTCCCAGCCCGATGACCGCATCTCGGTGATCGGCACCATGAAGGAGTTCCAGCCCGCGTTGTTGACCAGTACGTCCAGCCGGCCGAGTTCGGCGGCGCTGTGGGTCACGGCGTGCCGGACCTGCGCCTCCTCCATCACGTCGGTCTGGACGACCAGCGTGCGGACCCCGTGCTCGGCGCACTGCGCGGCGACCGTCTCGAGGTCCTCCACGGTGCGCGAGGCGAGGGCGACGTCGTATCCCTCGGCCGCAAGCGCGATCGCCGTGGCCGCGCCGATGCCGCGGGATGCGCCGGTGACCAGCGCGACCTTGCGGTCCTCGGTCACGCCGCTCCGTCGCTGCGGCCGACCTCTATGCGCCAGCAGTAGCGATGCCAGTGGCGGCGCAGGTCGGGGTCCCCGTGTGGCCAGACCACGACGTGGGCCTCGCCCTCGGGGATCGTGTTCCCGCAGTCAGGACAGATGTAGTCCTTCTCGGCCCGTTCGGCCGGCACGTTCTGGACGTCGTAGCCGTCCAGCTGCATGTCCGGGTCGATCTGGGACCGGGAGTAGATGTGAGCCATGTCCTGCAGCGCTTCGGGGTTCTGCCATGGCCGTGACTTGCGCTTGCGGCGCGCACCCTTGCTCATGTCAATCGACTTCCTCAACAGGGGCCTTCGTGGTGGTGTCCCACGGAATGTTCGTCTGGCCCCACAATCTAGTACGTGTAGAACCCTCGGCCGACCTTACGGCCGAGATATCCGACGCTCACCATGTGTTCCAGCAGCGGGACGGGCTCGAAGCCCGGGTCACGGAACTCCGCGTACAGCGCCCGGCAGATCTCCAGGGTCACGTCGAGCCCCACGATATCCATCAGCGCGAACGGTCCCATCGGATGCCCGCAGCCGAGCTTCATCGCCGTGTCGATCTCGGGGGCGGTGGCGTAGCCGTCCTCCAGCATCCTGGTGGCGTCGTTGAGGTAGGGAAACAGCAGGGCGTTGACGATGAACCCGGCGCGGTCGCCGCACAGCACGCCGTGCTTGCCGAGCTTCTCGGTGATCGCCCGCGACTGCATCAGCGTCTGGTCGTCGGTGCGCACGGTGGGCACCACCTCGACGAGCTTCATGATGGCGGCCGGGTTGAAGAAGTGCAGGCCGATGACCTTCTCGGGCCGGTTGGTGGCCATGGCCATCTCGATGACCGGCAGCGAGGAGGTGGTGGTCGCCAGCACGCAGTCGGGCTTCGTGATCTGGTCGAGCTCCTCGAAGAGGGGACGCTTGACCTCCATCAGCTCGGCGACGGCCTCGATGACGATGTCGCACTCCGCGAAGCTGGCCAGCCCGTCGGTGACGCTGATCCGGCCGAGGGCCTCTTCGGCCGCGTCGGCCTCCATGCGGCCCTTGTCGACCATGCGCTGCAGCGACTTGCCGACCGCAGCCTTCGCCGACTCGGCCTTGGCGACGCTGCGACCGCGCACGATCACGTCGTAGCCGGCCTTGGCGCAGACCTCGGCGATGCCGGACGCCATCGTGCCGGTGCCGAGCACGCCGATGGTGCCCCAGTGGGCGATCGACTCCGGGTCGATCGGGGTGACGTCGCTGGCGTCGTCGGCAGCGGTGCGCGAGGAGTTGGGCTTCTCGTAGGTGTAGAAGCCGCGTCCGGACTTGCGCCCCATGAAGCCGGCGGTCTTGAGCTGGCGGATGATCGGGTGCGGGGCGTAGCGCACGTCGCCGAACTGCTCGTACATCCGCTCCATGATGGAGTTGGTGGAGTCGATGCCGATCAGGTCGACGAGGCCGATCGGGCCGATGGGGTGGCCGCAGCCGAACCGCATGGCGGCGTCGATGTCCTCACGGGTGGCGTAGCCCTCCTCCACCATGCCGACGGCCTGGTTGAGGTAGGGGAACAGCAGCAGGTTGGCGATGAACCCGGCCCGGTCGCGCACGACGACGGGGGTCTTGCCGAGCTCCGTGGCGAACGCCTTGGCCAGCTCCACGACCTCGGGGTTGGTGACCACCGTGGTGATCATCTCCACGAGCTCCATCACGGGGGCCGGGTTGAAGAAGTGGAAGCCGAGGACACGGTCGGGCCGCTTGGTGTGGACCGCCACGTCGATGACCCCGAGGGAGGAGGTGTTGGTGGCGACGATCGCGTCGGGCCGCAGGACCGCGTCGAGCTGCTCGAAGGTCTTCTGCTTCATGTCGAGCTGCTCGGGGACCGCCTCGATGACGAGGTCGGAGTCCGACAGGACCGCGAAGTCGGTGTGGCCGCTGATCCGGTCGAGGATCGCCTCCATGTCCGCCGCGTCGAGCTTGCTGCGGTCGACCGCACGCTGGAGGGAGTTGCGGATCCGGCTGAGGCCCTTCTCGACCATCTCGTCGTTGACCTCGACGAACTGCACCGCGCGGCCACCCCGGGCGACCACCTCGCAGATGCCCGATCCCATGGTTCCACAGCCGACGACGCCGACCTTCTCGATGCGCTCCACAGCTCTCCCTCGCAGGGTTGTCCGGCCCACGCCGTGGCGCCGACGCGGGGAGGAGGAGTCTATGGGGTCGGGTTCGCTCGGCCCGAATCAGGCCCGGACGCCGGACCGACCTCGCGCCGACCCCGGCCCCACCCGGCGTGTGCGATCCCCCTCCCCTGCCGTGGCCCGAGCCACCCACCCCACCCCGGCGTGTGCGATCCCCACCCCCTGACGACGCCGAACGCACCCAACCGCCGAGGGTGGGTGCGATGCCCAGCCCTCAACAGTGCCGACCGCACACACCGGTCTGCCCACGAGGAGCCGCTACTCCCCGGGCACCCCCGCGCCTCGATCGACGCGCCCCTCAGCAGCGGTGTGCTGCAAACCCCAGTTGACAGAGCTGCACCGCCGCAGGGCGCCGACGAAACGCGAGCGAGACTCGCAGCGCCCGATGCGGAGCGAGGGCCGAGAATCGAGGGAGTGATTCGTCGGTCACACGCCCGAGGACCGTCCGAGCGGAGCGAGGACCAACAACGGAGCCCAACTCACACACCCGGCTAACTCAACACGTTCAGCAGGCTCAGGACCGTCCGCAGCAGCATGGCGTGGCGAGGCAGGCCGTGGACCTGCAGGCCGCCGGCGACCCAGCGGCTGGTCAGGCCGCGGCCTGAGGACGTCAGCAGGTCGGGG
>Ga0207908_1000334_pt1 | contig 12910 bp, 14 predicted proteins | sample MalvirmetagMSP81_FD_184224 | JGI IMG/M metagenome (GOLD analysis project Ga0207908, IMG submission 184224) | Marine viral communities from the Deep Pacific Ocean - MSP-81 (SPAdes) | ecosystem: Environmental > Aquatic > Marine > Oceanic | place: Pacific Ocean | collected 2011-04-18
GCCTGATCGTCGAGCAGGCCGGCGGTGCCGCCAGCACCGGCCGCAGCCGCATTCTCGACCTTGTGCCCGAGAAACTGCATCAGCGCGTGCCGGTGATCATGGGTTCGCGTGAAGAGGTCGAGCGCGTGGTCCGCTATCACGGCAACTGAAGCCGCACCGCGCGCGCCGTTTTGGGCTATTCACACCAGAGACCGCCCGCTGGGTCTCCCTTACGCTACCCGGGGTATACAGGCACGCAGCAGAGGAGCCGAACATGAAAGTGACCCCAGAAACGGTGGAATCGGTGCTACTGGACCTCTTCAGCCACTTTCGTATACGGGCGGGCGGCCGGCTTGATCCGGCAGACCTTGAGGCGCAGTGGCCGGCGACCCACCTGCGCGCGACCGATCTCGACCTTGGCGTGCGCGCGCTGGTGCGCTGCGGCGCGCTGCGCTGGGTCGCTGCCGAGGATGACGACGAGGGGCCGAAGCTGGAGCTGACGCCCAGTGGCGACCGCCGGCGCCAGCAGCAAATGGCCGTCAACCGGGCGGCCGTGCGCCTCTGGTGGGAAGGCCTGCGGCAGGTCCTGCCCGGCGGCCGTTCCACAGCCGAAGCCGAGTTGCCGATGCGGCGCCACACCGACCCGCGGCCCAACGTCGCCTGATCTGGGCTGATCGGGTCCGAGCAGGCCTTAGTCTTCCTGCTCGTAGCGCAGGGGCTGGGCCTTGCCGCCAAACACCCGGTACAAAAACACCGTGTAGCAGAGGATGGTGGGCACCACGATGATCGCGCCACCGAAAATCACCGCCAGCGATTCGGGCGCGCTGGCCGCTTCCCAGATCGTCACGTGGTCGAGCACCAGATACGGAAACAGGCTGTAGGCCAGCCCCATGAAGGCCAGCACGAACAGTACGACGGCACCGGCGAACGGGGCCCAGACCCAGCGGTCGATGCCGCGCAGGTGACTGCCGTCCATGTCCTGCCCCAGCCGGGTGAGAAACAGAAACAGCAAGGCCACCACGGCTACGCTCATCAACGGAATCGGCATCAGCGCGAAGAAGGTTTCAACCGAAAACCATTTTTTGAAGATGATGGTGCTCATGAACGGCGTCGCCACCGACACCGCCGCGATGCCGAAGGCGCTGACAACCAGGGCGCGGCGCGCCCAGCGCACGGCGGCGCGCTGCAGGCGGTGCTCGGTTTTCAGGATCAGCCAGCCGGCGCCCAGCAGGCAGTAACCGCCCACCACGCCGAGACCGATGCCGGCGGAGAACACCCAGCTGAGCAGGTCATCACCAAAGCCGCTGACCAGTTGGCCCAGCATCAGCCCCTGCGAGAACGCCGCCAGCGCGCTGCCGCAAAAGAATGCCTTGTCCCACCGGTGCTTGTGGCGCACCCGCGCCTTGACCCTGAAGTCGAAAGCCACCCCCCGCAGGATCAGCCCGGCCAGCATCAAGGTGACCGGCAGATACAGGTTGGTGAGGATGATGCCGTGCGCCAGCGGAAAGGCGACCAGCAGAATGCCAACGCCCAGCACCAGCCAGGTTTCGTTCGCATCCCAAAACGGGCCGATGGCCGAGATCATGGTGTCGCGCTCGGCCTCTGACGTGGCGCCCGGCAACAGCATGCCGACGCCCAGGTCGTAGCCGTCCAGCACCACGTAGAGCAGCATGGCCAAGCCCATCATGATCACGAACGCCAACGGCAGCCAGAAGGCGCCGCCAACCAGGTCGGTGGGAATCATTCGGCTTGCTCCTTGAGGGTGTGGGCCAGCGGGCTGGCCTGCGGCCCGTTGGCATCCTGCTTGTTGGCCATGTGAAACAGCACCAGCACGTAGGCCACGGTCAGGGCCGCGTACAGGGCCAGATAAACCGCCAGCGAGGTCCAGATCAGCCCGGCACCGACGTTGGCCGCCGCCGCATCGGCGGTGCGCAGCACACCATGGACCAGCCACGGCTGTCGGCCCATTTCCGTGGTGTACCAGCCGGCGACAATGGCCACCCAGCCGCACAGGCTCATGGCCACCAGGCCCCGCAGCAACAGCGGCGGCAGGGCGCCACGCCGCCACAGCAGGGCCGCCGAGAGCCAACTGGCCGCGAGCATCAACATGCCCATGCCGACCATGATGCGAAAGCTCCAGAACACCGGTGCAACCCGCGGGTGCTCGCCCTCGAACGCGTTCAGCCCTTTCACTTCACCGTGCAGGTCGTGGGTCAGAATCAGTGACGCCATGTTCGGCACGGCCAGTTCGAAACGGTTGCTGCGGGTGGTCTCGTCGGGCAGCGCGAACAGCAGCAGGGGCGCCCCTTCGGTGGTTTCCCACAGACCCTCCATGGCCGCAATCTTGGCCGGCTGATGCTTAAGGGTGTTGAGCCCGTGCAGGTCCCCCACCAGAATCTGCACCGGAATCAGCACCGCCGCCAGCGTCACGCCCACCTTCAGCCCCAGCCGTGCGTCATCGGCCGTGGACCCGCGCAGCAGGCGAAACGCCGACAGCCCGGCCACCAGAAACGAGATGGTCAGGCCAGAGGCGAGCAGCATGTGCACCAGCCGGTAGGACATGGACGGGTTGAAGACAATCGCCCACCAGTCCACGGCGTGCGCCACGCCCTCACGCATCTCGAAGCCGGCGGGCGTGTGCATCCAAGAATTGAGCGCGATGATCCAGAACGCCGACAACGACGTGCCGACGCACACCAGCAGGGTCGCCAGCGTATGGATGCGGTTGGACACCCGCCCCTGGCCATAGAGCATGATGCCGAGGAAGGTGGCCTCCATGAAGAACGCCGTCAGCACCTCGTAAGCCAGCAGCGGCCCGGCAATGTTGCCCACCTTCTCCATGAAACCCGGCCAGTTGGTGCCGAACTGGAAGCTCATGACGATGCCGCTGACCACACCCATGGCGAACGACAGGGCAAACACCTTCACCCAAAAGCCGTAGAGCCGCTTCCAGCGCGCATCGCCGGTGACGTTGTGGCGCAGCTTGAAGAACAGCAGCAGCCAGCCCAGCGCAATGGTGATGCTCGGAAACAGAATGTGAAACGTGATGTTGGCCGCGAACTGGATGCGGGCGAGCAGCAGGGCTTCAATGTCCATCGTGACGCTCCAGAATCTGCGTGCCGCCCAGCGCCGGTTCGAGGCGGGGCTTGGCGGTCGGGGTCGTGCTGAAACGACCGGTGTGCTCCAGCAGTTTGACCACGCCACTGCCCAGCGTCAGCAGGCGGTCGAGGGTGCCGCGCTCCAGCCGCTGCACGTCGGCAAACCAGCCCGTCAGGCGTTCGATCAGGTCGTGCATGTCGCGCATGCGCCGCCGCAGATACACGTCGTCTTCGGCCGCCGGTTCCATCAGCGCCTCGCGCAGCATGCCCAGGGTCGGGGCGATTTCGCGCGCCAGCCGTTGTTCGGCCAGCCGCTTGAAGATGTCCCAGGCATCGCCGTGGGCGGTGAAGTACTCACGCCGGTCGCCGGGCACATGATTGCGCTTGAGCAATTGCCAGCTGTCCAACTCCTTCAGCCCCATGCTGACGTTGGAGCGTGACACCTGCAAGGCGGCAGCAATTTCCTCCGCGCAGCGGGGCGACGGGCTGGCCACCAGATAGGCATACATCTGACCCACCGTACGGTTGATGCCCCAGCGCGAGCCCATCTCGCCAAAGTGAAACACGAAGCGCCGTGTGAGTTCGGTCATATCTGTTGTTTCAGAAAATACTGAAACACGCTAACCCGGATGACGGGCCGCAGCAAGCGCTCCTTGGAAACGCGCGGGCGCCCACCGCCCCACTGCGGATGGTCGATGAACCCTGCGCCACCTTCCGGGTCGGCCCGGCGCGTGCAGGCGCCCCGGCGACGCATGCGGGCTAGACTCAGGCCATGAAGGCCACGCCTGCCGCCGCCGTCCAGCCCGCGCTCACGGCGCGCGCCCTGCTCACCGGCGCGACCCTCGGGGCGCTGCTCACACCCTGCAACATCTACAGCGGCCTGAAGATTGGCTGGTCATTCAACATGTCGATTGCCAGCGCGCTGCTGGGCATCGCCTTCTGGCGGCTGATGCAGAATCTGGCCGGCGCGCGCCACTGGGGTCTGCCGGAAAACCTCATCAACCAGACCACCGCCTCATCGTCGGCGTCGATTATTTCGGGTGGGCTGGTGGCGCCCATTCCGGCGCTGACCCTGCTGGGCGGGCCGGCACCGCAAGGCGTGCAGCTGATGCTCTGGGTGTTTTCGGTGAGCGTGCTCGGCGTGGCGATTGCCGCGCTGCTGCACGCGCGCTTCATTGCCGGGGGACACCTGCCCTTCCCGGAGGGCACGGCCGCAGCCGAAGCGCTGTCGAGCATCCACGGCGACGGCCGCGAAGCACACAGCCGTCTGCGCTGGCTGGGGCTGGCGGCCGTGGTCTCGGCGACAGTAAAACTGGTGTCGGATGCCCTTGGCACGCCGTTGCGCGCCAGCCTGCCGGGGAGCCTGTCGCTGGGCGGCGGCGCCCTGCCCAGCGTGGGCTTCAAGCAGCTCGGCATCGGGCTGGACGGCTCGCTGCTGATGATCGGCTTCGGCGCCATCATCGGCCCGCGTGCGGGCCTGTCGCTGTTGCTCGGCGCGCTGGTCGCCTGGCTGGGGCTGGCGCCGTGGTTGCTGGCCAATGGGCTGGTCACGCCCGGCCCGGACGATGGCCTATGGTTCAACGAACTGGTGGGCTGGCTGATCTGGCCCGGCGTGACGCTGATGACCACCGGTGCGCTGGCAAGCCTGTGGCTGGGGCATCGCCGCACCGCAGCCAGTGACAACGCGGCGCCGCGTGCCGGGCTGCCCCTGCCGTGGCGCTGGTTCGTGCCCGGCAGCGTCGCGGCCGTCTGCCTCACCGTGAGTCTGCAGGTGGCGCTGTTCGACATTGCAGTGATCGTCGCGCTGGCCGCCGTGGTCATGGCGGCGGGACTGGCGATCGTTGCCGCCCGCGTGGTCGGAGAAACCGGCATTCCGCCCATCGGGGCGCTGGGCAAGATCGCCCAGCTGGGCGTGGGCGCCATGGCACCCGGCACGGCCACGGCCAACCTGATGGGCGCCAACGTCACCGGGGGCGCGGCGGGCCAGACCGGCGACCTGCTCAATGACCTGAAGGCAGGCGCGCTGCTGGGCGCCCGTCCCGCCCCGCTGTTTGCCGCCCAACTGCTGGGGGTGCTGGTGGGCTCGATCGTCGGCAGTCTCAGCTACAGCCTGCTGATTCCCGACCCGATGACCATGCTGCTGACGCCCGAGTGGCCGGCCCCCGCGGTCGCCACCTGGAAGGCCGTGGCCGAGGTGATGGCCGCAGGGGTGGGCGCCCTGCCACCGCTGAGCCTGCCGGCCGCGCTGATCGGCGGACTGGCCGGGCTGGCACTGGCCTTCTGGCAATTCAGGGCGCCGCCCCACCGGGCGCGCTGGGCACCCAGCCCGGCGGCGCTGGGGCTGGCGTTCGTGATTCCGGCGTGGATCGCCTTCGGGCTCTGCCTGGGCGCGCTGCTGGCCGCCGGCTTGCAGCGCCTGGCGCCGCACTGGGCGCTGCGCAACCTGATTGCCGTGGCCGCGGGCCTGGTGGCCGGCGAGTCACTGGCGGGCGTGGCCAGTGCCTTCCAGACCCTGCTCGCGGACTGAGCCCGCACGCTCAATCCGCCATTTCAGCAGGCACTCAGCGGCGGGCACCGAAACTTCGCGCCACCCTTTGCGGCAATCGCCTCGCCAGAGGGCCGATAAAAACAACGACGGTGAACGATGTGTCCGTGAACAAAGTGTTGCTCAGTGCGCTGCCCGCGCTTGCCCTGCTGCTGCCCACGATGGCCGCCGCCGACCGCATCTACACCGACGCGCAATTGCACTACGTCAATTTCGTGCAGGAAACCGACGGCATGAAAGCGCTGTTCAGGGCCATGGACGAGGCCAACATCCACGACGTGGCGATCATGGGCCTGGGGGTGATCAAGAAGTGGGAGGAGTCGGCCCCCAAAGCGCCGCGCTATTACATGGGCGACGAGGCACCGGTCTATTACTACAGCGCCACCGACGCGATGCTGGCGCAGGACATTCTGGCCCTGCCCGCCGAGCAGCAGGCGCGCCTGCACCCGTTCATCAGCGGCTTCAATCCCACCGACATGAACGCGGTCAACCACATCGAGATGATGATGGAGATGCATCCCGGCCTGTGGAAAGGCATCGGCGAAATTCTCACCCGCCACGATGACCTGACGGCGCTGACCAAAGGCGAAACACCGCGCGCCAATCACCCGGCGCTGATGCGCGTTTACAAGTTCGCCGCCAAGCATGATCTGCCGGTCATCCTGCACAGCAACATCACCTCGAAACGCGAAGCCAAACCCATCTACCGCGAGGAGCTTGAAGAGGTGCTGAGCCGCAATCCCGACACCAGGATCATCTGGGCGCACGCCGGCACCAGCGCCGAGATTCACCGTTATCAGGGCCGGGTCAAAGGCCTGTTCAAGATCGTCAGCGACCTTCTGGCGACCTACGACAATCTGTACATCGACCTGTCATGGACGATGCTCGACCCCTATCTGATCCACGACGGCCAGGCCGATTCCGACTGGCTGGGACTGGTCAAGGCCTATCCCGACCGCTTCATGGCCGGCACCGATCTGGTGGGGCGCTTCGACAACCTGGGCAAGAACATCCACGATTTCGAGCCGTTCCTCGACGCGCTGCCCAACGACGTGGCCGACCGCGTGGCGCGCACCAACCTGCTGGACCTGTTGCCAAAAAGTGACGACTGAGCCGGCCGGTCAGGCCAGGGTGTCGATCAACACCGAGCCCAGCGAGAACAGGCCGATCACCGTCACCAGCATGCCGGCCAACCGCGTCATCGCCAGCGCTTCGTGACCATTGATGCGCCGACCGCTGCGTGCCGCAACCGCCGCATAGGCCAGCTTGACGCCGCCCACCGCGACGGCGGCGGCGGCCATGACAATGGCGGTGTCGGGCACCGTGAGCGCACCCAGATTGACAAAGGCCGGCAGAAAGCCCAGATAAAAAAGCACCGCCTTCTGGTCGCCCAGGGTCAGCGCCAGGCCGCTGAAGAAGCTGCCGAACACCGAGGCCGGTGCGACCTCGGCACCGGTTGACACCATGCCGTGACTGCGCCGCCACAGCGCCTGGCCCAGCCACACCAGGTAAAGCGCTCCGGCGATCTTGATGGCGACGAAGAACGGGCCCAGCCACTCGATCAGCATCGCCAGCCCGGCAATCGCCAACACAATGAACAACAGATCGCCCAGCACCACCCCGGCGCTGACCCACGCGCCGTGCATGAACCCCTGGGTCGCGGCGCGCGTGGTGACGATCAGCACACTGGTGCTCGGCACCGTGGCCAACACGGCCATGGCGGTGAACAGGGCCGCGATGCCGCCGAAAGAGAGGGTGATGTCCATTTTCGCGATGGGCCGGCTCAGGCCGCGCCGGGCGTGCGCCGGCCGTCGATCCGGCGGGGCGCGATTGCCTCAGACCTCAGGCCGAGAGCCCCCCGAATACCGTCGCGCGCCATCGCCTCATGCGCCGGCTTGAATCGCCCCTTCAGCACACACCCCTCCCTTCTTGTTCGGCTGCCGTTCAGGTTCATTAGGCGACATGCGTCGCGCGGACGCAAGCGCCCGGACGTGGTGTCGCTCTTTGAGCTGACGGAGGCTGCCGGCGGGCGATGGACCCCATCGCCGGCTACCGGCCCACGCTCGCTGAGCAAATCAGTAGAGCGTCACCGTGTCGGCGGCGGCGACGGTTGCGGTGCGCGAACCGGCAAGATGCTCCAACCGTTCACGGTCCACTGCCGCCAACAGCAGTGCCGCTCGCCCCCCTCTTGGCTGCCATCACGTCCCCCCAGCTTCAGGGCTTGGGTCCGAAGGGTCGCATCAAATGCGACGTTGGTAGATGTAGTCATGAATCGAACGACTCAAGCAGCACCAGATGCTCCTGGCCCGCAAGGGGCACGGCACTGAGGGGGACGCGCTGATCAAAACTCACCAACCGCCCGCCGCGTTGCACCGCCAGGGCCAGAAGAGACAAGTCGGTTAGCGGTCGCGGACTGTGAATGTGTGCGTGTCGAAAGTGCGTGGCATCCAGCAGGCTGATGTCATCGGGCCAGAAGGCATGTGCAGCGCCGTTCACGGCCTGCCGCAGCATGGTCAGCAACGTGTCCATCGACTGGTGTTGCGGATAACTTGGCTGACTCATGATGCGCAGACAGCCATTCTGGGTCAGCGGGCAGCTGGCCCAACCGTGTTCAACATGAGCTTCAAGCCATCGGGTCGCGCGGTCGTGGTGAACGTGGTGAACGTGGTCACGATCGTGCAGGGCGATGAGCACGTTGACATCCAACAGAGCCCGCATCAGATGCCCTCTTCGTCACGCAGCCGGTCAATCAGCGTGTTGGTGACGATGGCCCCTCGTGCAGGCAAAGGATGTATGCCAAAAGCCGACAGCCTGCCGCCGTTTGACAGCGATGCGTCAGTCCCGGTGTTCACGGCGGATTGGGGGAACCCGCGGCGCGCCAGTTCACTGATGACCTGACCGACCGATTTTTTTCACGCCGGGCCAGTTCCTTGGCTGCGAGCAGCACGTCGTCCGAAATATCAAGGGTAGAGCGCATGGCAGACTCCGGGGGCAGATGCGGTGTGCTCTCGCATCACGCATCAACGTATGCTGCAGGCGGATCGTGGGTGCTCGTAGACACGCCAAAAGGCCCGACTGACCCATGCTCGATGCTGGGGCGCATACGCGCCGCGAGGTCTTCGAGGCGAAGCACATCGAGCCCCAGATCGCCGAACTTACGCCGCAGCGGTGCCGCACGCCTTTGCGCACTCGACCCCCTGCGCTCGGAACCGTACAAGACAGCCGCCTCCGCCAGAACACCGGCCAGAGGCTCGAATCAATACGCGGCCCACCACGTCGCTCAAGGCTGCCAAGTCGCGCCGCGTCATCTGTATCGCTCTTGCCTCTGGCTAACACTTCCCCTTGCCGGGTGTGTAGAGGACTTCCACCTCCAAGCAGGTGCGCCCTGCCGGGCGCACCACAAAAAAGCCCCGCCAGGGCGGGGCTTTGGTTCAACGGGTCAGGTTCGAATCAGAAGTGGTAACCGGCGCCAAGGCGCAGGTCATTGATGTCTTGATCGAACCCGCGGTCACTCAGTTGGGTCATGCGGTAGTCGCCGAAAATGCTGATCTGCGGCGTGGCCTGATACCGGAGCCCCACGAGAAATTCGGGGCCGTCAAGATCATCCAGTTGCACGAAGCCAATGCTGCCGTGGGCGGTGAACTGCGGCGCGAGCCCAAATTCGAGGCCCCCATGAACGCCGAAGCCATCGTCATCGGTTCCGCCATCACTGTCCAGGTTGATGTACTCGAGCCTGCCCACCATGTTGACGTTCTGACGCAGCGGCGCCGTCAGCCCGGCTCCGAACCGCAATTGATCAAGGTCGCCAACGAAGTCGTAATCAACCGTCTGATACTCCGCGGTCAGAAACCACTGATCAGCGATGAGGAAGCGCCCCTTGGTGCCGAAGCCGTCCCCGTCAAGATCGCCGCCCCCGGTCTCGATTTCGGAATCGATTACAACGTAACCGTCGATATGCCCCACTGAAGCCTGCTGCGCGCCTGCATGGAATGCGGCCGCAGACAGCACCAGCGCACAGAGTCCCGCCTGGTAGTGTTTCATGAAAATCTCCTGAGTTTTGTTATCGATCGCCGCCCACCTGCGAACTCCAAGACAGTAGCGCAGCGAAGATGAACGGCTGTCGAAGATACCGCGAATGACGACGGCCGCGCACCAAAATAGGGCGCCATCACAGCACTGACGGACGCCGGCCACCGAGCGCCTCGTGAACCGCGCCCTTGCCCCCTCGAACCGCCGGCGCCGGTGGCCCCGCGTCTGCGATCATGCGCCCCTCGCCCCTAAACTTCGCCACCATGAACTTCAACGATTTCACGCCCGGCCAAACGCTGACACTGGGGCCGGTGTCGCTCAGCGAAGCCGACATCATCGACTTCGCGCGCTCGTGGGACCCGCAGCCGTTCCACACCGACCCGCAGTGGGCGGCCAACAGCCGCTGGAAAGGGCTGATCGCCAGTGGCTGGCAAACCTGCGCGCTGACCATGCGCACCGTCTGCGAGGGGCCGCTGCGGGACTCAGGCTCCATCGGCTCGCCCGGCCTCGAATACCTGAAGTGGAACGCCCCGGTGCGCCCCGGTGACGCGCTGACCATCACCCTCGACGTGCTCGACACCGGGCTGTCGTCCAGCGGCAAGGTCGGCAAGCTGCGCTGGCAATGGCGGGTGCACAACCAGCACGGGGCGCTGGTGCTCGACACCATCGCCACGGTCCTCTTCGACCTGACTGCCGAGTGACCGTCTTGCGCACGCGGCTCGGGCGTCCGCCGCCCGGCGCCGCTGCACGATGAAGATTGCCCTCGCGCCGATGGAGGGCGTGGTCGATGCCCGCATGCGGCAGATGATCACCGCCGTGGGCGGCATCGACTGGTGCGTGACCGAGTTCGTGCGCGTCACCGACCGGCTGATGCCGCCCAAGGTTTTTCTGGCCCTCGCGCCGGAGCTGAAACGCGGCTGCCAGACCGCCAGCGGAACGCCGGTCAGGGTGCAGTTGCTGGGCGGCGATCCGCAGTGCATGGCCGAAAACGCCGCCCGGGCCGCCGAGCTGGGCGCGCCGGTCATCGACCTCAACTTCGGCTGCCCGGCGAAAATCGTCAACCGCAACCGAGGTGGCGCCATCCTGCTGGACGACCCCGAGCTGCTGCACCGCATCGTTGGCGCCGTGCGTCGCGCGGTGCCGGCCGCGATTCCCGTCACCGCGAAGATGCGACTCGGCTACGCGAACACCGACCGGGCGCTCGACTGCGCGCAGGCACTGGCAAGCGGCGGTGCGGCCGAGATGGTGGTGCACGCCCGCACCCGCGCCGACGGCTACAACCCGCCGGCCCACTGGTCATGGATTGCGCGCATCGCCGAGGTGGTGCCGGTGCCGGTCTATGCCAATGGCGAGGTCTGGTCAGTGGCCGACTGGCGCCGTTGCCGGGCCGAAAGCGGCGTCGCCCACCTGATGCTGGGTCGCGGACTGATCGCCCGCCCCGATCTGGCCCGACAGATTCGCGCCGCCGCCGAAGGCCGTGCACTGACCCCGCTGGCATGGCCCGAACTGATCGCGATGATCAGCCGCTACTGGCAGGCCATTCGCGCTGAGGTGCCCGAACGTCACGCCCCCGGGCGGCTCAAACAGTGGGTGTTCGCGCTGTCACGCCATTACCCCGAAGCACAGGCGTTCTTTCTTGAGATTCGCCGCGGCCGGGATTGCGCGTCGCTGGACGCCGCCGTGGCGTCGCAACTGGCCGCGACTCATTCCTCCGCGGCGCGCGGCTCAATGGTCGCCGCCTGATCCTTGACCCGCGGCGGCCGGATCAGCACCACGGCGCCGGCATCGCGGGTCAAGACCAGCACCGGGCCATCGCCCGGCCGCTCGATGCCATCGGTGCCGGTCACGATCCACAGGTTGTGGCGCAAGAAGGCCCGGTACGGGCGGGCCGCCTCGGCAACGTCGCGCCCCAGATGTTCAGACCAGACCTTTCGCGCAATCGCCATGGCCGTGCGCTCACCGGCAATCGAACCGCGCGGCTGCTCCAGCGCCACCCTGGCCTCGCGGTCCACCTCGGTCATGAAACTGTCCACCCAGTTTCGCCAGTCGCGCTCCGGGAACACGCGATGCTGACCGGCAGCGACAAAACTCGCCAGCACCAGTACAGCGCCAACCCACTTGCCCAGCTTGGAATGAACACTCATCAGTGGGAGGGTACCGTCTCGACGATTGCGGGGAACGTCCATTATGGAGCGGGTAAAGCACTCCCATGCTTGGCTGCGGCCGGCCGTGGCAGGCGGCCCTGCGCCCGGGCCTGCGCCACTACCCGGAGCTCATCACGTCCGCCGGCGTCGGGCAGCAGGTGCGCAAATGGCCGCACCGCATGCGGTCGAGGTGCGGCTGCGGCCAGCGGTGGCGCTTCATGCCGTGGCGGTCTGCACCGGCGCCGCGACTCTGTGCCGGGCGGCACCGTGATCGCTGGCGCTGAACCCGCTGCTCGGCCTGGGCTCGGCGCTGGCCTTCCTGACCTTCGGCGCGATTCGCCTGCGGGATGCCTGGGCGATCCTGCGCCATCGCCGCAACATCCGCCGCCTGCCGCGCTACGTGATGACCAGCCGCGACGTGCCGGTGAGTCAGCAGCGGCGGTTCGTCGGCCGCGGCTTTCGCTGGGAGCAGTGGCACACGCACTGATCTATGCCGACCTGTCCGACCCGCGGCCGATCTTCGACTGGATGCAGGTCATCCGCAAACACGCCGTGGTCTAGGTGGGGCTGGATGCGCTGTCCGACGCCGAAGCCGCGGCGGCGGTGGGCAACTCGATGTTCAGCGACCTGGTCTCGGTGGCCGGCCACATCTACAGGTTCGACATCGACGACGGGCTGCCCGGCGCCGCGGCGGGCGCCAGGATTCCGATCAACGTCCACGCCGACGAATTCAATGAACTCATGGGCGACGAGTTCATCCCGATGGTCAACAAGGGCGGCGGTGCCGGCGTGCAGGTGACGGCCTACACGCAGACCCTGAGCGACATCGAGGCGCGCATCGGCAATCGTGCCAAGGCCGGACAGGGAGGGTGCCTTTCATGCGCAACGTCCTGGCGCATGCCGGCAAGAGCGGGCGACGTGTCGTGTCCGCCTTCATCGCCACGGCCTTCGCACAAAACGACCCTCAAGCCGCACGCCAGCAGTGGCGCCACGTCGCCGATCAGCTGAGCAGCAGCCGTGCCCAAGCTGGCGGCGCTCATGGACCAAGCTGAACCCGACGTGCTGGCGTACAGGAGCTTCCCGGCCACGCATCGCGTGAAGCTGCACAGTACCAA
>Ga0207908_1000337_pt1 | contig 12870 bp, 9 predicted proteins | sample MalvirmetagMSP81_FD_184224 | JGI IMG/M metagenome (GOLD analysis project Ga0207908, IMG submission 184224) | Marine viral communities from the Deep Pacific Ocean - MSP-81 (SPAdes) | ecosystem: Environmental > Aquatic > Marine > Oceanic | place: Pacific Ocean | collected 2011-04-18
GGCGTAACTGCCGACGGTGCAGAGATAATGCTGAGAGGTGCAGACCGTATAAAACGACTGATGGATGACGGTGCGTTTGCGTCAAGATTTGTCTGGAGTAAGACAAACGGGGCTTTGCGTGGAACTACTGACGCTACATTTGAAAAATATTACAACAAGGCGCGAACCCTGCTCGATCCCGATGAACTACTTACAGCGGTTGACAGCGGACGGATCGCCTACGCCACTCCTGAAGACACTCTTGCCGTTTACGCCAGCGGGGTTTACAAGCAGATTGCAGATACTGCCCTGGAAGAACGCCTGATTAAGCTGTTCAGCGATCCAAATAATAAAGCCTTTGCGGACAAGTACGGGGTCAGGGTTGTAAAAGATCTCAAAAAGGTTCTTGATCCAGGGGAACAAAAAGCATTTAGAAGGATAGGTAAGGCTGACCCTTTGACTGGGGGTCGAGAAACAAAAGAAGTTGTTTATAAAAAACTTGAAGATACCGGGGAAGTAAAAAAGCTTACGGGTAAAACTACCCCGACAGAACGACAGCGTTTGTTCGACGGGTTGGTTTTTACAGACGATCACGCTGCTGCCAGGTTCGCGAAAGACTTCGATGTATTCCTCAAGGATGAAGAAGGGTTTTTCGGTCTTCTGAAACGGTGGATGGTTACAAGTAAAACTGCACGAACTGCAGCGGATATCAGCAGGATATTCCGACTTGCAGGAACCGGTATAGACGTAGGTCTTCTTGCTATCTACGGCCCTGTTGTTATGGGTAAGGCTTCAGTAGATATTCTCAAGGGATTGAAAAACAACGATGCAAGGCTTATTCAGCAGGGTAAGGATTTACACCGGGCGTTGGCTAATGCGACTATAGATAGTTTTATCTCGCTTGCTCGACCTGACCAGATGCAGGCAAGGCTGTACAGGCCGGAACGGCGCGCAATTTTACGCCAGATGAACCTTGCCAACGTAACTTTGAGTAGGCAGACAGTTGAAGCCTACGAAGCTGTAAACGCCGGGGGACCGGTAACCCAATGGCTTACAAAGCCTTCTTCCACGGTTGGCTGGCCTCTTCGCAGCGGACTTCATAAAACACTGAAGAGGTTTGAGGGTGCGTGGTCTACGTTCATAGATGAAGTCAAGATCTCGTCGTTCGAGGCTATGACAAAGCATCTCGACGCAACAACGGATGCAGATGAGATCCTGCGGATCGGCGACTTCATAAACAAGGCGACGGGTACTCTGAGTTCAGAGGCGGCAGGTCTTACCAAGTTCCAGCGTCAGATCGAAACGACGTTCATGTTCTTCTCGCCCCGGATGACCCGGTCAATGATCGCCCTACTGAGCGACAGTATGACTCGGGGAGGGGTAAGTGGAAGTGCTGCCAGGGAAGGTGTCATCGGCGCATGGTTCGGACTCCAGGCATATACGTGGGCAGTCGGACAGGCGTTAGGGCAGGATGTAAACCTCGATCCTACTGAACCGCATTATCTCCAGATAAAGATAGGGAATGACTGGGTTGGGCCAAGCAGCCAGATGGTATCCCTGCCAAGAGCTGCATACCGTGCGATAGCAGGCCCGGACGATGTAGATGCGATCTACAAGGACTTCAACGAGGATGGCGGGTACAAGGACAATGAATGGTTCCGGCTTCTGAGAGGTCGTGCTTTTTCTGCTCCTGCAGGCTCCATGGTGATGGATGCCATTACAAACGAGGATTATTTCGGTCAGCCGTACGACAGCGCGAAAAGCCTTGCGCTGGGGCAGGCCAGGAAAGGACTGCCGTTCTGGATGCAGGACCTGGTTGTTGCTGATCCTTACCGGATTGGATGGGCAACTGTCGGAGCCGAGTTTGGAGGGCTTCGCACTCGACCACTGACACCTTACGAACGTAGAAGGCAGTTGCGCGACCAGGCGGTCGGCGAAAAGTTCGGCGAGGCAGGATTTACCAATTACGGAAGCCTCGATCCCAAACGAAAGAGGGAACTGTATGCGGAACTCGAGGAAGGCGTAAGTTCGGATATCTCTGACAGCGTCCTGAGAGACTTCACGGCAGTCAATGAACTTATTGACCGAAGGCGGGAACTCAACCAGGTGGAGACAACATCCGTTGACGATTTCTACGACGCTCTGGACGAGATAAACGTGGGGAAGGATGCTCTGCAGCAGGAAGCTCTTCGTAACTTCGAGTTACTTGAAGGACAGACCCCAGGAGACTTCCGGGCGCAACTGAGCGAGATAAATAGGGACTACTCTCCACGATACGATGAACTGTACGACAGGACCGAGGACGGCAAGTACGCCGATGTCCACGCCTTCATGGAGAAGCTGGACACTGTTGGAGGCACTGAGCGACTGGAAGATGTATGGATCAGCACCTTCCTTGAAGAGGTGTTGTATAACCCTGAGTTTGAAAAAGTCACCGAGTTCGGTATCGAATACCACGATTTTGAGGGCAAATCTAACGCAACTCGCGCCTGGGTAGACCGGTTTGGCGCAGATGCATATAACTACGTGCAGGATTACCTGAAAACCGGCAAAGACCTGCACCCGCTTGAGCAGGAACTAATCCAGACTCGCGAAAAATACTCGTTCTACTGGGAGGCTCCCAGGCTGGCAGCTATTGAAGATACTGCATTGAGCCTTGGGAAATCGAAACCAGAGATTGAAGAGGTATACAGGCAGTGGAACTCCGGCACAGTTCAGCAGAAGGAGATTCTCGGGAAAAGCGAGGTTATCAAGGCGATCACCCGCTTTGTCAATCGAATGAGAAAAGCCCTTCGCGAGAACGATCAGGGACTGGACGGGTTCCTTTACAGGTTTAACTACACGACAACCCTGGCTCACCCGGATAATGAAGATATAGGCTCCAATTTTTACTGGAGAAGCAAACAAATATTTGATGAGGAAGCTTATAACCAGTTCAGTCCTCAACAGGAAACTGGTGTAAAGTAAAAACTATCTACGGATAGGGAAGGTCTACGGACATGGCAGAAGAGGTCGCAGAACAGAAAAGTCCAGAGGAACCTGCACAGCAGGTTATTGCCGACAATTCCACGGAACAGGCAGAACCGGTAGCAGAAACTCCAACGGACCAGCAGGAAGCGGTTACCCCCGCAGAACCTACTCTTTTAGACCTGCAACAAAATATGCAGGACTTTATGGGCAGGGAGCAGGGGCGGCTCGCCCAGGAATCTGGGCAGCGGATTGCTGCTGTTCAACAGGCTGTGGATGCGAAGCTTGATTCGCTAAGTGCTTCTATGAAGCCCTTGCTGGATCAGGCAGAAGCAGCAGAGCGTGAAAGACTTCTGAACCTAGGGCAGGATGAACTTGCGGAAATGGTGATACAGCAGCGGACTGCTACGGCAGCACCGCAGGCTCAGGAACCCCTGAGTCCTTATCTCACTGCGCTCGCTACGGCAGGGCAGGAACTCATAACTGAAAACAACCTGGGAATTTCGATTGAAGACCCTCGCATATGGGAGGGATGGCAGCAGGGAACGCCTGTTACCAAGTCGATTGAGATTGCCAGGAACAATATCGAACGGTTAGCCGGCAAGGCTCCCCAGACGGTACAGCAGAGTTCTGCACAGCCGAACCCTGCGCCAGCTTCAGTATCGCCATCTGCGCCATCAACCCAGGGTGCGCCACAGAAAAGTATTAAAACAATTAGCACCTTGTCCGAAGCAGCACAGCTATTCGCTGACGGCAACATTAACCCTGCTCAATACAGGGCAGCCAAGAAGCAGATAAGCCAGGGCGGTTCGGCAACGGTATAGAAAGAAAAGACAATGGCAGCAGGCCTTACCCTTTCAGACTCTTCTAGTCTGACTAGTATGTCGAAAATCATTGTCGCTGAAGCAATAGACAACGTAGAGCCGTCTGCTCCTATGGCAGACCTCGTTTCTCGCTATCCTATAGAGGCTGGCGCAAAACAGGTCAATGTGCCGATATGGGGCAGGCAGTCTGCGGTTGCTTTGACAGAGGGTATCGATATTGGTGTGCCTCAACAGGTAACGGCGACAGTCGTAACCCTGACGGCCTCCGAACACGGCATCCTTTCGTTTGTCAGCGACAGGCTTAAGCACGAAAACAACGAGAACGTACTCTCAGCAGTAGGAACTATGCACGGTCGTGCAGTGGGCCGATTGCTGGACAGTGACCTTCTCACCCTGCTCGACGGTTTCAGCACTTCAAAACCGGGGTCTGGTTCACAGGCAACGCTTGTGACTATCGCCGGTGCTGTTTCCTACCTCCGAACGAATAACAGTGACACTTACGGTCCAGCTCCGAGCAAGCCCAATGCGGTATTGCACCCGGAACAGATTCGCAGGCTGGCACAGGAAGTCGGCGGTATAACAGCGGCGGGTACGGGAATTACGGCGGGAGCTGTTATTCCTGAAGGCCCGTCAGCGGAAGTTATCCAGTCTTACTGGCGAGGTAACGACCCCATATTCGGTGTTCCGATCTATGAAGACGGGAACATCGCTGTCTCAAGCAACAACTCCAAGGGTGGTGTTTTTGTTAAAGAGGCACTTGCCCTTGCCATGGAACTTGAAATCCAGGCAGAGGAAGAGCGCGACGCATCCCTCCGAGGTACTGAAATAGTTACCGTCGGAACCTGGGGTGAGTCAGAGATTGTGGATGTTTGGGGAGTTGAAATCTTCTCGCTCGCAAGCGCGATTTAGATAGAGGTTATCTGTGGTTTCTCAGGACACCGCGCAATGGATGGCTAAAAAACAGGGGAAAGTAAAACGATTCCTTGGAGGCAACATTGCGGAATTAAACCTTGAAGTGCCAGCCGGTGCGGAAAAGGTGACACTCTACGACCAGACCGATGGTTCGGAGTTGGTTGTCCCGAGTCATGCCGCGGAAAATTACCGAACCAAACCTTACTCTGTCTCTGAGTTAATAAATGGGACTCTTGTTATTCGTGCAGACCCAACGAGAAGGCATTTTGACTGGACTCCACCTCCTGAGATCGAGAGCAGTGTAGGCAGCGCAGCCGAAACTGTTTCTAAAATCAGTGGGAAAAAACGCAAACGAGGAAAGAGAGGACGAAGGTAATGGATCAACCAGTTGTTTCTCCTCCTAAACAAATGCAGAACTACTGGCGGGGCGAGGTTATACGCCAACATCCCGCCATGGTTGAGGCATATTTAGAGAGGCACAATCTGGAAGAACTGCCGTTGCCGGAGTACGTTACTCCTGATACTGCGATTTACTATCGCAAGATCAACGGGGTATGGGAAACTCTCCAGTATCCGGGTGTTATTCACGGACTCGCTGCCGCAGTGGAAAAAGACTGGCTCATGGCTCCCCCGGATTCCGGGGTTGAGACATTAGAAGACGGGTCCACGGTTGCAACCGGCAAGAGCGATCGGGAGGTGGGGTTGCAGGCTTTAGCTGATACGTTGGGAATGCGTGATGCAAGAGAAAAACAAAAAGCCAAGCTTTTCGGATGCACTGTAAAAGGATGCAGAAGAAGGTTTGATACCGAGCGTGGCGTTAACAAACACATTAGCGTCAAGCATCGGAAGGAAAAATTGAAATGACAACAGGTACGAGGCAGTACATCAGCAGGAACGGCACTACCACAGACCAGGGTGGTGCTGACACAGACCTGACGATTACCAAGTCCTCTGACAAAGTCCAGCTCGTTGACCCAGGCGGGTCAGGGAATAACCTGGATCTCATAATGGTGGACGTTTCGGAAACTGGCGTGACCACTGCTTTTTGTGAGATCTACGTCCAGAACGAAGCTGATGCCGATGAGCAGATTCAGGTTCGTGACGGTAACAACTCGGACAATGTCATCGGGGTCATCGACCAGAACTTTGGTGCTTGGTTTACTTGGGATGGCACTGGTTGGACAGGGTCATCTTCCGGCCTAAACTAACCTTTGCGGGATAGAAAATAGCATTTAGCAGGGGGGAGGGCTTTCCTTCCCCCCTCGCTAGAAAGACAAAAAAATGGCTAGATTAGGGTATGAAAAACTTACCGTATCAAGCTCGGCACTTTCGCTCGCCAGTGTTCCGTCGGAAGCATCGGAAGCCTACATACAATGTGCCAGCTACAACGTCAGGCTGAGATACGACGGTACGGCCCCAACTGCTGCTGAAGGAGTTCAGATAACGGCAGCGGGGACGATGACACTGAAGGGCAGCGATGTCCTGAATGCTGTTCAGTTCATAAGGACTGCATCCAACGATGCGACTCTTTACGTTGTTTACGGCACTGGTATTTCAGGTGTTGCAGGCGACATGGACGCTGTTTGATGGCCCATAGCAAAAATCGTTTTGTGGAAAAGCAGGACGAGACTGTTGTAGAGGTCGATGTGCCGGGGAAGGATCTGAAAGTTCTTATACCGGACAATCGGTATGCCTACGGTGATAACGAGTCTGTTGCCCAGATGGCGCAGGACGTTGTCGGTAAGCATTCAAACGACCAGGGTGCAAAGGTTGCTTACGAACAAGCTCGAGAGCAGCTTGAGACTACTCACTTTAAGCAGTTAAAAAGAGATCTTGCGATTACGCGTGTTGCTGCTAAGAAGCCAAAATTCACGTTGGTTGACGATCTTGATAATTCCGGGGTACTAAAAGGGGTAACAGTTCTTACTATCTTGAATCACCCCAGCGGCCTGCGGGAAATGAAGGAAGTTTATTACACCGTCGATCAGCTAATGGACGCAGTGGGAGGTTGACCTGGCTTCCATCTCAGCAGGGACTGCGACTGTAAGTACCGCGGGTACGAGGGTTCAGGTTACGGCAACCCCTACTCCGGTCAGGCGCGTAAGGCTCCAGGCTCCACCGGGCAATTCCGGCATAACTTATGTCGGCGGCTCTACTGTCTCGTCTTCCGTGGCGGGTATAGAATTTCCCGCAGCGGGAGGTAACGCAACGGTGGACTTTACCGAGGGCAGGCCGGGAGATTTATCCGAGTTTTACTGCGATGCCGCGACTAACGGCGACAAGATTCACTACATGGCGGTTCTAGTGTAATGCCAGCAACTATTTCATCGACATCAACCGTAGACACCATCCTGCCTGAATACGCACGAAGGGTGGGTGCTTACGCCGGGTCGTTCAGCACGACAACTACGGTTACCACGAATACAAGTGTTGTTTCCACAGGACTTACAGACAGGGGATTTTCTGTCGACGATATCCTGAACGATTTCTATATCCGAATTACGAGCGGGAACAACGATGATGAGGTCCGAAGGATAAGTGATTTCACCGGTTCTTCAGGAACCATCACTGTTACCGGCACTAATCTCGAGGCAGACTCCGGGACAGGCACTACCTTTGAGATCTACCGGTACGACCCTACCCTTCTGCTGGAAACCCTGCAGTCTGGAGCGCAGGACGCTTTCCCTGCTCTTTACGTGGAGATAAACGACCGGACCACGACGTTAGCCCCGTCCCAGCAGTTGTACCCGAGGCCCACTTCCATCCCGCCCGGATATGTAAGGCAGCTTTCCCTGGAACCTCGTATGAATGCCAAGTCCTACACGAACAACATTGTGGGCACTCTGAACTGTGACTTTGAAAACAGCACCATAGCCACGGACTGGACGGCATCGAGTATTACGCTTGCTGCTGAAGAAGAGACATCGGGTCCCGACAACTTCATGGTCTATGCAGGGACCCAGTCAGGCAAATGTACTGTTGCAGCCACCAGTGTGGCAACCCTGCTTATGACCATCCCCTCCGGCACGAACTATGTCGGGGAAGAGATCAACGTGGGCGTATGGGTTTACAGCAGGACTGCCTCGAGGGTCAGCGCGGCTATTCAGCTCGATAGTGACAGCGTCAGCCTGGGGTCTACTCATTCAGGTCTTGGATGGGAGAGGCTGACACATACCATTGTTGCAGACGGCGTTAGCTCGAGCATAAAGGTAGGCGTGTCCGCGACGAGCGGGACGGCATTTGTCTTCTATATGGACGAGATTATTACAACAGCCGGTCAGTCAGAGATCCCGCGGATTCCCATAAACAAGATACTCTCGTGGCGAGAGGAAGGCTCTTCCATAAGGATTTTCGGAGGGATCTCTCAGGACAGGAACCTGCTTGTCAGGGGAATGGGGATGCTGGACTTCACACAGGTAAGCACGACCGGCTCAAACACGGTAGAGCTGAACCAGTCGCAGAGGAGAATGCTGTACAACTATGCGGCAATGGAACTCTTCCAGGGAGAGATCGACACGGTCGACTCCACCCAGCAGCAGGAAGCCCTGAACAGGTTCAATCATTTTCGAAACAGGGCAAATGAAAGTGTCGGGAGAATGGTTCCGATCGCAATGTTAAGAAATACGGCTTCGTAGTTATGCCTCAGAATTCAGACGTTGTACTCCAGCACACGGATGAAAGTTCTAATATCGTAGACCTGACGTTGTGGAAGGACAGTCCTTCTCTTCCCGGCGGCTACCAGCTTAGTTCACTTCCTTTTCTGCCGCCCCGGCAGCCGACTGACGATGCCAACTACCAGCAGGTAGATCCTAAAGCTGCAATGACCTACGACCTCACCTCTTTCCACAGGGGGTTCGGTCAGGGCGAAGACCGCGAATTCGGCAAGTCGGCGCGGTACGGTTACTCGGACGGCGTACTTGCCATGTTCAACGGCGAGATAACGCTCGGGTACTCGCAGGAAGAGGCAGACTTCCTTATTAGAAACGGCAGGTTCGAGGACGCTGAGACAGACCAGTGGACCGCGACGAACGTGACAGTCGCAACGAGTACCACGAAGCCCCATTCCGGCGACCAGGCGTTACAGGTAACCGTCGACGCTGACGGCGGGACTCTGACCCAGTCCTTTGTAGCCAAGTCTGCAGCAGCCTTAAACGGCGAGAATGTCCATGTTATTGCGTATGCAGCAAGGGTGTCAGGCTCCGGTACATGCACCCTGTCCGTAACTGGAGGGTCAACGACAGAAAATACAGACAGCACTCCTGACTATGAACTTATCGAGGTGACCGGTGTCGCGGCAACGGCAGCCACCACGATAACCCTTACGTTCAGTACGGACGAAGATGTCTGGTATATCGACGACATATGCGTCATTCCTGCAGGGGCTGTCTCGTTTCCCGTACCGCCGGTCAATTTCGAGGGCTACTTCTACGCTATCTGCGGTCAAATGCTTCTCTACTGGAACGAGTCGAGGGGTACGTTCGATTGCGGGAAGTTCTTCGACCGGGTGGTGAACACCCTCGAGGTCTTCGACGGCAAGATGCTCGTGGGGAGTACGGTGGCAGACGGTAGCAGCAACTACAAGTATTTCTATATTACTGTCGGCGGGAATCCTGCCAGCACGACTATTTCAGTAACTGCCGTGACAAGCGCGACGGCTTCTGTTGCCCAGGCGCAGTTCTTTGTTAAAGCGCGGAATGCGTCCGGGGATTATGCGATTGCAAAAATCCGGTCGAACAAGGTGGCCTTTATCGCAGATCCTGCCACTTCCTCTCCTGTATGGGGGTCGGAGATAGATGTCGGGAAGGCTGACCGGGACATAACAAACGCCTTCTCTGCCAACGACACGCTGATCGTCGGTAAAGAAGACGGCATGTTTGTCTATGACAGAAACGTCAACCAGTTCCGGGATGTCTCTCCCGAAGCAGGGCTGTTTACCGGGGGCAATAACTTCAAACGGGCCATAGCGAGAGCCGGCAGGATTTACGCAACGTCCGGCGACAGGGCGTTCTGGTCCATACCGTTCCTTGTTGCGGACAACCAGTGGGAAGATATCTCTTACCTTCTTCGCGCCACGAGCTTCATAGGTTTTGGAGGCAGGGTTACAGCCCTGGCACAGGACGTAAACAACATCTTCGTCGCAGTCGCAGATGACCTGAAGCCGTTTACACAGCTCTTCCCGTATCACATGCCGTTTACATTCAACACCAGGGGCATCACGCAGAAGATCTACCTTGTTGCTGTCCGTACCCAGAAGGACAGCCCCAACTCTCCCTCGGAACAGGTTGCCCATACGATTACTTCCCTGGACATGAAAGAGTGCCAGCAGATCGGTCGGTACAAGGACAGCACCTCTTCTCCAGACCGATCCAGCACCTTTGCGTTCGGGACGTTCTCTAATGACGAGACATCGCACTCAGATACCGACGAGCCACGTATTACACGCCTGGTCATGCCGGTGGAGAACGAGCATCCCAGCCTGGTGGGAAGCAAGCAGATCCGTATAAAGGGCCAGTTCTATACGTCCTTTATGGACTTCAATTTCCCGGACCAGCAGAAAGTCCTGTCAAAGGTGGCGTTCCTGACGAACAACGTCGACTCTGATAGCACTGTCGAGTTGTCCTACAAGGTGGACGACGACACTTACGACGATGACTCGGGCTGGACATCGATCGGGACTCTTGAATCTTCCGGCTCACAGGTTATTACACCGTCCCTGACTACCCCTGTCTCATTTAAACGTATCCGGTTCAAGGTTGAACTTGCCACTGAGAAAAGGACCGACCCCGGCCCGAGGGTGCTGAACATAATCGTGCATGCCGTGTTCAACCCGGTTGACTTCCTTACGTGGAATATCCAGGCAAAGGTACTTGATGCAAGGCTGACGGCAAGAAGACTGCGGCAGTCGCAGGACTCCCAGGTTTTGAGTACGGTTCTTGGTAATATCAACACATTGCGGCAGCAACCGTTTATCTTATATACAGATCTGGACGGGACGCAGTACCGGGCGAGGATTACAGACAGGACACTGGTTCCGATTGACAGGGGCCGGCAGGTTATCAGCAGTGCTGCGATGGAACGCTCGTACCTGCTGTCGCTGACCTTAAACGAGGTGAAAACAAGCTAATGGCAAACGAATTTAAACATAAAACAGTTGGGACAGAGCTGACCCAGACGGAATTCGAGGCTGTTGGCGGTCACGTATTCGACTCCCAGGCTATTGGAGACATTCCTTACGCAATATCTTCGACGCAGATTTCCCGTCTAGCAATAGGCTCGACTAATGACGTACTCACGATTGCAGGCGGGATACCTGCATGGGACTCATCGTGGTCGCCTGCAGGGGATATAACTCTTGCTGACACCGTAGACCTGCTGTTCGGTACAGGTGCTGACGCAGGGTTCAGGTGGTCTACGGGAGATGCGAGTAACCACTCGCTTGTTCTTGGCCTTGATAACACAGGGCAGCAGCTTCACATCACAGATCAGGGCGCAATCGCTACCGACTGGGCCAGGTCTGCCGGGACTCACCCTGAAGTCTCAATCCACTCCAATACAACTCCTGCTACCGACTATCTTGCTATAGGTAATCACGACGGCACGACGGCATCTATCGACGTAGTAGGCGGGACAACGCTTGACCTGCGTATTGCTGGAACAGATGAACTTCAGATCACAGCCGCTGGTATCAATACGAATGGTGGCACGATCACAGGTACGACGATAGCAGGTACTTTGCTTACGGCTAGTACCAGCCTTGCCCTTGCGACTGGCGCAACGGTCACAGGTATCGACAACGGGTCACTAGGCTCAAGTGCCACCCTGCTGGCAACTCAAGGTGCAATCAAGACTTACGTTGACGCGCAGCAGGACACTGTTGACACGCTGGCAGAAATTCTTGTGCTGTCGAATACGACTGGCGGCACAGACATCACAATGACCGACGGTGATGATCTTAACTTCGGCTCCGGTGGAGACATCATGCTGCGTCACAGCGGTGCAGTCTCGGCGAACGCTGAAGTAACCACGATTATTGCTGGTACATCCGTTCACCCTGGCGTAGCTGCTGACTCTTTGCTTGTATCGAACATCACCGCATCAGGCGACATGATGTTTGCGACCAACCGTGGTGGCAATACTGAAGCGCACATGCTATTCGACGCTTCTGCTGGTGACACCTTCCTTTATGCCCGTGGAGTTGAGGCATTAAAGATAGCTGGTGGCGGGGCAATGACTATCACGCCTGCGCTCACTGTTACTGGAGCGATTACTGCCAGTAGCGATATTGATGTAGACGGGACAGCAAACCTGGACAATACCGATATTGACGGGACCCTGGTAGTTGACGGCACTAACATATCGTTAGACAGCACGACAACTTTTAATATAGATAACTCTAATACCAGTAACGGGATAACGATTGGAACGGCAACTTCAGGAGTGCCAGTAAGTATTGGTCACGCAACTTCTGAGACTACGGTAAATGACAACCTGACCGTAACTGGCGATCTTACTGTTAGCGGAACTACGACAACCGTAACCTCAACAACCGTCGCTATTGCTGACTCTCTGCTGCTGCTTGCTAAAGATCAAGGTACTAGCGCAGACGCAGTAGACTTTGGTATTTACGGTAAATACGGCGAGTCCGGGACTGCTAAATACGCAGGTATATTCCGAGATCTAAGTGCGACTGGTGATCCGTGGACATTCTTTGATAGCAACCAGGCCGAACCCGGAACAACAGTAAATACAAGTGGTACGGGTTATGACTTAGCAGATATTAGTGCTGGAGCTATAACTTCTGCTGATGGATTTTCAGGCGATCTCACAGGCAACGTCACAGGCAACGCAAGCGGTACGGCAGCTACCGTCACAGGGGGCACTCAGGCATCTATAACAAGTGCCGCTAACCTGGTAACAGTAGGCACAATCGGAACGGGTGTGTGGGCAGCTACGGATGTTGCAGTGGCCCACGGTGGTACTGGCGCGAGTACGGCTACCGCCGGGTTTGATGCTCTCTCCCCTATGACTGCGGAAGGGGACGTATTGTATGGAGGCTCTTCTGGGACCGTAACAAAATTAGCTAAAGGCTCCGATGCGGATGTCCTAACGCTTGCTTCTGGTGTTCCCTCATGGGCTACTCCAACCACAGGTGACGTTACGGCTGTAACAGCAGGTGTAGGACTATCTG
>Ga0207908_1000339_pt1 | contig 12866 bp, 10 predicted proteins | sample MalvirmetagMSP81_FD_184224 | JGI IMG/M metagenome (GOLD analysis project Ga0207908, IMG submission 184224) | Marine viral communities from the Deep Pacific Ocean - MSP-81 (SPAdes) | ecosystem: Environmental > Aquatic > Marine > Oceanic | place: Pacific Ocean | collected 2011-04-18
GGCCAGGCTGTCGGCGTCGATGCCGAGCGTGAAGTCCTTCAGCAGCAACCGGCCACGCGGCGACGCGACCCACGTCCCGTCCGGCGTCGGTTCCACCGCCGGGCAGCCGCCAAGCTGGACCAAGCAGGAGCGCAGGGTGTCGGTCCACTCCGACGCCGACAGGCCGACGACGTCGCAGGCAACGAGCCCGTCGAGGATCGCGGTGACCATGGGGTCTGGGAGCCGCCGGAAGTACGTCGGGTGGACCCACGGCGTGTGGATGTAGTGCAGGATCCTTGCGCCCGGGATCGCCGCGCGGATGTGCGGGGCGGCGGTCAGCAGGTGGTAGTCCTGCAGGTGGATCTCTGGGGCCAGGTCGTCCCCGGCCTCGGCGACGACGGCCTCGGCAACCTGGCGGTTGACGTCCTGATAGGCCGCCCACGCGTCGGTCCAGCCGTCACCGAGCGGGTAGTACGGCTCGGACCACAGCTGGTGCAGGGTGAACCACAGCAGCCGGTTGGCGACCTTGTTGTAGTAGTCGTCGTAGGCCTCGCCGACGTCGACCAGCCGCAGGGTGAACCGGCCCTGGCCGGTGTCGGCGGTGAACGCCTGCCCGTCGTGGGCGGCCGACATCGCTCGGTCGCCGTCCTCCAGCGCCACCGACACCCAGGTTCCCGGCCGTTCCTGCAGGGCACCGCCGAGCGCCACGATCAGCCCGCCGGCGCCGCGCGAGGGTGTCCACGAGCCGTCGTCGGCCTGCGACCACGACACGGGGCCGCGGTTGGACGCGACGATCAGCTTGCCGGTGCTCGCCGGATCGGTCTCCATCGCGTCAGCGCTCATCGGTCGGCGGCGAGCAGCCGGTCCTGCACGGCCCGGACGATCGAGGCGTCGCTCACCGGCGGGGTCAGCAGGTCGTCGATGCCAACCGCGGCTGCCTCGATGGCGTCGCGAGCCACCTCGACGTCGAGGGCCTCGATCAACGGACCGGGCCGCCAGGTGCGGTGGATGCCGCACTGGATCAGCGCGCCGGACTGGCGGCGACGCTGGGACAGTCCGACCAGCTTGCGACCGCTCGCGATCACCTCGCCCTTGCCGAGGGAGGCGTAGCAGACCTCGGCGAGCGGACGCAGGTGCTCGGGGCCCAGCCGGCTGGCGGTTGCCGCGCCGGTGTGGACGGCCAGGTCGTGCACGCCGAGGTCGGACATGGCGGCCATCCAGGCCGCACCGATGGGGGCGAACACGGCGCCGAGGTCGGCGTCGTCCAGCCACGGATGGCCGGCCGGCAGGACGACGTCGCACGACAGCAGCTCGGCGTCCATCAGGACCGCACCACCGCCGGAGTGGCGCTGCAGCCGGGTGTGGCCGGCGACGGGCTTGGCGTCGCGCTGGCCGCGGCCGAGCACGATCGCCTCGTCGGTCGAGACGTACCAGCGGATGCGGGGACGACCGTCGTTGCCGGCCTCCTCCAGCAGCTCGGGGCTTCGGGCCAGCAGCTCGTCGGACGGGCCGCGCTCGAGGCCGAGCAGGATCCAGTCGTCGGCGGAACGCGCCGCGGGGGCGGTCATCGTGTTGCTCCTCGGTGTCGTGTGTGGGGGCGGTGACGTGGCGGTTCGTCACCGTGGTGGTTCGCCAGCAGTAGCGGGCGGTCAGCCGATCTCGGCAACCATGCCGAACTTGTCCTCGTACCCGGTCATGTTGGTGTTCAGGGCCCGGATGACCTTGCCGACCATCGTCGGGGCGATCTTGACACGCGAGACGACCTCCGCCTGCACCTTGCCCGGCTCGCCGCCCGGCATGATCTGGCAGAAGTCGAGGGTGAACTCGTGCGCCGAGTGGCTGACGACGAGGAAGTTGGCGTAGGTGCCGAACCGCTCGTCGTCGTCGACCTTGATGTTGACGCGGGGCTGCTGGGGCGGCTGGGGCTGCTGCGGGTCGGTGTCGCTCATGGCCAGCATGGTAGGGCGCCGGTCGAGGGTCGGGTGTTATCGTCACAGCACGCATCCGATTGGAGCGGGCGTGAGGGCACACCGCCAGATCCGTGCGGGTCTGCCCCGCACCGCCGCGGTGTGGGTGGTCGTGCTGCTGGGCCTGACGGCGCCGCCCGACGTGGCTGCCCAGGACGAGCCCGAACCGGTCATGGACGTCCTCCGCACCGCTGACGGCGCGGTTCCACCGGAGGACTTCGGGACCGCCATCGGCCACGTGGTCGACGACGCCGGGCGGATCGTGGCGTTCACCACCAGCGTCGGCGGGGTGCTGAACGACCAGCCGGACGACAACGACGCCAGCGACGTCTACATCTGGGACCGGGCGGACGGCCGGACCCGATTGATCTCGACCGCCACCGGCAGCGACGCCGCCGCCGATGGGCCGGCCACCAACCCCAGGATCAGCCGGGACGGCCGCTACGTCTTCTACCTGTCGGACTCCACCAACGGCGCTCCCCAGCCCAACACGAGGGACGACGGATCGCGCCTGGGCACGATGCTGCTGCGCTACGACGTCGACCGGGGCACGACCGAGCTGGTGACCCGCTCGGTCGACGACCGGCGGGCGTGTGGCCAGGTCAACAGCAACGAGTCCGTCTTCGGGGCCCGTGCGCCGTTCGAGATCGCCGATGACGGGTCTGCCGTCGCGTTCACCGCCAGGTGTCCGGACCTCGTGTACCCCGCGGAGGACACGACCGCGTGGTTCAACGACGAGCTGTACCTCTGGCGCGAGGGCCGCGGCGTCGACTGGCTCAGCGAGGGCATCCCCGCGCCGACTGTGCAGGACCCCCACGTCGGATCGGGTGTGCCACACGTGGTCCGGGGCATCTCCAGCGACGGGACGGTCGTCACGTTCTCGGCCCAGACCAGCGGACAGCGTTGGCAGGCCTTCGACCGCTCCGCGTTCGAGGAGACCGCCAACTTCTTCCTCTACACGTGGCGCGCCGGGCTGATCGAACCCGTCTTCTTCAACAACGACCTGAGCCCGGTCGGGTCGTCGTTCCATGCGATGGCCCTTGCCGGTGACGGTCGCACGTGGGCGGTCATCCCGCGCGAGGCGTCCCAACGGTGTGGCCCCACACCGGCGGTGTGTGTCCGTCGCGGTGACTCGATCGCCGCGGACATCGGCCCCATCGACCTTCCCGGCCCGCTGTCGGAGTCCGGCATCGCGCTGGCCCGCAACGGCGCCGGACTGGTCCTCGAGACGATCGGCGAGCGAAGCGACTCCGCGGCGTGGTTCCACGACCTGGAGACCGGTGAGAACATCCTGGTGACACGGACTCCCGACGGTGACCCGGTCGACACGCTGCAGCCGACTGAGCTGGTCGGCTTCAACCAGCGGGACCGGGCCGTGGTCAGCGACGACGGGACGGCGGTGGTGTTCCGTGGTGACCCGGCCCGCTTCGGGTTCGGCAACCCCGACGAGCCCTTCTCGCGTCCCGAGGGGAGCGCCGACCTGTTCGTCTTCGACGTCCCGACGCGGACGGTCGGACTCGTGGCCCAGCCCGGAACCGCGTCCACCGGCGGGTTCGTGCACATCAGCTCCTCCGCGCAGGTCGTCACCGGTTCCGGTGAGGTCGTCGTGTTCCTGAGCTCCCAGCAGCTCAACGACGACGACACCGACGACGGGGTCGACCTCTACGCCTGGGGCGGACCGGTCGAGCTGCCCGACCCCGACCCGGTCGTGGAGGCCATCGAGGTCAACCAGGGCATCCAGACACGGGTGGCACGGGCCGGTGCCATCGACTCCATCGTCGACTATCCCGACCAGGACGTGCCGTTCGTCGTCGGACGGGACACCCTTGTCCGCCTGTACCCGTTCGCAGGGGAGGGTGCCGACCCTGCGGTGTACGACGTCGACCTCCGCCTGCAGGTCGAGCTCGACATCGCCCCAGGGGTGCTGCCGCCGCAGGTCGTGCTGGAGACGACGTCGGTGATCCGGCCCAACGTCTTCGGTGAACCGCGCCCCGTGGTCGGCCCGGCAGATGCGGAGCTGGACCGCCAGCTGCTGGTCATGCGGGCCGACCCGACCCGGACGGTGGAGTTCGTGCTCGACGGCGACGCAGTGCTGTCGGAGGGCGAGGTCGTCGGCGCGGACCTGGTGCCCCGCGAGCTGATCCGCGGCATGTGGCTGACCCCGTGGCACGAGTTCGAGGACCGCGCCGTCGGCGGCACCGTCCGTGTGGACCTCCAGCCGGCCGAGGACCTTCGGGTGCACCTGCTCACCTTCACCGGGCCGCACTTCAGGGGCCTGACCGACGAGTTCGGGCGTCCCGGCGCGAACGCCGACGTCGGACGCTTCCGCCGTGAGGTCGTGCCGTACCTGGAACGCACCACGCCCTTCGCCGGCGTGGCCGTGGCGTCGGCCACCGACGTGGTCCTGCAGGATCCCTCCCGCCCGTTCCGGGCCCGGGGCGGCGATGGGCGTGTCCGGCAGCTGGCCCCGGCCAACGACTGCCTCCGGGCGCTGCACCTGGCGGCCCTGGCGGCCGCGGGCAACGTCGCCCCGACCGCGCCTGCCGACTACACCGTCACCCTCGGGTACGGCACCACGTTCCGCGCCTGCTTCGGCCTCGCCTATGGCTTCGACGGGGCACGGCTGGGCGCGTCGGCGGCCACGCGCTACGGCAACGGCTGGCCGATGGTGACGGCGTCCCTGGGGGACTCCGCGGCCCACGAGCTGGGACACACAATGGGGATCCGTCATGCCGACGGCAGCCATCGGGAAGCCGATGCCGAGGCCTGGCCCTACGGCCGCGGCTGGATCAACCCGCCGACCAGCGGCCCCGAGCAGCAGGCGTTCGGCGCGTTGATGACCGACCTCAGCGGGCAGCTGATCGCCACGCCGCTGGGCACGGCGGTCCTGTCCAACAGCTGGACGGCGTCGGTGCTGGACTTCTGTCCGGCCACGGGGGAGCGGACCGCACCGTGCACCAACGGCGACGCCCAGCAGGGGGCCGAGCTGATGAGCTACGGCAGCTCGCCGCCGGCGGTGGACCTGTCGCCGCTGGTCACGACGGTCAGGGACCGGTGGCCCTCGGACCTGACGTGGCGGCGGATGGTTGCGGCGATGGGTGGGCTGCCGGCCACCACGCCCTTCCCGCCGTCCTCACCAGCCCCGGAGGCGTCTGCTCCTGCGCCCCGGCAGGCACCGCCCGGAGCGGACGGCGTGCTGGTGGTGTCGGTGCTCGAGCAGGACGGCGAACGGTTCCTGCTGCCGGCCGACCACGTGTCCGGCCGGGGCGCGGTCGTCGAGGCCGAGGCCGACGACCTCGTCGTGGAGGCCCGTGACGCCGACGGCGGAGTGCTCGCGGCCGCGCCGGTCATCGAGGGCGTGCAGGAGGAGGCAGAGGCGGTGCTGCACGTCGCCGTCCTGCCCGCGATGGCCGACGTGACGTCGCTGGTGCTCGTGGAGAACGGCGTCGACGCCATCGCGTGGCCAGCATCGGCCAACGCGCCCACGGTGTCGCTGACCGCGCCCGGGACGGTCACGGCCGACCGCGCGACCGTCGAGCTCGTGATCGACGACGCTGACGTCGACGACGTGCTGGGCGCCACCCTGTCGATCTCCGCCGACGGTGGGGAGACCTGGTCGGTGCTGCGGCACCTCGATCCGGCCGAGACCGGTCCGGCCACGATCGATCTGTCCGGCTTCCCGACCGGGCCGGCGATCCTCCGTGCCGCGGTCTCCGACGGGCTGCTGGTCGACATCGCGGATGCGGACCTGGTCATCGGCCCGCTGCGCCGGTTGTCCGGTGACTCGCGCGTCGCGACGGCCATCGAGGTCTCCCGTGCCAGCCATCCCGAGGACGGGTCTGCGGCCACCGCGGTGCTTGCGCGCGCCGACGGGTTCGCCGATGCGCTGTCGGGTGCCACGCTGGCCACCCAGGTCGCCGGACCGCTCCTGCTGAACCCGACCGACCGGCTGGCCGACGAGGTCGCCGCCGAGCTGACCCGGCTGGACGTGGACGAGGTGGTCCTCCTCGGTGGCGTGTCGGCGCTGTCGGCGCAGGTGGCCGCGGACCTCGGTGCCATGGGCGTCACCGTCGAACGGGTGGCCGGGGACTCGCGCTTCGCCACCGCCGGCGCGGTCGCCGACCGGATCGACAGCGCGCACGCGTTCCTGGTGGAGGGGGCGAACGCCGACCCCGGGCGGGGCTGGCCGGACGCGGTCTCGGCCTCGGCCCTCGCGGCCTTCGGTGGTGATCCCGTGCTCCTTGCCACGCGGGACGAGCTGCCCGCAGCGACGGCGGAGGCGCTGATCCGCAACGGCATCGGCGGGGTGACGATCGTGGGTGGCACGGCCGCCGTCGGCGATGCGGTCGCAGCGGCGTTGACCGACCTCGGGATCGCCGTGGAACGGGTGGCCGGCCCCAGCCGCTTCGCCACCTCCGGCGAGGTCGCGGCGCTGGCCGAGCAGCTCGGAGCCGACGGCAACCGGGTGTGGCTGGCGACCGGCTCGAACTTCCCCGACGCCCTGGCCGCCGGCCCTGCCGCTGCAGCCGACGGTGGCCTGCTGCTGCTGGTCGACCGTGCCACGCTGGATGGTTCCCCCGCGGTGGGGGAGTGGATCGAGGAGCACCCGGACCTGTCCCAGGTGACGCTCGTCGGTGGCACGGCCGCGATCAGCGACCAGGTGGCCGCCGAGCTCGAGGCCCGAGCCGGCTGACCGGTCGACGCAGACATCCCGGGTCGAACCCGTACCATGTTGCTCCGCGCCGTCCTCGGACGGCACGCTCTCGGGCGCTTAGCTCAGATGGCGAGAGCGCCTCGTTTACACCGAGGAGGTCGGGGGTTCGAGCCCCTCAGCGCCCACGCGGACCGCTCGCTGACGCTCGCGATGGTCCTGCTCCTTCGTCGCGGACGTCCGCGTGGGTTCCCCAGTTGTCTTCCGCTCCGCTCGGGCCGTTCGCCACGCAGGCCAAGGGGGCCTCGACCTCGTCAGCTCGCCCCTTGATGGGCCATCGCCGACTCGCTCATCCGGCTGACGATGGCCGGGGCCTGACCGACGAGCGTGTCGTCGGTCAGGGCCTCGACCATGAACAACGCGAAGTCGGTCCGCCGGGTCCGGTTGCTCTCCAGCACCGGATCACCGACGTGCTGCGACCACACGGGCAGGCCCTCGCTCGGCCCCTCCTCCAGGTCGCTTCCGCGCACCACCGTCCAACGGCGGTCGCTGACGAAGATCCGCCGGCACGCCTCGACCTGGTCGTCGATGTCGACGAACCGGAACAGCCGAGCCAGCACCGTCACGATCGGAAGGGTCAGGCGCAGGCGCCACGAGTATCGGTCCTGACCGTCCCTCGTGATGTGCCAACCACAGGAGAACACCAACCGTGCGTCCGGTTCCGCATGGTCCAGGACGGCTTGGGCAGTCCCGGACGAATAGCCCTTCACCCCGAACGGCACCAGCACGACCAGCACGCCGTCGCAGCCGGCAACCGCCTTCGCGATGACCGCCGGATCGTCCGTCCGCCCCGGCACGATCGTGATCCGGTCGGCCACGTCGGCGAGCTTGTCGGTGCTCTTCGGCCGACAGACGCCGACCACCTCGTGTCCACGCTCCAGCGCGTGCTCGATCATGTAGCGGCCCAGCTTGCCGGACGCCCCGATGATGCAGACCCTCATCCCTATGTCCTTACTTAGTACGGTTGGTCAGGACGAACCGTACACCGTACGAACGCGGTCGTGCCACGAGAATTCTTCGGCTGGGTCACGCCGCCCCTGTCGATCTGCCCGATCCTGTTCGTGGTGATGGTGAGCGGCGGGGACGACTCGGCCGCTGGACCCACCACGAGGAGATGCCATGCCGCACTACATGCTCAGCGTCCACATGGACCCCACCCAGGAGCGCCCACCCATGACCGAGGAGGACATGGCCGGCCACATGACGGCGCTCGAGGCGCTGGAGACCGACATGCACGACAAGGGCGCCTGGCTGTTCTCCGCGCGCATGCACGGCCCCGAGTCCGCCTCGGTGGTGCATCACCGCGACGGCACGCGGGTGGTCACCGACGGCCCCTACATCGAGACCAAGGAACATCTCGGCGGCTTCTACGTGATCACCGCCGCCGACCTCGACGAGGCGCTGGAGTGGGCAGACCGGACCAGCGCCACGGTCGGGATGCCGATCGAGGTGCGGCCGTTCGCCGGCTTCTCCGAGGAGCCCCACCGCTCCCAGTGACCGTCCCGGACGCCGAGTGGGTGGGGCGGACCTTCCAGCAGGAGGCCGGACGGTCCCTTGCGGCCCTGGTCGCCGCCTTCGGGGACGTCGACCTCGCCGAGGACGCCATGCAGGAGGCGTTCGCGCGGGCCCTGGAGCGCTGGCCGGGGGACGGACTGCCGGCCAATCCGGGTGGGTGGATCACCACCACCGCCCGCCGCTGCGCCATCGACATCCTTCGTCGTGACCGGCGCGGCAGTGACCTCCTCGCCCGTGCCCACCCGGTCGACCTCATCGGTGGGCCGCACGGCGGGGACCACGATCGCGGTCGAGGAGTCACCGCCAGCGACGACGCACACCCATCACAGGAGGAGGAAGAGGTCGTGGTGGACGAACGCCTGCGGCTGCTCTTCATGTGCTGCCATCCCGCGCTGCCGCTCGACGGCCGGGTGGCCCTCACCCTGCGACTGCTCGGTGGCCTGTCGACCGCCGAGGTGGCACGGGCGTTCCTCGTCAGCGAGCCGACGATGGCGCAACGCCTGGTCAGGGCGAAGCGCAAGATCGTGGCCGCGACGATCCCGTTCGCGATGCCGGCCGAAGCCGACCTTCCCGAGCGGCTCGACGCCGTCCTCGGTGTCGTCTACCTCATCCACAACGCCGGATCGAACGCCCCGGAGGACGGAAGTCGCCCCTCGCCGCGCCGGGAGGCCATGCGGCTCGCCCGCCTGCTCCACGAGCTGATGCCCGACGAGCCGGAGGTGACCGGCCTGCTCGCCCTCCTCCTGCTGGCCGACGCCCGGCAGCACGCACGCTGGGACGACGACGGCCGGCTGGTGCTCCTGCGCGACCAGGACCGATCCCGGTGGTCGGCACGGCTGGTCGCGGAGGGACAGGCGCTGGTCCGGTCGTGCCTGCGCCGCAACCGGCCCGGCCCGTACCAGGTGCAGGCCGCCATCAGCGCGGTGCACGCCGACGCGGTGAGGGTCGAGGACACCGACTGGCCACAGGTCCTGGCGCTGTACGACCACCTGGCCGAGCTCGACCCCAGCCCGGTCGTGTCGCTGAACCGTGCCGTGGCCGTGGCAGAGGTCCACGGGGCGGCGTCGGCGCTGGCGCAGGTCGAGGCCCTGGGCGGGCTGGAGGACTACCCGCCGTGGCACGTCACCCGCGGCGAGCTCCTGGCGCGGCTGGACAACCCCGACGGCGCACGCGAGGCCCTCCGACGCGCGCTCGACCTCGCCTCGGACGACGGCACCCGCCGTCACCTGCAGGGCCGGCTCGCCGAGCTGGACGGACCGCCCGCCACCGGGGGCGCTCAGACGGCGTCGACCTCGTAGGTCCACACCCGGAAGTTGGTGAGCTCGTGGGGGCCGAAGCTGGAGATCAGCGCCACGTCTGCGGCATCACGGCCCCGGGAGACCACGATCCGGCCGATCCGGGGGCTGTTGTTGCGCGGATCGAAGGTGCACCACCCCTGGTCGAGGTACACCTCGATCCAGGCGCTGAAGTCCATCGGATCCAGGACGGGCGGCAGGCCGATGTCGCTGATGTGGCCGTTGACGTAGCGGGTGGGGATGTTGAGCGCACGGCACAACGCGACCGCCAGGTGCGCGAAATCACGGCACACCCCCACCCCTTCCTCGAACGTCTCGCTTGCCGTCCGGGTTGCCCGGGCCTCGCCGTAGTCGAACCGGACGTGCTGATGCACGAAGTCGCAGATCGCCTGGACCCGCGACCAGCCCGGCGCCAGGTGGCCGAACATGTCCCACGCCGTCTGGCTCAGCAGGTCGGTCTCGCAGTACCGGCTGCCCTGCAGGTAGACCAGCGTCTCCGACGGCAGGTCGGGGACGGCGACCTCCCTGGCCGCGGGGTAGGCGACGTCGAAGAGCCCGTCGACCGACACCGTGGCGTCACCCCACAACGAGAACGCCCCAGCCGGTGCGACGAGGCGACGGGCTCGGTTGCCGTGCAGGTCGATGTGGGTGGAGCTGGTCACCGTGGGCGTGGTGAAGAACGACTCCGGCGCGCGCAGGTCGCGCATCAGGTCGGGATGCACCGACAGCAGGCAGATCAGCGGCGTCGGGGCCTCGCAGGTGATCCCGATCTCGTAGCCGTAGCGAACCAACATCGGGTACCCATCAAGCGGTGGTGACGGATGCGGTTGCGTCCGACACCACCATCCTCGCAGCTTCGGGGGAGTGGCTGACGAGTCAGCCGACGACAAGCGTGCCGCGCATCGACTCGTGGCCGGGCACGTCGCAGATGTAGCCGTACTCGCCGGCGGGCAGGTCCACTGCCAGCCGGCGCGTCGCGCCGCCCGGCAGGTCGACGCCGTCGCCGGTCTGCTCGACCACGAAGGTGTGATGGATCGGATCGTCGTTGGTGATGGCCACCGCACCACCGATCGGCACCTCGATCCGGGCGGGGTAGGCCACGTCGGCCGCCCGCACCTCGATGTCGCCCGTGACGGGCACGTCGTCGGTCACACCCGCGGCGCTGATGACCGACAGGAGGACGCCGAGGGCCACGAGCGCGACGGCGCCGACCCAGGCACGATGGGCTCGAACGCGCTTGCCGAGGGCGGTCGCGACCGCGATCACAGCGGTCACGAGGGCGGTCAGGACGAGCACCAGCGTCGGGACGAACCCGGCAGGCGACTCCGGGTGTGCCAGGTCCGATGCGGCGAAGGGTGCGTTGGCCACCAGCAGCAGGAGCGCGGTGGTGGCCGCCGCCCAGCGCAGCCAGCGGGCGTCGCTGCGGCTGATCGCGATGGCCAGCCCGATGAAGGCCACGACGAAGGCGACGACCGGTGGGATGACCTCGCCGATCAGCACCATCAGCAGCACGGCCGTGGTTGCCAGCGCGATCAGGCCCCCGGTCAGACCGCGGTCACGGGGCGGTTCGCCGTCGATGGCAGCGCGGACCTCGGTCGCGGTCAGCCCCGCTGCCACAGCAGCACTCCCGTCGAGACGTGGGCGGCCATGCCGATCGGCACGAGCGCGAAGCCCCAGGTGGTCAGGCCGGTGCCGGTCAGCAGCGACACCGCGGTGACGACCGCCGCCACCGCGGCTGCGGTCGCGAGGCCCACCAGCCAGCCGGGCGCCCAGCTGCCGTGACCGGCGCGTGTCAGCAACAGCGGGGGGACACCGAGGATGGCGATGGTCGCGACCCAGTCGGTGGTCGTGGCCAGCCAGCCCAGGGCTGTGGCGAGCTCGGGCGACGGTGCGGGCGACGCGGCAACCACGTGCACGAGGGCCAGCATGGCCAGGAAGGCGGGGATGGCCAGCGCGGCACCCAACGTGGTCAGCCCGGCCGCGGCGGCAGCCGTGGGGTCGTCATCGTGGAGGCGGGCCATGCCGGTGGCCGCGATCGCGAAGAGGGTGGCGCCGACCATCCAGGCGACGAACGCGACGGTCAGGGCCGGCACGGCGTCGGCCATGGCAGGCAGCACGGCCGGGACCGACCCGGACTGGGCGGCGCCATCGAGGTCGACACCGCTGATGGTGAGGGCCGTGGCGCCGGCGACGAAGGCGGCGCAGGCGGCGATCAGGGCGGCACCGGTCGGACGGGCGAACGGGTTCGTCGTCGACGGTTCGGGGACCGCGTCCGCCTGGAGGTGGTCGGGGGGTGGGTGGATGACACGAGCGTTCACTGATGATCCCTCCATGCAGTCGGTGCACGATCTGTGCAACTACGTCGTACACCGGTTGCACGATGTGTGCAAGTACTTTACGTTGACTGCAATGACTGATCTCCGCTCACGACAGAAGGCGCTCGCCCGTCGCGCGATCCTCGAGGCGCTCGCCGACCTGATCGCCGAGACCCGGCACCTCGACTTCTCCGTCCAGGAGGTCGCCGCACGTGCTGGCGTCTCCCTGCGGACGGTCTACAACCACTTCCCGAGCCGGGAGGACCTGCTCGACGGGTTGAACAGCCACTTCAACGAGGTCATGGTCGAGCGCGAGGGGGTCTTGATCGGCGACGTCGACTCCGTCGAGCAGCTCGTCGAGGCGGCAGCCGCCAACTTCCGGATCTTCGAGGACCTCGGGGGCCTGTCGGAGGCATGGGTGCAGGTCGGTGCCCTGGTGCCTCCGGCAGCGGAGGAGCACGAGCACCGGACCGCCCGCATGGTCGAGCTCGTGGCCGACGCGCTTCCCGATCTGGACCCGGCGCAGCAGCGGGTCGTCGGCACGCTCGTGCGGCACCTGTTCGGCCAGCACACCTGGTACCTGATGACCCGTGACTACGGCCTGTCCATCGACGACACGGTCGAGGCGGCCCGCTGGGCCGTCGCGGCGTTGCTGGACGCCGCCCGGGGCGGCGACCCGCCACACACCGAGGGAGCGACATCGTGAGTGACTGGATCACGCTCGACGACGGCGACGCGTTGGCCCCGCGGTTCGTCGGCAGCAAGGCCGCGGCGCTGGCGCGGCTCCGTATGGCCGGCTTCGAGGTCCCCGACGGCTGGATCCTGCCCGTCGGCAGCGCCACCGAGCGATGGGCGGGTTTCGCCGACGCCGTCACCCGTGTGCTCCACGGACCGGTGGCCGTGCGATCCAGCGCCAGCTGGGAAGACCTGGCCACCGCAGCCGCCGCCGGACAGAGCGTCACCGTGCTGGACGTGGAGGGCGGCGCGGCCGTGCTCGAGGCGATCCGCGAGTGTCATCGCGCTGCGGAGGAGCGGGACGTCGGTGGCGACGCCGGCCTGGCGATCCTCGTCCAGCCGATGCTCG
>Ga0207908_1000340_pt1 | contig 12818 bp, 8 predicted proteins | sample MalvirmetagMSP81_FD_184224 | JGI IMG/M metagenome (GOLD analysis project Ga0207908, IMG submission 184224) | Marine viral communities from the Deep Pacific Ocean - MSP-81 (SPAdes) | ecosystem: Environmental > Aquatic > Marine > Oceanic | place: Pacific Ocean | collected 2011-04-18
TGACGTCGGTGCTCGACGGGCCCGCCGAGCCCGCCGACACCACGGACGCCGCCAACGAGATGACGGCCCCCGACGGCACCATCCGTCCGGGGTGGGACGGGCTGCACCGGGCCGTGGAGGCCATGGACCTGCGGCAGCAGCGTCGGCTCCGCCGTGAGGTCGCCCGCCTGCTGGAGGACGACGGGGTCACTTACCACGTCCCCGGCACGGGCAAGCGGCTGGCGTGGCAGCTCGACCCCCTCCCCCTCATCATCAGCGGGGAGGAGTGGGCGGGGATCGAAGCCGGCATCGTCCAGCGCGCCGAGCTGCTGAACCTGGTGCTGGCCGACCTGTACGGCCCCCGGACCCTGCTGGCCAAGGGCCTGCTGCCCGCCCGGCTCGTCCACGACCATCCGGGGTTCCTGCGGGCCATGCACGGCGTGCACCTGCACGGCCCGCAGCAGCTGTTCACCTACGCCGCCGACCTGGCGCGCATGCCCGACGGGGCCATGGTCGTCCTGGGCGAGCGCACGCAGGCGCCGTCGGGTGCGGCCTACGCGCTGCAGAACCGGATCGTGACCTCCCGGGTGATGGGACAGCTGCACCGCACCAGCCACGTCCAGCGCCTGGCCCCCTACTTCCGCGCGCTGCGACGGGGGCTGCAGCAGGTGGCCCCCGGCGACGTGACGTTGCCCCGCACCGTCCTGCTGTCCCCCGGCTCGCGCAACGAGACGGCGTTCGAACATGCCCTCCTGGCTGCCCGCCTCGGCCTGTCGTTGGTGGAGGGCAGCGACCTGCAGGTCCGCGACGGGCGCGTGTGGCTGCGCAGCCTCGGCCATCCCGAACCCGTCGACGTGATCGTCCGCCGCATCGACGAGGAGTGGTGCGACCCCCTGGAGCTGCGGCCGGACTCGCTCATCGGCGTCCCCGGGCTGGTCAACGCCGTCCGCAACGGCACCGTCGCCGTCGTCAACACCCTCGGCAGCGGCGTGCTGGAGAACCCGGCGCTGCAGGCGTTCCTCCCGGGACTGGCCCAGCACCTCCTGGGCCAGTCGCTGCGGCTGCCGTCGGTCCAGACGGTGTGGCTCGGAGACGAGGAGGGCCGCCGCGAGGTCATGGCGTCCCCCCGCGAGTGGCTGTTCAAGCCGACGGCCCGCACGGCCGGCAGGGACAACACCATCGTCGGGTCGGGCCTCGACGACCGCGGCGTGCTGGCCCTGCGCGCACGCGTGGCCGCGGCGCCCCACCGCTGGGTCGCCCAGGAACCCGCCTCGCCCGCCCGTTCGCCATCCATCGGCACCGACGGGATCGTCGACCGACGCACCGTGCTGCGGACCTTCGCCGTTGCCGACGGGTCGTCCTACACCGTCATGCCCGGCGGGCTGACCCGTGTGGCGCCCGACGACGGCATCATCATCGCCAACCACCAGGGCGCGTGGTCCAAGGACACGTGGGTGCTCGGCGACGCCCACCAGCCCGTCACCGGCTTCTGGAGTGACGGTGGCGCCGACGACCCGGTCGTCCCGGACGCCACGATGCCCTCCCGTGCGGCAGAGAACCTGTACTGGCTGGGGCGCTACGCCGAGCGGGCCGAGGGTGTCGCCCGCCTGCTGCGCGAGATCGAGGCCAGGCGCACCGAGTTCCACGAGGCCACCAGCGGACCGGGCGTCGCCTGCATCACCGCGCTGCTCCAGGCCGTCACCCAGGTCACCACGACCTATCCCGGGTTCGTCGGACCGGGAGCCGAGCGGCGGCTGGCCAGCCCACAGGCCGAGCTGACGAGCCTGGCCAGCAACGAGGCACGCCCTGGCACCCTCGCCCACGCGATCCGCAACCTGCTGGACAGCGTCGACGTCGTGCGCGACCAGCTCTCGGGCGACACCTGGCTGGTCGTCGTCGACCTCCAGCGCCGCCTGCTGCGGACCGACCCAGCCGACCGGATGCCGACCGCCGAGCCCGGCGAGCTGCTCCTGGACGACATGGCGCGGGTCCTGCACGGCCTGCTGTCCATCCAGGGCCTGGCCGCGGAGAACATGATCCGCGATGCCGGTTGGCGGTTCATGGACGCCGGACGGCGGATCGAGCGGGGACTGCAGATCCTTGCCCTGCTGCGCGCGACCACCACCCACGTGCGGGAGGAAGCCGCAGACGGGCTGGTCGCCGAGTCCGTCCTCCGCGTCGCCGAGTCGATCATCACCTACCGCCGCCGGTACCGGTCGACGGCCCGGGTCTCGACGCTGCTGGACCTGCTGCTCGTGGATCCCGACAATCCCCGTTCGCTGACCTACCAGTTCGACCGGCTCGCCGAGGACCTGACGATGTTGCCCGGCCACCCCGGCCCGGGCCGTGTGTCGGCCACCGAACGTCCGGTGCTCGAGGCGTCGACGGCCCTGCGGGTCGCCGACACCGACCACCTCGCCAGCGACCACTCCGATCAGGTGCGCGGCGAGCTCGACGACTTCCTCAGCCACCTCTACGGCCTGATGTCACGGGCGGCCGAAGAGGTCCGCCGGGCACACTTCACCCACCTCGCGCCGCAGCGGACCATGCGCGCCGACACCAGCGGAGGGGTACGGACATGACCTTCGCCGTCGTCCACCGAACGACCTACACCTACGAGTCGAAGGTGTCGGCCAGCTACGGCGAGGCCCACCTGCTGCCCCGCTCGATGCCGGGCCAACGAGTCCAGTCCGCCGAGCTGACCGTCTCCCCGACACCCGGCACGCTGGACGAGCGGGTGGACTGGTTCGGCAACCGGACCCACTTCTTCGAGCTGTCGTCGGGCCACACCCGCCTGTCGGTGACCGCGTCCAGCCTGGTCGAGGTCACCCGCCAGCCGATCGGCGACCAGCTGTTGGCCAGCCAACCGTGGGAGTCCGTCCGGGACCGGCTCGCCGGCGGACCCGGTGGCGGGGACCCGGCGTCGGTGCTGGACGCCACCGAGTTCGTGCTCGCCTCGGAGCAGGCGCCCTCGACCGCTGCAGCGGCCGCCTACGCCCTCCCCTCCTTCCGTCCCGGGCGTCCCGTCCTGGAGGCGGTGGAGGAGCTGTCCTCGCGCATCCACCGCGACTTCGAGTTCCATCCGGGGGCGACGACCGTCGGCACCCCCGTCGACGACGTGCTCCGGCGTCGGACGGGCGTCTGCCAGGACTTCGCCCACCTGACCATCGCGTCGCTGCGCGCGCTGGGGCTGGCCGCCCGCTATGTCTCGGGCTACCTGGAGACCGATCCGCCGCCGGGGAAGCCCAAGCTGCAGGGCGCCGACGTGTCCCATGCCTGGGCGTCGGTGTTCGTGCCCGACATCGGCTGGGTCGACATCGATCCGACCAACGACCAGTTCGTGGGCGACCGCTACATCACGACGGCGTGGGGCCGCGACTACGGTGATGTCGCCCCGCTGAAGGGCGTGATCTTCACCGACGGGGACACCCAGCGCCTGGAGGTCAGCGTCGACGTGCGACGCGTCCGCCCGGCCGACACTCCCCCGCCCGGTCCCGCACCGCAGCCGATGGTGCAGCAGCAGTCGCAGAGCGGGTTCGACGTCTGACCAACGCTCCTACACTCGGGGGGTGACCACCATGGAGCCGACCACGACCAACCTGCCGGCGACGACCGGACACGACGCGCTGGACGGGCTGGCCGACCTGCTGCCGCAGGTCTGGCAGGACGTGGTCGTGGACACCATCCGGCAGGTCCACCGGGCCGTGGCCGACCGGGCCTTCCGGGTCGTCCCGGGTTCCCAGCCGATCAAGGTGGTGCACGACGGGGTCGCCGACGCCGTCTACGGCACGTTGCGCATGGCGGGAACGGGTGCGAAGACCGCGCTGCGAGCGGTTGTGCGGGCCGGGGCGACCACGAGGGACCCGGTGATGCTGGAGCGCAGCCGCGGTTGGCGGTCGTCCGTGGCGATCCTCAACGGGGTGCTGGGCGACCTGCTGGACGAGCAGCGCAACCCGCTGGCGATCCAGATGGCCCCGCGCGTGGGCGGCCGGGACGTGCGCATGTCCCGCGAGGGGCTGGCGGCGGCCTACCCCGAGGCCACGGGGCGGGTGGCGGTCTTCGTGCACGGGTTGGTGGAGAACGAGGAGTCGTGGCAGTTCCGTGCAGCCGAACGCGGCGGGACCTACCCCGAGCTGCTCGCACGGGCCGGCATCACGCCGGTCCTCGTGCGGTTCAACACCGGCAAGCACATCTCCGACAACGCCCTGGAGATGGCCGACCTGCTCGACCGCCTTGTCGATCGCTGGCCCGTGCCGGTGGAGGAGATGCTGCTGGTCGGCCACTCGATGGGTGGGCTCGTCCTGCGCGGTGCGGCCGACATCGGGGCGGCCAGCGGGCTGGGGTGGACCGGCCTGGTCCGCAACGTCGTACTGCTCGGTACCCCCAACGAGGGAGCGGTGCTGGAGAAGGTCGCCAACGCCGGCGCCTGGATGCTGGCCACGGTGCCCGAGATGGCCCCGTTCGGGGCGATCCTCAAGCGACGCAGCGCCGGGATCAAGGACCTGCGCCACGGGTACGTGCGCGCCGCGGACTGGGCGGAGCAGGACCCTGACGGCCGCCGCAGCCGCACGGCATCCGACACCGAGCCGTGGGAGGGCGTCACCATCCACAACATCGGCGCGACGATCACCCACGACCACACCCACCCGATGGGGCACGCCCTCGGTGACCTGCTGGTCCGCTGGGACTCCGCCCGGGCGGACGGCCGCCCGTGGGCCCGGTCCGCGTCGGTCACCCACGTCGGCGGCACCGACCACTTCGGCCTGCTGAACCACCCCGTGGTCAGCGACCTCCTCGCCGACCTGACCCTGGGTCGCCCGCCCACCACCTGACCCGATTGACCGTCGTCCGCGAACGGAGCCAGCCGTGAACCCGCGCCGAACACGTCGTACCTTCCTCACCGACCTGGGGCGGACCGCAGCGGGCGTGGTGGTCGTCGGGTTCGCCGGTGCCTGCTCCGGCGACGACAAGCCGGTCGTAGGGGCAACCGCGTCGACCGATCCCGCGGCGGACCCGACCGCGGCTGAATCGACCCTCCCGGCGGACCCGGCCACCGCGTCGGACGATGCCACTTCGGACGATGCCACTTCGGACGATGCCAGGTCGGCCGGTGCAGGGCAGATCGTCCCGTTCACCGTCGACCTGGACTTCGTGGCCGCCTTCGTGCTGGTCCGCGGAGGCGAGGCCGCGATCGTCGACACCGGCGTCGCCGGAAGCGAGGGCGCGATCGAGGCCGTGCTGACCGAGGCCGGCGTCGGTTGGGGGGATGTCGGCCACGTGATCCTCACCCATCAGCACGGCGACCACGCGGGCAGCCTCGAGGCCGTGGCCGGGCTGGCGTCGGGGGCGGCCCTGTACGGCGGCGCCGCTGACATCCCCAACATGACCGCCCCGCGGGAGATCAGCGCGGTCGGTGACGGCGACACGGTCTTCGACCTGGCGATCATCGAGACCCCGGGCCACACGGCAGGGCACCTGAGCGTGCACGACCCAGCGTCGCGGCTGCTGATCACCGGTGATGCCCTCGTCGGCGAGGGCGGCACCCTCTCCGGACCGGCGTCGCAGTTCTCCGCCGACATGCCGACCGCGATCACCAGCGTCGCCAAGCTGGCCGAGCTGGACGTCCAGCGCACCCTGGTCAGCCACGGCTTCCCCGTCGAGGGAGGAACCGCCGAGCTGGTCGCCCTTGCCGAGCAGCTGGGCGGCTGACGTGTCGCCGCGGCGCAGTCGGGAACGTTGAGGGCACACCCGGCGTCGGACCCACCGAGTCCCCGACACCGAAGGAGCCCCCATGACTCGTCGACTCCCACTCCCCCTGCACCTCGCCGCCGTGGCGCTGCTGCTGGTGGCAGCCGTCGGCCTGGCCTCCTGTGCCGAGGACGCCGCACGGTCCGACGTGGGGCTGGACAGCCCTGCCACCGCAACGGCACAGCCCGAACCGGGACCGGCCGATGAACCCGCCGACGGTGCCGACGGCCTCGTCGGCGACGCCCGCCAGGCGATCGGCCAGTGGGTCCTCCTCGAGGGAACGGTCGACGGCGAGGCCATCGCCGTCCCCGGCGGCGAGCAGATCACGATGGAGATCACCCGGACGCAGGTCGTCGGCGCCTCCGCCTGCAACCAGTACTCGGCAACCGCGACGATCGACGGGGACGAGATGACCGTCGACGCCCCGACCACCACACGGATGCTGTGCGCCGATGACGCCATGGCGGCCGAGACCGCCTACATCGACGGCCTCCAGCGCATCACGTCCCTGGACAGCGACGGCGAGGAGCTCGTGCTCACCGGTGACGGGGTGGAGCTGCGCTTCGTCGCCGCCTGACGCCCCGAACGGGAGGGTCGAGTTGCCCCTTCCAGCGGCCCGCCTGCGAACGTAGACTGCGCCACCGCCGCACGCGGCCTCCTGCGCGCTCCCGACAGGGAGAAGGGAACGGCCCCCCTGATGGTCACGACACTGCTCGGCCATGCCGCTGTCAACCCACGAGGCACCGCGTTGGTCGACGCCCGTGGCGTCACCACGTGGTCGGTGCTCAACGATCGCTGCAACCGCTGGATCTGGGTCCTGCGCGGCCTCGGTATCGGCCCGGGCGACCGCGTCGCGGTCATGGCCGGCAACCGCAGGGAATCCTGGGAGGTGTTCCTCGCCTGCCTCCACACCGGCGTGGTGGTCGTCCCCGTCAGCTGGGAGCTGGACGTCGAGGGGGTCGCCCACATCCTCCGCCACTCCGGCGCCCGCGTCCTCGTCGTGGAGTTCGCGACGGTCGACATCGCCATGCTGGCCGTCACCCACGTCGACACCGTCGAGGCCGTCCTCGACCTCGACGCACCGATCGATCAGGAACGGTCGGCCGAGCACGCGCTGACGCAGGTCCCCACGGTCGAGCCCGACGGGCAGGTCGCGGGTGGCCCGATGTTCTACACCTCGGGCACCACCGGCGCGGCCAAGGGGGTCCTGTCGGCCGGACTCGGCGGCGCCGGCCAGCCCGTGGAGTCCCTGGCCGCGACCGCCGCGGCCGTCTGCGGCGGGGTCGGCTTCCCCCCTGACGGCACGGCCATGATCGTGGGCCCGTCCTACCACTCCGGGCAGTTCGTCCTGGCGACCTTCCCGCTGCTGTTCGGCCAGACACTGGTCATCCACCGGGCGCCCGACCCGGCCGCCGTGCTCCGCGAGATCGATCGGCGCCAGGTCACGAACCTGCTGCTGCTGCCCAAGGACTTCATCGACCTGCTGGCGCTGCCCGACCGGGTCCGCGACGGCTTCTCCGGCCGCTCACTGCGTGTGGTGCTGCACGGCGGCGCGCCGTGCCCGCCGGACGTGAAGCGTCGGATGATCGAGTGGTTCGGTCCGGTCGTCACCGAGTACTACGGGGCCACCGAGGGCGGGCTGTTCGCGTTGGCGTCATCCGCGGAGTGGGCCCGCGTCCCGGGGACCGTGGGCCGTGTCCTGCCGTTCCTCGAGTGCCGGGTGGTCGATGCCGACGGGCAGGAGGTCGAGACCGGGCAGGAAGGCGTCCTGTACTTCCGCAACCGGTCGGGTGCGGCCTTCAGCTACCACGGCGATCCCGACCGAACGGCAGCCGCGCACCTCGAACCGGGGCTCTTCACCGTCGGCGACGTCGGCCACCTCGACGCCGACGGCTACCTGTTCGTGTCCGGGCGGGAGGCGCACCTGCTGACCGTGGAGGGGCAACGCGTCCACCCCAACCGCGTCGAGCAGGTGCTGTCGGCCCATGCCGCGGTGGCCGACGTCGCCGCGTTCGCCGGACCCCACCCCTCGGGCCCGGGCGACTGCATCCACCTCGCCGTGATTCCCGTCGCCGCCGGCGACCCGGGCGCAGCGCGCGTCGACGCCGTGGTGGACGACCTGCTCGCGTTCGCCGCAGAACGCCTGCCGGCGGCGGCGGTGCCACGCCGGATCCACGTGGTCGACACCATCCCCCGGTCCAGCGCAGGGAAGATCCTGCGCCACGAGCTCCGCACCACGCTGGCGGAACGGCCCTACACGACCTCGTAGATGTCGTAGTGGATCGTGCCGGCATCGACGACGGCACGTCCGACGCTCAGGATGGTGTTGAGCCACCGGTAGCGCGGGTCACCGGTCTCGAAGATCGGGGCGGCGTACAACGGTTTGGTCCCCACCCCCAGGGAGTGGTCGGTACGGCCGTAGTAGCGCACGAAGACCAGGGCGTCGTCGTGGGTGCGGATCGTGAACTGCACGTCGATGTGGGCCGATCCGTCGGGTCCCTCCAGCAGCCAGTCGATGGCGCTGGGACCGACCAGGCGGCCCGACAGCCGCTCCCCCTCGTAGACCACGTCGGTCATCTCGATCAGGACCCGACGACCCCGTGGCGTGTCGGCCTGCACGATGGCCTCCCCGAGGGTGATGCGGCCGGTGGTGAGGGGCACCAGGCGGGGCATGACCCCGACCAGCGCGACGTCCTCGGGTGGTGCCGGCGCCTGCAGCGCCGCCTGGACCCTCGCCGCCCGCAGGGCCGAGCCCTCGGGTGAATCCGTCACGCCGCCTCCTCCTTGCCTCGACGAACCGAATGAACAGCGCGCCTCGGCGACCGGAAGGAGGACGAGTCGTGGGACGGATACTACTGCGGTGGGCCGACGTCCATCCGGGCTCGGGGAGGATCGATCAGGGGCGTCGGCGACGCGAGGGCAGCAGCGCGGTTGCACCGAGGGCCACCGCGCCGAGGGCCAGCGCATCGGTGGGCAGCTCGGTGTGGCCGTCCAGCGGCAGGACCGACCCGTCGGTGGACACGATGACCTGCTCGCCGAGGGGAACGGAGTCGTCGACCGGACTGCCCCAGCGCCCCCACGAGTTGCCCTCGTCGACGGCCAGCGGCTCGACGTCCTCGATGCCCTCGACCTCGATGATCCACAGGCCACGGCCCGGCGCGTTGGTGTCCTTGCCGGTCGCGCCGTACTCGAAGGACGAGCCGTACACGTACCCGTGCCACGCGTAGGCGGAGAAGAAGCCGGACTCGGCGGGCTCGAAGAACGCGTGGGAGGTGGGGGTGCCGGTCACGCCGTCCACGACGGGGGTGTAGTCGGCGATCTCGATGCCGGCGTCGTACCAGCCACCGACCATCAGGTTGGTGTCGCGGACGAAGCCGTAGAAGTGGCTCGTGCAGAACTCGCCGTCGGTGTCGGTCGGCGAGAACGTGCCGGTCACCACGGGCAGCTGGGGGACGTCGACGTTGTAGAACCACGTCGCGCCGACGGGATTGGCGGCGTTCTTGCCGCCCGTGCAGACAGCCTCGGGCGTGCCGGCCGCGGCCCCGGCGGTTTCGTCACCGAGGACCAGGGTGCGCTCGTCGGGGGTGAACCGCGAGCCGTGGTGGATGCTGATGCCGGGGTTGGGGATGACGGCGACCTCGGTCGGGGTCCGCGGGTCCGACAGGTCCCAGATGTACGACGCGGTGATGCCCGCGCAGGCGTACAGCTGGCGGGTCGGGGCGATGCCGGAGTCGTGGCAGCCGTCCATGGCGGTCGGCGACCAGTCGCGGACCGACTTGATGGTGATGGCCTCGGGGAAGTCGGGCTGGCCGGGCATGCCGACCTGTCCGGCGGCGCGGAGCTCGTCGAGCTTCTTGAGGTCGACGAACCCCCAGGGCGGGTCGACGGAGTTGAACTCGGCCATGTTCAGGTAGACCAGCCCCTCGGGGCCGTTGATGGTCAGGTTGTGCACGCCGGAGGGGATGCCGTGGTCGCGGCCGAAGAAGGCGACCAGTCGGGGGCGGGCGGGGTCGGTGATGTCGAAGACCCGGACACCCCTGTCGCCGGGGGCCTCGTCGAGGTTGTCGGGATCGGTGGGGTCGCCGTCCTGACAGGCACGCGCGGAGCCGTCCCACACCTGGATGGCGTAGTTCTCCCACACACCCGCGTCGGAGTGGAACCCGCCGCACGTCGATGCCGCCAGCAGCGCCGGAGCGGTCGGGTCGGTCACGTCGATGATCGACAGGCCCGGTACCGCGGTGCCGCCCATGACGACGATGTCCTTGGTGTCGTCGATGACCTCACCGTTCCAGACCTGGCGGCCGTCGCGACGCTGGAACTGCATGTCGGAGGTGGCGGCGACCGGCAGGCTCGCGACGAAGTCGACGTTGTCGCTCTGCCGGGTGATGTCGACGTCGGCGACGTCGGTGATGGCCTCCACGTCGCTGGCGATGTCGTGGGTCCCGTCCCACCAGTCCGAGGCCGGATGGGCCATGGCGGTGCCGGGGACGGTGGCCACCAGCCCGACGACGAGCAGGAGCAGTGCGAGCGCGCGAGTCCTCATGTCCCCCGGTTCGACGTCGGGGGGCCGCGTTCCTGCCCGGACCGGTTCGACGGGGGACCCGGTTCGCCGTCGGGCGGGTCGACGGCGGGCCGGTCAGCGCGGGTCGACGAACCTGCCCCCGCGTGGGATCGGGCCGCAGGCCCGGAGGGCGGCGATGATGCGAGCGCGGGTGTCGGCCGGATCGATGACGTCGTCGATCTCCGCGAACGTGGCGATGTTGAGCCCCTCGGCGTTGGTGTGGGCTAGGTCGATCAGCTCCGCCTCGCGGGCCGCACGCTGCTCGGCGTCCTCGATGGCCTCCAGCTCCCGTCGGAACCCCAGTCGCACCGCCCCCTCCAGTCCCATGGGGCCGAGCTCGGCGGTCGGCCAGCCCAGCGTCATGACCGGCACCTTCAGGTGGCCACCCAACATCGCCTGCGCGCCCAGGCCGTAGCCCTTGCGGGTTATGACCGTGACGATCGGCACCGACAGGGCGGCGCCGGTGACGAAGAGCCGGCTGAACCGTCGAACGCCCGCGTCGGCTTCGGCCTCGGGACCGACCATGAAGCCGGGTGTGTCGCACAGCACGACGACCGGCAAGCCGTGCGCGTCGCACAGCTGCAGGTGCCGGGCTGCAACATCAGCACCTTCGGCGTCGATGGCCCCGCCGAGGTGGGTGGGCACGTTGGCGATGACGCCGACCGGCCGCCCCTCGATCCGCGCGAAGGCCGTCAGCATGCCCGGCGCGTGGCCCTCGCGGAGCTCGAGCACGCTGTCGGTGTCGGCCAGGGTCGCCAGCACCTGCCGCATGTCGTAGACGCGCTTGCGGTTCTCCGGTACGGCGTGGCGGAGCGCCGACTGGTCGGCGCAGCGCCACTCCTCGACCGTGCCCTGGGTGTAGCCGAGGTACCGCCTGGCGACGGCGACCGCCGCGGCCTCGTCGTCGACCACCACGTCGACCACCCCGTTGGCAGCCTGTACCTCGATCGGGCCGATGTCCCCCGGTGCCACGACCCCGAGCCCGCCCCCCTCGATCATCGCCGGGCCGGCCATGCCCAGGTTCGAGGACCGCGTCGCCACGATCAGGTCGGCGCACCCGGCCAGGGCGGCGTTGCCGGCGAAGCAGCGGCCGTTGACGATCGCCACGGTCGGCACGCGTCCGGACAGCCGGGCGAACAACGCGAAGGCCTCCGCGTCCAACCAGGAGCCGCCCATGTTGTCGGTGTCGCCCGGACGTCCGCCCCCACCCTCGGCGAAGACCACGACGGGCAGGCCGAGCCGCTCGGCAAGCGTGAAGAGCCGGTCCTTCTTGGTGTGGTTGGCCTGACCCTGGGTCCCGGCGAGGACGGTGTAGTCGTACGCAGCCACGGCCACCTGGCTCGTGTCGACGTCGAACAGGTCGGCGTTGACGGTGCCGATGCCGGTGATCAGGCCGTCAGCGGGCGTGCGCGCGATCAGCTCGTCGAGGTCGCGTCGGCTGCGCTGGGCGGCGATCGCAAGGCCGCCGTACTCGGTGAAGGACCCCTCGTCGAGCAGGTCCTCGATGTTCTCCCGGGCGGTGCGGAACCCCAGCGCGTGGCGCTTGGCCACCGCGTCGGGGCGGGCGTCGTCGAGCAGCATGGCCTGTCGACGGTGCACGGCCGCGAGGTCGGCCCGTTCGTCCTGCGGGGTGTCGGTCGGCCACGGTTCCTGTGGTGGTTCGGCCGAGGTCGGCGCCAGCGTGACCAACGCCTGCCCGACCTCCACCGGATCGCCCGCGGCAACGTGGAGGCGATCCACGACGCCGTCCGTCGACGCGACGACGGGCTGCTCCATCTTCATGATCTCGAGGAAGAGGAGGGTCGCGCCGGCGGTGACCGGCTGGCCCTCCTCCACCAGCAGGTGGGCGACGGTGGCGGCGATCGGGCTGGTGACTGTGGTCATGTGCACGCCCCTCTCCTACGCCACCCAGCCAGCGACAGCAAACCCTTGGGCGGGACCGGAGGTGGGTAGCCTGCCGGTGAGATGCCGTCCGACCCCGTGCCCCGACTGGAGCTGCCTGCCCCCGTGGCCGAGGGTCCGCTGCGCAGCTCGACGGTGGACGAGCTGGCCGACGTCATGCGGGGCCGGCGGACGCTCGTGCTGACGGGCGCCGGGATCTCCACCGACTCGGGCATCCCCGACTATCGCGGTGACGGCCGGTCGGCCCGGACATCGGTGCCGATCACGCATCGCGAGTTCATGGACGACCCCGAGGCCCGACGGCGCTACTGGGCACGGAGCCAAGCGGGATACCGGCACGTCGGGACGGTCGACCCCAACGACGGCCACCGGTCGGTGACCGCGCTGCAGCAGGCCGGGCTGGTCGCCGGGGTGGTCACCCAGAACGTCGACCGGCTGCACCAGCAGGCCGGCACCGTGGACGTGGTCGACCTGCACGGGCGGATCGATCGGGTGATCTGCACCAACTGCGGTACGCGTTCCCCCCGTGACGAGCTGGCCGAGCGGCTGGCAGAGGCGAACCCCCAGTACGACGCCCTGCTCGACGTGGTGTCGACCCCGTTCCAGCCCGACGGCGACGCCGACGTCG
>Ga0207908_1000342_pt1 | contig 12795 bp, 11 predicted proteins | sample MalvirmetagMSP81_FD_184224 | JGI IMG/M metagenome (GOLD analysis project Ga0207908, IMG submission 184224) | Marine viral communities from the Deep Pacific Ocean - MSP-81 (SPAdes) | ecosystem: Environmental > Aquatic > Marine > Oceanic | place: Pacific Ocean | collected 2011-04-18
CCGGGTCCTCCGGACAACCCCCAGGGTCGTCCGACGACGGATCCGGCCCCGCCACCTCCGCCACCTCCGCCCGCGCCGCCACCCGCGCCCGCGCCGCCACCCCCGGAGCCGGCCCCCGAACCCGAGCCCGCGCCCCCGCCGGAGGAAGAGGAGCCGCCTCCGCCACCGGACCCCGCAGTCGGGCGGCCCGGCGGCGGCTAGGCCCGGCGGTCGGGCGCCGGCGGTCAGGCCGTCGGCGCGGCGATGACGTGCACCCGGCGAGACGTGTCGAGGTGCACGCGGTCGCTGTGGTGGACGCCGTCGGCGTGGGTGTCGTCCAGCAGCGTCTCCAGCGCGGCGACGTCATCGGGGTCCAGGTCGTCGGCCAGGACGGTCTGCAGGCGCCGGAGGTGACCAGCAAGCAACCGACGGGACGGCACGTCCAGGGGGCTCTCGAGTCGCAGGCGGAAGTCGCGCACCGCCACGACCTCCAGCCCCGCAGCCCTGGCGAGGGCGTCGACGTCACCGTTGACGGTGGCGTCGTCGGGCACCTCGTCGTGTCCGTGTCCGTGCCGCAGCCAGCGACCGACCGCCTCCTCCAACCGCTGGTCCAGGCCGGGGCGGCCGAGATCCAGGTCCTCGGGCAGAAAGGTCATCGGGTCGCCGAAGTCCACGGCCACCAGCACTCCTCCGGGCTCCAGCAGGTCCGCCAGCGTCCTGACGGCCTCCGTGCCGTCGCCGAGGTGATGCAGCACCATCGACACCCAGATCAGGTCGAACCGACCGAGGTCCGTCAGGTCGGCCGGAAGGTGCCGTTCGATGGTGGTCAGGCGGTCCGCGACGCCACGGTCTGCCGCCCGACGGTCCGCCCGTGCCAGCAGTCCCTGTCCGGCGTCGACCGCCACGGCTTCCGCGTCGGGCCAGCGCTGCAGCATCGAGACCGTGCCGACCCCGGGGCCCGAGCCCACGTCGAGGATGCGCCGCGGCGCCCGTCCGTGGTCCCCGACGATGGTGTCGACCCAGCCCAGGATCTCCTCCAGCATCGGCGCGATGACGGTCCCCTCCTCCTCCAGGCTCTCCCCCATGGCGTCCCAGTCGACCGAATCGTGGTCGTGACTGCCGTCGTCGTGACTGGCGTGGCCGTGGTGCTGGTGCTCGTGTGTGGTGTTGGTCATGGCTGAACCGTATGCACGGACGGCGTCACAGGCATAGGCTCTTGCCGATGACGCAAGACAAGACAGTGCCCGGGGTGGAGGACGCGGTCCGGCAACGGTTGCGCAGCCTGCGCTTGGCGCGCGGCTGGTCCCTGGACGAGCTGGGTCGCAGGGCGCACATGGGCGCGTCGACGATCAGCCGGATCGAGACGGGTCATCGGCGGCTGGCGCTCGATCACCTCGTGGCCCTGGCCACCGCCCTGGACTCCTCCGTCGACGACCTGCTGGCCGGACCGGACCTCGAGGATGTCGTGATCCGGCCGGAACGAGACGAACATCGCGGGATCATCCGGTGGCCGCTGTCCCGGCCCGACGATCCCAGCGGCCGGCAGGTGGTGAAGATCCGCTATCCGGAGGTCACGTCGCCACAGGAGCCCCGGGTGCACCCGGGATACGACTGGTTCACGGTGCTGGAGGGCACCGCGCGGCTGCTGCTGGGCCAGCGCGAGATCCTGGTCCGCGAGGGGCAGGCCGCGTCCTTCGACACGATGACCCCCCACGCGTTCGGCGGGGCCGGCGGCCCGGTCGAGATGCTGATGATCTTCGACCGGCACGGGGAACGTGCCCACCTCGACCAGTGACCGGGCCGACTCAGAAGCGCTCTGGCAGGGTCCAGGGCCGCGGATAGGCGCCACCGTCGTTGAGCGCGGCGGCGACCGGACGGATCAGGTCGAACAGGCGGCGGGCGTCGTCCTCACCGAGCACGGCGTAGGGCGGGGCGGCCAGGCGGTCGGTGGCGGCCTCGATGGCGTCGCGGTTGGCGATCCCCTCGTCGGTCAGCTGACCGTCTGCGTCCATCCAGCCGCGTGTCCGCAGCCGCTCCTCCGCCGCGGACCAGGCGTCGTCGTCCCACATGCGGCTGCGCTGCAGGAACCGGCGGGAGACACGGTCCTGCCAGGTGGCGTAGAGGACCATGGCGTCCACGGGTCCAAGCTCGTGGGTCAGCAGCACCGCGAGGTGTCCGTCCCCCCGGTGCTCGCGCAGGACCGCCGTGACCTGCCAGAGGTCGGCGAAGGGCATGCCGGTGAGGGGCACCTGCGCGTTGGCGGCGGCCAGCGGGCGGCCCGCGCAGTCCAGACCTTCCGTGGCCCGGCTCGACAGCTCGATCGCCTCGGCCACGCCGTCGGTGGGTGCTTGGACGCGTTCGAACACCTCCTGCACGCCCTCGGCGCGTGCGGTCAGGATCGTGGCGGGCGATGCCTTGCCCCATGCAGCAGGGAGGGCGTACTGCAGCACCGCCGGGTTGAACCCGTAGAACGCCGCGGTGGCTGCGCCGGCGCCGACCGCGCCCATCGGTGCGGCCCGACCGGCCACGTATCCCTCGCCCCGAGGCTCCATGCCGAGCGCCTCGAAGCGGTCCTGCACCTCCTTGGCGAAGTACATGATGGCGTGCAGGGGCTCGATGACGCCGTGGAGGGCGCGGGCGGACCGGATCGCGGAGGCAGGGTGGCTCATGCCTTCGAATCCTAGGACCCAGATCCCGTTGGACCCGCGCACGGGTCACATCGAGGCAATGAGCTTGGCCACCCGTTCGTCGTCGTGGGTGAAGGGGTCCTTGCACAGCACGGTGCGCTGGGCCTGGTCGTTCAGTTTCAGGTGGACCCAGTCGACGGTGAAGTCGCGACGCTTGCGCTTGGCCTCGCGGATGAAGTCACCGCGCAGCTTCGCCCGGGTGGTCTGCGGCGGCGTCGACATGGCCGTCTGGATGGTGTGGTCGTCGGTGACCCGGTCGACCTTGTTGTTGCGCTGCAGCACGTAGTACAGGCCGCGCTTGGTGTTCACGTCGTGGTACTGCAGGTCCAGCATGGCCACCCGTGGGTGGGACAGGGGCAGGTCGTGCTTGGCGCGATAGTCGTCGATCAGCTGGTACTTGGTCACCCAGTCGACCTCGCGGGAGAGCTTGAGGGGGTCGTCCTCGAGGGTGTCGAGCACCCGCCCCCATTCGGCCAGGACCTCGTCGGTGTCGGGGTCGGACCCGGTGGACTGCACGAACTGGCTGACGCGGGCGTAGTACTCCCGCTGGATCTCCAGCGCCGACAGCTCTCGCCCGCCCACCAGCTTGACCCGACGGGTGCAGCTCATGTCGTGGCTGATCTCGCGGATCGCCCGGATGGGGTTGTCCAGCGACAGGTCGCGCATGACCGCACCCGACTCGATCATCCGCAGCACCAGGTCGCAGGTCGCCACCTTCAGCCAGGTGGTGTACTCGCCCATGTTGGAGTCGCCGACGATCACGTGGAGGCGTCGGAACCGTTCGGCGTCCGCGTGCGGCTCGTCCCGGGAGTTGATGATCGGCCGCGACCGCGTGGTCGCCGACGACAGGCCCTCCCAGATGTGCTCGGCCCGCTGGGAGATGGAGTAGACCGCCCCGCGGGGGGTCTGCAGCACCTTCCCGGCGCCGGCGAAGATCTGCCGGCTGACCAGGAACGGGATCAGGGTGTCGGCCAGCTTCTGGAACTCACCGAACCGGGCGACGAGGTAGTTCTCGTGGCTGCCGTAGGAGTTGCCGGCCGAGTCGGTGTTGTTCTTGAACAGGTAGATAGTCCCGGCGATGCCCTCCTCGTGGAGTCGCTCCTCGGCCTGCTCGACCAGGCCCTCGAGGATCCGTTCGCCCGACTTGTCGTGGGCAACGACCGCCTTGACCGAGTCGCACTCGGCGGTGGCGTACTCGGGATGGCTGCCGACGTCCAGGTACAGCCGGGCGCCGTTCTCCAGGAACACGTTGGAGGACCGTCCCCACGAGACCACGCGGCGGAACAGGTAGCGGGCGACCTCGTCGGGCGACAACCGCCGCTGACCGCGGAAGGTGCAGGTGACCCCGTACTCGACCTCCAGTCCGAAGATGCGCCGATGCATGGGATCCTCCTGGCTCGCGGTACCGGTCGTCCTGACCGAATCCTCACCACTGTAGTGCCGCAGTCCCGTCCCGGCGGGCACCCGCCGTGGCTACTGACCAGGGTCCTCGGTGGCGGTGGGTGGGATGAAGAAGCTGTTGAGGGCCGTCTCCAGCGCGACCTCGTCGCGGTCGTCGACCTGCTGGAACTGCACGAGCAGCAGCACGTCGGCGGCGGGCGGCCACGCGGCGACCACGGTGTAGTCGGTGTCGGTGCCACTGCAGTCGACGTAGTCGTCCCGGAAGCCGGTGTAGGCCTGGTCGCTGTAGTCGGTCCGTCCCTGGTAGTCGCACTGCTCCGCGAAGCTGAAGGCGTCCAGCAGGGTCTCTGGGGTGAACGATGTGGCCAGCTGCTCGCTGACGCCGAAGATCACCCCGGGAACGTTCCAGCTGCCGCGGAAGGCGGCGAGGTCCGGTGCGGCGGTGATCTGCCGGCCGATCGGGTTGCCGTCCTCCATCCACGGGCCACCGTCGACGTCGGTCCACGGCCGCGGCGCCTGGATGGTGATCGTCCCGGTGTCGTCGACCAGGTTCTCGTAGACGTACTCGGGCGGTTCGTCCTCGGTGGTGGGCCCGGGCTCGGGTTCGGTCACGGGGTCGGTGACGGGAGCGGTCGGCGTGACGGGGACGGTCGGTTCCGGGTCGGGGTCTCCGCCGCCGGACACCGCGACCGCGACGCCGATCCCGACGACCACGGCCAGGCCGACGATGCCGCCGACGATCGCCAGCGTGCGTCCGTTCCCGCCCGACGACGGGGGTGCAGGCTGCTGATAGGCCGGCGCGGGTCCGGGACCACGGAACGGCTGCGGACCGGACTGATGCTGCGGTTGCTGGTAGCCGACCGGGCCCGTGGGCTGGCGCGGGGGGCCCGACTGTGGACCCTGGGGGCCGACGGGCCCCGTTCGCGGGCCGGGCACGAGGCCGGGCTGGGACGGTGGGCCGGCGACACCCTGGGGGCCGCTGTGGGTGACCGGACCGGATGGCAGACCCGCCTGGGCCCGGATGTCGTCGATGGAGGACGCGAGGTCGTCGGTGTTGATCGTCCGGGTGGCGTCACGCGCGGCGGCTGCCTCCTCCTCGCGGATCGGCAGGGGCGTGACGGAGAGGCCGAGCTGTCGCTGGGCGGTCCGCAGCGCACGTCCCATCTCTGCAGCAGAGCTGAACCGCGCTGCCGGATCCTTCGCCATGGACCGCTCGACGATCCCGGCGACCGGGTCGGGGACCCCGCGTTCGCGCAGGTTGGGGACGGGTTCGTCGCGGATGCGGGTCAGGGCCGGAACGATCGACTCGTCCTCGGGCTTGAGGAACGCCGCGCGGCCGACCAGCAGCTTGTACATCGTCGACCCGAGGGCGTAGATGTCGCTGGGCACGCCCGGTGCCTTCGCCTCCAGCAGCTCCGGCGAGACGTGTTCGATGGATGCGGTCAGGCTGGAGGTGCCCGTTTCTGGGCCGCCCTTGAGCCGGGCGATGCCGAAGTCGCCGAGCTTGGGTTCCCCGTACGCGCTGACGAGGACGTTCTCGGGCTTGATGTCGCGGTGCAGGATGCCGGCCTGGTGCGCGGTCTCCAGCGCCCCGCAGACCTTGACCATGATCTCCAGCACATCGGCCCACGGCAGCGTCGTGTCGGACTCCAGGCGATCGGCCAGCGACCCCTGGTCCATGAAGTCCATCAGGATGTAGGGCTGCCCGTTGCTGGTGAACCCCGAGTCGTAGACGGTGACGATGTTGGGGTGGCCCGAGAGCATGCCCATGGCCTGGATCTCGCGCTCGAAGCGGATCCGCACCTTCCGGTCCTTGACGGTGCTGGTGACCATCTTGACGGCGACGTCGCGGCGCAGGGATTCCTGACGCGCCTTGTAGACCGTGCCGAAGCCGCCAGCGCCGACCTCGACAGCGTCTGCGAGGTCTTCGATTCCGAGGTCGATGGGTTCCGGTGCCATGAGTTGGTCGCAGCGTAGCGGGGAGGCGAACGGAATGGCGCCTGCCGGGACGAGTCGTCAGACCCTCGTCAGGACAACATCCCCGCGATGTCGTCCTCGGAGAGCCGGAAGAACTTGCGACGACCCAGCGCACGGTCCAGGCCAGCGACCTCCAGGCGGTCCGCGACCATCTCGCGCTCCTCGACCTCCTGCAGCGCCGCGACGGTGGTCCGCAGGGCCGTGGCCCGGTCCATGCCGGGCTCGAAGCGGCTCTTGAGCGCCTCGTTGATGGCCTCGGCGCTGCCGCCGATGGCGACGTAGTTCTCCTCGTCGGTGATCGAGCCGTCGTAAAGGATGTGGTACAGCTCGACGTCGTCCTCGGCGACCTCTGCGACGAGCAGCTCGACCTCCAGCGGCTTGGGCGAATCGGTGAACGTCGCGCCCATGGCGTTGGCGTAGGCGTTGGCCAGCGCGCGTCCGGTGACGTCGTCGCGGCTGTACTGGTAGCCCTTGACGTCGGCCAGGCGGATCCCGGCCACGCGGAGCTGCTCGAACTCGTTGTACTTGCCGACCGCGGCGAAGGCGATGCAGTCGTAGATCTCCGAGACCTTGTGCAGGGTGACGGAGGGGTTCTCGGCGACGAACAACAAGCCGTTCTCGGTGGTGAGTGCAACGACGGACCGGCCACGGCTGATGCCCTTGCGGGCGAAGTCGGCCTTGTCCTTCATCGCCTGCTCGGGCGACACGTAGGGCATCATCGGCATGGGGTGTGGCTCCCGCGGATCAGGGGTTGGCGTTGGGGCGAGGGCTGGTCTCGGCACCGCCGCCGGACAACCGGCTGCTGCGTGCCTCGGCGACCACGCGGGCCCGTTCGGCGATGTCGTCCTCGTCGCGCTCGACGTACCCGTCGGCATCGATCTGGGCGACGATCGGGTAGACGCCACGGATCGTGTCGGGGCCACCCGTTGCGGAGTCCTCGTCAGCGGCGTCCCACAACGAGGCGACGGCGAGGTCGACCGCGGCGTCGGCGGCCAGGCCGGCCTCCCAGCGGGCCTTGAGCGACGCGCGGGCATGCAGGCTGCCCGATCCCGTGGCCGAGAAGCGCTTCTCCTCGTAGCGGCCACCGGCGACGTCGAAGTCGAAGATGCGGCCCTCGTCGTGGCGAGGATCGAAACCGGCGAACAACGGCACGACGACAAGGCCCTGCATCGCGAGCGGCAGGTTGCCGCGCACCATGCTGGCCAGCTTGTTGGCCTTGCCCTCCAGGGACAGCTCGCTGCCCTCGACCTTCTCGTAGTGCTCCAGCTCCGTGGCGAAGATCTTGGCCAGCTCGATGGCTGGGCCGGCAGAACCGGAGATGCCGACGGCCGACAGGCGGTCGGTCTGGAAGATCTTGCGCATGTCGCGCTTGGAGATGAGGTTCCCGGCCGTGGCACGCCGGTCGCCGGCGATGATCACGCCACCGGCATAGGTGGTGGCCACGATCGTCGTGCCCTCGACATGGGCGGGCAGGTTGTGCACGTCACCCATCTGGGGCATCGCCTCCGGGACGGCCTGGCGCAGCAGCGCGCTGAAGCTCGGGGCGGTGTAGTCGAACGGGTCCACGATGAAGGGGCGCAGGGGATGGCGGTCCGTCATAGGCGGCCGACGCTACACCACGCCCCGGCAGCTGACCGCGCACCACGGCGCCGACGGTGACTGGATGGCCTACTGGCCGCCCTTCTGGACGTAGTTCTTGACGAACTCCTCGGCGTTCTCCTCGAGGACACCGTCGATCTCGTCGAGCAGGTCATCGACGTCGGAGGTGTCGACCTCGGTCGCCTCGGTCTCGACCTTGGCGTCCTGCTCCTCGGTCTGCTTGCCCTTCTGCTTGCGGACCTGTCCACCGTCGCTCATGGGTGCCTCCTCGAGGGATTCGTCGTTGCCCCGAGTCTACCGAGGTCGGGACTCACGGTTCGCTGATCCACCGCATCGACAACCCCGGCACGACGTCTGCGCCCGGCCCCGAGCGGGTCCAGTGGGCATCCAGCGCGTCGAACGGTTCGTGCAGGTTTGCGACCTCGGTCGCACGCAGGTCGACGCGCTGCGGGTCGGGGTGGAAGTTGGCGAGCGCGATCAGCCGGCCGTGGCGGCTGTGATGGCGACGGAAGGCCAGCACGTGGTCGTTGTCGTGCCACAGCGGGGCGACGCGACCACCCGCCCGCAGGGTCGGCAGCGCGGCTCGTGTCCGCATCAGGCGCACCAGTCCGGCGTGCACGCGGCCCTCGACGGTGGCCCGGTCGTGACGCCGCTCGGCACGCGCCCAGTCCATGGGCGGGCGGTGCAACCAACGGTTGTCCGCGGCGCGGTCGGGGTCGGCGAGGAAGCTCGTGTCGTTGTCGAGCGCGATCTCGTCGCCCATCCAGATCAGCGGGATGCCGCCGTAGCTGGCGGCCAGCGCGTACAGCAGCAGGAACCGGTCGATGGCCTCGCCGATGGCCGCCTGGTCGCCATCCCTTCGGGCGCGGCTCAGGCCGACCAGCGCGGCGGTGGTCCCCGACGTCCGTCGGTCGCCCGAGACGAAGTCCTCCTGGAAATGGGCGCCCTCGGCCGGACTGCCCTCGAGCTCGCCGGCGTACCAGCTGGACAGGAACCGGCGGTGGGCCGACCCGTTCCAGCCGCGCTGGGCGGCGTCGGTGTCGTCGATGGCCCAGCCGATGTCGTCGTGGCACCTGACGTAGGTGACCCATGATGCGTGCGGCGGGGTCTCGGCCATCGTCGACAACCCGATGGTGGCGAGCCGGCCGTCCTTTGCGGCGAGGGACGACCAACCCTGGACCATCAGCTGGTTGTGGTACAGCAGGTCGCACTCGGCGGCCTCTCGCGGGCCGACGCCCTGGTAGGGCACGAGGTCACGGGGGGCCACGATGGCCTCGCCCTTGAGGATGGTGGCCGGCGCGGCGATGCCGACCAGCCCACGGATGGCCCGCAGGATCAGGTGCACCTCGGCCAGGTTCTGGCTGTCGGTCCCCATGCGCTTCCACAGGAACGGGACCGCGTCCAGCCGCAGCACGTCGATGCCGACGGCCGCGAGCTCGAGGATGATCCGCAGCATCTCCACGAAGACGTCGGGGTTGGACCAGTCGAGGTCCCACTGCCATCGGTTGAAGGTCGTCCAGACCCACCGTCCCATGGCCTCGTCCCACGTGAAGTTGCCGGGTGCGGTGTCGGGGAACACCTCCGGCAGGGTCTGCTCCCAGCGGTCGGGCTCGGTCCGGTCGGGGTAGGTGCGGTAGTAGTCGAGGTAGCGCTGCTCCCCTGCCCTGGCCCGCTGGGCCCACTCGTGCTCCGCGGCCGTGTGGTTGAGCACGAGGTCCACGCACAGGCTGATCCCGTTGGCGTGCAGGCGTGCGGCCAGGGCTCGCAGGTCGTCCATGGTGCCCAGCGACGGGTCGACCGCCCGGAAGTCCTGCACGGCGTAGCCACCGTCGTTGGGCCGGGGGCGCGCATGCAGCAGCGGCATCAGGTGCAGGTACGTCACGCCCAGGTCGGTCAGGTGGTCCAGGCGGTCACCGATGCGCGCGATCGTCCCGTCGAACCGGTCGACGTAGGTGACGTAGCCGACCATGCGTTCGGACAGGAACCAGTCGGGGGCTGCCTCGCGGACCCGGTCGCGGATCAGCAGGCTGTCGGACCGTGCGACGACACCCTCCACGAGGACGTCGAGCAGGCGGTCGGGCAGGTCGGGGCTGTCGGGATACACCAGGGCGAGGGCCGGCAGGACCTGCTCGAGCCAGCGTTCGGCCCTGGCGGCGACGACGGCACGTTCGCCGTCGGGCAGCCGCGGGTCCCGTTCGAGCCGCCGGGCGAGGACGAGGTGCGGTCGCGCCATCTTCGGATCGTCCCCGTCGTTCACGCGCGGATGGCGTCCAGCAGCTGCCGGGCCGTGTCGCACCGGTCGATCAGCTGACCCACCACGGCTTCGGTCCCACGGGAGGGGTCCATCATCGGGACGCGCTGGAGGGTCTCACCACCGACGTCGAAGATCATGGAGTCCCAGCCTGCCGCCGTGACGCTGTCACGGAACTTCTCCAGGCAGCGACCCCGGAAGTAGGCCCGGGTGTCCGACGGCGGGGCGGTGATCGCCCGCTGCACCTCTGACTCCTCCACCATGGTCTCGATCCGGCCGCCGGCGACGAGCTTGTTGTACAGCCCCTTGTCCTGCCGCACGTCGTGGTACTGGATGTCGATCAGCTTCAGCTTCTCGTCGTCCCAGTCCAGGCCGTCACGGTCGACGTAGCGCTGCATGATCCGGTACTTGGTCACCCAGTCGACGACACCGTCGAGGCCCATCGGGTCGGTCTCCAGCTGGGTAAGGACGCGTTCCCAGGTGGCCATCAGGTCCGTGGCCCACTCCGGCGCGTCGTGCTGGTCGGCCCACTTGCGGGCCCATTCCAGGTAGTGCCACTGCAGCTCGGTGGGCCGTACCCGACGACCGTCCTTCAGCGCGATGGTCTTCGCGCACGACAGGTCATGGCTGACCTCGTGGAGCGTCTTGACCGGGTTGGCAACCGACAGCGCGTCGGGCAGGAAGCCGTCCTCGACCATCGACAGGACCAGCGCGGTCGACCCCAGCTTGAGGTAGGTGCAGACCTCGCTCATGTTGGCGTCGCCGATGATGACGTGCAGGCGCCGGAAGCGGTCGGGATCGGCGTGGGGTTCGTCGCGGGTGTTGATGATCGGCCGCTTCAGCGTGGTCTCCAGGCCCACCTCCACCTCGAAGAAGTCGGCCCGCTGGGTGACCTGGTAATCCACCTCGGCAGAGGCGAACTCGCTGCCGACCCGCCCTGCGCCGACGAGTGGCTGCCGGGAGATGAAGAACGGGGTCAGCTGTCGCACGATCTCACCGAACGGGGTGGCCCGGTCGACGATGTAGTTCTCGTGCATCCCGTAGGCGGCGCCCTTGCCGTCGGTGTTGTTCTTGGTGATCAGGATGCGGCCGGGCTGACGGTCGTCGTGACCGGGCAGCAGCGGCGCGGCACGGGTCGCCGCGATCTCGAGGATCCGCTCGCCGGCCTTGTCCCACACCACGGCATCACGCGGGTTGGAGACCTCGGGTGAGGAGTACTCCGGGTGGGCGTGGTCGACGTAGAACCGTGCGCCGTTGGTGAGGATCGAGTTGGCCAGCCCGATGTCGTCCTCGGGTGCCGGTTCGTGAGCCCCCGGCTGGGCGAACCCACGCGCATCGCGGAGCGGGTCCTCGTCCTCGTAGTCCCACCGGGCGCGGTTGCGGCCGTCCGCCGAGTAGGCGTTGACCACCAGCGAGGAGGCCAGGACGGGGTTGAACTCGGGTCGGCCCACCACGGTGATGCCGAACTCGGTTTCGGTGCCGAGGTACTTGGTGATCGCCATGTGGCGGCCAGCCTACCGGGGTGCAATCCCTTCCCGGGGTCGGACCGACGTCATGCCGCGAACCCACGACGACTCGACGGCACAGGAGGGAGGGGGGCGTTCTCTGAAGGTTGACTAGTCCGACTGCCGGGTTAGGGTCACCTCTGTGGCACTTGCGCCACCGAACAGGGGAGTCTGTCATGGCATCTGCATCGACACGTTCACTGGCGGTGGCAGTCGTCGCGACGATGGCCGCCATCGCCCTCACCGCGACAGCGGTCATCGCCCAAGCGCCGACCGACACCCAGTTCACCGGGTGCCTCAAGAACGGGACCCTGTCGAAGGTGGCCACCGGCGAGGAGCCCGACCGGGCGTGCAGGTCCAACGAGACCCAGATCACGTGGAGCGCCAGCGGACCGCAGGGCGAGACCGGGCCCGTCGGGGACCAGGGCCCGCAGGGCATCCAGGGCATTCCCGGCGCTGACGGCGCTGACGGCGCTGACGGCGCCGACGGGGCAGTCGGGCCGGAGGGTCCCGCCGGGCCTGCGGGACCGCGAGGCCTCACGGGTGCTGATGGTGCACCGGGCGCCGACGGACTGGACGGCGCCCGCGGCGACGTGGGGCCAGCGGGTCCGGCAGGCCCGATGGGCCCGATCGGGCCGGAGGGGGCAGCCGGGCAGGACGGCAGCGACGGTGCCACCGGTCCGGCGGGCCCAGCAGGTCCTGCCGGGCCGGCTGGTGCACGCGGTGCCACGGGGCCAGCCGGTGAGCAAGGTCCGCAGGGCAGCCCCGGCGCCGATGGTCTGGAGGGCCCGCGCGGACCCACGGGTGACCGCGGCCCAGCGGGACCGCAGGGGCCCGCGGGCGAATCGGTCCCCGCGCAGAGCTGCGCCGCCGGCACGTTCGTCACCGGTATCGACGCGTCCGGACAGCTGCTCTGCGACCACGTCTCGCAGATCCAGAGCCCCAACGGGGCCTACACGGTCACCGTGACGAACGACGGGGCGACGATGCGCGGCTTCGGGACGTCGGTGCAGCTGGACGGCGACAGGATCGCGCTGGAGATCGGCGGAAGCACGCTGGTCCTCGACCCCTCGTCCATGACGCTCGATGCGGTCTCGGTCGACCTCGCGGCGCAGCAGTCGCTTGACCTCGTCGGGGGGAGCCTGCTGCAGATGAGTTCGGGCTACATGCGCCTTCTCGGCGACGAAGTGCACCTCGGCGCGTGCGGCGGCGGGATGCGTGTTGCCCGTCTCGGTGACGCCATCCAGTCGTCTGGTCAGTACGCCCAGGTCGGCAGCATCACCAGCGCAAGCTCGACCGTCTTCGCCTGCTAGCCCATCGCGGGTCGACGGGCCTGTGCCGTGGTGGTCAGAGGACCCGAACATCGTGGCGCTTCGGGTGGAGACGGCCGTGGCGG
>Ga0207908_1000343_pt1 | contig 12789 bp, 6 predicted proteins | sample MalvirmetagMSP81_FD_184224 | JGI IMG/M metagenome (GOLD analysis project Ga0207908, IMG submission 184224) | Marine viral communities from the Deep Pacific Ocean - MSP-81 (SPAdes) | ecosystem: Environmental > Aquatic > Marine > Oceanic | place: Pacific Ocean | collected 2011-04-18
GGCGGTGTACTCTTGGTTGGTTGACTGTTTGGCGACAACAAATCAACCAGATACGCCGCTTTCTTTCAAATCTTCAAACACCAGATTCAGTTATAACTCAGGACAAGAGGGTTATCAACAAATCCCTATACCTGGCTCTGGGCATCAACATGGAGGGCCAGAAGGAGCTGCTGGGCCTGTGGCTTGCCGAGACCGAAGGCGCGAAGTTCTGGCTGTCGGTACTCACCGAGCTTAAGAACCGTGGCCTGGAGGACATCCTGATCGCCTGTGTGGACGGTCTCAAGGGCTTCCCGGATGCCATTGCGGCGGAATACCCCCAGACCAAGGTTCAGCTCTGCATCGTGCACATGGTTCGTAACTCGCTGCGGTATGTGTCCTGGAAGGACTACAAGGCCGTCACGGCAGACCTGAAGCAAATCTACAAATCGGCCACCGAGCAGGAAGCTCGAACGGCGCTGGACGACTTGGCAGAGCGCTGGGACGGCCAGTATCCGCAAATCGCCAGGTCCTGGTACAACCACTGGGACAACCTGATAACGCTGTTCGACTACCCTCCAGCCATCCGGAAGGTGATCTACACCACCAATGCCATTGAGTCACTGAATAGCGTTATCCGCAAAGCAACCAAGCGCCGGAAGCTGTTCCCCAGTGATGATTCCGCACTGAAGGTGGCGTTCCTGGCGATCCAGCAAGCATCAAAGAAATGGACCATGCCGATCCGGGATTGGAAGCCCGCACTGAATCGCTTTATTATCGAATTCGGTGACCGCCTGGACGGTCACCTGTAATGGGGTGGGCAGTTACACAGATTTATTTACAGGCTCCCAGCGGCCTCCCGACCATGAACAGTCAACTGATCGAATTCGACTATGTAATCTCCGTTGTGCCGGATAGGTATTCGCATGACTTGGTTGGCCACTCCCTTTTGCTCAAAGCAATTATTGAAATATCTCTTCGATCTTCTATATACCGTGCTGGGCTATCGCCTGCTCTTCCTCCGTCAACGCCGGCTGTTCGCCTGCCATCATCTCGTAATGGCCTAGTTGGCCGGCCTTTTCAAATATGTTCCGGAATACACGCAAATAGGTTTCATTGGTCTGTTCCCCCTGGTTGATGTAAAGATCATCATGGATGGAGTGAGAGCCATCATTGACCCAAGAAAACAGAGACTGACAAATCAACTTGTCTCGCCCATCAAAAAGCGCACAGATTTCGTCCTTCCCCATCCCACCCCACATAGTGAAGTAATTTTCAAGGATCCGGCGCAATGTATTCTGAAGACTTAAGCTCGATAGGTTGGCGGACTTTACGTCTTCCCACAGAAGCTCATAAGCAGAGCGAATTGGGTTGGTATTGCAGCGCTCAACAACAGAGCCTTGCTGCAGCTTCTTCACAAGCCAAAAGCTTTCCTCATTTAGTGCTCGGTCTGACGGCCTTTTTTGATTGAAGGCGATCTCTTTGTGGAAGTAGACGTTGTGCGTTAGCAAGAACACCTGCTTGATCTGGCCTGCTTCGCTTCTGACTTCCTCCATGACTCCCTTGATAAGGCTGCTGACGATGTAGAGGATATCGCTGTCTAACGAGGATATTGGGTCATCGAATACCACAACCCTGTTTGAGGTTATTCCTGATGGAGTTTGAGCGCCTTTGATTAGGTAGTAGAAATACAGGAAGGTGATAAAGGTCTTTTCGCCCTCACTCAATGAGCGACTGGCGTCTTCTCCATTTTCGCGGACAATTCGATAGTGACGACCGTCATTCGACTCGCCAAGCTTAAAAGAATGAAAACCAAATCGCTGCAACAAATCATTGATCGCGGCGATGGTAGGCTGAATTGACGTGGTTTGCTTTTCCAGCTCCGCAATCTGCTCCTGCAGCTCTCCGCGCCTCTGCTTTTTTGCTCGCAGGCCACCCTCCATCCCTCGAATTGTTTGCGTCAACTGATTCTTATTTTCCTGGTACTCAGACAAATCTTCAGTTAACTCGTTGAGCACATAGCGCCAGACTTGGGTGGTTAGCGTCTGCCTCTCAGTCGCTATATTCGCCACAGTTTGGTTATGGCTGGTGGTCGCGTCATTTGCTTCAGATACTGTCTTTTGCAAATTCATTAGCAACGGTTCGACAGGGTCGAGCTCTATTTTTCGGCTCGGCTCCGCAAGCTTGTCCTCCAAGAGCGCCCTATTTCCCTTTAGCCGTTCAGACAGCGCCTGGGCTTCAGCATTGAACAATTCCAGCTTTAAGAAAGGGTTGCCTAGTTCAATATTGCGCTGGACGGTAGCCAGCAACCGTTCGCCCGCTCTTTGGTAATTACTTTGAAGCGCCCTTAATGCCTGAATGTCACTATCATAAGCATCGCTGAAAAAGGATTTCAGACTGTCTGCAAAATGATCATCCGTTGACTGTTGGCAAAAAGGGCAGGTTTCCGGATCTTGCTCATGGAACTTAATACCTTGCTTCACCCAGTCGCTATTGCCAAGACGATCGATTAACGCCGCAATATCGACGTCCTGATTACCTATGATCGCCTTTTTCAGTAATTCATGAGACTCAACCTCTATGAGATTGTCGGCAGATAAATCCGCAAGAGGCGATGTTCTTTCAAGCCCCTTCGAAAAAACCGTTCTGGCCTTCTCCTTTAACTCATCTAATGTAAGCGACTCTGCATTGTTCGAGTCCCTTTCACTCAAAACCTTTTCTTTGAATCTCTCTGCGTTGTTGCGAACACCTGTAAACGCTTCTTGAAAGTAGTTATCGTGAAGTTTCTTCTGCGCAAAGCACTTTTCTCGCAACACAGGCTCGAGGTCGACGAGCTCTTTTCGTTTACCGGGCTGGTCATCGTCACCGTCAAGCTGCCTGTTTAGGCTGGCTATTTGAGAGTCAACTTTCTCGATTTCTGGCTGCAAGCGTGCAATTTCACGCTCAGCCTCTACTTGGTTTTCGCCAAGGGTAAAAACACCTTGTAGCGGGCTATCCTGATTAAAATTTCTATCAACGAAATCGCGGTTATACACCATCGCATTCAAAGGGGCACCGCCCTGCCATATAAGCTGACAGTGACTGTTCTCCTCTGTTTGTGCGATCACACGGCTGATCGTGGTTTTTCCGGTGCCGTTAGCACCAAAGATAAAGTTGATACGGCGCAGATCACTGAGCGTCGCCGGACTCGAATAAGTTGCTACCGGTGGATTGATCTTGATTTCGCCGATCATGCTCCCTCCTTAGATTTCGCCCGAAAATGCCCGCTGGCTTATTGAATCGAAAACATCAGTCGTCCCAGCAAAAGAAGAACCCAAATTGTCAGTCACCGATAGAAACTTGAGAAAGGCTTCTTGAAACGTTTCCTGGATCGATAGTGGCGGGCAGATCATAGGAATTTCTTCCATTTTTCCCTTGCTTACCATTCCTTTCATTGAGTTTGTTGATGCCGACTGGATATGCTTTTTCGAAAAAAGGATTAGCGCGTATAAAAACCAACTTGTCACACTATCAAGTGGTGTAAGCGCATTAATTTGTTGATTGAAAGCCACTTCACGATCTGCATAGGCCGCATTACCAATACAGTCGAAGCTTCCCGCAATACATGTAACTAATATTGAGCCTTTGCCAACGACTCTCGCTACCTTTTTGCCTTCTGTAGAAAGGCTTTCAGAAGCCGTAGTCAAGAAGTGAGAAGGCGTATTGATATTGTCTGACTTAATCCATTCAATGTGATCATCATAAAATTTTTCTTCTTTTCGCGACGGCGTGTTCCCGGTAGTCACCCTTGCGAGTTGTTTTAAAGGCTTCACCTCCCACCCCTTGGGATTAGTCACCGGATCACCGAACATATCCAGAAACACAGCCCGAAGAAATTCATCGGCGAGCTGGATGGCTTGCTGGCGTTTGCGGCGGATGGCATCGGCTTTGTCGAGGATGGTGGCGATGCGTTTTTGTTCCGCCAATGGGGGAAGAGGTATCTCAAAGTTCTCAACGGTTTTTTTTGATACTTCTTTAAAGGTAGCCCCATTACCGAGTGACTGTAACCTGGAAGAAAATGCCTTTACGCAGTAGTAAAGGTAGGTGCCATTCACCTCTGCACTCGGGACTAAACTCTTGAAACCCTGATTGGTACACATATCTCTCCCGGCAATGGCCACGTTCCCAATCGGGGCACGGGAGGTCAAAAGGATGCTCCCTTTGGGAAGCAAATACGTGGCACAATGTTCGAAACCTTTGCGAGAGATATATTCTGGGGCATCCTCCAGAACTGGCACTGCGAGATTTGAGACATCTTTAGGTGTTACCCAAGGAATGTCCGGAGAAGCCCAGTACTCGTCAACGTTTCTTTTAGGTGTAGCGCCACCAACAACCGTGCAGCATTCCTTAAGCTTAACCATCTGCCAACTCACAGCAGTCCCTCCAGCTCGTCCAAATCGGCCAAGATTTCCTTCTCCAGTCCTTTAAGGCGCTGCAGGATCACCCTCGGGTCTTCGTAATTCTCCTCCTCGTAAACCACTTCCCTGTAACGGTTAATCGACAGATCGAAATTGTTACCGGCAATGTCGGAAGCATTTACCACAAAAGCCTTTTGAGTTTTGTCGCCAAAGGCTCGCTCAATGTCTCCCGCACTGGCATTGGTTTCCACTAGCCCACGGTATTGCTTCCACTTAGCGATGGCATCCGGAAGATCATTGGAGCCCTCGCCTGTCAGCGGCATGCGCTTGTCATCCAGGCTGAGGCCATCCGCTTGCAGGTCATAAAACCAAACACGCTCGGTAGAACCGCCCCTGGTGAAAATCAGAATCGCGGTGCTCACACCCGCGTAGGGTTTGAAAACACCACTGGGCAGGCTGACAATGCCTTCCAGCTGGTTATTTTCGATTAACTCCTTGCGCAGCTGCTGGTGAGCTTTGGAGGAGCCAAATAATACGCCGTCCGGCACAATCACTGCCGCGCGGCCGCCAAGCTTGAGTGAGCGCAGGATATGCGCCACGAAAAGCAGCTCGGTCTTCTTGGTTTTCACTAACCCCAAAACGTCCGGGTTGGTGTTGGTTTCATCCAGGCTGCCTTTGAACGGCGGGTTGGCCAACACGATATCGAAGAACTCTTCCTCCTGTTCCGGATAGTGCTCTTTGATGGATTTGTTGAGGCTGTCCTGATAAAGAACGTTGGCGCCGTTCACCCCGTGCAGCATCATGTTCATGCTGCTTACCCTGAGCATGGTGGTGTCGAAGTCGAAGCCCCAGAACATCTGTTTGTTGATGTGCTCCCGGTAGGGCTCCAGCAGATCGCCGGTGTAATGGAGATTGCCGTCTTCGTCGGTAAAGGTGCCTGCGTCGCTGGAATACTTCTTGTTCAGGTATTCCATGGTCCGCGCCAGGAAACCTGCCGTGCCGCAAGACGGATCGCAGATAACGTCTGTGGGCTGTGGGTCGATCAGCTCGATCATCGCGTCGATGATATGTCGCGGCGTGCGGAACTGGCCGTTAATACCTGCGGTGGTTAGTTTACTGAGCAGGTATTCATAGATATCGCCTTTTACGTCGCTTTGGGTGAGCGGCAGGTTGTTGACCATTTCCACGGCAGAGACAAGCACGGACTCGTTTTTGATCTCCAGATCCGCATCCTGCATGTATTCGCCGATATGCCCCAACGCCTGGATGGCGGTGCCTTCTGTGCCTAACCCCTCTTCTTCTGAGTGCTGACCCAGACTGGCGAAGTACGGATAGACATTATTCTTGAGGTGCTTGTGCAGCTCCTTGCCACTCATGTGGTGGAAATTTTTCCAACGCAGGAGCTGGCCATCTGATGTGTCCGGGAACAGGCGGTCGAAGGGCTTGCCCGTGCGGGCCGCCTTGCGCTCGGCTACCTCTTCCTGCATGTCCAGCATGCGGGCGAACATGAGGTAGCTGATCTGCTCTATCACGGTCAGGGGGTTGGTGATGCCCCCGGTCCAGAACTTTTCCCAGAGCTTGTCGATGTCGTTACGAAGTTGGCCTGTAAGCATTAAATCGGTTTCTCGTTGGTGACTAGAGTTCTATTGATTGGTTGCGACGTCATCGGTCGCTTCTTCTGGGTTGTCCAGGGTTCGAGAGTCTTCCTCGTCGGGCTCTTCAATGGCTTCAACAATCATTGAGAGCCGTTCTGTCTCAAAATCCCTGTGCGCCGGCTCGATGGCAGGCATGGACTTAGTGACCTTTGCGGAGAGCTTGGTGAAGCGCTCAACCTTGCCATAAAGGCCCTGCTTGCCTGCCAGGGCGGTGACGGTATCGTTATAGTGATTGCTAACGGTGTTAAGCGTGCCGCCGAGCTTGTTCAGTCGCTCGGCCACGGTGCAGACCTGGTTATAGATATCGCCGGCCTTTTCACTGATTTCACGGGCTTCGGCGTTGCTGCGCTCAATCATCCAGAGGTTAGACACGGTTCGCAGAATTGGAATCAGCGTGGTGTGGGACACCAGCACGATGTTCTTTTTGTAGCCGTACTCGAAGAGGTCCTTGTTGCTTTTCAGGGCTTCTATGTACGCCGGTTCAATTGGCATGAACATGAGCACGAAACTGGGGCTGCGCATACCGACAAGATTGGTGTAATCCTTACCGGCCAGATCATCAATGTGGCGACGCACTGCTTTTACGTGTTCCGCCATTGCCAGGTTGTACTCTTCTTCGGTGTCTGCAGATACCGCACGGTCGTATGCCACCAGGGAGACTTTACTGTCGATGATGATGTGCTTGTCATCCGGTAGTTTGATCAGGTAATCGGTCTGTTTTTGCTTGCCCTCATCATCCTTGAAGCTGCTCTGCACTGCGAAGTGAGCATCTTCAATCAAGCCGCTCATTTCCAGGGTTCTGCGCAGCTGGGCTTCGCCCCAGGCACCGCGCTGTTGGGAATCCCCTTTCAGAGCGGAAGTGAGGCTCGTCGCTTCCTTGCTCATCTGCAGACCAATATCCAGCACTTTCCGGATTTCGGCGTTCAGGTTGCTGTTACCCTGGAGGGACGCATCGTGAACTTCGTTGATGCGCTTCTGGAAGCCTTCAATTTGCTCACGGAAGGGCTTGAGCATGCTGTCGATGCTGCTCTGGCTGGTTTGAGTGAAGGTCTTGCCTTTCTCCTCAAAGATTTTGTTCGCTATGTTCTCGAACTCTTTGGTAAGCGCCTGCTTGGTTTCGCCTAGCTGCTGCATCTGCTCCTGGAAGTGCTCTTCCTTGCGTTCCAGCGTGGTTTTTAGCTCCGTGTGTTCGCTGCTGAGGCTTTGGTAGCGTTCCTGAAGCTCCGAATACCTTTCCTGCTGAGCCGACAGGTTTACCTTGGTTTCTTTCAGCTGTTCTCTCGCGTCCGTGTCTGACGATTCCAGGGCCTTCGCTTTCTTTCCTTCTTCGGCCAGTCTCTCCTTGAGCTGGCTCATCTGCTCTCGCTCCTCTTGGAGGTCCCGCTCTGCGCGCCCCAGACGTTCACGCAGGTCATCTACGCGCTCCTGGAGGGCGCGATTGTCTGCCTGGAAGGTTTCCAGCTGCCTCTCGGTTGCGTGATGGCGTTGGCGAGACTCCTCCAGTTTAGCGTTCACAGAGGTAAACTCTTCTTTCTGGCTTCGCAGCTCGTCAGTTAGCCGTTGCTCGTTAGATTGGGCACCGGTCAGCTGCGCTTGCAGTCGGCTTTCTGCCAGATCCTTCTCATGCAGTGATGATTCCAGATCTTTCATCGAATCCTGCAAGCTTTGATTCAAGGCGTCGGCTTGCTCCAGATTTCCTTGCAGCTGTTCCAGCTGGGCAGTGAGCCTGGCAACCTTTCGACTTTGCACCACGGTGGCCATTAAAAAGCCCAGCCCAGCGAGCGCGATGCCTATCAGGCTGGCAATTACGATCAGTTCGTTCGTCCATTGAATGGTCTGCATAGTTATCCCTGTAGTTCCGTGGGCTGAGAATCTGGTTTTAGAAACGGTCTAAGCACATCAATCAGCTCACCCACATCGTCCGGTTTGAATACGCCGTCGATTCCCTCATGGGATACCGAGGTAAATGGCGCATCGTAGAGTGTTTCGACCACGATCGAGCCGTGCTGTGCAATGTAGTTCTTCAGCAGGTTCATGAATCGTACTTGCTGGGCTGTCAGCGTCGGATGGGCGTGAAGGAACTGTTTGAAATGCTCTTCTACCGCTTGAGGGTCTAGGCCGATGATCTCTCGCACCGTGAGATCTAACTGGTCTGCCGTCCGACCATAAAACTCGTTCAATACATCCAGGCTGACCCCCGGATGCGTGGTGAGAATCGTTGATGTCAGGGTTTGGAGATCCGACTCACCGATTGCCTCGCCATTATGGATTTTCTGGAGTATCGGGTTTTCCGAAAGCATCTTGTCCAAAATGCCTTTGAGACGCCGACGGTAGATCATGGCTTCGTTTGCGCCGGTGATGTACACCTCGCGCTCCTCCCCCTGAACCTTACCATCTGGAGTTGTGGTCGTTTGCGTGCCTGAGCCAGGATAAACCTTAGACTTCCGATACTTCATAATGCCACGCAACTCCCGCCGGGCATGTTCCAGCTTTTCAATGCTGGGATCCGCCCAGAAAGAGGCACTTTTAACTTCCTCAATCACTTTGTCTTTCTGACGAACCGCCTGGATATTAACCGCCAGCCTCTCGACTTCCGCTATCAGCGCCGTTTTGCCATCTTCGAAACAGCTCGCTTTTTCCACCAGGCAGCGCTCAATCTCTGCCATGAGTTTGTCGAGCGCTGTGGCATGTTTATCCCGGAGTACCCGGCTGGACATCAGAGGCGCTATCGTTTCTGCCAGCAGGTGCTGCGTTCTGGCATCCAGCCTGTCCAATAGATCCGTCTGCTGGAGCTGATGAACTACTCGCAGGTTACGGTGAACGGCGATGCTCTCATCCGGCAGGTCATTGATGTCTTCCTTGAGCAGGCGTACACCAACGTCGTAACCGACGGCATGATTTTGCTTCAGGGCCGCTTGCGCGAGGGTCAGTCGCTCCTCAAAGGTCGCTTGGAGGAGCGATTTGCTGCCGGTGTCTTCCGGCTCTTTGTATTCCTCTTCAAAAAAATCAAAGTTGCCGTAATGATCAAAGATCAGGAATTCGGTTTTGTCCTGTCCCGGGCCAAACAGGTTTGGACGCAAGCGTGTGCCTCGGCCGATCATCTGCCAAAACTTCACCCAGGATTTAACCGGCTTAGCAAAGACGAGATTGACGATTTCCGGCACATCAATACCGGTATCGAGCATGTCTACCGAGATAGCAATTCGGAAATCGTTGTCCGGTTTTTTAAACTCTTTGATCAGGCTATCCACATGGGGAACGTCATTATGGATAACCTTGCAGACCTTGGTACCGTACTGTGGGTACATATCGCAGAACACTCTTTCGAGATGTTCTGCGTGGTCCTGCCGCTGGGCGAAGATAATCGTTTTCCCAACCAGTGAGCCGGTTTCATCTTTGATACCGTTGTTGATCAGGTTTTCCAGAATGACCCGATCTGTTTCCTCACTGAAGATTTTTCGACCGATGTCCTTTCCCGCAATCCTGGTATTGCGGGCCTCTTCCTCGCCCAGATCCTCTTCCAGCTGTTGCTGTTGCTCGGGCGTAAGATCGGTGTAATGAATACCATCCCGGAGAAACTCGGTCGTCAGATCCTTTACCCGGAACGGCACCAGATAGGGTGGCTCGTTATTGATCGCCGCATCCAGCCCAAATTCGAAGGTTGGGTCGGTGGTTTCACAATCGAAAATGTCGAAGGTGTTGCGACTGATGAACTTGACCGGTGTGGCGGTAAGACCAACCTGCAAGGCATCGTAGTAATCAAACAGATCGCGATACTTGTTATAAATACTGCGGTGACTTTCATCGGCGATGATCAGATCAAAAAAACCCACATCCAGCTGAGCAAACCGGTTCATCATCCCAGGATAGGTGGCGATGTAGATGCGTGCTGATTCATCAATCTGATGAGTTTCCCCGATGATGCAGCGCGGTTCACTAGGCAGGTTTTGTTTGAACGCATCATCAGCTTGAACACGCAGCTCTTTGCGGTCACACAAGAACAGAACCCGTTTGGCCCAGCCTGTTCGCAACAACAACTCTGCCAAGGCAATGGCTACACGTGTTTTGCCTGTTCCGGTTGCCTGGATGAGAAGTGCCTTGCGCCGTTGATTCTGGAAATGTGCCGCTACCGTTTTGATGGCTTCAATCTGGTAAGGACGGTCTGCAATCTTGAGCTCTGGATTAAAACGCTCCAATTCGGCAGCGCGATAATGGCGCTGATAAATTAGGTACTCCAGACTTTCCTTACTGTAGAACCCATAGACTGGGCGATAAGCGTTGTATTGGTGGTCGTCCCAAATAAAGGTTTCATAGCCATTGCTGTAAAAGATAACCGGGCGCTGGAACCCCATGTACTCGAAAGAATTGGCGTACAGTCGAGCCTGCTCACGGCCAGCCTGAAGGTTAACCGTTCCGGACTTCTTTGCCTCGACCAACGCCAACGGCTGCCCATTCTCGCCCCACAGAACGTAGTCTACATAGCCCTTCCCTGATGGGTTATCAGGGAACTTTACCTCTACTTCCTGGCCAACCTGGGCAGGATTGCCAACGTCCCACCCCGCTTTCACCAGCATCGCGTCAATTAGCTGAGCTCTGGTCTTGGCTTCGTTCCATTGGAGGGAGTCAGCTGCCTTCTGGCTTCGCTGTTTACGCGCTTTCTGCTCTGGTTCAGCCGGCTGCTTGAACGCCTCTGCTTGTTTGGCGCGCTCGCGGTCCAGCTCGTCCATAACGCGCTCGAGCTCTTCCTGCTGCTTTTCGATATCTCTCTTGTAACTGGAAACCGACTTTTTCAGCTGAATAATGGTGTTGGTTGGGTCTGGGATCTCTTTGAGAGATGGCAGGTTCTCCTTTGGCTCCCCGCAATAGGTCAGTGCCATGTAGCCCGCCAGCTGATGTGCGGTTGAGAGAGCCATCTTTGCGCTACGCAAATCACCTTCGGCGCCATGAGCGGAATCATTGCCTTTAACACGCAGAAAGTTGATCTGATGGATCAGTGACTTATCGACACAATCCGCGAATACCGGATTTTTGACCAGCTCATAGAAGCTGGCCTGAGGCAATCTGGGCAGAGACTCTTCTTTGTAGATGGTCTTGGTCATCTCCTCGGCAAAGCTTCGCAGCCTCGTCAGGGCGCTGCCGGGGTCTACGTGAAGAACGGCCTCTGCCAAACAACCGAGGTTTGCCAGGACATCGTACTTTGGCCGAAGAAACTCAAAATTGACCGATTTCATAAAAGATACTCTGCTCATGCCAGTCCCAGTGCGAGGACGGTGCCATTATTTTTCGATGTCGTATTTTCCGATCAGGCTGACGCTCCAGCACTTTAGACATTGTCAACGTTAGTTCAGAAATGGTTATGTGCTCTCAGGAGCTCCAGTTACGCTTCAACCCAAACGAATTTATTGCGAGCGATTCTTTGCTCTTCATCAAACCGATAGGCGCACAATTTTCCACCGTCGCCCCCGGCAACGCTGTAATCCAGGCAGGCAATATGATCACTCAAAGGCTTAGGCTCGCCGCTCATCCAGTAATGCCCCACGAAAACCGGTTTCTCACCGTCGTATCCCGGCAGAATATGAGAAGCCACAGGCTCGTGGGGGATCTTATCGATGACATCTTCAGGCACCATCGCTAGATCACGGTAAGTTAACTCGCCTTGCCGCCACCATTCTGCGCGAATATTAGTCCGCTTGTTGTTGTCTTTATCGAAAAAGTGGTGGTCACCTGGCAACGGGATCTCCAAGCCTTTGAGCAAGGTCTCTATGGCCTCATAAGCTTCACTGCCCTTTCGGCTTGCTTGTTCCCAGGTCTCCGGAAGCAGTTGATTTTTAACGCCAATGTACTTCTTTATCGCGGATATATGTTTCGGGTGCCAGCAAGCATGTACCACTCGAAGTTTCGGCAGATCCAGATACACGGGCAGAGTTTTGAACCAGTCAATCATGCTGTGGTGTAACTCGCTGCCCTCGCTCACTTGCTCTAGAAACGCTTTGTGTTGCTTCAGGTTTTTATCGGTATGGGGCCGGAGGTATTCGTTAGGGTTCTGCGGGTCTTTCGTCGCCCAGGCGACGGCGTTGAACTCATGGTTGCCCATCACAGCCAGCGCGTTGCCATTCTCAACCATGTTGCGGGCAATGCTGACCGTCTCGATCTGCTGTGGGCCGCGGTCGACGAAATCCCCGAGGAAGATCACTTGTCGAGTGGGATGTTGCCAAACGCCATCGATCTCTCGATAGTCCAGTTTGGTGAGCAGGGATTTGAGTTCAGTGGCGTGGCCGTGTATATCGCCGATCAGGTCATACATCTAACTTAATCCCTGAGCTTTCGGAACACTAAGGAAGGTGCGTCTTTTTTTATTAGAACCAATACTGCTTGATTTGCCGCCAGATTCCAACGTCCCCGACGTTTTCGTAGACATGTTTTCACAAAGGACACTGATCTCTGCTCAGTTGAACCAAGCACAGCCGAAGGAATCCCATAGGGAACCAACTATCAGAAAGCAATGGAATTGATGGTAAAAAATGGAGGCGCGGGTCGGAATCGAACCGGCGTACACGGAGTTGCAGTCCGCTGCATAACCACTCTGCCACCGCGCCGGGAAAAGTTCGAAGGGGATTCGATACTTTTATGCTCTCAGGTGGGCATTGAGAGACTGTGTTAATTGGAGCGGGAAACGAGATTCGAACTCGCGACCCCAACCTTGGCAAGGTTGTGCTCTACCAACTGAGCTATTCCCGCTTGATCAACGAGGGCGTATTCTA
>Ga0207908_1000344_pt1 | contig 12782 bp, 8 predicted proteins | sample MalvirmetagMSP81_FD_184224 | JGI IMG/M metagenome (GOLD analysis project Ga0207908, IMG submission 184224) | Marine viral communities from the Deep Pacific Ocean - MSP-81 (SPAdes) | ecosystem: Environmental > Aquatic > Marine > Oceanic | place: Pacific Ocean | collected 2011-04-18
AGGAAGCGAAGGTCGGGGGCAGGGAGGTCGGGCAGCAGCCCGGACGCCGAGGGGGACGCAGGGGCCCGGCCGTCGGCACGAAGCCGCTCGGCGGAGATCGCCCACGTGGTCCGGCGCGCCCAGCCCTCGAGCGGTCCGGCGTCGGGTGCGGAGATCCACAGCTGGGTGAAGACGGCCTGCAGGACCTCCTCCACCTCGGCGGCGCCCGGCACGAGCCGGCGCGCCACGGCGTGGGCAGCGGGAACCAGCCGGTGGTACGCCTCGGCCAGCGCAAGCGGCTGGCCGGCACGGATGCCGTCGAGGAGTTCGGGCTCGGCCGCCCGCCGGAAGTCCTGCTCGTGTGGGTTTGCCATCCCCACGACTGTAGAACCAAGACCTGCGGCCGTGTGGCATGTCCCCCGGCCGGCGGGGCAGTGCGGCCGGTCAGCCGGTCAGCTGCACCCGCTGTCGCCGGCCGGCCCAGACCGGGTCGTGGTCGGGGTAGTCGGTACGGAAGTGGGCTCCACGCGACTCGGTGCGGTGCAGGGCGCTGTCGACGATCGCGCGGGCGGACACCAGCATGCTGTCGACCTCCAGGGCATCCCGGACCATCGGGGGCTTGGGCCCACCCCAGGCCCGGTACGCGGCGGCACGCAGGTCGTCGATGACCTGGCCCAGCTTCTGCAGCCCGTCGGCGTCGCGGATCGCACCGCCGCCGGCGCTCATCGCGGTCCGCAGATCGGTGCGTTCGCTGCCGTCGGTGGTGACTGGGGTGTCGCGGCCGAAGGTCGGCGGTTCCGGGTCGGTGTCGCTGTGGGTGCCGTCCAGGCGTGCCGCCATGTCCAGCGCCGCTCGGTGGGCGAACACACAGGACTGCGCGAGGGAGTTGCCGGCCATCCGGTTGGCACCGTGGACCCCTGACGATGCGGCCTCCCCGGCGGCGTACAGCCCCGGGACGGAGGTGCGGCCGTGCAGGTCGGTGACCACCCCGCCGATCATGTAGTGCTCGCACGGCTCGACCGGCACCGGCTCGGTCGCCAGGTCGAAGCCGAAGGTCCGGGCGCCGGTCAGCACCGTCGGGAACTCCTCGGCCAGCTGGTGGTCGGGGATCATCCGGGCGTCCAGCCAGGCACCGCCCGGCTGGTCGAGGATCGCCTTGGCGACGACGTGGCGCGGGGCCAGCTCGGCGTCGGGGTGGCGATCCAGCATGAACCGGTTGCCGTCGGCGTCCAGCAGATGGGCGCCGGCACCACGCAGCGCCTCGGTGAGCAGGAACCGCTGGAAGCGCCCGTCGGCGGACTTCAGCCCGGTCGGGTGGAACTGGACGAACTCGAGGTCCTGAAGGGCAGCGCCGGCCCGGCCCGCCAGGGCCAGGGCATCACCGGTGGCCTCGTCCCGGTTCGTGGTGCCCGCGTACAGGCCACCGCACCCGCCGGTCGCGAGCATGACCGCCTGGGCCCGCAGCAGGACCAGGCCAGCATCCTGTGACGGCGTGGCCATGCCACCGGCGATCTCGTCGCACAGCAACCACGCCCCGATGACGGGTTGTTCGGGGGTGGAGGCCAGCGGCAGGTCGACGACCATGCCCTGCAGGCGGACGAGGCTGCCGTTGCGGGCCTTCTCGATGGCCGCGTCGCGCAGCGCACGGAACATCTCCGCGCCCGTGGCATCGGCCGCCCGGACGGACCGTCCGACCTGCTGGCCACCCTCGCGGGCAAGGGCCAGGCTGCCGTCGTCCTGGGTGTCGAACACCGCACCCCGACGGCGAAGGTCCGCCACACGTGCGGGGGTCTCGGCGGCCATGACGGCGACGGCTCGGGGGTCGGTGTGGCCGTCCCCGGCCCGTGCGGTGTCGGCGGCATGCATGGCGGGGGAGTCGTCCGGGCCGACGGCGGCCGCAAGCCCTCCCTGCGCCAGCGGGGTCGAGCCCGACTCGCCGGACACCCCCTTGTCGATGAGGGCAACGGTCAGCTCTGGACGACGATCGAGCAGGTCGAGCGCGGTCACGAGTCCGGCGACACCGGACCCGACAACCGCCACATCAACCGCAATCTCGGCTCCGGCTGCGATATGGGAAGGCAAGGCCATCCGGGCCAAGAGTGGCGAACACGGTGCCTCCCCGCAAGAGTGGGGTCGTGAACAGCAACCCTCGAATGCGCCTGATCGCGGTGATCGGTGCCGTGCTGCTGGTGTCGATCCTCTTCGGTGGGCTCGGCACCGTGCAGTCCGGTGACGAGCTGACCTACTCGGAGTTCCGTGAGCAGGTGGAGTCGGGGAGCGTCGAATCGGTGGTGTTCACCGGCCAGTCCATCGACGGCACCTACGTCGAGGGGGCCCGCGAGGACGACACCACCGCCTTCCGGTCCTTCCTGCCGATCTCGACGGTCGTGGGACTCGGCGAGGTCGAGACGTTCCTGCGCGACAACGGCGTCACCATCGAGGCGGAGTCCGACACCGGCGGCATCTTCGGGCTGCTGCTCCCGCTGCTGTTCCCCCTCCTCCTGTTCGTGGGCTTCTTCTGGTTCATCAACCGCCAGGCACGCGGGCAGATGGGCGGCCTGGGCCAGATCGGCAAGTCGACCGGCAAGATCCACAAGACCGACCAGCCGCAGACCACCTTCGACGACATCGCGGGCTACAAGGAGGTCAAGGAGGAGATCCAGGAGGTCGTGCAGTTCCTGCGTGATCCCTCCCGGTTCCGCCAGGCCGGCGCCGAGGTGCCCAAGGGCATGCTCATGGTCGGCCCGCCCGGAACCGGAAAGACGTTGCTCGCCAAGGCCGTTGCCGGTGAGGCCGGGGTCCCGTTCATCTCCGTCACCGGCTCGGACTTCATGGAGATGTTCGTCGGCGTCGGCGCGTCCCGTGTGCGCGACCTGTTCAAGACGGCGCGCGAGAACGCCCCCTCCATCATCTTCATCGACGAGCTGGACTCCATCGGCCGCAAGCGCGGGGCAGGGCTCGGCGGCGGCCACGACGAGCGCGAGCAGACCCTCAACCAGCTGCTCGGCGAGATCGACGGCTTCGAGGGCTCCACCGGCGTGGTCATCATGGGTGCGACCAACCGCCCCGACGTCCTGGACCCGGCGCTGACCCGTCCCGGCCGGTTCGACCGCCAGATCGTGGTGCCCCTGCCGACCCTGGAGGAGCGCGACCAGATCCTGCGCATCCACATGCGCGGCAAGCCCATCGGCGCCGACGTCGACCCCAACACCATCGCCCGTGGCACGCCCGGCATGGCCGGTGCCGACCTCAAGAACCTCGTCAACGAGGCGGCCCTGATCGCGGTGCGCGAGAACAGCCCCGAGATCCGCATGCAGGACTTCGAGCGAGCTCGCGAGCGGCAGACCATCGGCCGCGAGCGGTCGACCCTGCAGCTGGGGGAGAAGGAGAAGGAGTCCGTCGCCTACCACGAGGGCGGGCACGCGCTGGCCGCCTTCATCGAGGAGGAGGCGGACCCGGTCTACAAGGTCACCGTCCTGCCCGTCGGCATGGCGCTGGGCGTCACCACGCAGCTGCCCGTCGACGAACGGCACATCCACACGCTGTCCTACCTGATCGCCAAGCTCCGCGTGATGCTCGGTGGTCGTGCCGCGGAGCTCGTGGCGCTGGGCCAGCCGACCACGGGTGCGTCCAACGACCTGCTGCAGGCCACCAAGCTCGCCCGGGCCATCGTGCGGGACTTCGGCATGACCGAGGCCGTCGGCCCCGTCGGCTACGGCGAGGATCGCCCGGTCTTCCTCGGTGAGGAGCTCGGACGTGGCCACGCCTACTCCGACAACTTCGCCGAGGCCGTCGACGTCGAGGCCCACCGCATCCTGTCCACCAACCTGGAGTACCTCGTCGAGCAGTTCGAGGGCCTCCGCCCGGGGCTGGACCGCATGGCCGAGCTGCTGGTGGAGAAGGAAGCGATCTCCGGTGAGGAGGCGCTGGCCGCGGTCCGGTCGGGCCTGCCGGCGGACAAGCAGGCCCTGCTGGTCGGCAAGGCATCGAAGGTCAAGACGGCGGGGTCCAACAACGGCCACGTGCCGGTCGGATCCGGCGTGCCGGTCAACGAACCGGTGCGCGAGCCGCTGCCGGGCGGCCAGAACGGCCGACCGCCGGTCGGCAACGGCGGTCCCGCACGGGTGCCCAGCGGTCCGGGGTCGACCCCACCGCCCCCACCCATGCCGCCGCCCCGCTGAGCCCTTCTGCCGTGACGCAGCCGGCCCGATACGCTCCGCGACCGTGATCGGCATCATCGGCGGCACCGGACCGCAAGGAAGAGGGCTGGCCTACCGCCTCGCGCGGGCCGGCGTGGACGTGCTCATCGGGTCGCGAGACCCCGAACGGGGCATCGCCGCGGCCGAGGAGGTCGCCCTGCTCGCCGGTGGTGGGGCCACCGTGCAGGGTGCAGGCAACGCCGAGCTGCCGAGCCGTGCCGAGATGCTCCTGGTCACCGTGCCCTACGACGGGCTGGAGGCCACCCTGGGCCCCCTGGCCGACGAGGTCGGGGACAGGGTCGTCATGTCGGCGGTCAACAAGCTCAGCTTCGCGGGCGGCCCGCAGGCGTTGCCGGTCGAGGCAGGGTCGTCGGCGGAAGAGGTTGCCCGACTGCTGCCCGCGGCCCGGGTGACGACGGCGTTCAACAACGTCTCGGCAACGCACCTGCGCAACACCGAGCACGTGTTCGACGAGGACGTCCTGGTCTGCGGGGACGACGACGAGGCAGTGAAGCGCACCGTGGAGCTGGCCTCGCAGGTCGAGGGCCTCCGTGGCGTCGCCTGCGGCCCCCTGCGCCTGGCGTTCACCATCGAGGCCATGACCGCGGTCGTCATCTCGGTCAACGCCACGCACGGGGTCACCGCCGGCCTCCGCATCACCGGCCTGTAGCGTCGCCCTCCGGAGCGGCCGTCAGCCGCCCGGGGGCGCGGTGCCGGTCGCGGTGAAGAACGCACTGGCCTTGGTCATGGCTTCCTCCCACTCCTCGTCGGGGTCGGAGTCGGCCACGATGCCGCCGCCGGTGCCGTACCAGGCCCAGCCGTCGTGCAGGACGGCGGTCCGGATCGCGACCGACAGGTCGACCAGCCCCGGGGCGATGACGCCGATCGCGCCGCAGTAGACGCCGCGCCGCCACGGTTCGACCAGGCGCGTCCTCGAGACAGCCATCCGCTTGGGCGCGCCGGTGACCGAGCCACAGGGAAAGAGGGCTGCCAGTACGTCCCGCAGGCCGAGGTCGGCTCGGACGGTGCCGAGGACCGTGCTGGTCAGGTGCCACACGGTGGGATGGGCCTCCAGCTCCATCAGCTGGGGCACCCGTACGGAGCCGACCTCACAGATCCGGCCGAGGTCGTTGCGTTCGAGGTCGACGATCATCACGTGCTCGGCCCCGTCCTTGGTCGCCGTCCGCAGGTCCTCGGCCAGCGCCCGGTCGACGACCGGGTCCTCGGCACGCCGCCGGGTCCCCTTGATCGGGCGGATGGTCGCCTGCCGGCCGTCCATGCGGAGGAACGTCTCGGGGGAGACCGACGCGATCGTGGCACCGGGGGCATGCAGGAAGGCCGCGTGGTCGGCGCTGGGGCTGGCACCGAACAGGCGTCGCGCCAGCGCCCGGGGGGTGCCGTCCCATCGCGCGCCGACGTGGAGGGTGAGGTTCACCTGGTAGACGTCGCCGTCCGCGATCCAGTCGTGGATCCGCTGGACCGCCGCGCCGTGCTGGGGGCGCGACAACGTGGACCGGGCCGACTCCTCGTGGGGGGTGTCCCCAACGACCCCGGCCCGTCCCGGTGCCCGGGGGCGACCGTGACGACGGGCGGCGGCCACCAGCAGCGAGTGGGCACGATCGGCGTCGGCGTCGGACGCACCCGTCACCCACCAGCGCCCGTCCGGGGACTGGCAGGCGGCATGGGTGTAGCGACCGAACCACAGCGGGGGGAGCGGGGCGGGCGCAGGCCGCTCGTCCACCCTGTCGAGGTCCAGCAGCGCAGCCGATGCGTCGTCGGTCACGAACCCGAGCAGTCCGTGGGTGAACGGCGGCCCGGCGGCGGCCGGACCGGCCCATCGGAGGTCGTCGGCAGCCTCGTCCAGTGCGCGTCCGTCGGTCACGGCACCGACCGGATCGGCCACGGCGACCTCCCACCCGCGCACGCGCACGAGGGCGCCGCGCCGCGAGGGGTCGCTCGGGACCACGGTCACCGGGTGACCGGGATCGGGGCCGGTGTAGGGACGGACGACGGTCATCGGTCGGGACACCTTAGTGGCCCGCGGCCACCCCACCTCGGCGGCCGGGCAGGAGACGGGTCGTCTGGCGTCGAACACAGGAAGTGGAGCGACCCATCACGCTTGGGCACCCAGAGCCGAGGTACCGCGATGACGTCCACGTTCACCCCCTCACCCCGTACCGTGCGGCGCGGCGTGGCCATGCTCGTCCTGGCCGGGCTGCTGCTGGCCCTCCCGGGGACGACGGCACCGCCGGCCGGGGCAGAGACGCCGGCGCTCGCCGTGCCGTACCAGCTGGTGGTCGACCGCGACGTCCACGACCGGTTGGCGAGCCCCGAGGACCGGTACGCCCTGGCCGGCGGCTGCTACACGATGCAGGCCGACGACGGGACCTGGGTCGCTCGCGACGGCGCGATGGTCGTCGACGGCGCCGAGGCCGACGCGGTCCCGTTCCACTTCCAGCCGACCCGGCTGGGCGAGTACCTGATCGCGGCCAACGAGGGCCCGGACGACTCCGTCGAGGGAGCCTGGTGGGACGTGCGGTCCTACCTGACCCGTCTGTCGGTCAGCACCGCCGGCCAGCCGGGGCTGCCGGCCGTGACCGCGACGGTCCAGCCGTCCCTCGCCGACACCCCCTCGGTCCGGGGCGAATGGGTCGTCACCGCCGTCGGCGATGATGCCGATGCCCGCGACGAGGCCGGGCAGGCCTACGAGGTCAGGTCCCCGGAGGGCACGCTGCTCGGCACCTACACCTTCCACCACGTTCCCGACGACGACCCGACCGACGACGACCCCAACGGCACCGCCTGCGCGGACTGGCCCGAGGTCGACACCAACACCGAGGGTCGCCCATCCGCCAACCCGGCCGGTCCCGCTGCCGAGGTGCAGGGCTTCTTCGAATCCCACGTCCACGGCATGGCCTTCGAGTTCCTCGGCGGTGAGGCCCGCTGCGGACGTCCGTGGCACCCCTACGGCGCCGAGTTCGCCCTCGTCGACTGCGAGGACCACGCCGCCGGCGGTCGCGGGGCGGTGCTCGAGGTCGCGGTGTCCGGTGGCGATCCGGTCAACGGCCACGACACCGTTGGCTGGCCCACGTTCGGGTACTGGCCCCGCCACGACTCGTTGACCCACGAGCAGTACTACTGGCGCTGGCTGGAACGCGCCTACCTCGGTGGGCTCCGCCTCAGCGTCAACCTCTTCGTCGACAACACCGCCCTGTGCGAGATCTATCCGATCAAGCGGAACTCCTGCAACGAGATGGACGGCGTGCGCCTGCAGGCCACGCGGCTGTTCGAGCTGCAGGACTACATCGATGCCCAGTCCGGTGGCCCGGGGGAGGGGTGGCTGCGCATCGTCACCGACCCGGCCCAGGCCCGTGAGGTCATCAACGCCGGCCGGCTGGCCGTCGTGATGGGCATCGAGGTGTCGGAGCTGTTCGACTGCAGCGAGTTCCTCGACCAGCCCAACTGCACCACCGAGCAGATCGACGAGCGCCTTCAGGAGGTCCATGACATGGGCATCCGCCAGATGGAGCTCGTGAACAAGTTCGACAACGCCCTGTCGGGTGTGACCGGTGACGGCGGCGCAACCGGCATCCTAGTGAACTGGCTGGGGCAGCGGTACACCAGCGGCCACTACTGGGACATGCAGACCTGCGCCCCGACCGAGCCGGGTCACAGCCACGAGCACGACAAGACGCAGATCAACGTCGCCGACGACGTGCCCGACGGCGGCCAGGAGGAGATCGACGTCCTCGCCGGCGCGATCCTCGAGCAGTTCGCCCCGGCACGCGGCTACGCCGCACCTGCCTACACGGCTGGACCGCACTGCAACACCCGGGGCCTGACCCCCCTGGGCGAACACCTCATCACCGAGATGGTCGCCCGCGGCATGGTCGTCGACCCCGATCACATGAGCGCCGCCGCCCAACGGGCGGCCCTCGACCTGATCCAGGACGTCATCATCCCCGCGGAGCACGACAGGGCGCACGCCGAGGGCAGGGCGCCGATCCAGCCGTCGTTGATCTCCAGTCACAGCTGGGGCAACGACGAGATCTACCAGCGGATCTACGCCCTGGACGGCGTCATCGGTGCCCGCACCGCCTCGGCCGACCGGTTCGTGGACCACTGGGCCGAGCGCCGCCAGTGGGCCGCGGACCTGGCGCCCGCCGACAGCCTGTTCGGCCTCGGGTACGGCGCGGACACCAACGGCCTCGGCGGCCAGCCCGGGCCGCGCAACGCCCCGGCGGTCGCGCTGGACTACGCCGACGGCTTCGAGGCGCCGGTGGGCGGGGTCACCATCCACCAGCACACCTCGGGGGTACGGACCTACGACGTGTCGATCGACGGTGTCGCCCACTACGGGTTGTTCGCCGACTGGTTCGCCGAGCTCGCGCTGGCCGCCGACGAGCGTCGGCCGGACCTGGGTGGGGGCGACGCGATCATCGCCGACATGCTCAACGGTCCCGAGGCGTACCTGCAGATGTGGGAACGGGCGACCTACGGCAGCAACGACTGCGTCACCGACGGTTCGCACCTGCAGACCGAGGACCTGCACGCGTTGGTCGGTGGCAACGTGGAGGCGTTCCTGACCGCCGTCGGCCAGCCGCTGGACCGCGACGGCGCGGCCTACACCTACTGTGCGACCGATGACGTGGGCCACCCGGTCGAGGCCCGCGTCACCTTCGACGCGGACGGCCGTGTGGCCACCGTCGACGCCACCCCCGTGTGGGCGCTGCCACGCGACTGACGACAGCTCCGCCGTTGCCGGTCGATGACCGCAGCGCACGCGGGCACGGCTACGGTGTGCGGCGATGAAGGTCTACACCAAGCGCGGCGACGACGGCACGACCGGACTGCTCTACGGCGGTCGGGTCGACAAGGACGATCTGCGGACCGGTGCGTACGGCACCACCGACGAGGCAGTCAGCGCCCTGGGCATGGCCCGGGCGGCGCTGGAGCCCGACACCGAGTGGCACGACGCGGTGCTGGAGGTCCAGCGCGAGCTGTTCGTCGTCGGGGCCCAGCTGGCCACCCACGTCGACCACTGGCCCAAGCTCACCGCCGGGGTCAGCAAGGCCACCCCGGAGATGACGGAGGAGCTGGAACGGCGCATCGACGCGCTGACCGATCGCTACCCCCTGCCCCAGGAGTTCGTCGTCCCCGGTGGGTCCCCGGCGGGCGCCGCCATCGACCTGGCCCGCACCGTCGTGCGCCGGGCCGAACGGCTCGTCGTGGCCATGCAGCGCCAGGACCTGCTGCCCGACGACAGCCCCCTGCGCTACCTCAACCGGCTCAGCGACTACCTGTTCGTGCTGGCCCGCGCGGTCGAGGGTGGCGACTACACCCGGACCCGCGCATGAGCAGCGACCGCATCGTCTCGCTCGTCCCGTCCGTCACCGACGCGCTGGACCGCTTCGACGTGGCCGATCGGGTGATCGGCGTCACCACCTACTGCACGCATGGGGCGCCGGACGGCGCAGAACGGGTGGGCGGGACCAAGAACCCGGACGTCCAGCGCATCATCGCCCTGCGCCCCGACCTCGTGGTCACCAACACCGAGGAGAACCGCCCGGAGGACATCCAGCGGTTGCGCGACGCCGGCCTGACGGTTGAGGAGACCTATCCCCGCACCGTCGCCGACGCCGCGAAGATGACCCGCCGGCTGGGCGAGCTCGTGGACGCCACCGCGGTCGCAGTCGACCTGGCCGATGCCGTCGATGCGGCGATCGAGGACGCTCGTGCCGCGGCACCGACCACCCGGGTGATGGCGTTGACCCTCGTGTGGCGCAAGCCGTGGATGGGCCTCGGACCCGGCACCTACGCCAGCGACCTGCTGTGGACGTGCGGGTTCGGCAACGTCCTGTCCGGCTACGAGGCCGACTATCCCAAGCTCGAGGCCGGACTGGCGTTCGGCGCCGACGTGGCGCTGCTGCCGAGCGAGCCGTACGCGTTCGAGGACAAGGACCTTGACCCCGTCCGCGAGCTGGCCGGCGACGTCGCCCCCCGCTTCGTGGACGGCGAGCTGCTGACCTGGCACGGCCCGCGCACCGCCGACGGCCTGCGCACCTTCAGCGCCCTCGCGGTCGAGCTGGCCGCCGAACTTCCCGGCTGACCAGCCCGTCGACGGGGGATGCCGAGCTTCAGTACTGGTGCTCGGGGCCCGGGTAGTCGCTCGACGCCACCTCGGCCTGGAAGGCCTTGGCGGCAGAGACGATCTCGCCGCGCAGCGTCGTGTACTGCTTGACGAACCGGGGCAGCCGACCGCTGGTCAGGCCGAGGAAGTCGTGGAACACCAGGACCTGCCCATCGGTGTCCGCACCGGCGCCGATGCCGATGGTGGGGATGTGCAGCGCCTCGGTGACGCGGGCGCCCAGGTCGGACGGGACCGCCTCGAGCACGAGGCAGAACGCTCCGGCAGCCTGCAGGGCGAGCGCGTCGGCGACCAGCTTCTCGGCCGCCGCCTCCTCGCGCCCCTGCACCTTGAAACCGCCCAGCTGGTTGACCGCTTGGGGGGTCAGGCCCAGGTGTCCCATCACGGGGATGCCGGCCTCGACCAGCCGGCGGGTCAGGTCGACGCGGGGACCCTCGAGCTTGACGGCGTTGGCGCCCGCCTCCTTCAGGAAGCGCACGGCGTTGGCGACCGCGTCGTCCTCGCTGCCGTGGTAGCTGCCGAACGGCATGTCGCCGACGACCAGCGCTCGCGTGGCACCACGGCGCACGGCCTTGGTGTGGTGCAGCATCTCCTCCATCGTCACCTGCACGGTGGAGTCGTAGCCCAGCACGACCATGCCGAGGGAGTCACCGACGAGCAGCAGGGGGACGCCCGCCTCGTCGAGGATCTGGGCGGCCGAGTAGTCGTAGGCGGTCAGCATGGCGAACTTCTCGCCACGGTCCTTGAAGGCCTGGATGTCGTGGATGGACACCGGACGGTTCTGTGCGTGCACGCTCATGAGCTGCACAACCCCTTTCTCCTGCCAGCCGGGATCGGGCCCGGTCCAGCGGTCGGAATCGCGAACACCCGCAGGGTAACGGTTGCCCGAACGTCAACGCCAGCGGCCTGCTGGACATTCCGGTCCGACAACGACCACGCGGGCCGCCCTGATGGGCGACCCGCGTGGGACTGACGTGATGGGGGAGGAGGGACCTAGCCCTCGCCACCCGTGACGGTGATGCGACCCTCGCCGCCCTCGGGGTACTGCTCGGCAGTGATCTCCCCGCCGAGCCCACCGTCGTCGGTGGCGGCGACGATGAAGTCAGTCAGGACCTGCTGGTAGGTCGCACCGAGGACCTCGAAGTCGTCGTCCAGCGGGTAGCCGTCGCCGCCGCGGGCCGAGAAGTCCACGATGCTCAGCGTGACGGTCGGGGCGCCGTCGACGACCTCGCCGTCGGTGATCAACGGCGTGCCGTCGCCCAGGGTCAGCGAACGAACCCGCGCACCCGGGGTGGTGATGTTGCCGTCCTCGTCCTGGACCTGCGGCTGCTGGTCCAGGTCGACCTCGACGACCAGGTTGGACAGGTGGAGGAACGCCCCGTTGACGCCCTCGATGTCGAAGTAGGCCCGCTCCAGCAGCTGCTGCAGCTCCTCGATCGTGAAGTCCTCGAAGGCCGCCACGAAGTTGGGGAAGGGCACCATGGAGAAGGTGTCCAGGGCGGTGATGTCGCCCGGGCCGATCTCCTCGCCGGCGTGGCGGATGCCACCACCGTTCTGCACGCCCACGACGATGGCGTCGGGGTCGAGGCCGAAGGACGGTCCCTGGTCCTCCACGAACCAGCGCATCGAGTCGGCCACCAGGTTGCCGGCGTTCTGCTCCGACACGCGGATGTCGGGGCGGTCACCGTTCAGGCGGACCTCGGAGGTGGCGATGACGTCCTCGGCGAGGCCGTCGACGAACGCCTGGACAGGCGCGTAGACATCGTTGACGACCGTCTCGTTGGCCGGGACACCGTCAGCGAGGGACTCCTCGGCGACGCGGACCATGCGGGACACCTCGTCGACGAACGGACGGGTCTCCAGCAGGTTGCCGTCGGCGTCGAAGAGCAGCTCGAGGCGGCCCAGGTAGCCGTAGTTACCGCTGGTGGTCACCACCGGCACGGTCGTGCCGTCGGTGTCGTCCACCAGGATCGGGTAGCCGTCGAAGACGCTGCCCAGGTCACCGGGGATCAGGGGGTCACCGGCGTCGGCCAGGACCTCGTCGCCACCACCGGCGACGACCGCGTCGATGCCGTCGATCTGGCCGATGAGGGCAAGGTCGCCGTCGTCGCCGCCGATGCCCTGGAGGTGGCTGATCAGGATGATCTTGTCGACACCCTCGTCGGTGAGGCGGTCGACCTCGGCCTGGGTGATCCCGACGATGTCCTGCAGGACCTCCACGTTGCGGGGGGAGGAGATGCTGGCGAGGCCGGGGGTGGTCAGGCCGATGATGCCGACCCGGGTGTCGCCGGTGTCCACGACGGTGGAGGGGGCGATGCGACCGTCGTCGACCAGGGCCTGGAGGCCGGGTTCGTTGGTGAAGTCGAGGTTGGCCGACAGGAAGGGCGGCAGGTCGTCACCGACGAAGGAGGTGATGAACCGCTCGGTGACGTCGGGGTTGAAGTCGAAGTCGTGGT
>Ga0207908_1000354_pt1 | contig 12463 bp, 11 predicted proteins | sample MalvirmetagMSP81_FD_184224 | JGI IMG/M metagenome (GOLD analysis project Ga0207908, IMG submission 184224) | Marine viral communities from the Deep Pacific Ocean - MSP-81 (SPAdes) | ecosystem: Environmental > Aquatic > Marine > Oceanic | place: Pacific Ocean | collected 2011-04-18
AGGAGCAGGAGGGGACGTCCTGCGCTGGGTTCGACGTCGCGACGCCGAACTCCTCCCCCGGACCGGTCCCTACGCGGTCAACGCCTCGACGACGTGGTCGATGGAGGCGAGCAGCTGCTCGACGTCGGCGGTGTCGACCGCCGGGAAGACGCCCAGGCGCAGCTGGTTGCGGCCGAGCTTGCGGTAGGCCTCGGTGTCGAGGATGCCGTTGGCCCGCAGGATGCTGGAGACCTGGGAGGCGTCGATGGCGTCGTCGAGGTCGACGGTGCAGACCACCGGTGAGCGGTCGGCCGGGTCGGCCACGAACGGAGTCGCCCAGTCGCGGGCCTCGGCCCAGCCGTAGACCAGGCCGGACTTCTCGCGGCAGTCCTCGGCGACGGCGGACAGGCCACCCTCACCCAGCAACCACTCCACGGAGTCGGCGAGGAGGAACAGCGAGGACACGGCCGGCGTGTTGTAGGTCTGGTCCTTGGCGGAGTTGTCCAGCACGATCGACAGGTCCAGTGACGGCGGCGTCGGCCGACCCGTTGCACGGATGCCGCCGATGCGCGCCTGCGCCGCCGGCGACAGCAGGGCGACACACAGGCCGCCCTCGGCGCCGAACGCCTTCTGCGGTGAGAAGTAGTAGGCGTCGACCTCGGTCGGGTCGAACTCGATCGCGCCGGCCCCGGAGGTCGCGTCGACCAGGACCAGGCCGTTACCGGCCGGACGCGTGACCGGCATGGTCACGCCGGTGGAGGTCTCGTTGTGGGTCAACGCGTAGACGTCGACACCCTCGATCCGCTCCATCGTCGGGTGGGTGCCCACCTCGGACTCCACCGTGACGGGCGACTCCAGGTGCGCGGCGATCTCGGCGGACTTGGCGAACTTGGAGGAGAACTCGCCGAACACGGCGTGCGCGGAGCGCTGCTCGATCAGGCCGTAGCAGGCCGCGTCCCAGAAGAACGTCGCCCCACCGTTGGTGATCGCAACCTCGTAGTCCTCGGGCAGGCCGAAGTACGCCTTCATCCCCGAGCGGATCCGCCCGACGATGTCCTTGACCGCCGGCTTGCGGTGCGAGGTGCCGAGGATGGTCGGGCCGGCCGCGGCGAGGCGGTCGACTGACTCCTGGCGCACCTTGGAGGGGCCGCAACCGAAGCGGCCGTCGGCGGGAAGCAGGTCGGCGGGAATGGTGATGTCGCTCATCGCCGTCAGGGTAGACGACGCCGGCACCCCCACCCGACGGGCCAACGGTGCCATCCGGGCAGTGACGCCGGGCCACCCGGTCAGCTGTCGGGGATCTCCGCGAACCCGTCGGCGAGCGGCTGGCCGCACAGCGACGCCACCTGCTCGTGGACCGCGGCGGTGGCCTGCCGCCGGGACCGGGGCGAGTCGTCGGGCAGGTGGACGGCCTCGCCGAAGTGGACGCCCACGACGCCCCGGCGCGGGCGCTGCATCGACGGACGTGCCTGGCCGCGGGGCCAGACCTCGGCCATGCCGGTCATCCCGACGGGGACGATCGGCACGTCGGCTGCCGCAGCCATGCGCGCCATGCCGGATCGGAAGCGGTACAGCCGACCGTCCGTCGAGCGGGTGCCCTCGGGGAAGATGCCGATCAGCGCCCCCGCCCGCAGCAACGTCACCGCGACGTCGAGGGCGCTGAGGTCGGCGCTGCCGCGCTCGACGGGGATCATGCCCATGGCGACGTTGTAGCGGCCCGACAATCCCTCGGCGAGGGACGCCTTGCCGAAGAAGCGCATCGGTCGCGGGCTGGCCGCGCCCATGGCGAAGTGGTCGAGGAAGGAGCGGTGGTTGGCCGCGAGCAGCGCCCCTCCCGAGGACGGCACCTGTCCCGTCCCGGTCACGGTGGCGCGCAGCCACCACAGCACCGTGGGGCCCATCACGGCATGGCTGATCCGCATGGGTGGGGTCGTCGGCCCGTCCCCTGCGACGCCTGCGCCCGGATCGGAGGGGGTCCGGCCCTCGGCGTCGGCCTGACTCACGCGAACAGGCCGCCATCGACCTGCAGGACCGTGCCGTTGACGTAGGCAGCCTCGTCGCTGCACAGGAAGGCGATGGCGGCGGCGATCTCCTCGGCCTCGCCGAGCCGCCCGGCCGGGATCCGGTCCAGCATGCCGGCGGTGTCGACCTCGTCGGTCATGGCGGTGCTGATGAAGCCCGGGGCGACGGCGTTGACGGTGATGTTGCGCTTGCCGACCTCGCGGGCCAACGACTTGGTGAGCCCGACCAAGCCGGCCTTGGACGCGGCGTAGTTGGCCTGGCCGGCGTTGCCGTGCAACCCGACGACGCTGGTGACGTTGACGATGCGACCGAAGCGGGCGCGCAGCATCCGTCGCAGGACCGCGCGGGACAGCCGGAACGACGCGGTCAGGTTGACGTCGAGCACGCGCGCGAAGGCGTCGTCGTCCATGCCGAAGACCAAGCCGTCGGCGGTGATGCCGGCGTTGTTGACCAGCACGGCCACCCCACCGACGTCCTCGGCGGCCTCGGCGAGGGGCTCGACGGAGGTCGACAGGTCGGCCCGCACCGCCCGTGCGGCCACGCCGGCGTCCTCACAGGCAGCCACCACCGTCGCTGCGCCGTCGGCGTCGCCGCCGAAGCCGACCAGGACGTTGCGGCCCTGGCGGGCCAGGGCGACGGCGGTGGCGGCGCCGATGCCCTTGGAGGCGCCGGTGACCAGCGCCCAGGTGCGGTCGTCGGTTGGCTGATCGGTCATCGGTCTACAGGTCCTCTGGAGTGGTGATGGCGATGCGGTCGATGCCGCGATCGATGCGCTTGATCATGGCGGTCAGCACGGCGGTGGCGCCGAGCTCGACGACCTGTTCGATGCCGGCGTCACGCATGGTCAGCACGCTCTCGCGCCAGCGGACGGGGCTGGTGACCTGGTCACGCAGCAGGGTGGGCCATTCGGCCGCCGCGGTGTGGGGGGCCGCGTCGACGTTGGCGACGACGGGCACGGTGGCGTCGGCGAAGGGGGCGGCGTCCAGCGCCTCGCCCAGCGGGCCGACGGCAGCGGCCATGTGCGGCGAGTGGTAGGCCGCGCCCACGGGGATGTCGCGCACCTTGCCCTTGCCCTCGGCGAGGATCGCCTTGACGTCTGCGAGCTGCTCGACCGTGCCGCTGACCGTGATCTGCCCGACGGCGTTGTCGTTGGCGACGTGCGCACCAGCCCGTTCACAGGCGGCCGTCACCTCCTCCACCTCGAAGCCGAGCGCGGCGATCATCGTGCCGGGCATGTCGTCGGCGGCGTCCTGCGTGGCGCGGGCCCGGACGTCGACCAGGCGCAGGGCGCTGGCGAAGTCGAGCACGTCGGCGGCGACGAGGGCGTCGTACTCCCCCAACGAGTGGCCGGCGACGAACGCCGGTCCGCTGCCGGGGGTGTTGGCCTGCCATGCCTCCAGAAGGACGATGTGGTGGACGAACAGCGCGACCTGGCAGTTCCGCGGCTCCCGCAGCTCCTCCGCGGGTGCGGCCAGCCCCAGCCGGGACACGTCGAGGCCGAGCACGTCGTCGGCCTCGGCCCAGCGTGCGAAGGACGGGTGGTCCTGCCAGGGCTCGGCCATGCCGGGTTGCTGGCTCCCCTGGCCGGGGAACACCAGCGCCATCGTGCTCATGCGGATCGTGCCTTTCTGTCCAGTGCGTCGGAGACGGCCGCGACGAGCCTGCCATAGGTGGTGACGTCTGCGGTATCGGCTTCGTCGAAGCGGATGTCGAAGGTGTCCTCGATGGCGACCTGCAGCTCGATGACCGACAGCGAGTCCAGCTGGAGGCCGTCCTGCAGCTCGACGTCGTCGTGGAGGGCGTTGGCCGGGACGCCGAACAGATCGTCGATGACCTGGGCGACGCTGGTGTGGATGGGGGATGACATCGTGGGGGGTTCTCCGTTACCGCGGGGGGGCCGGGTCGTGCAGCGCCCGTCGACCCTTCAGGGCCTCGGCGCGCAGGGCGGCCTTGTCGATCTTGCCGGTGGCGTTGCGTGGCAGGACGTCGACGGCGGTGACCCGCCGGGGCACGGCATGTCGACCGATGCCGTCGTCGACCAGCGCACGAAGCGCCATCACGTCCAGTTCGGAGCCGGACCGCATGACGACTGTTGCGAACACCGCCTCGTCGTGCAGGCCGTCGGGCACCCCGAAGACCGCGGCCTCGGCGACGTCGGGATGGCTGGCGAGCAGCTGCTCCACCTCGACGGAAAAGACGTTGGCGCCGCCCCGCATGATCACGTCCTTGGCGCGGTCGAGCAGCCGCACGGTTCCGTCGGGCCCGACCGTGCCGATGTCGCCGGTGCGCAGCCAGCCGTCCACGATGACGTGGTCGGTGACCTCCGCGTCGTCGGCGTAGCCGGGGGTGACGTTGGCGCCGCGGACCAGCAGCTCGCCCGGATCGCCATCGGTGCGGACCTCCACACCGGGGATCGGGCGGCCGACCGTGCCCGGCATCGGCGGGGCCGAGGGGTCGTAGCGCAGCGCCGTGGCCGGGCCGTGCGTCTCCGAGAGCCCCCACACGTCCCACAGCCGCAGTTCCGGGAACCGCCTGGCCAGGGTCGACGCGGTCTCCTGAGGCATGGGCGCGCCGCCGTAGATGAGGGTGCGCCAGGTCGGGATCGCCGTGTCGCCGGCCCGTGCGAGCAGGCCGAGCCATGCCGGGACGGCGTCGACGTAGGTGATGTTGGCCGTGGCCATCGCTCGAGCCGCGCGGTGGGGCGTGGTCTCGGCGGGGATGACGTTGACCCCACCGACCAGCGGCATCGTGGTGGTCTGCGCCGACAGCGGGCCGATGTAGTGCAACGGCAGGCAGACGAAGGACCGGTCGGTGCCGTCGAGGCCGAGCAGGTGCACGTAGGCCATCGCGGCGTGGATCAGCCCGCCGGTCGTGACCCTGCTCATCTTGGGCACGCCGGTCGTGCCAGAGGTGGCGATCAGCGCGAGGGTCTGGTCCGGATCGGCCTCCTCGAAGGACTCGGGGGCCGCTGTGCCGTCCAGGGTCCATGCCCGGGCTGCCTCGACGACCGCGACGTCGGTGCCGAACGCGGCCGTGCGCGCAGTCTCGAGGTGGTCGGGGTCGGCAACCACGACCTCGGGGCGGGCCCGGTCGAGCTGGTCGCGCCACGCCGACGGCGAGAGGCTGGTGTTGAGGGGCAGGACGGTGACCCCGGCCCGGCTGGCCACGTAGGGCAGGAGGAACAGCGGCAGGTCGTGTCCCATGGCCACCGCGATGGTCGCGCCCTCGTCGGCCACGGACCGAACCGCCGTCGCCGCGCTGTCGACGGCCGCGTGCAGCTCGGCGTAGGTCAGCGTCCCGGTCGGCGCCACGACGGCCTGGCGTCGCCCGAACCGTCGTGCTGCTCGCCGGAGGACCGCGTCGTGGCTCGCCGGGCGGCCCACGAAGGCCTGCACCGTCGTGCCCAGGTGGGCAAGCGGCTCGAGGGCTGGCGATGGCATCTAGCGGTCCCTGTCGTGGAGGTCGTGGACTGCGCTGGTGAGGACGAGCACGGCGTTGTGACCGCCGAACCCGAACGAGGAGGACATCGCTGCCCGCAGGACACCTTCACGAGGGTGCCCGAGGACGAGGTCGACCATACAAGCGGGGTCCTGGTGGACGGTGTTGAGGGTGGCCGGGACGACCCCGTGGTGGAGCGCCTGCACGGTCACCACTGCCTCGATCGCGCCGGCGGCGCCCATGAGGTGGCCGAAGGAGGACTTGGGCGCGGTGACCGCCGGACGGTGGTCACCGAAGACGGTGGCCATCGCGGTGGCCTCCGCCAGGTCGCCCACGGGAGTGGAGGTGGCGTGGGCGTTGACGTGGTCGATGTCTTTGGGCTCCAGGCCGGCGTCGGTCAGCGCCAGTCGCATGGCCCGGACGGCACCCTCGCCGTCGGGAGCAGGGCTGCTGGGATCCAGCGCATCGTTGGAGGCGCCGTAGCCCGCCAACCAGGCGATCGGCGCCGCACCCCGGGCCGCCGCGTGCTCGGCGGTCTCCAGGACCAGGACCGCCGCCCCCTCCCCCGCGACGAAGCCGTCCCGGTCGACGTCGAATGGTCGGCTGGCGGTCGCGGGATCGTTGTTGCGTCGCGACATCGCCCCGGCTGCGTCGAACCCGGCGAGCAGGAGGGGGTTGATGGCCGCCTCGGTCCCGCCGACGACGGCCATGTCGGCCCGGCCTGCGCGCAGCAGGTCCAGGCCGGTGCCGATCGCATCGGCCGCGGACGCACACGCCGAGACCACGGCGCTGGCCGGTCCACGCAGGCCATGGCGCATAGCGACCTGCCCGGCCGCCATGTTCAGGGGCATGGCGATGGACAGGTAGGGACGGACCCGGTCGGGGCCGTCGGCCATGAGCCGCTGGTGCTGGGTCGTGATCTCGTCGATCCCCCCGGCCCCGGAGGCGATGACGACAGCCACACGGTCGGCGTCCACCCCCTCCACCGGCTGCCGCACTGCCCGTGGATCGGGCGTCAGCAGTCCGGCGTCGACCAGCGCCTCCTCCGCAGCGATCAACGCGTAGCGGGCGAAGGGGTCGGTCTGGCGCTGCAGCCGTCTCGGCAACCTGTCCGACAGCTCGTCGGGAACCTCACAGGCGAAGCGGACGCGATGCCCGCTGGCGTCGAACCGGGTGATCGGCGCCGCACACGAGCGTCCCGCGAGCAGTCCGTTCCACAGCGCGTCGGTACCGACGCCGTGCGGGCTGACGGCGCCGAGACCGGTGATCGCGACGTGGGCTGGGCTCATGGTGCAGGCGTGGGTGGAGGACGGATGGATTCGTCCTGCCATACTGGCGGGTCGCAGATGGTAACCACCGAGCACGCAACGCCCGCGCCGGTCGATAGTGCCGCTCCCCCGGCGATCGAGGTGACGGGCCTGGTGAAGGCCTACGACGACCGGCGTGTCGTCGATCAGGTCGACCTCGCCGTGCCCGTGGGGCAGGTCGTGGCGTTGCTGGGTCCCAACGGCGCCGGCAAGACCACGACCGTGGAGTGCATCGAGGGCTTCCGCCGTCCCGACGCCGGCACGGTGCGCGTCCTGGGGCTGGACCCCGTCCGTGACCGCAACACGCTGACGCCCAAGCTGGGCGTGATGCTGCAGGAGGGAGGGGTCTGGCAGGCGGCCACCCCCCGCGAGGTGCTGAAGCTCTTCGCCCGCCTGCACCCGGACCGCTGGAACCCCGACGACCTGATCGAACGCCTTGCCCTGGGCACCGTCGCGGGCTCGAAGTACCGCAACCTGTCCGGCGGCGAGAAGCAGCGACTGAACCTGGCGCTCGCGCTGGTCGGTCGTCCCGAGGTGCTGATCCTCGACGAGCCGACGACGGGCATGGACCCCGAGGTCCGCCAGCAGACCTGGGAGCTGATCCGCGGGCTGCGCAACGAGGGCACGTCGGTGCTGCTGACCACCCACTTCATGCAGGAGGCCGAGGTGCTGGCCGATCAGGTCGCCATCATGGCGCGCGGCCGGATGCTGGCCGAGGACTCACCCGCCGGGCTGATCGCCACGCATGCACCGCCCGGCATCGTCGTCACCACGCCGGACCGGATCGACGCCGAGTCGCTGTCGGACCGGCTGGACGGTGCGCTCGTGCTGGCCGACACCGCCGACCGCTGGCTGGTCGACGCCGGCGATCGGGATCCGCAGTCGTTGCTGGTCGGGATCACCACCTGGTTCGCCGACAACGACCGCCACCTGACCTCCATCGCCACGGGCGGCGAGGGGCTGGAGGCCGCGTACCTGGAGCTGACGCGTCAGGCGTTCGGCGAGCCGGCGACGCTGCCGGACGGCGCGGGCGGCGGCATGCCCCTGGAGGCCCGCCGATGATGGGCGCGGTCAGCCGGCTGTCGGCGCAGACGGTGATGGAGCTGAAGCTGATGCTCCGCAACGCCGAGAACCTCATCGTCACCTTCGGCATCCCGACGGGGATGCTCATCTTCTTCTCCATCATCCGCGTGCTGCCGACCCCGGAGGGCACCGAGCCGGTGGCCTTCCTGGCCCCGGGCATCCTCGCGCTCAGCGTCATCGGCGCAGCGATGGTGTCGCTCGGCATCCAGACCGGGTTCGAGCGGTTCTACCTGGTACTCAAGCGGCTGGGTGCGACGCCGCTGCGCCGCTGGGAGCTGATCGCCAGCAAGGCGCTGGCGGTGCTGCTGACGGAGATCGCCCAGGTCGTCGTCGTGGTCGGCGTGGCACTGGCGCTGGGCTGGCGTCCGCAGGTCGACCAGATGGCGCTGGCGGTCCCGGCGCTGCTGCTGGGCACGTCGGCCTTCGTGGGGATCGGCCTGTCGATGGCCGGCCGGTTGCGCGCCGTGGCCACGCTGGCGGCGACCAACGCGTTGTTCCTCGTCCTGTTGGTGTCCTCGGGGATCATCTTCCCGCTGGACCGGCTGCCGGAGGTCATGCAGTTCGGCGCCCGCCTGCTGCCTGCCGCCCCGCTGACCGACTGGCTGCGTGCGGCGTTCGACGGCGCGGAGATCCCCGTTGCCTCGCTGATCGCCCTTCCCGTCTGGGCCGTCGGCGCCCCGGTCCTGGCCTCCCGCATCTTCCGCTGGGAGTAGCCGCCCCTCGGCGCGTTCCCGGTCGGGCCGACCCTCCGGCGCGTGTGCGTTGGGGAGCCCGTCACGCGCGTTCCGGTCGGGCCGCCCCTCCGGCGCGTGTGCGTTCCCCTCCCTTGGGGTCAGCCGATCGCGCACGCCCTGGCACCTCGTGCGCGATCCCCCGCCAATGGAGGCGTGCACGTCCCACGAGCGGCGGGGGCGTGCGACATGGGCCGCACGGACGGGGGTGCATCGCGCACGCCGTCTGGGCCGACGGAACGGCGCCCGGACGAGGCCTGGAGGACGCGCCTCCGAAGTGATCCGGTCCTAGACGAACACGTCCGCGGCGAGGGCGAAGAACAGCAGGCCGAGGTAGGCGATGGAGAAGCGGAAGACCGCCATCGCGGGGCCGTGGACCTCCTCGTCCTCCTCGGCCCGCAGGCCGACGCGGTGCAGTCGGAGGGTCAGCTGGGCGAAGCGGATGCCCAGCAGCATCGCGATGACCATGTACAGCGGCCCGGCGCCGGCGACGAGGCCGAGCGCCAGGGAGAAGCCGACCATGATGAAGGTGTAGCCGACGATCTGGCGGGTCGTCTCGAGCGTCCCGGCGACGACCGGCAGCATCGGGAACGACGCGGCCGCGTAGTCCTCCTTGTACCGGAGGGCCAGGGCCCAGAAGTGCGGAGGCGTCCACAGGAACACGATGGCGAACATCAGCCACGGCACCAGCGACAGGTCGTTGGTGACCGCCGACCAGCCGGCCAGCACGGGCACGCAGCCCGCGGCGCCGCCGATGACGATGTTCTGCACCGTCCGGGGCTTGAGGTAGGCGGTGTACACCAGCACGTAGAAGACGTTGGCGGCCAGCACCAGGAGGGCGGTCAGCAGGTTCGCCCACGTCCACAGCATCCCGAAGGAGATGACCTGGAGGAGGGCGGAGAAGACGATCGCGGCTCGCGGCTCGATGCGGTGGTTGGGCATCGGGCGGCGGCGCGTGCGGGCCATCAGCTTGTCGGCCTCGCGCTCGATGATGGAGTTGAACGCGTTGGCGCTGCACGCCCCGAGCGTCCCGCCGACCAGCGTGACGAGGACCAGCCCGGCCGACGGCAGCCCATCAGCCGCGACGACCATGGCCGGCAGGGTCGTGACCAGCAGCAGCTCGACGATGCGGGGCTTGGTCAGCGCGACGTAGGCGCGGACGACGTCGCCGACGCTGGTGCCGGTGACCTCGGTGGTGGTGGAGGAGCTCACGCGGGGACCTCGACGAGGGTGTCGGTGGTGACGTCGACGGCGGACTGCTCGTCGGCGCGGCACAGGCTGATCAGGACCATGACCATCGCGGCAAGGATCCACGAGGCCACGGCCAGGTGTGGGATGACGGACAGGAACGACAGCGACGACCACAGGTTGGCGACGCCGAGCAGGACCTGGATGCCGGTCAAGGACGCGGCGACACGGGCCCACGTCTGCGGCGCACCGCCGATCCCTGCGCGACGCATGCGACCGGCCGTCGCCATGGCCAGGCCGGCGACGACGAAGCCGAGGTACCGGTGGACGACGTTGACGGCCTCCGGCTCCACGGTGATCGGTCCGATGGAGAACAGCCCGAGCGCGGGGTCGTTGACGAACGCCAACCCACCCATGACGCCGGTGAGATGTCCGCCGACGAGGATCTGCAGCCACAGCACCCCGGTGACGACGGCGGCGAAGCGCCACATCCTCACGAGCCGCTCGGAGCGGGCCGGCCGTCGCAGGGGCCCTTCGGATCGGGCCGCCACGTAGACGAGCAGGGCCATGGTGGCGGTCCCGAGGCCGAGGTGGGTGGTGACCAGCTCGACCTTCACGAGGTTCCACACGACCAGGGCGCCGAGGAGGGCCTGGATGTTGACGGCCACCGCGGCACCGACGACGGGCCACAGCAGCCCGGGTGTCCGGCGATGGCGAGCCAGCACCCACACGAGCAACGCAGCGACCATCAGGCCGAGCACGCCGGCGACCAGCCGATGGCTGTGCTCCAGCCACACGTTGAGACCCGACACCGATCGACCGAGGCCGTCAACGGCGCTCACGTCGACGGGCGGCAGGAAGTCGCCACCGCTGAAGCAGCCGGGCCACGTCGGACAGGCCAGTCCGGAATCGGTGGCACGGGTCGCACCGCCGATGGCGATCACCACGAGGGAGGTGATCGCGGCAACGACGGAGAGGCGGCGGAAGCCGGAAGCGGGCATGGCAGGCGTGTCAGGCACGATGAGGAAGCGTCCCCGGGTCGGGATGGCGGCCGGCGGAGGGGGCACGCGGGCCACGGGGGACGTCGGAGTTTACGCCCTTCGGGCGCGTCGGCCCCAACCCGTACTTGGTGGGTCGGACAACAAACCTCTGGACCCGCGCGCGCGGGCCCACGAGTGGCCGAGGTGTCGGTCGCCCACCGGACCGGATAGCCTGCCCCATGTGACCGACAACGACTCCCTTGCCGTCAGCGCCATCCGTGCCCTGTCCATCGACGCCGTCGAGCGGGCCAACTCCGGGCATCCCGGTGCCCCGATGGGCCTTGCGCCGCTGACCCACACGCTGTTCACGAAGCACCTGGTGCACAACCCCAGCAACCCGAACTGGATCGACCGCGACCGGTTCGTGCTGTCCTGTGGTCACGCATCCATGCTGCTGTACTCCACGCTGCACCTCACCGGGTACGACGTGTCGATGGAGGACATCAAGAACTTCCGGCAGCTGGAGTCGCGGACTCCCGGTCACCCCGAGTCCTTCGCCACCCCCGGCGTGGAGACGACCACGGGTCCCCTGGGTCAGGGCCTGGCCAACGGCGTCGGCTTCGCGCTGGCCGAGAAGATGCTGGCCGCCCGGTTCAACACCGAGGACACCACCATCGTCGACCACCGCACCTGGGTGCTGGCCTCCGACGGTGACCTCATGGAGGGCGTCGCCGCCGAGGCCTGCTCGCTGGCCGGCCACCTCGGCCTTGACAAGCTGATCGTCTTCTGGGACGACAACGAGATCACCCTCGACGGGCCGGCCTCCTGGTCGTTCTCCACCGAGGACGTCGTCAAGCGCTTCGACGCCTACGGCTGGCGCACCCTCGAGGTCGACGACGGCAACGACCTCGGCGCGCTGGACAAGGTGATGGAGGAGGCCAAGCAGTCCGACGGCCGTCCCACCCTCGTCCGGGTCCGCACCACCATCGGTTACGGCGCCCCCACCAAGGCTGGCACCGCCAAGGCCCACGGCTCCCCCCTCGGCGCGGAGGAGGCTGCGGCCGCCAAGGCGGCCTACGGCTGGTCCCACGAGCCCTTCGAGGTGCCCGACGAGGTCTACGAGGCCACCAGCCAGGTCGAGCGCGGCAAGGTCGCCGAGGAGGCGTGGAACACCCTCTACGCCAGCTACGAAGAGGCCCACCCCGACCTCGCAGAGGAGCTGGAGCGGGCGTTCGCCGGCGAGCTTGCCGAGGACTGGGATGCCGCCCTGCCCGAGTTCGACGACGGCCACAGCGAGGCCACCCGCTCCACGAGCGGTGCGGTCATCCAGCGCCTCGCGGCCACGGTGCCCGAGCTGGTCGGCGGCTCCGCTGACCTCGCTGGCTCCAACAAGACCATGATCGAGAGCTCCGGCGCGGTCACCCGTGACCTGTTCGCCGCGCGCAACATCAACTACGGCGTCCGCGAGCACGCGATGGCCGGCATGGCCAACGGCATGATCCTGCACGGCGGCGTCCGGCCGTTCATCGGCACGTTCCTGACGTTCAGCGACTACATGCGTGGCTCGATGCGCCTCTCGGCGCTGTCCGGCCTGGGCGTGATCTACGTGTTCACCCACGACTCGATCGGCCTGGGCGAGGACGGTCCGACCCACCAGCCCATCGAGCACATCGCGTCGCTGCGCACCATCCCGAACCTGCGCGTCATCCGACCGGCCGATGCCCGCGAGACCGTC
>Ga0207908_1000355_pt1 | contig 12438 bp, 10 predicted proteins | sample MalvirmetagMSP81_FD_184224 | JGI IMG/M metagenome (GOLD analysis project Ga0207908, IMG submission 184224) | Marine viral communities from the Deep Pacific Ocean - MSP-81 (SPAdes) | ecosystem: Environmental > Aquatic > Marine > Oceanic | place: Pacific Ocean | collected 2011-04-18
GGCGGTTGGTGCGTCGCGCTGACGGGCAGACACCGTTGGTGGCACGCTCACCACCCACGCCACAACGAGGAGCACACCAACCATGACCGACGCAGTTCTCGCCGGAGCACACGTCCTGGTCGTCGGCGGCACGGGGAAGATCGGCGGGGCGATCGCGGGCCATGCCGTCTCCGCCGGCGCCCGCGTGACCATCACGAGCCGATCGGCCGAGGGCGCAGCGCAGGCCGCAGCCAACTACGACGGCGACGTGGCCGGCATCGGCTTCGACGTCACCGACCACGAGACCGTGGACGCCCTCCTGGCCGCAGGTCCCTTCGACCATGCCGTCATCACCGCGGCCGACAACGCCTTCAAGGGCCTGAGCGACATCACTGCCGAGGAGCTGGACGCGATCATCGCCGTGAAGCTGAAGGGCATCATGTGGACGGCCCGCCACCTGCGTCCACGGATGGACGAGAAGGGCAGCATGCTGTTCATCTCCGGCATGCTGTCGCGCCGCCCGGCCGGCGCGGCGCCGCTTGCGGCCATCAACGCTGCCGTCGAGACCCTTGCTCCGGCCCTGGCGCAGGAGTGGGCCCCACTGCGGGTGAACGTCGTCTCGCCCGAGGCCATGGGCAGCACCGGAGCCGGCAGCCACGCCGGTGGACCGGGAGACGTGGCGGCCCTCGTCACCGCCACGCTGGCCAACCGCTGGATCAACGGCACCGTCCTCGACATCCACGGCGGCTGACGGGGTCTCAAGGACCCGGGTCGTCCAGCCACACGACACGACCCCCGCCGCGGCGGGGGTCGTCTGGTGTCGTTCGTCCGGGGTCGTCGTCTCGGCGTCAGCCGAAGATCCGGCAGGGCGTCAGCCGAAGATCCGGCAGGGCGTCAGCCGAAGATCCGGCGAAGGCCCGAGAGCAGTCCGCCGCGGCGCGAGGACGTACGGGTCGTCGTGGTCGTGCGCCCTCGGCCCGTCCGGCTGGTGCCCGACATCATGGATCCGATGCGCTGGAGGATGCGTCCGAAGCTGTTGGTGTTCATGGGGATGTGGTTCCCGACGAGGGCCCAGCCCACACATCGTCCCCTCGGCTGAGGGGCGACCGATCAGTTCAGCGACGAGCGGGGTATGGCGAGCGCCGGACGAGCGCCCGACGGATCACCGGCGCGAGCAGGCGGGCCGGAGCCCGGCGCCATCCGACCGATCGGGTCATGTCGGCGATCAGGTCGTCGAGGTCATGTCGCTGGTAGTCGAGCAATGACTGGCTGTCCTCGGTGTCGAGCCAGTCGGTGTGGAACGGCGACGTGGTGAAGGCCTCGTCGGGCAGCATGCCGACGCCGACCGCGCCCAGCGCCCTGGACATCAGCTCGCGCTGGCGAACCCGACAGGCCGGACCCCCGCCGATGAGCAGCGTGCGTCCCACGATGTCGGGGCGTTCGGCGGCGCGCACGACGGCGCGACCGACGTCGTCGGGGTGGACGATCTCGATGCGGTCCTCCAGCGGCACCTCGAACATCAGCGGGTCCACGACCCCGATGACCTCGATCGGGATGACGGCCCCCAGGCGCAACACGGTGACGGCCAACCCGGACGCCGCCAGCAGCCGTTCGGCTTCGGCCTTGTGCCGTGTGTAGTCGTCGGTGACGACGATGGGGTCGCCGACGGACCGCGGCGGCGGCAGGTGCTGGGTCGGTCCGAACAGGGCCACCGAGGAGGTGAAGACCACCCGGGGTGGGACCGGTGCCTGCTGACACGCGGCGATGACGTTGCGGGTGCCACCGACGTTGACCCGTTCGGCCACGTCCGGATGGTGGATGCTGGCGGGAGGGATGACGCCAGCGACGTGCAGGACGACGTCGTGCCCCTCGACGGCGCTGGCGACGGCGCGGGGGTCGGTCAGGTCGACCCATCGGACCGCCCACGGGACGGCATCCGCGCGCCGGCGATTCGCCTTCGTCGGCAGGTCCAGGCAGGTCACCTCGTGGGGGCCGTCGGCCAGCTGGCGCAGCACGGCCCGTCCCACGTTGCCGAACGCGCCGGTCAGGAGGAGGCGCATCAGGCGGTCGGCTCGGGAGCTGCCCGGGCCATCAGGTCCTCGATGGGCAGGACGTCGGCGGCGACGACGTCGGCGGAGACCGGACGCCCGAACAGATATCCCTGGATCAGGTCACATCCAGCAGCAACGGCGGCATCGTACTGCGTCCACTGTTCCACCCCTTCGGCGACAACCGACACACCCAGCGCCGTGCCGAGCGAGCCGACCGAGGCGAGGATCGCCGCGGCCTTCCCTCCCTCGACGGCATCCCGGACCAGCGACATGTCGACCTTGAGGATGTCGACGGGCTGTCGGGCCAGCTGCCCGATGGCGGTGAATCCCGACCCGAAGTCGTCGGCTGCGATTCGGACTCCGAGCTGCCGGAGCAGCTCCAGGTGGTCGACGGCCCGGTCATCGAGCAGGGTGGTCTCCGTGACCTCCAGCACGAGACGGCCGGGATCGATGTCGTGATGGTCGAGGAGGGTGGCGACGCGGCGCACGAGGTCGTGGTCATGGAGCTGGCGGCCGGACAGGTTCAGCGACAGGTGGAACGACGCCTGATCGGGGCACGAGGCCGACCAGCGGGCCAGATCGGCCAGGCCGAGCTCCAGCACGCGATCGCCGAGCTCGGTGATCAGGCCGGTCTCCTCCGCGACGGGGACGAACGAGCCGGGCGACACGAATCCCCTGGTCGGGTGCGCCCAGCGCGCCAGGCCCTCCAGCGCCACGAGGCGACCCGTGCGGGCGCACACGATCGGCTGGTAGTGCAGCAGCAGCTGATCGGTGCCGAGGGCATCGCGCAGGTCGTGCTCCAGGCCGAGCCGTTCGATGGCGTCGTCCTGCAGGCTCTGGTCGAACAGGGCCCATCCGCCGCGGCCGCGTTGCTTGGCATGGTGGACGGCAGCGTCGGCGTTGGAGAGCAGGTCGTTGGCGGTCTGCTCGGGTTCGGCCATCGCGAGGCCGATCGAGCAGCGCACCCAGAAGCGACGGCCGTCCAGCTCGAAGGGCGCCTCCATGCCTGCCAGCAGCTGCGTCGCTACCAGCTCGACGTCCACCCGAGCGTCCGCCGACCGGAGCACGGCGACGAACTCGTCGCCGCCCAGGCGTGCCAGCATGCCGATGGGTGCGACGAGCGCATCCAGGCGTTCCGCGACGGCCTGCAGCAGCCGGTCGCCCGCATGGTGGCCGAGGCTGTCGTTGACGAGCTTGAACCGGTCCAGGTCGAGCATGGCCAGGGCAGGGCGGCCCGACTCGAGTGCCGACTGCAGCTCGCGTTCGAGCGCCACGCGGTTCGGCAGTCCAGTGAGGGAGTCGTGGAAGGCCAGCTCCCGCAGCGACTCCTGGGCGTGCTTGGTCTCGGTGACGTCCTGCATCTGCAGGAAGATGGTCAGAGGCTGCCCGTCGGCGTCGAAGTGCACCGAAGCCCCCTGCAAGGTCCAGACCTCGGCACCATTGGCCGTGAGATAGCGGATCTCCGACACATCACCCTCGAGCGCGCCGGCGGTCAGCCGCCGGAACGCGTCCGCCATGCGGTCGACGTCGTCTGGGTGCAACAGGTCAGGCAACGACGCGGTCTCGAGGTCGTCGACGTCGCGCCCGAGCAACGTCGCGAGCGCGGCGTTGACCCGCTGGACCTCACCGTCCGCACCGATCAACGCCATGCCCATCGGCGAGCGGTCGAAGCCGATGCGAAAGCGAGTGTCACTGCGGACGAGGCGGGCCGACAGCTCTCCGGCCAGCTCGGCCACGGCGGCACGATGGGTCGTGAAGGCCGAGGACAGCGCCTCGACCTCGGCGACCCCCCGCACCGAGATCTCGCCCGGCTGCAGCTGTGCCGGGGTGACCGGACGCCCGTCGCGGACCGCCGAGAGCACCTGTGGCAGATGGCGTTCGGCGGAGTCACGCACTTCGGTGGTGAGCTGTCGCACGCCCGACGTCGCGCTTCGTGCGACGAACCAGGTGGCAACGAGGCCGAGCAGGAGCACCACCACGCCGTTGACGATCCCGGCACGTCTGGCGGCGGCCTGCGGCTCGTCGATCAAGCCAGCCCGGAACCGCACCTCCACCCGGAGCACCGGTTCGTCGTCGATCGTGAGGGGCACACGCAGCGTCGTGATGCCGTCCTCGGTGACGGACTCGAACGCCTCGGGGCGGATCGGGTCGAGGCGGTCGGCGCCTCCGTCCGCCAGCAACGCCAGCGCCGATGCCGAGAGCGGCACGACCTCCAGGGACTCCACGTCAGGGATCTCCTCGACCCGCTGCTGGAAGTCGGTCATGGCCTCGATGCCGCTGTCGGCGAACGTGTCGGCGAACTCGGTGAACAACGATTCGCCCAGCGCCATCACCGAGGTGTCGACGGCACGTTGGAGCGCCGCCTGTTCACGGGTCACCCACTGCCAGGTGAACACCAGCGACAGGACGACCACCAGGAGGGCGACCATGCCGGCCACTCTCACCTGGAGGCTCCGACGATGCGTACCCACCCATCTCACGGCTTGCCAATCGGCAGCACACGCGGTGACTGAACCGTAGTCAGGAAGATTCTCCCGCCGACCCCGCCCGAACCACCCGACGCCGAAGAAAGGGGTCGGACGTCTCGTCCGACCCCTCCCCCTCGGTCCTCGGTCAGCAGATCGGCTGCAGGCACCCCGCCCCGTCCAGCGTCCGGTGCGTGTCGACCAGGAACACCCCATGGGTCGCCTGTCCCGGCCGCTCCACGCCCTGGCCGGCCCTCGCCCTGACCCCGGGGGCTGCGAGGAGGACCAGCCCGAGCACGAAGCTCGCCGCAGCGGCGAGCCACGGGCGCAGGGACGAGCTGTGGGGCATCAAGGGTCTCCGGATCGAACGGCGTGGGTGACCCACCGTGACGCCGAAACGGCTCGGTGGATATGCTCAACGCCGCCCGCAGACATACTCAACCGCCTGTCGGCAGACGACAGGACCGGTCGGAGGAGCTGTGCAGGGACGCGAGCGAGAGCTGGGGACGGCGCTCGAGGCCCTCGCTGCCGGCGGGTCGGTGCTGCTGGTCGGACGCCCGGGCGTCGGCACGACCACGGTGGCGCGGGCGGCAGCCGACGCCGTCGACGCCGACACCGTCGTGGTCACCGGGTCACCGCGGCTGACCGACCATCCGCTGGCCGCGGCCGGCATCGGTGGCCTCGTCGCCCCGTCGACGTTCGCCGACCCGGCCGCCCGGGTCTCGATGGCCCTCCGAGGGCTCGAGTCCCGGTCCGGACACACCTCCCTCGTCGTCCTGGTCGAGGGCTGGCCCCAGCTGGATCCGTGGACGGCTCGCCTCCTCGTCGAGGGCGTTCGCACGCGGGTCGTCAGGCTGGTCGTGGCCGCTGCGCTGGACACCCCCTTGGGCGAGCTCGGCCCCCTGCTGGCCGATGACACCCTCGCGCGGGTGCATGTCCCCCCGCTGGGCGACGAACGCCTTGCCGCGCTCGCACCGACCGGTACCGCCCCCGATCTCGTCCAGCGGGCGTTGGCGGTGGCTGACGGTGCGCCGCTGTGGTTCCTCCAGGCCCTGCGCACGGGGTGGTTCGGTGGCGACGCCCCGATGCCCGCGGTGCTTCGGGAGATCATCGACGGCCAGATCGGGGCGCTGTCCGCTGGACTGGACGAGGTGCTGGAGACGGTGGCAGTCGCCGGTGCGGTCGCGCCCGCTGCGTTGGTCCGGATCGGCACCCCCGACGCCGTGCGCCGGGCCGTGGAGGGTGAGCTGCTCCTGGACGTCGAGGGCTTGCTGACGGTGCGCAACAGGTTCCTCCAGCACCGCCTGCTCGAACGCGCGAGCCTGCACCGCGCCGCTGTGCTCGGTCGGCTCGGACAGGCAGCCGAGGACACGGGTACCCCGCTGCCGCTGCTGCCTGCCAGCGAAACCGATGCGGTGACCCCACCGGATGCCGATGCGCTGGAGTCCCTGGTGGCGCAGCTGCCTCACGACGTGCTCGAGGTGCTTGCCGCTGCGCCCCGCCCGCTGGACGACGACCTTGCCCTCGTCGCGGCACGGGCGACCCTGGCGACCGGGGACACAGACGGATCGGTCACCGAGCTGGACCGGCTGGTGTCCGCTGACGTCACCCCCGCGGTGGTAACCGACGCCGCCATGCTGCTTGCGCTGCTCCACGCTCACCTGCTGGGTGACGTGCCGGCCGCCCGGGCCTGCATCGATCGCGCCCTCGCGCTCGTGGCCGACGTCGACCTCGCCCGTCGGCTCAGCGCCAGGGTCGTGACGCTGGTCGGGTACGGGCACGACCTCGACGCCGTGGAGGTCCCCGAGGCAGATGGGGCGGACTCGCCCCGAACGGCCCTGGAGGTCGGCAAGGCCCAGGGAGTGGCCGTGATGGTTCGGCAGGGCTGGCTTCCGCACGAAACAGCGGATCGCCTCGATCACCTGCTGTCGTCGGCGGGCGCGGCGGCATCCGAACGGTGGGAGACCCTCGCCGCCGTGCACTGGTCCACGTTCTTCGTCGACGGTCCGGCAGCTGCGCTGGCGCTCGACGAGCGCGAGATGGCCATGGCCGCCGGCAGCCGTGATGCCGCGGCCACAGCCGCGTGGTGGAGCCTCGCCGCCGGCATGCTGGTCGCCGCCGGCCACCCACGGACGGGCGGTGCGCTTGCAAGGCGAGCGGCAGCCGCCCTGCAACCGGTCGACCGCTACGACCTGCGGCCCTTCTCCCTCGCCTACGCCGCGCTTGCCGCGGTCCACACCGGCGATGCCGCTGCGGGACCCCCGCTGCTCGCCGAGGCGCGGGCCGCTGCAGCCCCCACCAACGAGCTGGCGAGGTCGACCATCGACGTGGTTGCCGTGGAGGTGGCCAGCGCGCTGGGACACGAGCTGGACGAGGTCCTGGCACCCCGGCTGGCACGCTACGAACGGCTGGGCAGACCCCAGGTCGTCTGGGCACTCGCGGCGTGCGGGGTGGCCTCGAACGCGAACGGTCCCGGGAACGTGGACACGACGCTGCCGGCACCGGCCCCGTCCGGCGACGCCGACCGGTGGCCCGCACTGGTCCGACGGGTTCGTCTCGGCCAGCCGGCCGACGCGTTCGGGGCGGCACGCGAGCTGGCCGCCGCCGGCATGATCGGCCCTGCTGCCGCCGCGCTGCGGGAACGTCGTGCCGGGGACCTGTCGGATCGACTCGATGCGCAGCACATCGGCACCGTCCTGGACGAGGTGGCGTTGCCCGGCCTGCCTGCCATCGCAGGACCCGCCTCGCCTCGTCAGCTGGAGATGGGCCGGCTGGCCGCGACCGGCGCCTCCGACCAGCGGATCGCCGACACGATGACGTTGTCACGGCGCACCGTCAGCAACACGCTGTCACGCCTGTACCGGGCGCTGGACCTCGACGGTCGACCTGCGCTGGCGGAGCTGCTGGCCCCCGTCGAGCTGTGGCGTCCGTGACCGATGGCCGACGAATCCGGACCGGGCTCCATCCGGGCACGACATTTAGCGGACCGGACCTGTCAACGAAACATGTATGAAACAGGAGGCCATGACGCTGTCGTCCACGTGTCCAATCGTGAACTGACTGGAGCCATCCATGCCCTACCGTGCTGAATACCTCTGGATCGACGGGACGGAACCCACCGCCGAAATCCGCTCGAAGACCAAGATCCTCGCCGACGGCGCCGAGCCCGGGATCTGGGGGTTCGACGGTTCGTCGACCAACCAGGCCAGCGGCGACAACTCCGATGTCGTCCTGGAGCCTGTCTTCAGCTGCCCCGACCCCATCCGTGGTGGTGACAACATCCTGGTCATGTGCGAGACGGCCCTGACCAAGGACCGGTCGTCGCACCCGACCAACACGCGTGCCAAGGCCCGCGAGGTCTACGAGAAGTACAAGGACCAGGAGCCCCTGTTCGGCCTCGAGCAGGAGTACACGATGCTCGACCTCAACGGCTGGCCCGCCGGCTTCCCGGCCAACGGGTTCCCCGAACCGCAGGGCCCCTACTACTGCGGCGTCGGTGCGGCCAAGATCCACGGTCGCGACATCGTCGAGGAGCACACGACCCTGTGCATCGAAGCCGGCCTGATGATCGCCGGCACCAACGCCGAGGTCATGCCCGGCCAGTGGGAGTTCCAGATCGGCCCGGCCGACACGCTGACGGTTGCCGACCACCTGTGGATCGCCCGCTACCTGCTGTTCCGCCTGGGCGAGAAGTACAACGTCGAGATGTCGCTGGCGGCCAAGCCGATGAAGGGTGACTGGAACGGCGCCGGCATGCACACCAACTTCTCCACCAACGCGATGCGCGAGGGCTACGACCCGATCATCGCCGCGTGCGACGCCCTGGGCGAGGACGGCGTGCCGGCCAAGCACCTGGCCGGATACGGCGTCGGCATCGAGGAGCGCCTGACCGGTGCCCACGAGACCCAGCGCTACGACCAGTACAGCTACGGCGTGTCCGACCGCGGTGCGTCGGTCCGCATCCCCTGGCAGGTCGAGCAGGACAAGAAGGGCTACATCGAGGACCGTCGGCCCAACGCCAACGCCGACCCTTACGTCATCACCGCCCTGATGACCGAGACGGTCTGCTCCGCGCTGGCCAAGCTGTAGGACCTCGGTCCCAGGACTCGACCGCGACCCCCTTCGCCACCCGGCGGAGGGGGTCGTGTCGTTCCACTCCAGAAGACCGACCCGATAGCGTGGCCACATGCAGATCATCTCGGTGCAGACCGGCCGCGCTCGCGACGTGACGAGCGGGCGGACCACGATCCACACGGGCATCGACAAGCAGCCCGTGCCGTCCATCACGGTCCAGCACCAGGGAGTGGAGGGCGACGACATCGTGGCCACCCAGCACCACGGCGGGCCGGGTCAGGCGGTGTACGCCTACGCGCGCAGCGACTACGAGGTCTTCGAAGCACAGCTCGACACCGAGCTGCCCAACGGGGCGTTCGGCGAGAACGTCACGGTGGATCGGTGGCCCCACGACCCGATCCGGGTCGGCGATCGGTTCGTTGTCGAGGGGGTGGTGCTCGAGGTCAGCGCTCCGCGGATCCCTTGCGTGACGTTCGCGGCCCGCATGGGCGAGCTCGTCGGTCCCGACGCCGCACGAGGGTGGGTCAAGCGGTTCACCGCCGAACGCCGTCCCGGCTGGTACCTCCGTGTTGTCGCCCCCGGTCGCCTCGAGGCCGGCCAGCGCCTGGCCGTCACACCGGCACCGTCGGCCAACGTCACCGGCCTGCAGATGTGGGACCTCCACCACGCCCCCTCACCTGACCCGGCGATGATCCGGCGTGCGCTCGACTCCCCCATCGACGACCGCTCCCGGGCCGTCTGGACACCCGCGACCACCTGACGCGTCGTCCACGAGACCGTTGACGCACCGCACGACCGGATGGACGCGTTTCAGTCCTCCTCAGGCGGATATCCGATACACGTCCCCTTTTCTCCTTCCAGAAAGGCGTACGTGATGACGCAGTCCAAGAGGCCCCTCCTGATCGGCGGCATGGTCGCCCTGCTCCTGGCCGTTTCCGGCTGGGCGTTCGGCGCAACCACCGCCAGCTCGCAGCCACTTCCGTTCCCGGACGGCGAGGTGAGCACCGAGCGCCTCGGCGGTGAGACCCGCTTCGAGACGTCGGTCGAGATCAGCGAGTACCAGTTCCCCAACGGCTCCGACACGGTCTTCCTGGCCCGTGCCGACGAGTTCCCGGATGCCCTGTCCGCCGCACCCCTGACCGGCGGACCGGTCCTGCTCGTCCCCCAGTGCGACGAGCTCCCGACCGTGATCTCCGACGAGATCAGCCGTCTGGCTCCGACCGAGGTCATCGCCCTCGGTGGCGAGGACGCAGTCTGTGACCAGGTCCTCCAGGACGCCGCGGTCGCCGCCAACGCCGGCGACGGCACGGAGACGGAGTCCGAGCCGGTCCCCACCGAGACCGAGACCGACCCGCAGCCGACGGAGACCGAGACCGGACTGCCCATCCCGATCCCGACCACGACGGACCAGCCGACGCCCAGCGAGAGCCCCTCGCCGAGCGAGACCCCGACTGACCCGACCCCGTAGTCGCAGTCCGCACACCGAACGAGCCGCCCACCCGGGCGGCTCGTTCGACGTTGACGCGCAACGCCGAGGGGCAGTGGGGTCGGTCAGCCGTTCGCATCCGGCGTCTCGGCGTCGCCGCTTGATGTGCGTCGACGCCGCAGCCGGCCGGAGCGGCGTGCGGCGTCGACGAGCACCGCCTCGATCTGCGCGTTGACCGATCGGAACTCGTCACCTGCCCACGCCTCGTAGACGTCGTAGAGCTCCTGCGGAATCCGCAGGGGAAACTGCTTGCGCTTGGGTGCAGCCACGTGACGTGGGGTCAGGCCGTCGCCGTCACCGCGACAGCGTGCCGACGTTGACGACGGGGCTGGTCGGGTTGTCGCTGGCGATGACCGTCATCAGGTTGGATGCGAACGTGGCCTTGCGGTCGTTGTCCAGCGGAATGGCATCGCCGTCGGTGGTGCCTGCCTCGAGCTGCTCGATGGCGTCCCTGACCATGAGGACCGCACCTTCGACGATCTTCGCGCGAGCCGCCACGATGGCCGACGCCTGTTGGCGGCGCAGCATGGCCTCGGCGATCTCCGGCGCGTAGCTGAGGTCGGTGATGCGCGCTTCGATGACCAGGATGCCTGCTTCGTCGGCGCGTTCCTGGAGCTCCTGCAGGAGATCGTCGTTGACCTCCCCGGTGTCGCCGATCAGGGTGGTGACCTCCCCGTCGTCGAAGCTGTCGTAGGGGTAGGAGCGGGCCAGCTGCCGCACGGCGGACTCCGACTGGATGTGGACGTAGTCGATGAAGTCGTCGACGCCGAACACGGCCCTGGCCGTGTCGACGACCTTCCAGACCACGACGGCGGCGATCATGATCGGGTTGCCGTTGGCGTCGTTGACCTTGGAGCTCTCGGTGGTGAAGTTGCGCACGCGAAGGCTGACGACCCGCTTGCGGTACAGGGGATTGGCGAACCGCAGGCCGGCCGTCACGTCCGTGCCGCGGTAGTCCCCGAACAGGGTCAGCACCGCGCCCTGGTTGGGCTGGAGGGTGTACAGACCGGCCGCGACAAGGCCCGCGGCGATCAGCAGCAGCACGCCCAGCACGATCAGGAGGACTCCCCCTGCCTGCCCGCCCTCGGCCCGGATGATGCCGCCGATGAGGAGCCCGACGGCAAGCAGGGCGCCGAGGATGGCGAACAGCAGGGGACCGAGCCCCGCGATCGAGTGGCCAGGACGAGACACAACGGTGGACACTGCTACCTCCAAGAGATCAAAGTGATATCACAATGATATGTCTCCCAAGTGGCTGGTGTCCAGAACGTCGCGGGGGCCGGGTTCCCGCGAACCCGGCCCCTGCCCCTCATCCGCCTGTGACCTATCCGAACCCGATGGCCTGGCCCGTCGGACTGAAGACGGCCAGTGAGTAGGGTCCGAAGAACTCGTCGTACACACCCGCGACCAGGGTCACCTGTCCGCTGGCCGGCATCCGGAAGTCCATGCGCGCGTTGGGGAACCCTCCCCCGTCGTCACTGAAGCCGACGATCTCGCCGTCGAACACGTTGGTCTCGTCACCCTCCACCGCCAGCAGCAGCGGATCGATGAACCCGTCGAGGGCCCGCTGCGTCACCACGATGCGTGTGCCGGGCGGCGCGGTGATGGGGTAGTAGACCTCTCGTTCACCAGCGGACAGGCTGCCGAAGGCCTCGAACTCGGGCATGGGATCCAGGCTCAGGATGAAGTCGCCCGTGCTGCCCCCGAAGCTGCTGGCCTCGATCGTGTACGTGCCGTCGGCCGGCAGGGTCGCCTCGATGAAGGAGTTGAACCCCGGTTCGTCCCCGTCGTCGTCGTTGAAGGCGATCTGGCCGCTGGCGTCCCGCAACGACAGGATCGGATCCACGGCCGTGGCCGGGTCACCCAGGGCGTCCATCCTGATCCGGACGGTCGCGCCGGCCGTACCGTCGAACTCGTACAGCCGCGACGGGAGCGCGCCGGTGATCGAGGAGAAGGTGACGTCGCCGAGTCGGAGCTGCCGGACGGCGTTGCAGCCGGCGCCGCCGGACGCGGCCTGGACGAGGTTCGCGGCCGGGTCCGACACCAGGTCGGTCCCGCCGGCGACGAGCACCTGGCCGTCGAGGCCACAGATGGAGTCGAGCACCTCCGCCGGGACGTCGACTCCGGTGTCCCCCTCGACGGTGGCCATGACGCCACCGAAGGCACCGGTCAGCATCGACGATGCCAGGACGTGGGCGAAGCCGTCGGGCTCACGGCGGAGGTTGACGGCGACGACGTAGGGCGGCTGCACCGAGCCGTAGTACTCACGGATGTTGTAGTCGGTGACGGCGGCGGCCGTGCCGTGCCTGGTGGAGCCGGCCAGCCGCACGACGCTTCCCGGGCCGGTGATGGCCTCGATCTCGGCGACGACCGCGTCGGAGAT
>Ga0207908_1000356_pt1 | contig 12430 bp, 7 predicted proteins | sample MalvirmetagMSP81_FD_184224 | JGI IMG/M metagenome (GOLD analysis project Ga0207908, IMG submission 184224) | Marine viral communities from the Deep Pacific Ocean - MSP-81 (SPAdes) | ecosystem: Environmental > Aquatic > Marine > Oceanic | place: Pacific Ocean | collected 2011-04-18
GCCAAGCTTCTGAAGCTGGGCTACACTTCGCAGCTCGTGCGGGAAACAACGCTTGCGCCGGAAGCATTCACAAATGCCCACGGCTATCCTATCCGCGGTGTCCAGGATGCAGCCACAATTGCCTGGAATCTGGCTACTGGTCTCTACTACAAAACGCAGGCCGAACCGCCGTGGAAGATCGCTAATATGCGCGATGGCGTCTGCTATGTTGGGCTCGTCTTCAAGAACCTCCCAAATGACAGGAACAATCATGCATGCTGCGCGGCACAGATGTTTTTGTCAGAAGGCGACGGGATCGTCTTCCGTGGAGCAAATGGCCCTTGGCAAACGGAAAACGGCGAGTTCCACTTGAAGAGCACCGCCGCCCGGGATCTCATCGGCAAAGTCCTTGAGACGTATGAGGAGAAATTCGGCGCACCCCCAAAGGAACTCTTCATCCACGGGCGCGCTGGATTTTCGAGCGAAGAATGGCGCGCCTTTGAGGCAGCCGCCCCCAAGGAAACGAATATCGTCGGTGTTCGAATTAAGACGACGACCGGCCAGGTGAAGCTGTTCCGGGACGGAAAGTATCCAACCTTGCGCGGCACGGCCATGATCCTCGATCAGAATAACGCCTTCCTCTGGACATCCGGCTACGCACCGAGATTGGACACATACATTGGTCCAGAAACGCCAAACCCTCTGAACGTGACTGTACTAAAGTCATCCGGCGAAAGACCGGATATTGAAACGGTGCTGTCCGACATCTTGGCGTTGACGAAAATCAACTACAACGCCTGCAACTACTCGGACGGCCTGCCCGTCACCATCCGATTCGCGAATAAAGTCGGTGACGTTCTGATTATGGGTAGCGCGAGAGGCGGCGGAAAGCAGCCGTTCAAATTCTATATCTGACGGAGAACATGAATGGTCTATGTAAATGGAACCGCACATATCCGTCACGCTCAGAGCGGTCAGGTCTATGAGATTGATGCCGACATGCTCGACTTCGAAAGCGTCTCCAGTGAAGAACGCAGCATGGGACCGGAAACAGCCTATTCGGCAGTCGTTGAACATCCGGAGCTTGGGCAGCTCACCTGGTCGATTTGGGAATATCCAATAGGCGCAAAAAATTATCGCGAGACCGATGTCGGCCCGCATGAATTGCTGAACAACCTTGAGTTTGGACTGGAACACGAACCGCCAGACCCGGACGAAGACGGCGACGAAAGAATAGACGAAGAAGACCGACAGGCGCAGATAGACGCGCTGGTTGAATGGTTCTTTGAGCGTTATGAAGATCCGGCCCAGCGGCTACCCTATATCAGCGCCGAAGGCGGCTACCAATGGATTTATGGCGGCCCTTACGATGCACGCGAGGAACTGGCTGAGAACTTCCCAGACTTGCCCGACGACGTCATCGAAGCTGCTGTCGATGAAATCGAATCTGACGGATTGACGGATTGGGCACCCGTCGCAAGTGCCGAGGACTATGATCAGTATGAGGACAACGAGCCGGATGATTTAGAAGTTTCCGCAATCGCGCGCGACCTTGAAGATTTAATTCAAGGCCTTCCAGAGGCCGTTGCTGAGCCAGCGTTTGAGGTCGGCGGTGATGGCCTGATCCATATGGCGATCCCTCCTGATGCGACGACGCCGGATGCGAACAACCCTTTGCTCGATGAGTTACGTGAGGCAACGCAGGATTTACTACACGAACTCAATGGAACGAATGCGCATACGGATCTTCTGAATGCCGTGCAGCGCTATCACGCTACCATCAGCGCTGATTCGATTTCTATTTCGCAGGTTTATTCTCGCGGCATACGGCTGGCGAACGTCGGTGAGGCAACCGAAAAAGCGATCGCGCGGGACTATCTTCCGTCATTCCCGTTGAGTGTTGAGGCGCATCTGTCCTCTGTGCTGGACCTGAACCGCGCTTACATTATGGCCCACCCGGAAGGACGCAGGATCGCCGAGAATTCTGCCGCCTATCAACGGACGCCATCAGATACAGAAGCAATGCGAAGGGCCGCGGATGATTTTGCCGATGCCGTTGCCAGTGCACGAAGCCTGTTTGCCGATGACGTCCGCGAACTCGTTGTACAGGCATCGTCGCAGATAGGGCACGGCCCCCAGCCAGGCCGGTCGAATCAGAACGCCGCACACACGTTCGGCAACCTGACTCGGTTCATTCTAAAGCAAGTTGGGACCGCAGCCTTGTTCACAGGCGCCGCTCTCGGCGGCGCGGCAATCACGGGAAGTATTCCGGGCGGGGCGTTGGCTGCAACCGGAACCGAGTACATCAATTTATGTTGGAGCTTTTTGGTCGCAAACGCATCCGCCCTTCACGCGATTGCCGCCTCCTTTGGCGCAGACTTGTCCTGGATGTCGTCTGCTGCGCACATTCTCGAGCGACACAAAGCGCAAAAGCCTGACTCATGATTTTGCGGAGCCGCCGACTGCCCAGAGTACATTTTCGCGATCAAACAACTCCATCACCCGAGGATCAAACGGGTGGATGATCTTGAGCAGTTCGTCACGCCGATACTCAAGCGAGCCACCGTCGCCATAGACGGGTCTTGTCGTCTTGTGGCCCATGAGCAGGCATCGCAGGCCGTAGTCGATATTGGCTTCCTGCATGCGTTTCTCGAAGGCGTGGCGGAATGAGTAGATCTTGTGGTCGGGCGACTCCAGCAGGCCGCGATTGCGGAAGTTCTTCATCATGTTGGCGGAGAAAAGCTCGCCCTTGTCGTAGTAGTGGGCAAAGGCTTTCGGCGCCGCGCGCTTTGCCGCTTCGAGTGCGATGCCGACCAGCGGAATGTCCCTCTCGGAGGTGTCGGTCTTCACTTCGCGGTCCGTCCGTGCGCGGATGGAGATGTAGGGCACCGGCTCATCAATGTGAAAATCTTCAACGCGTAGGTTGATGATCTCACTCGGTCGGCATCCTGTCTCGATCAGCATCAGCGTAATGAGCTGCAGTTCCGGCCGCCATTTACGGGTAGCACCCGGCGCAAGAATCTTCTCCCGCACCCAGTTGGATGAGAATGGCGGCACTTCGGTTCTCGCCTTCGCCTTGAAGTGCATATTGCGGAAGGGGTTCGGACGTTCCTCTTCGCCAATGTGCTTGAAGTAATCGGCATAGAGCGAACGGATATTGCCGATGTGACGGTTAGCGGTGTTAGGCGCGACCGGCTTTGCGTTCTGATCCTTGGGTCTGACCTGTTTGGCCCAGTGCTTCTGGTAATTGAGCGCGAGGTCACGGGTGATCTCCTCAAGGGCAATGTCACCGGCAAAGTCGATAAAATACTGAACTGAGGTTCGCTTAGTTTTCTCCCACGATGCGCGTTGGTTCGGCGATTTGTACAGCTGCGCGTTGTACGCGATCTCGTTCACATAGACTTCGAAAGCCTCGGACACGCTGACAGTCGGTTTCGGCGCGCCGCCAAGCAGCGCTTCGGCGTCCCGCACTTTGGGGATTTCGGCGGGCCCTGCGTTCTGATGAACCGCAAGCAGCCGTGCCAGCGCCTCTTCAAGCGGCGCAACAGTCGCGAGATGGTCGATGGGCTGATAGGTGAAGCCGCTCGCCAGCGCCTTGACGGTCGCCATGCGATAGCGGCGACGAACGGCCTCCGAAGTTTCCCGACTGGATGAGGGCCCGACCTCTTCGGCGATCTTCAACGATGCCCAGTAATGGTCATCGGCTTCGGCCAGCAAGTCGCGCTTGTAGCGAGCCTGGTCGATTGAAGTGGTCCCCAGCGATTCCTTGATCCGCTTGCGCGAATCAAGGTGCGCGAACTTACTCGGCACACGGCGGTTATACCACCAGACGCGGCCTCGCTGTTCGAGGTAGGAATTGTCGTCGACGCGCTTCATGACGCCGACCATTGGTCCACAATCTGGTCCCATTTTGGTCCACAGATTCCGGCCATTTTATGCAAAGCGAAGCAAACGAGATCAAAAATATCGTTTAACTTCAATGCTTTACACGGAAACCATTTCGAGAGAAATGGCGCGAGTGACGGGGCTCGAACCCGCGACCTCCGGCGTGACAGGCCGGCACTCTAACCAGCTGAGCTACACCCGCGCATTTCCTTGCCGAAACTCGGCGAAGCGCTTCTCTATTAAACCCGGCATGGCGGGTCAAGCGGGGAACTTCACGCAAATTTGCACTTTTCTGTATAAAGCTGTCATTCCCAAGCCATATTCCCATATCAGGTTAGACTCCCAGTCCTGAGGTTATTCCATGAAGCGCGTTCTCCTAATTGTTTCCGGCATCGCGGCACTGCTGATTATCGCAGCCTTTTCAGTGCCCTTCTTCATTCCGAAATCGGTTTACAAGAACCAGATTGAGAATGCGGCGACCAACGCGTTGCAACGTGACGTGACGCTCGCAGGCGATGTGAAAATATCCGTGTTTCCGCGCATCTCGGCCTCGGTCGAACGGGTGAGCGTTGCCAATCCCGACGGATTTGCCACACCGAACATGATTGAGGCAGGTGCGTTGCGCGGCTCGGTCAAATGGATGCCGCTGCTGTCGCGGCGCGTGGATGTGCAGGAAATCGCTTTCGTGGATGCAGATGTGTTCCTTCAGCGCAAAGCCGATGGGAATACGAACTGGGAATTCGCCTCTTCAAAAGAAGCATCGCCACCACCTGAAGGGACAAATGGTTCATTCGATGCGGGAATCGAATCGGCAATCCTCAAGAACGCTTCGCTCATCTTTCAGGACGACCAATCTGGCGAAACATACAAATTGTCCGAACTTGACCTGGAAGCATCTCTGCGAGGCATGGACCAGCCTCTCAGTGCGACAGCCAGCGGCCGGTTTCAGGAGCAAGCCTTCACCATTGACATCTGGCTGGATGCGCCCGAAGCGCTCACCCGTAATCTGCCCGCTCAGGCCCGGCTGGATCTGGCATCCGACCTGGCAAATATCAAATATGATGGCAGCGTCCAACTTGGTGACGCGCCGAGTTTGAACGGCACGTTCGAAACCGTGGTGGCAGATCTGGCCGCGCTCACACAGCAATTCGAGTTGGATGTGCCGGCACGGTCAGCCTTGGGTCGTCTACAAGTCGCGGGCAAGGCATCCGGCGCGCTCGACTCACCATCTCTTACAGAACTCAAATTGACCCATGACAGTGACTTGTTGAGCGCGTCATATGAGGGATCCGTTTCGCTCAATGGTGATGGGACTGTTGCCGGCACCCTCTCCATCGCCAGCGACAGAATGCGTGACTTGCTGAGCGCTGCGGCAATTGAACTGGCCCCGGGTGATACACTCCAAACCTTCGCCGTCTCCGGTGCGGCAAACGGCACATTCAAGTCCGTCATGGTCAACAATTTGAACCTGTCGCTAGATGCATTGAGGGGCACCGGACAGGCGGGGATTGATGTGTCGGCGACAACACCGCGCATTATCGGCGATCTCAGCGTACCCGCTCTCGACCTCACACCCTTTATGGGAGAGCCGGATCCGGAAAAGACCAATCAAGGAATTCAGCCTTGGAGTGATGAAACACTCGAATTGTCCGGGCTGAAATCCGTGAACGCAAACCTCAGTCTTGAGGTCGGATCACTCACCATTGGTGATGTCGAATTGACCGATGCAGTCATGGACGTCGATCTGACCGATGGATTGTTGACAGCAGATTTGTCGCAATTCAAAGCCTTCAGCGGACTTTGGTTGGGCAAGCTGACCGTGGATGCCCGACCTGCCACACCGAAAGTCGGCTTCGACATGCAGGGCCAGAATGTTGCCATCGCAAATCTGCTCGGAACGTTGGCCGGATTCGACAGCCTCACAGGAACAGGACAATTCAAGGTTTCTGCGCAGTCGTCTGGTACATCCATTGACGCAATCATGCAGGCAATTGACGGAGAGGTCTCGACGAGCCTTTCGGATGGTGTGGTCAAAGGCTTGAATGTTGCAGCCTTGGTACGAAGCGCCTCCTCTCTGAAGCAGGCCATAGCGACAGGCTCAATTCAGGAACTCAATTTTGGCGAAGCTTTATCGCAGAACGCCGAGACCGATTTTTCAAGCTTCAACACTGTGTTGAAAGTCAATAACGGCGTTGCGAATGTGGATGTGATGAAACTGCTGAGTCCCATTCTGGGCGTAGATGGGACTGGACAGATCAATCTGGCGGGACAGTCCATGGACCTGCGCCTTGCGACCAGTGTGGACAAATCGGCCCAAGGTCAGGGCAGCGTGGTGCAATTGAACGGCATTCCAGTCCCGATCCGTATATCGGGCGCGTGGACGAATCCGAAAGTCACACCAGATCTGAGCGGCGTAAGTTCTGCGTTCAAGGCAGAGTTGGGCTCCCGCGTGTTGGAAGAGCTTGGTGTCTCCAACTCAGCAGGCTCCGGCAGCACCGAAGATGTTATCGGCGGACTCCTTGGCATCAAGAAGCCTGACCCAGAAGCCCCGACGGACGACGCGCCTGCCGAGACATCTGCTGAAGATGTAGCGATCAAAGCGCTCGGCGGCTTGTTGAACAATCGCAAGAAAAAAGAGGCCGACACTTCAAACGAAAACTGAAATCCAGGGATCAGGCTTGGGCGGACTTCGCCGCTGGAAACTGGATAGTATTATCGGCTGCGGTCGCGACATCCGACTCCCGCTTGGGTGATGCAAAATCGGCAGGTAGAAGGTCGATAATATGGTGAAGTTTGTCGAGCGGCTTGGCCCGGCTGATGAAGAAACCCTGCAATTCCTGGCATCCAATGTCACGCAGGAACTCTGCTTGAAAATGCGTCTCGACACCCTCCGCTGTGCACCGCATGCCCAGTGAGTGCGCCAGTGCGATGGTGGCTTGCGTGATAGAACGGCTGTCTGATCGGCTTTCAATGTCTCGCACGAAGCTCTTGTCGATCTTGATCTTATCGAACGGAAAGCTCCGCAAATAAGACAGAGAAGAATAGCCTGTGCCGAAATCATCAAGCGCAATGCCGACGCCGATCTCCTTCAGTTTGTGAAGGCGCTTGAGCGTGAAATTTGTGTCCGACATCAGGACCGTTTCCGTGATCTCAAGCTCGAGCCGTCGCGGATCGATCTTGTTGGCGGCAATCGCATTCACGATGGTCGTCATCAAATTGGATGAGTGTATTTGCAACGGCGAGATATTCACCGAAACTTTGACATGATTGGGCAGACGACGCGCCTCTGCCAAAGCCGCCCGAATGACCCAGTCTCCGATCCGGGTAATCAGACCATTGTCTTCTGCGTGCTCAATGAAGTCGCCGGGATAAACCAGGCCCCGCTCAGGGTGGTTCCATCGCAGCAAGGCTTCGCATCCCACCACATCATGTGTGTGAGCATCAACTTGAGGCTGGAAATGAAGTTCGAACTCGCTGTGCTCCAGCGCGGAATGCAAATCGGCCTCGACTTGCAAATGGGCTCGCGCGCGTTCGTCGAGCGCGGGTGTGAACATGCACCAAGTGGACTTTCCGAGCTTCTTGGCCTGATAGAGCGCCAAGTCAGCATGCTTCAGCATGGTGCGGGCATCTTTCGTGTACGGATCGAACATCCTGACACCTACCGAGGCGGAGCAATTGGCGGTCGACCCCCACAGGTCATAGGGTTCGCTCAGGCGTTCGGTTATCTCGTCGAAAAAGAGTTCGAGGTCGCCCATCGTCGGACGCTGAACGATCATGGCGAACTCGTCACCACTGATCCGCGCCACCATGTCATGATCGCCGCTCAATTCGTTCAGGCGACCGGAGACATGCTGCAAGAGCTCATCACCCGCCGGATGGCCCAGCGTATCGTTCACCCATTTGAAATTATCCAGATCGAGCCAAACCAACGCTCTTTGGACTGTTTCAACATCCGGTTTGCGGAGCGCCTTTTCCAGTCGTTCCTGCATGTTCATCCGGTTTGGCAGACCCGTCAGCCCGTCATAATGCGCCATAAAGGCAATACGATCTTCTATTTCCTTGGACTGGGTGATGTCCGATGCCACCCCGCGGAAGCCTCGGAACTTGCCATCATTGAAGATTGGCTTTCCGGTAAGGGACAACCAGCGTTCGGTCTCTGAACCTTTGAGCCTCATGGCGATATCGCGAAAGCCCTGGCGGCGCATGAGGCTGGTATTGAGCACTCTGGTAGAATCGTCCGCCTCGAACTGATCGACCAACAGATTGCCAAGCGTTAGGTAACCATTGTCATGCTCAGCGCCCTCAAACACGAGAGGAATGTCTACGAGCACGCCTCTGGCGTCAGTTTGCCAGAGCCAATCGGACGTACTTTCCTCAAAATCCCTCAACAGCAACCCAATCAGATGCGACTGCTCTCTGACCGCCGTTTCGTTGATGCTTTTGAGCACGAACTGGCGATGCGACCAGCGAATGGCTAGGATGAGTATCGCGACATAAGCCAACGTCAAAATAGATGTATACTGATATTTTGGATTTTGCTGAAACTGCATTTCCGCAACCAGTCCCAGTCCGATCGGAACAATAAAGGCAAAGGCTGCCTTGGGCAGACGCGACATCAGGAGCGCACCGGTGAACATGACTCCAGCCAGAACGACGCCCACAATCATCTGGCCATAGCTATCCGTGACATTCATCACAATGATAGGTACCGACGCCCAAAGAAGTCCGGCAATCGCCGCAACAAACGTATATTCCCTCATCACCTTGCGCGCGATCGCAAGATCGCTGAGCCGGTAGGTTCGAACCTTGTTCGTAACAAAAGCCGCTGCGCATATGGCGGCGATACAGACGAGCCATACAGACAAGGCAAAGTCCGCTGGCGTCTCCTTGAAGGACAGCCAGACAACCGACGCATTGATGAGGTTGGCCAGAACCAGAGGAATCGTGATCGTGCCCACGATTTCCAGCTGGCTTTCTCGCCAGGCCGCCTCATGCTTTCGTTCGTCGTCCGAGTCCCTAACGATCTCGGACAGCGGCCCATCGCCGCTATCCTTCATAGCCAACAGTTTCATGCGTCCACCCCGGAATTCATCCGACTTCTCGGAATCACCATTGTCAGCATGTCTAAGCGACGGAGGTGAAAATCAGTGTAGTGTGACGTCGAAAATTCTCTGAAACCGGTAACGATGCGTAAGTCATCAATCTTTGGTTGGATAAATATTCAAGGATTTCAACACGGTTCTGGCTCGCCGCTGTATCAGATCACGTTCACGATCCGGCATTTTTATCGCATTTTTCATGAGCAATGACATGCGGGGATTACCCTGCAATCGTTGGGAATGGCGGATCAGGAAGTCCCAATAAAGCGTATTGAAGGGACACGAGTCCTCATCGGTCCGGGTTTTGGAATTGTAACGACACCCGGCGCAATAATCTGACATCTTGTTTATATAGTTTGCACTGGCAGCGTAAGGCTTTGACGCAATCACACCCCCGTCTGCAAAGAGCGCCATTCCATGCGTATTCGGCAGCTCCACCCATTCGTACGCGTCGGCATAAACACTCATGTACCAATCATTGACGTGGTCCGGATGGATGCCCGCGAGAAGCGCAAAATTTCCCGTGATCATAAGGCGTTGAATATGATGGGCATAAGCATGCCGAATGGTCTGCCCCAGCGCATCGGCCAGACAGGCCATATCGGTTTCGCCGGTCCAGTAGAAATCGGGAAGCGCGTTCTGCGCATTCAGAAAGTTGCTCTTTGCGTACTTAGGGCCGCTCCACCAGTAGAGCCCCCGCACGTATTCGCGCCAGCCAAGGATTTGCCGAATGAAGCCTTCCACAGCATTGAGCGGCGCACGGCCGGATTTCCATTCCGCCTCAGCGCGTTCACACAAATCCAACGGATCCAACAAACCGACATTCAGATAAATCGAGAGGATTGAATGCCACATCCACGGCTCATCCTTTGCCATGGCATCCTGGTAGTCTCCAAAGCCAGGCAGGATCTCCGCCATGAAAGCATCACGAGCGGCCTCGGCATCGTGACGTGTGACTCCGAACACGAAGGGTTCCAAATCTCCGAAATTGTCTGGAAACCTGTGCGTGATCATATCGAGCACGTCTTGCGTAACCTGATCTGGCTGGCAGAACCATCGTTGAGGAGTAACCGCGGATTTCGGCAACCGCTTGCGGTTGTCCTGATCATAATTCCACTTGCCGCCAGCGGGGCTGTCTCCCTCCATGAGCAGGCCTGTCTTCTGTCTCATCTCGCGATAGAAATACTCCATCCGCAACTGCTTGCGATGGGCAGCCCAGGTCGAGAATTCACTCAGTGTCGCGATGAACCGCGTGTCGTCGCGAAGTTCCACCTCTACATCGAAGATGTTGGCCCACACCTCCATATCGCTCAACAGGCGCCATTCGCCGGGTTTCGTGATGATCAAGGTGTCGATGCCGGGATCGGCATCCAACGCACGCGCCACTTCACCGCGCAATGAGCCTTCATTTTCAGGATCCGTTAATTTGACATAGCGCACCGCAACACCCGTTGCTTCCAACTCCTCAGCGAAGTGGCGCATGGCAGAGAATACAAATGCGAGCTTCTTCTTGTGGTGGCCCACATAGGTCGCCTCTTCCATGACTTCGGCCATCAAGACAGTATCTGTGGACGGATTGAAATCAGAAAGAGATGACAGGTCGGGCGTTAGCTGATCGCCAAGAATGAGTGTCAGAGCCGACATTCGGTAGCGAAATCAGTATGGCTTCGCCAAAACGTATTCAATGTCCTGACCACGCGCTTCGAAAGCCAACTTCATCCAACGTCCGGCTTGGTCATACCAAAGCATAACATCAATATCAGAATCCATCAGATACCGCGTGGTCTCGATCTCTTTACCCGCTACACGTATGGTCTCATTCCCTTGTTCAGATACGGTGACCTCCAATATTTCTCCATTGCCGGTCGACAGCAGCTTTGAGGAATTCGTGGCGGCAAAGTTCCAATGACTTGTAGGCACGATTGAGCCTGCAACAACACCGTCATACTCTGTGCCTTCGACCTCCAACCCATCACCGCTGCGCGCTGCCTTCACCGACCCTTCATCGCCATCATCGTCAACCTGACCGGTGAGAGACACAAGTTGTCCATCCTCCCACACTTCAGTGGCGTCGAGCTCATACTTGAAAACGGTGATAGGCCCCAGACCGGCTTTGAGGTTCACGTCAGTCGTTGCAGTCAGACGTCCCTGGCTATCCTGCCCAAACTTGACGGAGTGGGAGCCGAATGGCTTGCCCTTGCGCAGCACATCAAACTCGATCACGTCGCCCGGGCTTGGTGCCCAACTCGCATCCGACGTCTTTCCGCTTGCGGGTGCGCTAAACAGCGCGGCCGATACCAGAATGGCTCCCAGAAAACGCTTCATTGGAAAATACTCCAGAACCTGTTGGGCCGATGGGCAACAAAGCAGATACAACTTTCGTCTCCCACAGCAGCGGGCTTGTGACGCATGCCGGGTTCACCGAGCACAAGGTCACCGCGAGAATATGTGCCATATCCATCTGTAAAACGCCCGGACAGGACAACGGTTGCCTCAAGGCCACCATGACCATGCATCGGCGCGCTTTGACCGGGCTCCAGTTTCATGAACTTTGTCCCCGGCGTGCCTGCAGATGCATATTGAACGCCGGAGAAACCGCGCCGCCAGCTCAAATCGCCAGATGATTGGAACAGGACCTCATCAGCTGAGAGACCTGACCATCGGGCGCGACCAGTTCTCGAACTCTGCTGGGCCGGGTCGGCAAGTATCGGGTCAGATCGTTCCAGCATCACACCGCCGATCATTGACCAGAGATGCGCGGTCTCAGCCCCCCTCTCACTCAGTGAAATGTGCAGGTCCCCCGCCACAGCAAAGGACTCCGGATGGTTCCCGGCGGCATGGTCCATCATGAAAGCAATATAGGTGTCGGTGTGGGTCAAGCAGGCGGTCCTGTCTCGGTTGGTCTATTCATGCTTCTTACGCAGACCGGCACGAATTGGATCACACGGGCCCTGTGGGACTCACAACGGTTGTGAAAACCTCTGCGCCGCACTAGCTTCGTCCCAAAGAAAATTGACCAGAATCGGACCTAATCTGATGAAGTTTCATCGCTCGGTGATCGACCTTATCGGCAACACCCCCCTGCTTCGCCTGAACCAGGCATCTGACGAAACCGGCTGCGAAATTCTCGGCAAATGCGAATTCCTCAATCCGGGGCAGTCTGTGAAAGACCGACCGGCACTGGGCATTGTTCGCGACGCTGAAGCGGCTGGAGAGCTGAAACCCGGTGGCACCATCGTCGAAGGAACGGCTGGAAACACCGGCATCGGGCTCGCATTGGTCGGCGCAGCACTCGGCTACCGCGTGGTCATCGTGATGCCACGCACACAAAGCCAGGAGAAAAAGGATGCAATCCGCCTACTCGGCGCAGAACTGATCGAGGTCGATGCGGTCCCCTACAAGAACCCAAACAACTACCAGCACTTCTCGAAGCGCCTGGCCGAAGACCTTGCCAAGTCGGAACCAAA
>Ga0207908_1000359_pt1 | contig 12355 bp, 11 predicted proteins | sample MalvirmetagMSP81_FD_184224 | JGI IMG/M metagenome (GOLD analysis project Ga0207908, IMG submission 184224) | Marine viral communities from the Deep Pacific Ocean - MSP-81 (SPAdes) | ecosystem: Environmental > Aquatic > Marine > Oceanic | place: Pacific Ocean | collected 2011-04-18
TGCCCGAGGTGCGGGGCACCATCTCCGACCGGTTCCTCGCCCTGGCCGCGAGGGCCGCCAACGCCGCGCTGCTGGCAGCCAACCGAACCGCTGGTGTGGGTGCGGCGACGACGAAGGACGACGGCAGTCCCTCCGCCGAGGCCGACGCGGCCGCGGACCGCGAGTCCCAGCGCATCCTCGCGTCCCTCGGCGTGCCCATGCTCAGCGAGGAACGGACCGACATCGGGGTGGAGGACCCCTCCGGCCCGTGGCTGGTCGTGGACCCGATCGACGGCACCGGCAACTACCGCGCAGGGGTGCCCCCATGGGCGTTCTCCGCCGGGCTCGTGGCCGGTGGGCGTCCGGTGGCCGGCTACGTGATGGACCTCTCGTCGGGTCGCCGCTGGTGGGGGACCGTCGACGTGGGCGCGTTCCGCGACGGCCGACCGGTCACCACGTCACCCGGTTCGACGCTCGTGATCCCGACCCCGTCGCCGGGTGGGACCGCCACGGTTCCCGACGGGTTCCGCCGGCTGCGCATCACGGGCTGCACCGCCGTCGACCTGTGCCTGGTCGCCGACGGGTCGGCCGGGGCCTGGCACGACCTCGACCGGGACGGCACCCACGTCCACGACGTCGCCGGGGCGCTTGCCGTCCTCGTCGCCGCAGGCGGTGTCGTCCTCGATCCGGATGGCCAGCGGCTGGAGCTGCGGCCCGACACCGAGTGGCTGATCAGGTTCGTCGCCGCTGCGAACCGCGACACCGCGACGGGGCTGCTCGTCGGCACCTGATGGTCAGAGGACCTGCTTGAGGATCGGGGTCCGCAGCTCGGTGGGCAGGCGGGCGACCAGCCCTGCGGCCTTGGCGTCGATGCCGACCAGGTTCCGGGGACGGGGATGCCGGGCGGTCAGCACGTCGATGATGACCTTGACCACGCGCTCGGGCGAGATGGCCAGTCGGGCCGAACGCGCACCCACCTTCAGGGTGTCCTCCACCATCTCGCCGTACCGCTCGTGCACCTCCTCGGGCATCGCGGCCAGCATGTCCCGGCTGCGAGCGGTGCTGGTCTCCCAGATCTCGGTGTCGATCGCGCCCGGCTCGATGAGGGCCACGCCGATCCCGAACGGCTCGAGCTCCTGTCCGAGCGCGTCGGAGAAGGCGGCCATGGCGAACTTCGACATCGAGTAGGCCCCGACCATCCGCCCCGACACCCGGCCGGCCATCGACCCGATGTTGACGATCCGAGCCCCCTCGCCGTGCTCGCGCAGCAGCGGGAGCGCCGCCTGGGTGGCAACCACGTGGCCGACGGTGTTGACTTCGAGCTGCCAGCGGAGATCAGCCGGGTCGAGGTACTCCAGCGGCCCGGGCACGGCGGTGCCGGCGTTGTTGACGATCGCGCCCAGCGCGTCCAGGGAGCTGATCCGTTCGGTGACCGCATCGGAATCGGTGATGTCGAACTGCAGCACGGTGAGGTGCTGCTCGCCGAGCTCGTCGAGCAGCCCCTGCGCATCCGCGTCGCTGCGGACCGAGGCGACGGTGTCGACCCCACGACCGACGAGCGCGCGGACCGTCGCACGGCCGATGCCGGTCGACGCGCCGGTGACCAGGACAGGGGAGGGGATGTCACGCATGGGTGGTCCTTGGCTCGAGGGACCGGTCGAACGGTAGCCCGCCGAGGACCGCCGCGATGCGATGCGTCCTGCTCCGGAACCGACGGTACCCATCGTGCGACACTCCTGGCCGTGGGAGGGCCGACGCACGAGTCCGTTGACCGACGCAGCCGCCACCGAGGGTGGTTGCTGGTCGTCACGGCGCTCGCGTTGACGGCCTGTCAGGTCCTGACCGAGGCGGGGAACACCACGGTGTACGACCGCGAGATCGACGTCGCGACTCGAGTGGATGCCGGCCACGGGGTCGAGGTGTCTGCTGCCCCGGTGACCAGCCGGGCGCTCGACGAGGTCAACCTCTTGTTCGGCGGCAGCGCCGGTGTGGTGCTCACCAGCACGGCGGCCGTGCACGTGTCCGCCCGACCCCGTGCCGACGGGCTGACCGTGGAGCTGCTCGCCGAGGACGGTGGCGGTCCGACTGAGCTACCGGCGGACGAGCCGCGCCTGGTGATGCTGCGGGTGACGAGCATCGACCAGCAGGCGGGAGCCCTTCGGGATGAACCGACCGACGTCCCGGTCCAGGTGGTCCTCGACCTGACCGTGACCGACCCGTCCGGGGTGGTGGACGTGGCCGACGTCACGATCGATCTGATCCCCGTTCCCCTCGACGGCGACGACCTCGGGATACCGGGAGCCGCATCGATCGATGACCAGCGCCTCCCCCGACCCCGGGTGGGCGATGTCCTTCCGACGCAGCTGGCCGACGGCCGGCCGGTCTGGGTGCTCGGCACCCGTCAGGGAGTGGTGGTGCTGGACGCGCGGTCACCCCATCAGGTGTCGGGGTTGGTCGGGTGGTGCGGGTCGATGCCGGGCTTCATCGACTCCATCGGCGGCAGCCGGTTCACGGTGACCGGGGAGTACCGGGGTGGTCCCGCACCGCACGGCCTGACGTCCTACGACGCCATCGTCGACGGCGATGAGGTTGTCGTCACGGGTCGGCTGGCACCGCCTCCGCGGTCGGCGTTCGCTGACGTGGACTTCCCGCTGCTGGCCGGCCCCACGGACGGCACGTTCTGCGAGCCCGACGCAGCGGTTGCCCGGGAGGCGAACGACGACGGCGCCTTCCTGGAGGACTTTCGTGCCGACCCGACATGGGTGCAGCACGACCTGACGGACTGGCAACGCCTCGGGCCCGATGCTGTCGACGGCTGGTACCGCACCGACGAGGCCGATGTGCCCGATGGCCCGCACCTCGAGGGGGACCTCCTGGTGGAGATGGCCGACGGCCAAGTGGTCGATGCGGCATCCCCGCCGGGGACCGCCCGGCACCTGTTCGACGATGTGCCCAGCGGACCGGTGCAGCTGGTGCAGGTCGAGCCAAGGATCGGGGCGATCGTGGTCCGGCAGGTCTTCTGGGTCTCGCCGGCCGGCATCGCCCCGGCCACCGAGGACCGACCCGAACACGGGCGACTGGTCGCGGCACAACCGTCTCACGCGTTGCTGCCGGAGACCGACCTGCCCGATGGCGTTGCGGACGGCGACCTCGTCGACGTGGTGACCGATGGAGGAGCGGTCGTCTCGATCGAACGTCGCTGACCCACAGGTGGACGGGTGGCCTCGACCCGGGGACGGACCTCGGTCTATCCGCCCAGCAGCTTGTTGACGGTGCGGGCCATACGGCCGGGTTCGGGTGGGGTCCAGCCCTCGGGCAGGTGCTCGGGATGCTGCTCGGCGACGGTGGCCATGACCTGGTCGACCGACGGGTTCACCATCGACGTGTCGCCGACGGTGACGGTCGGGACCGTCTCGTTGCCGTTGGCGACGCTGCGGACGTGGGCGGCGGCCGCGTCGTCCTCCCAGATGTTGACCCGCTCGTGGGCCAGCCCCGTCTTCTCCAACCCGCGGAGCAACCCGGCGCAGAACCCACATCCCGGTCGCCAGTAGACGGTCACGGGCTGGGTGGCGGTGGGGTCGGACATGACGGCTCCTCGGTTGATGGCTGTGGCGTTGGATGATGGAACACGGGTCGTGAAGTGGCGATTCCTCCTCGCCACCGGCGGTTCTCGTACGGCAGGGGGCGGTCTGTGGCCAACCTGCCCGGACGTCGGCGATGGCATGCGTCGACCGGGCGATGCCGGCCCACGACCACGAGCGACCCGGGCCGCACAGGGCGACCGGCGGACACTCGCCGGGTGGTTGGATGGACCGCGTGAGAGGAATCGAACCGGCCAGCGGTGCTGCCGGACACGACAAGCCGACCGGCGGGCTCCGGCGAACCATCGGACCCGGGCTGCTGTTCTTCTTCGTCCTCGGCGACATGCTCGGCGGTGGCATCTACGCCCTGGTCGGTGAGGTCGGGGGTGTGGTGGGCGGGGCGATCTGGGTGCCGTTCCTCGTCGCGTTCGTGCTGGCGTCGCTGACCGCGACCGCCTACGTCGAGCTGGTGACCAAGTACCCGCGGGCCGCTGGTGCCGCGCTCTACGTCAACACGGCGTTCGGCCGCCCGTTCCTCACCTTCCTGGTGGCGTTCGCGGTGATGTGTTCGGGGATCACGTCGGCAGCGGCCCTGGCACGGGCGTTCGCGGGGGACTACCTGGTCACGTTCGTCGACACCCCGGTGCAGCTCGGCGCGCTCACCCTGCTCGTCGCGCTGGCCGCAGTCAACCTCTGGGGGGTCAAGGAATCCGTCCGCGTCAACGCGGCGTTCACCGTCATCGAGGTCATCGGCGTGGTGATCATCCTGACGGTGGGTGCCATGGCCATCGGTGGGGGCAGCGCGGACCTGTCGCGAAACCTCGACCTCGGGGGCGACGGCCCACCGTTGCTCCTGGTCCTGGCCGGCTCGGCGCTGGCGTTCTACACGTTGATCGGCTTCGAGGACTCCGTGAACATGGCGGAGGAGGTGCGGGATCCCTCGCGCGCGTTCCCACGGGCACTGTTCGGTGCGATGGGGGTGGCGGCGGTGACGTACCTGGGGGTGACCGTCGTGGCGTCGGCGGTCGTCCCGACCCAGGACCTGGCCACGAGCGACGCGCCGTTGCTGGAGGTCATCCGGCGCGGTCCCGGCGGTGTCCCGGAGACGCTGTTCAGCGGCATCGCGTTGTTCGCGCTCGCCAACGGCGCCCTGCTCAACCTGATGATGGCCTCTCGGCTGGTCTACGGGATGGCGCAGGAGGGGATCGTGCCGTCCGCACTGGGTCGAGTCCTGCCGGGACGCCGGACGCCGGTCGTGGCCATCACGTTCACCACGGCCCTGGCGCTGGTGCTGGCAGCGACGGGCGATCTGGGGGACCTCGCGGATACGACGGTCCTGCTGCTGCTCGTCGTCTTCGCCTTCGTCAACGTCTCGGTGCTGGTGCTGCGCGGCGACGAGGTCGGTCACGACCACTTCCGGGCGCCCACAGGTGCACCCGCACTCGGTGCGGTCGTCTGCGTCGCGCTCGTGACCCAGCACGAGGGGGCGACGTGGTTGCGTGTCGCGGCGCTGATGACCCTCGGCGTCGTCGTCTGGGGTATCGACCGGGCGATCGACCACCGAACCGGGACGCACACTGGGCGGACGAGCTGATTCTCAGCGCACCAGAAGTGAGGGCCTGGCCGCTGCTCACATCCCGTCGAGGGTCAGCAGGAAGAGGAAGCCGTCGGCGAGGTCACCCTCGTCGCGTCCGGCACCGACCGGCATCCAGATGCGGCCGGCGGCGTCGAACTCCATGTCCTCCCACCAGGCCGACTCGATGTCGAGCAGCTCGTTGAGGTCCGCCGAGGTGACCCAGGTCCCAGCTGGATCCAGGACCTGGAGTCGACGGAAGTTCGTGTCGAGGGTGCAGACCGCCGGCGTGGCCCCGCACAGCGACACGGCGTGGACCCAGCCGTAGCGCTGTTCACCGAAGCTGTCGGGGTCCGACTCGCCCTGTCGCCAGACCTCCGCGCCGTCCTCGGTGTAGGCGATGACCTGGGCGAGGTTGCCCGGCAGGATCCCGCCGGTGACGAACTGCCCACCCGGGGCGAACTGGCCGGACAGGATCGTCTGGTGCTCGTAGGCGAGCGAGGCGGCCTGCGGTGCCGGGTCGTCGACGGTGCAGCCGGTGTCGGTGAAGTTGACCTGACGGATCGCGCTGCCGGGGAAGTAGGCGACGCCGAGGCTGCCGTCCGGAGTGATCTCCACCTTGCCGCTCGCATCGCACACGTAGGAGGCGCCGGTGGTGGTGTCGACGACCTCGGACTCGAAGACCGAGCCGCTCATGACGAGGCGACCGGTGGCCTGTGCGATGTTGAGGGCGTCCTGCGCCGACGCCGGGGTGTAGGTGCCGGCGTCGCCCCAGGTCGGGTCGATGGTGAGGGCACAGCCAGCGGTCGTGTCGGCCACGAACCGCAGGGTCTGTCCGTCGGCGTTGCTCAGGTAGACGTGCGGGTCGAGGACCGCGATCCCCGGCATGACCCGGGAGGAGGAGTCGCCGACGAACTCGGCGCCGTCGATGGTGCAACGCTGCGCGGTGATGGTGAGGCTCCCGGCACTGTGGACACCGGGCTGTGGGTCCTGTGGCGTGCCGTCGGTCGCGGCGGCCTCATTCGCGGCGGCCTCGGTGGCAGGGGTCTCGGTGGTGGGTGCCTCGGTGGGCTCGGCGGCCGTTGCCTCGGCCGTGGCCACCGGGTCGTCGCTGGGCTCGGCGGTCGGCGGCTGTTCGGTGGCCTCGGACTCGACGCTGGTCACGGTGGCGTCCGCGGCGCTGTCCCCCTCGGCTGCGTCACCTCCACAGGCGGTGGCAAGCATCACGAGGACGAGCAGGACGGCAGCTGACAGGGCGGGCTTCGACACGGGGCCTCCGTAGGGGAAAGTGGGACTGTTGTGCCCGTCGCGGGGCGCCCACAGGACCCTGCCCGCCCCCGCCGAAGCGACAATGCTCAACCGGCCCGATGGACTACTCGTGTGTAGTCCACTGCTCGGGGGGTTGTGCCGGATGGCCGGCCGTTGGACGATGACCGTCCGATGACCACAGCCGCGCTGCTCTGGGCGGGGATCACCCTCGCCGCCGCAGCGGTCGCCCTGCGCACCAGGCAATCGCCGATGGAGCGGCCGCTGTCGACCGCGGTCGCCGTCGGCGGGGTGTTCGGCCTCGTCGCCGTCGCCGTCGGACTCCAGTGGCGGGCGCAGGCCGTGGTGGTCGTCCTGATGACGGTCGGGCTCGCCGGGCTGCTGTTGCGCTGGCGAGCCCTCGTCGCCGAGGACAACCTCGCGCCCGGGGTGGGCGGCAACCGGTTGCTCGGCCGGACCGGAACCGTGGTGACGCCCGTCGCCCCCGGAGACCGTTCCGGTACGGTTCGTCTCGGCGCCGAGACCTGGCCTGCCACCGCAACAGCCGACACCTCCCTCCCCGAGGGCCACACGGTGACCGTCGTCGCGGTCGAGGGCATCCACCTCGTTGTCAGGTCCGCCCAACCGGACCCCGTCCACACCGCCCACGACGTCGCAGAGCCCGACCCCGGAGGTTGACCGTGCCCCAGATCGTCATCGCCGTCATCGTCATCGTGCTGGTGCTCGTCCTCGTGCGCGCCGTGCGCATCGTGCGGCCGTACCAACGCGGCCTCGTCGAGCGGCTCGGCCGGTACAAGGACACCCGCAGCCCCGGGTTCAACCTGATCATCCCGGCGGTCGACACCCTCCAGCTGATCGACATGCGCGAGCAGGTCGTCGACGTGCCGCCGCAGGAGGTCATCACCGAGGACAACGTCGTCGTGAGCGTCGACGCGGTCGTCTACTACGAGGCCACCGACCCACAGCGCCTGGTCTACAACGTCGCGGACTTCCTGACCGCCATCACCAAGCTCGCCCAGACCAACCTGCGCAACCTCATCGGCGACCTCGAGCTGGACAAGGCGCTGACCTCACGCGACGAGATCAACACGCGGCTGCGGGAGGTCCTCGACGAGGCCACCGACAAGTGGGGTGTCCGCGTGGTGCGCGTGGAGATCCAGCGGATCGACCCACCGGCTGAGGTCGTGGATGCCATGCACGCCCAGATGCGGGCCGAGCGGGACCGGCGGGCCACGGTCACCGAGGCCAACGGCTATCGCGAAGCCGCCATCGCCCGCGCGAACGGTGAGAAGGAGGCGTCCATCCTGGCGGCGGAGGGCCGCAAGCAGGCCGCCATCCTGGACTCCGAGGGTGAGGCGCACGCCATCGAGCTGCGTGCAGAGGCCGACAAGCTGCGGCTGCAGCGGACCGGCGAGGGCGCGGGGGAGGGGGCGAAGGCCCGCCTGCTCGGCATCCGGGAGGCCGCGGCGGACCAGGCGGTCCTGACGGTGGAGTACCTGGCCGCGCTGGAGAAGATCGGCGACGGGCGGGCGACCAAGCTGGTCATCCCGGCGGAGTTCGGTGGTCTGCTCGGCACGCTCAAGGCCATGACGGAGGTCGTGCAGGACGGGGACACCGACGAGGTGCGGCCTCGCGACGGCCTGCCCATTCCCGACCCGAGCGAACGGGTCGACGACCTCGCGGCGCCGCCGGACACCCGCGACCGGTGGTGAGCCCCATGAACCGGGCAGACGCTCCCGTCGCCGGCTGGTACCCCGACCCCGGCCAGCGGACACGGTTGCGCTGGTGGGACGGCTCGGACTGGTCGGACCATCGTCGGGTCGGCCCCCGTCCAGCGGACCTGCTCGAGCCCGGCGAGGACCCCGCCGCCAAGCGTTCCTGGTCGACAGGCGCTGCTGCACCGGTCCCCGGGCGGGAAGTCGACATCACGTCGGCGGCGAGCGCGGCCGGTCGTGCCGCATCGGGGCTCAGCCGGGAGGACACGTCGGCGATCGTCGCCGAGGTCCGCCGGGCGACGCGCGGCGAGCTGGGCCGGGCGACGAGCCGGCTGGCCGAACAAGCCGGCAGCCTGCGGACCCAGCTCGAACCGATGATCCAGGACTACGGCCGTCGGTTCCTCCGCTGGGCCCGACGGGCCGCCGTCATCGCCATCCTCGTCTACGTCCTCTACGTCGTGGCAACCGCCCAGCTGCAGACCAGTCTGTTCGACTGGCTCGGCGAGCAGGTCGACAAGGTCATCGACCCCGACGGGTCCTGAAGGCCGCCGGACCGCTCGGTGGTGTGTCAGCAGCCCAGCCGTGCGGTGACGGGCCCACCGTGGAGGCGTCGCCCCTGGCACAACGGTGCGTCCTCCTCCAGCAGCTCGGCGAGGCGGTCGAGCCCGGCGCGCATGACCACATGGGTCGTGGAGGTCTCCGTGGCGTGACCGGCCAGCGGGGAGACGTCCTGGCCGGAGTAGCCGGTGAGGGTGGTCCCGCCCTCACCACCGTCGCGGGTGGTGAAGACGTCGAGGGTGCTGGGAACGCCGGCCTCGGTCAGCAGGGCGTCCAGCTCGATGGACTGGTTGATCGGGACGAGCCCGTCCTCTGCGGCGTGGGCCATGTAGACCCCCTTCACCCCGGAGGCGGCGATGTCGTCGACCCGGTTGACCACCGCGTGTTCGGCGTAGACCTCGGGCACCTCCTCGAAGGTGCCGCCCATCTCGGCTTCGATGTCGGCTCGGGCGTTGGCGGCGAAGGTGTTGGCGGGTGCCAGCACACGCGCGCCCTGGTAGGTCTCGATGACGTTGGTGGCCCCCTCGAGGTTGAACCACCAGTCGAACAGCGGGGTGGAACCGTCGTTGCGGGTCGGCTGGGCCGCGACCGCCAGGCCGCTGGCGTTGCCGCCCATCGACACGCCGAACAGCACGATGGTGTCGAAGCCACCGCAGCGGGCCTCCAGGTCACGGGCCGCGGCGATCAGGTCGGCCGCGCCCTCGGCCACCCACCAACCGCGAACGGTGCCGTCGACGTCCTCGGTGCCTCGGTAGTCCATCGCCACGGCAGCCGCGCCGAGCTGGTCGGCGGTGCGGCGCGCATGGTCGACCCACGAGGCAGACGTGTGGCCGTACCCGTGGGCGAACACCACCAGCGCACTCGGATCGGTGTCGGGGAAGGCCACCACACCGCTGGCCAGTTCACCCTCGACCTCGACGGAGTGGGTCGACGCGGTGTCGACATCGTCGGTGCAGGGGTTGCCGTCGTCCTGCGGATCGGCCCCTGCAGGCAACGCCAGTCCGGCGACGAGCAGGACGAGGGCGAGGAGGAGGCTGACGGTCGACAGGGAGGGGCGGCTCTGGTTCGGCATGGCGGTCCAGTTCGGCACCTCCCGCCGTTTCTCCTGCCGTCGAACGTCGAACGCCTCTCGGATGGCTACCGTCGTGCCACCGCCCGCCCGTCCACCACCATGGAGCCACGATGCCAACCGTCGACCTCGGCCAGATCAGCCTGCACTACGAGGAGGCGGGCCCGACCAGCGGAGAGGCCATCCTGCTCGTCATGGGCCTCGGCACGCAGATGGTGTACTGGCCGCAGCGCCTGATCGACGACCTGTCCAAGGACCATCGGGTCATCTGGTTCGACAACCGGGACGTGGGCCTGTCGACCAAGGTCGACGCACCGACCGCACCGATGCTGCGGGTGCTCGCCGGCACGTTCGGCCTGCCGGTCCCGCCGCCGCCGTACACCCTGCGCGACATGGCCGACGATGCTGTCGGCCTGCTGGATCACCTCGAGGTGCCGCGTGCCCACGTCGTCGGCGTGTCCATGGGCGGGATGATCGCCCAGCGCATGGCCATCCACCATCCGCAGCGGCTGGCCTCACTCGTCCCGGTCATGTCCTCCAGCGGGGCCAGGCTGGTGCCGCCGGCCAAGCCCCGTGCCGCCAAGACCTTCTTCATGACCGTCCCGACCCACGAACGCGACGCCTATGTCGACGCGATCGCCGCGATGCGCGGTGCCATCGCCAGCCCCGGTTTCGACCACGACCACGAGCATCTGCGCAGGTCCATCGGCATCGCCTACGACCGCGGCCTCAACCCAGCCGGGTTCGTGCGACACCTGCACGCCATCGCCGCCGACGGCAGCCGCGTCCCGGAGCTTCGCAGGGTCGAGGTGCCCACGCTCGTCGTGCACGGGGCCGACGACCCGCTCGTCAACCACCGGGCCGGCCGGTCGATCGCCGACGCGGTCCCCGGGGCCCACTTCCGGCTGGTCCGGGGCATGGGCCACGACCTCCCACCCGGCGTGTGCGACCTGCTCGCCGACGAGGTCAACGGGCTGATCAAGCGACTGGCCTAGCAGCAAGGGCGACAATTCACCCCGTCACGGGGTCTATCGTGCCGGGTGTGCCATGTGTTTCCGACCCCCGCGGGTTGCCCCGTGACGGGGCCATACGCCGATGACCCCGACGCAGCTGCGGGCCTACGCCGAGGTCGCGCGACAGGGATCGGTCGGGGGCGCGGCGGAGACCCTCGGGGTCACCGACGCCGCCGTGTCGATGCACATCCGCAGCCTGCGCAAGGAGTTCGGGGACGAGCTGTTCCACCGGACCGGTAGCGGCCTGGCGTTCACGCCGGGAGGGCTGCGACTCGCATCCCGGGCCGTGGAGATGCTGGGCCTGCAGGACCGCACCCGCCACGAGGTCACTGCGGCCGCCCGCGGCCAGCGGGTCCTCCGGCTGGCCACGACGAGCATGTTCGCCGAGTACTGCGCACCCGGACTGATCGCGCTGTTCTCCGCTCGGGCCAGCGACCTGGAGATCGAGCTGGCGGTGGAACCGCGCGAACGCTTCACCAGCCTGCTCGCCGGGCACGCGGCCGACGTGACCATCGGTCCCACCCCCTCCTATCCCGACCCCGGAACCGAGCGCAAGCAGGTGCTCAAGTTCACCCTCCTCGTGGTCGCCGACCCGTCCCACGAGCTGGCCAGCCGCCGGGCACGACCGGCAGACCTCGCCCGGGCCAGCTGGCTGCTCGGCCCGGCCGCCGCCGAACGCGGCCTGACCCGTGACCTGCTCGAACAGCTCCGCGTCCCCGAGGACCGCCAGCGCATCTTCCAGAGCCACGCAGCGGCGGCGAAGGAGGCACGGCGGGGCGAGGGCCTCGTGCTCGCGCTCGGCTTCGAGGTGGCAGACGACCTCAAGGCCGGCCGCCTGGTCCGGGTGTCCGGCGAGGGGACGTCGGTGGAGTCGACGTGGACGGCCATGACCCTGCCGCCGGACCGCCGGAGCAAGGACACGATGGAGTTCATGCATTTCATCGGCACTCCCCGGGCCCTGCAGGCGATGATCCACGGCTCGGGCACCGACATCGGACGGTTCAAGCCGAGCGTGCACATCACCCTCTGGCACTGATCCCCTCGTCGCTGACGATCTCCAGCAGCTCCCGGACGGCGTCCAGGGTGTGTCCACTGACCATCCGGTCGCAGTGGGGGAGGGCAGCCGCCATGCCTGCCACCGACGGGACGAAGCCCGGTTCCCCTGCCCGCGGGTTGACCCAGACGATCCGGTGGGCCATCCGGTGCAGACGGGCCACGGTGGCCGCGAGCCGCTCGGGTGGGTCGGTGTCCCACCCGTCGGAGGCGATGACCAGCACCGACCCACGAATCGTGGAGGACCACACCGGTGAGGCGAGCAGCTGACGGAGGCTGCTGGCGATCCTGGTGCCGCCGAACCGGTCCTCGACCTGCGCCGTCGCCCGCGTCACGGCCACGCGCGCATCACGGTGGGCCAACATCGGGGTGAGCCGTACGAGGCGAGTGGCGAACGCGAAGGTCTCGGCGTCGGCGAACCGGCCGAGGCCGCGCATGAGGTGCATGTACGCCCGGGCGTAGGACTTCATCGACCCGCTGACGTCAGCGATCATGACGACGCGCCGCGGACGTGGGGTCCGCTCTGCCCATCGCAGGCTCGCCACCTC
>Ga0207908_1000361_pt1 | contig 12293 bp, 8 predicted proteins | sample MalvirmetagMSP81_FD_184224 | JGI IMG/M metagenome (GOLD analysis project Ga0207908, IMG submission 184224) | Marine viral communities from the Deep Pacific Ocean - MSP-81 (SPAdes) | ecosystem: Environmental > Aquatic > Marine > Oceanic | place: Pacific Ocean | collected 2011-04-18
GGCCACCTGTTCGACCTGCGCGCGGCCGTCCGAGACGTGCCAAGGGTGATCCGGACCGCCGCCATCGACGTCCGGGCGTCGGTCGCCCTCCGGGCGTTGTTCACGGTCGAGCTGCTGTGGGGGTGCGGCATGATCGCCTTCGAGGTGTTCACCCCGGCGCGCCTGGAGCAGGTGTTGGGCGACACCGACGCGGCAGCGGTCTACTTGGGTCCATCCAACGCGGTCGGGTGGGCCGCGGCGGCTGGAGGCGCGGCGTTGGTGCCGCTCCTGACCCGGCGTCTGCGGCCTCGCCACGCTGGCCCGATGTTGCTGGGCCTGCTGGCTGGCGGCGTGGTCGTGATCGGAACGGCGGGGACGGCGGCGTTGATCGTCGTTGGCTTCGTGGCGACCATGGCCATGCACGGCGCGGCCAACCCCGTGCACCAGGGCCTGCTGCACCGCGCGATCACCGCGCCCGAGAACCGCGCGACCCTGGTCAGCGTCAACTCCTTGACGGCCAGCTTGGGGGGCACCATCGGCGGAATCGGCCTGGGTGTCCTGGCCGACGCCACCACCCTCACCGTCGCGGGTCTGGCCGGCGCCGCGGTCATCGCCGCCGCCGGCCCCCTCTACCTCCTCACCCGGCCCGTTCAGGCGGCCCACGCCTCCCCTCCCTTGTCGCCTCACCCGCACCCCTGACGACCCAGCCGACACACCCCCACGACCTTGTCGCCTCAGCCGCACCCCCCGCCGGCCAGACAACACGGTCTCGAACCTTGTCGTCACACCGGCACCACCGGCCGGCCAGACGACACACCGTGGGGACGCGACGGGCCGCCCCACGAGTGGAGGCGGCCCGAGCGTGAACGCGTGGTGGGCTAGGAGCCGACGACGCCGCCGCCGGTCTTCCAGATCGAGATCATGGCCGGGCGGGCGCCGCGGCCGGGATCGGGGAACTGGCTGATGGGTGCGGCCAGCGTGCCGCCGTCACCGGGGTGCTGGACGGCGCAGAACAGGGTCTGGCCGTCGGGGGTGAACTCCGGACCACAGGCCTCGGCACCCACCGGCACCGACAGGAACTGCTGCACGTGGCCGCGCTCGGACCCGGTCAACGGCACCCAGTGGAAGGCGTCGTTGAGCTCCAGCCCACCCGGCTGGCCGTCGGTGGCCACCAGCAGGTCGCCGGAGGGCGTGAACGCCAGGTTGTCGGGGGCCGAGATCGGCGAGACCTGGGACTTGTCGTACCCACCGAAGAAGGTCGAGTCGTCCTCGGGGTCACCGCAGAGCAGCAGGAAGTCCCAGCTGAAGGTGGTCGCACCGACGTCGTTGCCGGCCTCGACCAGCTCGATGACGTGGCCCCACTGGTTGTCCAGCCGCGGGTTGGCGGCGTTGACGCCGACTTCCTCGGTGCGACGGGTGTTGTTGGTGCAGGCCACGTAGACGTACCCGGGACGGTTCGGGTCCGGCTGGACGTCCTCGGGACGGTCCATCGGGGTTGCCCCGACGGTGTCGCCCGCAGCGCGTGCGCGGATCAGCACGTCGCCCTGGTCGGCGAACCCGTTCTCGGCGGTCAGGCCGTTCTGGCCGTGCACGAGCGGGATCCACTGACCGGTCTGGTCGTCGCTGAACGTCGCGACGTACAGCGTGCCGTCGTCCAGCAGCGCCATGTTCTCCTCCAACGTGTTGTCGGGGGAGTAGGTGCCGTTGGACACGTACTTGTAGAGGTAGTCGAACCGCTCGTCGTCACCGAGGTAGGCGACCAGGCGGCCGTCGGGGGCGACGGTGGTCTCGGCACCCTCGTGCTTGAAGCGCCCCAGCGCCGTGTGCTTGCGCGGCACGAAGTCGGGGTCGTAGGGGTCGATCTCGACGATCCACCCGTGGCGGTAGGGCTCGTTGGGCTCCTTGGACAGGTCGAAGCGGTCGACGAACCGCTCCCACTTGCGACCCGAGGCCTCGTAGGCCACGCCGTAGCGGTCGTGGTCGACACGCACGGGGTCGTCCTCGGCCGGCGCCGCGGCACCGTCGGGCAGGCCGAAGTACTGGTTGAAGTTCTCCTCGGCGGTCAGGATCGTGCCCCACGGGGTCTTGCCACCCGCGCAGTTGTTGAACGTGCCCATGACCTCGGTGCCCGACGGGTCGGTGCTGGTCCGGAGCTTGGCGTGGCCAGCGGCCGGGCCGGTCATGGTCATCGGCGTGGTGCCGGTGATGCGCCGGTTCAGCGCACCGCCGCGGCGGTAGTACATGGCCCCGCCCTCGCGGTAGACCTCGACGACCGAGGCGCCGTGGGCGGCGATCTCGATGTTGACCTGGACCTCGGTGGGGTTGTCCGGGTCGTAGGAGGCGAACATCAGCTCGCCCTGGGTGTACTCGTGGTTGACCACCAGCAGGCCCTCGTCGGACTCGGTCCCACCCCGCGTGGCCGGCACGAAGGCGACGAAGTCGTTGTTGTAGCCGAACGCGCCCTCCTGCTGCTCCACGGTCAGGTTGGAGTAGTCGGTGGTGAGGCCGGGGGTGCCCTTGATGATGGGGTCACCCCAGCGCAGGAAGGTGTTCCAGCTGTAGCCCTCGGGCACGACGACGCTGTCGGCGCTGGACGCCGAGATCGGCGTGAAGCCGATCTGCATGCCGTCCTGCGCCATGGCAACGCGTTCGGTGGCGAGGCCGTCGAGGCTGGCGGTGGCCAGGACCATGCCGGCGAGGGCACCGCCCTTGAGGATGTTGCGCCGCGAGATCATGCGGGCAGCGACCGCCCCGAAGTCGTCGACCGTCGCGGCGCGGGGGTTGGACGGCGCCGTGTGGCATTCGTCGTTGCACTTGCTGGTGCACTTGCTGAAGGTGCCGGAGTGCCAGCTGCCGAAGAGGGGCAGGGCCTGGCGGCGGGTGGAGTGCGTCATGGCGTAGCTCGTGTCTCCTGGATGGTGGGGGTGTGCGTGCGTGGCAGGTGGCAGGTCAGCCCTGGCCGAAGACGGTGTCCTCGGTGCCCAGGTCCATGAAGAGGGTCTGGCCGATGGCGTCGTCGAGGCCGTCGTTGTCGGTGGCGATCCACACGTGGCCGTTGCCGGTGATGCCGAGGCCCTCGAGCTTGTCGGGGGTCACGATCGAGGCGTCCTCGAGCTCGTCCAGCAGGTCCAGCGCCGGGGTGACGGGGACCGCCTGCAGCGGCTGGCCGTACGCCACGAAGGTCGCGGCGGCCAGGTCGACGGTGGTGACCCGCTTGATGGCCGCGAAGCCACCGAGCTGGTTGTCCCGCTCGACGATGGCGAAGGTGCCGTCGGACAGGGCGGTGATCTCCGACAGTCCGACCCAGCCACCGTTGGCGGACTCGGGCTCGGCCTTCTCGTAGGTCGCGAACGCCCAGGTGCCGTCGGTCGGGTCGAGGCGGGCGATCTTCACGGTGTTGTCCTCGTCGTCGGCCCACTCGCGCTGGACGACGGCGTAGACGTACTCCGTGGAGCCGGACTCGTCGGTGCCGATGGCGACGCCCTCGAACCCGCTGGAGGTGGCCTGTTCGACGAGGGCGGCAGGCAGGTCGTACTCGGCCTGGACCGCACCGGTGGCGTCGGTCAGCACGAGGGCGTTGGGCCGCTCCTCGCCGTCGTCGGTGTAGCGACCCTCCGATGCCAGCCAGAAGCCGCCCTCGGGTGCGATCGCGATGCCCTCGAGGTCGAGGTTGAACGAGGCACCCGTCACCGGGATGCGCCCGGTGATCAGGCCGGAGTCACCGGAGGCGTCGATCGGGTAGATGTAGCCGACACCCAGGATGGAGTCGCTGACGCCGTGGAGCATGTCGCCCTCGGCGGATCCGGCGAGGCCGGACATGGCCGTCCAGGGCGTGGGGACCCCGTCCACCTCGGTGCTGGTCAGCATCGGGTAGGTGGGCGCGGACGCCCCGTGGGTGTAGATGGTGACGATGGAGGTGGGCAGGCCGACCTCTTCTTCTTCTGCCGCCAGGTTGGTCTCGGCGGCGACGACGAACAGGCCCTCGTCGGGGATGGCCTTGAGGCCCTCGGGGCCGATGCCGGTGGGGAGCGTCTGCAGGGGCGTGACGGCACCTGCGTCGTCCAGGGTGTAGACCCCAACGGCGTTGGCCCGCTCGGCACCGATGAAGACGTGGGTGGTGTCGTCGTAGGTCCCGGTCTCCGCACCCTCGGGCTCGACGCCCTTGTTGGCGGAACGGGCCTCGGGGTAGTGGCCGGCGGCGATCAGCTGGTGCTCGAGGCTGTTGCCGGCCTCGTACTCCACGGTGCCGTCGATGTTGAAGATCGTCCAGCTGCGGCTGCCGCCCTCGACGCCGTCGGCGTCGGCGTAGTCGCCCTCGTTGGCCGAGGCGAAGGAGTCGTCGTCGATCCAGCTGACGGCGTCGGCCTCACGACGACGCGTGATGGTCTCGGTCGGCTGCAGGTCGCCGCTCTCCTGTGGTCCGATCGCCTCTTCCGTGGCGTCGACGTCCTCGAGGGTGACCTCGCCCATGGAGAAGTCCTCGGTCACCGTGCCGGTGGGCAGGTCGACGATGGCGAAGTGGTTGTTCTCCTGCATGGAGACCGCAGCCACGTTGTCGTCGTTGATGTCGACGTACTCGACCTCGGGGTCGCCGGGGGCGACGTCGGCCAGGCCGGTCAGGTCGACGTCGGTGGCCGTCCAGGCGGTCGGGTCGTCGTCGCTGGTGTCGACGACGACGAGCTTGCCGCCGGGGGCCTGCGGGATCAGGCCGTCGTTGGCGTCCTCGTCGCGCTCGTTCTCGATGGCGATTGCGGCGTACGTGCCGTCGGGGGAGATCGCGACCGAGTCCGGCTGGCCGCCCAGGTCGATGGTGGCGACGATGGTGGCGTCGGTCAGGTCGATGACCCGCAGCTCACCGGAGGGGTTGACGAAGTCGGGGCTGGTGTTGACCCCGACGAGGGCCAGGTCGCCGAGGATCGCCACGCTGGTCGGCTCGCCGCCCAGGTCGATCGTGCCGCCGCCGGTGGGGGCGGCAGGGGTGGCGATGTCGATCATGCCCAGCGACTCGTTGGGCGAGTCGGTGAAGACCAGCATGTCGCCGCCAGCCCAGTAGTCGATGATCTCTGCGGAGACGTTGTCGTTGGCGGTCACGTCGTAGGTGGCGGTGTGGGTGAAGTAGCGGCGCCCCTCGCCACCGGCGGCGGCGCAGGCGATGTCGGAGACGTTCGGGCCGCAGACGACGCCGGCGGAGGGGTTGGCGTCCAGCCAGGCCCGTGTGGCCTCGGGGACCATGTCGCCGTTGACGAGCAGGACGACGGTGTCCCCGTCGGCTGCCGCGCCGGCTGCGGCGAACCCACTGGCCCAGCCGAACTCGTCGAAGCCGTCGACGAGGACGACGGTCGTGACGTCGGTGCCGGGAGCGTTCGCGAGGTACCCGGCGATGGCCGATGCGGTGGTGGTCCGCTCCGGGCCCTCGAGGCGGGTGACGGCGACACCCAGGCCGCGCAGGTCGGCGATGGTCGCGTCGCTGATCGCGGCGGTCCCGCCCAGCACGAGGATCGTGTCGATCGGGCTGGCCTCGATGGCAGCCTTGGTCGAGTCCGACAGCATGCCGGTCTCGGTCAGCAGCACCGGGTGGCCCAGGGCCGAGGCCAGCGCGCCACCGGCGATGGAGTCGGCGAACTGTGCGGTGGGGTTGCCCTCCACCCCGAAGGCACGGGCCAGCACCGCCGTGGTGGCGCTGGCGCCGAGCTCGGCGTAGGTGTCCAGCGCCGTCTCGAGGCGGGTCGCGCCCTCGTAGCGGACGACGGTCAGGCCCTGCGCGGTCAGCGCGTCCTCGACGGCCTGCGACACCGCGTCGACGCCACCGAAGACGTGCACCGTGGTCGCGCCGAGGCGGTCGATCTCCGACTCGGTGGCCGCGTCGAGCGATCCGGTCGCGGTCAGCAGCAGCGGACCGTCGATGACGCCTTGGGCGAAGCCGGAGGACAACGCGTCAGCGGACTCGTCGTCTCGGGCCAGCGCGACGTCGGTGGCACCGTCGGGGTAGGCGTACTGGCTCAGGGCGATGGCATCGGCGACGGGGGAGCCACCGTCGAGGTCGGCAACGCCCTGCGCGGTGGCCACTGCGCTCGGCAGCAACGACAGCCCCAGCGCAGCGATCGCGAGGATCGCGAGGATTCGGAGTCGGATTGGCATCTTGTGCACGGCCTTCTGATCGGGGTTCTGACGACATGGGGGCAGGCACGCCTGCCCGCGGTCCCCGGTTCATAGCCCGTGCGATGAGAACGCTGGATAGCGGTGGATGAACGCGCGCCGATCAGTGGGTGAACTCGCGCGTCAGCCGGTCACGCCAGGAAGTCGGCGAAGATGATCAGGTTGTGGTCATAGCTGCCGTCGACGAGGTCGCCGTGGCAGGTGATCAACCGCAGCTCGGGACGGTTGGTCGGCCCGTAGACCGCCTCGGTCGGGAACCGTTCCTTGCTGGGCGCCATCGAGCTGCGAACCGCGAAGACGGCCGAGGTGCCGTCGGCCCGGTCGATGATGATCCGGTCCCCGCGGTCGACCCGACCGAGGTCGAAGAACACCGCCGGCCCCTCGAAGGAGTCGACGTGGCCGACCACGACCGCGGCGCCGCGCTCACCGGGTTCGGCCCCACCCTGCCACCAGCCGGTGGTGGCGAAGTCGGTGGGGACCTCGAGGGCACCGGCCTCGTCCACCCCGAGCGCCACGACCTGCGCATCGACCCCGATGGCGGGGATGCGGATCCCCACGGGGTCGGCCACCTGCCCGTCGTCGATCGGCGGCCCCCAGTCGGGCGCCGGCCGCGGCATGGGGACGTCGTCCGCCGCCGGGCCGACGGCCGGGCCCCGGCCGGCCAGCCCCACCCCGTCGAGGGGGTGCAGGGGCGGGGCCCCGACACGGGTGATGTCGGGTGAGCCGGCCGCGCCACCCGGTCCGGCCGCGCGTGGTGGTTCGGCACCGTGCACGCCGGCGGCCACGCTCATCGCACCGGCCAGCAGCAACGCGGCCGCACCCAGGAGCCGGATGCGACCGGGTCGGGTCGGGACGGGGCCCGCCGTGTCGGCCACGGCGGCCACGCTACTCCTCCCGGACGGGGCGGCGCGGGTCAGCGCAGGGTGACGGAGACTCCGTAGCGGATGTCGACGCTGACGTTGATGCCGAGCAGGCGCAGGGCCGACAGGCTCAGCGTGGGCAACGGCAGGGTGCTGATGCCGAGGACGTCCGGGGCGTCCGGCTCGTCCATCTCGAGCATCACGAGGCTGAACTCGTCGTCATCGAAGTAGGTTCCGTCGAAGCCGTCGTAGTCTTGGCCGTGTTCGGCGCAGTGGGCGTTGCGGGCATCCCGGTCGGCGTCGTCGTCATAGGCCATGCCGTCGCGGATCATCGCGGCCAGCAACGCCGACCCGCGCTCGATTCCCTGACGCACCAGCTCAGCGGTCAGCGGGTCGCCGTAGGTCATCAGCGTCGCGTTGTGCCATGCCCGTTCGCGCCACTCCTGGATCACCTGCGCGACGGTGAAGCCGGTCAGGAGGTCGTCGCTGGAGTTGGTGTCGAAGGTGGGGTCGAACCGAGCGACGATCTCGGGGCCCATGTCGTCGGCGACGTTGTTGAGGAACTCGTTGACGCGTTCGTGATCGGGCTTGCGGGAGTTCCCGTCCTCGTCGGTGAGACCGATGTCGGCGATCACGAACGGGAGGTCACGGTTGATGTGGGCGTTCATGCCCATGAGGAAGTTGCCGACAGCCGGCAGCTCCTGGCCATCGGCGGCGGAGAAGGCCTCGCGCCAGGCCGGGGCCACATCGCTGACGTTGCCCTTCGTCCAGTCCTGCTGCGGCTGGGTGTAGTAGCTGGCGAACACCGAGTCGTAGTGGTGCATCCAGGGGACATCGTCGTAGAAGCCCGGGATCTGCGAGGACTCGTAGTAGGCCTCCGTGGTGCGGGTGTACCCCAGCTGGAAGATGGCGTTGTGGTCGCAGGTGCGGGCCAGCTTGCGCAGGTCGCGGTTCATCTTGCGGATGATCGACTCCACACAGCGGTGGCTGCCGTTGGTGCACTCGTTGGCGCTGGACGTGTCGATCCCGGGGGTGAACCCGGGCACGAGCTCACCCCAGTTGAGGAGGGGTGGGGTCGCCGCCGACGCGGTACCGGGCACGAGCGGCAGCATCAGCGCCACCACCAAGGCCATCACCACGCGTTGGCTACGCCGCATCACTGTCCCCTTACTCGCTGTGTTCCCCGTCTGCGTACAGCGTGACGGGTCAGTCACACAGCGTTCAATGACGAGAAGGGGCCATCCTCGAGGGACATCCGAACTAGTCATCGCCTGCTGCAGACGTGGGTGCTCGGACACCCGGCAGGTCGGGCGCCTCTCCCAGGTCGGCCGGTGACCGCTGGAGCTGAGGGCTCCGGTGGATGCGTGCCGGGGCAGCGGGGTCTGCCACAGTAGGCAGCCGTGTCCGATTCCCCCGAGCCGTCCTCCGCTGCACGCCGCCCCGGCGGCTGGCGTGGTGCCGTCCGTGTCCTGTATCTGGTCGTGGTCGTGGCGGCGTTCGTGGTGGCGGTCGTGGCACGCCGGGAGGAGATCGGCGACCAGCTGGCCCTGACCGACCCGGTGCCGCTGACCGCGTCGATCGTCGCCGGCCTGCTGGGGGTCGGGGTCAGCGGCCTGGTGTGGCGTCGCATGCTGCACGGCCTCGGGTCGTCGTTGACCCTGCGCCCGGCCGTCCGGGTGTTCTTCCTCGCCCAGATCGGCAAGTACCTGCCGGGCAGCCTGTGGCCGGTGCTGGCCCAGGCCGAGCTGGGTCGCGACCACGGGGTGCCGCGACGCAGCGCCGTGGCGGGACAGACCCTCTTCATGTGGGTGCACCTGGTCACCGGCGTGGCGCTCGGCGTGCCGACGATGGCGGTGACCGGTCAGCTGCCGGTGTGGACGGCCCCGCTGGGCCTGCTCGTCCTCGTGCTGCTGCTGCCGGGACCGTTGACGACGGTCATCGACTGGCTGCTGACCAAGGCGAGGCGGACTCCCCTGCCGGCTCGCCCCGACGGCCGCGACATGGCGATCGCCGTCGCGTGGGCCGTCGTCATGTGGGTGCTGTACGGGCTGCACATCCACTGGCTCGTCGACGCGTTCGAGTTCTCTGCACCGGGAGTCGGGCCGGTGCTGGTGGCCATCGGCGCCTTCGCCGCAGCGTGGTCGGCCGGGTTCGTGTTCCTGATCGCCCCGGCTGGCGCCGGAGCGCGCGAGGTCGTGCTGGTCGCGGCGCTGGACACGGTCACCGCAGCCGACACGGCCCTGACCGTCGTGCTGCTCAGCCGCCTGGTGCTGACCCTGGCCGACGGCGCGTGGGCGCTCGCCGCCGCGTGGATCGGTCGGCGTCGGGTGACCGACCGGGTCTCCTGAGCGGACCTCCTGACGGGGCCTCCTGACCGGCAGGGGTGGACGGCCACGAGAACATCGGTGGCCATGGACCTGACCACCCCGGCGTTGCTGTTCCCCGCCATCTCGTTGTTGCTGCTGGCCTACACCAGTCGGTTCGTCGTGCTGACCAACGTCATCCGCCAGCTGGCGGCGATGCCGGATGCACCGCCGGACCTTGTCGCCCGACAGATCGACAACCTGGGCGGTCGGCTGCGCATCATCAAGTGGATGCAGGGGCTGGGCGTGGCCAGCTTCATCTGCTGCTCCCTCTCGATGTTGTTCCTGTTCCTGGGGTCCCGGACGGCCGGCCACTGGGCCTTCGGCATCAGCCTGGGCCTGCTCGTCGCGTCACTGGTGTGCTCGCTGCTGGAGGTCCAGCGCTCGACCCACGCGATCGAGGTCGAGATCCAGGCCTTCCGCGACCGGACGACCCAGCCCTGAGCCGCGGCTACTGGCGCGATCGGGGCCCGACCCACCTCCACGTGGGTACCGGCACGATCCGCGGGAAGCCCCGGAGGGCGGCGCAGTCAGATGGCGTCGACGCGTGCGCGGAGGGCCGTCCAGGGGAGGGGCTGGCGAATGTCGGCGACCGCGCCGACCTGCGACACGAAGCGCAGGAACGCCGGCGAGCCCCAGTGGTTGAGGTGCCCCGGGGTGTTTCCGAAGTCCTTGACGTGGCGGCCGGTGAAGAAGTTGCCCATGCGGAACAGCGGCTCGCGGGGGACGCTGAGCACCAGGTGGCGACCCGACACGCGGGCCATCTCCCTCAAGCCCGCATCCGGGTCGGTCAGGTGCTCGCACACCTCCACCGCCAGGACCAGGTCGAAGGTGTTGTCGGCGAACGGCAGGCCGTGGGCGTCACCGTGGAGGAACCCGACCTGGTGATCGCGGCCCTGCCAGTCCTGACGCAGCCCGGCGTCGGGCAGGTCCAGCGCGGTCACCGTCGCCTCGGGGAAGCGGGCGCGCAGGCGATCGGCGATCTCGCCCTCGCCGCAGCCGACCTCGAGCACACGGGTGACCGGTCCCTCGGCCGCCACGCCGTCGAGCAGCTCGTCGAGCGCCGCGAGGAAACGCTTGGTGAGGTACTGGATCAGCGGGTTGCCGCCGCCGTACTTGTTGTGGTGGTTGCCGATGACGATGTCGGGCGTCTCGGGCGCGGGGGTGCTGGTGCTCACCCCACAACGGTACGCGACCGTCCGCGAGGACTCCGTTGGCCGGCCGTTCAGCCACGCCACGCCGGGGGACCCACCCTGATCGGTCCCCGACGCGACCCGTCGCGTACGATCCCTCCACCCTGGCCCCAACAGTCCCGAGCGAGACGTGCCCTTCGACGCCAAGCTGCTGAGCATTCCCCTGATCTCGGGGATCATCGGCTACGTCACGAACTACGTGGGCATCAAGATGCTCTTCTACCCGGTGCAGTTCGTCGGGTTCACCATCCCTGGTATCGCCCCGCTCGGCCGGCTGCTGCCGCGCAAGCTGCAGTCCATCCCCGGGGTCCTGACGGGACAGGTCGGCTGGCAGGGGGTCATCCCGTCCCGCGCCGCCAAGATGGGCTCGATCGCGGTCGACACGGGCGTGTCCAAGCTGGGTTCGCCGGGCGAGTTCTACGAGAAGCTCAACCCCGAACGCATCGCCGAGCACATCCTCACCACCTCGCGCGCCGACATCCGCGAGCTGGTCGAACGGCTGATCGACCGCGAGTACGGCCGGCTGTGGCGCGACGCCCCGTCGGCGGTCCGGGAGATGGTCCACGAGCGGGTCCAGGCGCAGCTGCCGGCCATCGTGCACCGGGTGACCGAGGAGATCGGCGCCAACATCGACCAGATCCTCGACATCAAGCTGATGGTCATCCGCCACATCGAGGCGCACCCCGAGCTGGCCAACGCGATCTTCCTCGAGGTCGGCGAGAAGGAGCTCAAGTTCGTCATCAACGCCGGCGCCTACTACGGCTTCGCGCTCGGCATCCCCTCGATCTTCGTCTTCAGCGCCGTGCAGCAGTGGTGGGTGCTGCCGATCGCCGGGATCATCGTTGGCTACCTGACCAACTTCATCGCCATCAAGCAGATCTTCCTGCCGATCGTCCCCACGAAGTACGGCCCGATCACCCTCCACGGGCTGTTCATGCGCCGGCAGCCGGAGGTGTCGCGGCAGTACGCCAAGCTGATCGCCACTGAGGTCGTGAACCTGCAGAACATCGGACAGGAGTTCATGACCGGCCGGCGCTCGGACCGCACCAAGGCCATGATCGCCTCGGCGCTGAGGCCGGCGATCGACGGTGCCGTCGGCCCCCTCCGACGGGCGGTCCGCCTGGCGGTCGGGCCGGCCCAGTACGACGCGATCAAGGAGTCGATGGCGACCGAGGCGCTGGACTACACACTGGTGCCACTGTCCGATCCCGAGTTCAACGCCAGCCAGGCCAAGGAGCTGGAGGACCTGCTGACCGAACGCATGAAGGCGCTGCCGCCCCACGACTTCGCCGAGCTGCTGCGCACCGCGGTGGAGGAGGACGAGTGGATGCTGATGTTCATCGGCGCCGTCCTCGGCTTCGCCGCAGGCGTCCTGCAGACCGCCTTCACCCTGGTCTGAGGCCCCCACCATGAGCACCAACCGCGAGTTCCCCGACGACGACCGCGCCCGTACCGACACGGGCCTGCCGGTCGTCCCGACCGCACGCGCAGTCGACGCCGGTCGCCACATGGCCGACGACCTGTCGCTGCAGGCCGATCCCGTCCGGGTCGTCACCGCTGGCGTGGGGCTGGCCCGCCTGACCGTCGGCGCCACCGCCCGCCTCGGCCGCTGGGGGCTGGGCGCGTCGATGCGCATCGGCAACCGGGTCATCAAGGCCGCGGTCGCCGGCGAGACGGCAACGTCGCTGCTGGACGACGCCACCGAGGCGTTGCGCGAACAGGCCCGCGACCTGCTGGGCATT
>Ga0207908_1000364_pt1 | contig 12118 bp, 10 predicted proteins | sample MalvirmetagMSP81_FD_184224 | JGI IMG/M metagenome (GOLD analysis project Ga0207908, IMG submission 184224) | Marine viral communities from the Deep Pacific Ocean - MSP-81 (SPAdes) | ecosystem: Environmental > Aquatic > Marine > Oceanic | place: Pacific Ocean | collected 2011-04-18
GGCCCCTACGAGCTGAAGCTGTCGCTGACCCGCAACGGCGACCGGGTGACGCTGGACTTCACGGGCTCCTCCCCCCAGGCCGCCGGCCCGATCAACTACTACATCAACGAGAACCTGATCCGGATGTTCTTCGGGATCTACATGATCACCGTGGCTGACCCCCAGATCCTCTGGAACGACGGCTTCTATCCGTTGATCGATGTGGTCATCCCCGAGGACAGCTTCTGGAAGCCACGGTTCCCCGCGGCGCTCAGCGGCCGCAACCACGGCATCGGCCGCGTCTTCGACCTGCTCGGCGGCCTGCTCGGCAAGACCAACCCCGACCTGATGAACGCGGCCGGCTTCTCCTCCTCCCCGCACTTCATGTACTCGGGCACCTACTCGGAGGGAGAACGCAAGGGCGAGTGGTTCCAGCTGTACTCCATCGGGTTCGGTGGGATCCCCGGCCGTCCCATGGGCGACGGTCCGGACGGTCACAGCCTGTGGCCGTCGTTCACCAACATCCCGTGTGAGTACCTCGAGTCGTACTACCCGCTGCGGATCGAGACGTGGACGACGGTGACCGACACCGGCGGGGCAGGACTGCATCGCGGCGGCAACGGTGTCGAGGTGGCCTACCGGTTCCTCTCCGACGGCGAGATCGCGATCCACGACGACCGTTGGCTGACCTATCCGTGGGGGGTCATCGGTGGCGAGCCGGGGGCACGCGGCACCAAGTGGATCGAACGGCTGGACGGGACCACCGAAGTCCTCCCGTCGAAGTGCCACGACGTTCCCGTCCGGGCCGGCGAGCTGCTGCACTTCATCACCTGGGGTGGGGGCGGCTGGGGCGATCCGCTGGAGCGCGACCCGTCGCTGGTCGGGCTGGAGGTGCGGCGACGCCTCGTGAGCGTGGACGGTGCCCGACGGTACGGCGTCGTCTGCGACGAGGACGGTGTCGTCGACGACGCGGCGACGACCGGCCTGCGGGAGGAGCTGCGCCGCTCCCGACCCGACGAGCGTCCGGTGATCAACGCCGGCCCGCCGCTGGAGGAGATCCTGGCCCGCTGCGAGGAGGAGACCGGCCTGCCGGCACCCAAGCCACCGATGGCCCGGTTGTGAGCCCACCCGGTGGCCCCGACGGTCCGGGGCATTCCAGCGGGCACGACCGGTCGGGGTGGGGTGGGGCGCTCCGGCCCGGTCGCCGCCCGGCGCTGCTGCTGATCGACATGGTTCGTGCCTACTTCGACGTCGGCGGCGCCTTCGAGCTCCCCTCGACCGATGCGCTCGAGGCGGCCGGCCGGTTGCTCGACGCTGCCCGGTCCTCGGACGTGCCCGTCGTCCATACGTGCGTCCGCTACGCGGCCGACGGGGTCGACGGGGGTGTGTTCTTCCGCAAGGTCGCAGGCCTTCGGGTGTTCGCCGCCGACGCGACCGATGGCCCCGACGGACCGGGCGCGATCCGGCCCGAAGTCGCCCCGGTCGACGGCGAGGTCGTGGTGGTCAAGCAGATGCCGAGCGCCTTCTTCGGCACGTCGCTTGCCGGCACGCTGACCGCGATGGGCATCGACACGGTGGTCGTCGGCGGGGTGTCCACATCCGGGTGCGTGCGGGCATCCGTCGTCGACGCCATGTCCCACGGCTTCGTTCCCATGGTCGTCGCAGACGCCTGCGGCGACCGATCCGACCGCGTGCACGATGGCAACCTCGAGGACCTCGCGGCCAAGTACGCGGAGGTCGTCGAGCTGCCGGTCGCGCTCGCCTACCTCGAGTCCGTCCGGCGCTGACCCACGACGGCCGCCAGGACCGTCGCGCCGACGGTGATCCACCGGGACAGCCGCACCGACCGGGGGATGTCGGTCGGCGTGGGGGTCGGCCCGTCACCGAGCGGGCCGCGTTGTTCGGCGCGCCCCTCGTAGGACAGCGGGCCCCCCAGGGTCAGGCCGAGTGCCCCCGCCGCGGCAGCCTCCACCGGGCCGGCGTTGGGCGAGGGATGGCGTCGGCCGTCACGTCGCACGACCGCAACCACCCGGCCGGGTGACCCGCCCACCACCGGCGCCACCAGCGCCGTGACCGCCGCGGTGACCCGCGACGGCAGCAGGTTGGCGAGGTCGTCCAGCCGGGCCGACGGCATGCCGAAGCGTTCGTACCTGGGGCTGCGGTGCCCGACCATCGCGTCCAGCGTGTTGATCGCCCGGTACCCCACCACCCCCGGCGTGCCCAGCAGCGCCCCCCACACGAGCGGGCCCACGACGGAGTCCGCGGTGTTCTCCGCAAGGGACTCCACGACCGCGCGGGCGACCCCGTCGACATCCAGCGTGGACGGGTCCCGGCCGACCAGCCACGGCAGCCAGCCGCGGGCACCGTCCAGGTCGCCGTCCTCGAGCAGGGACCCGATCCGCTCCCCCACCTCCCGCAGCTGCCGCCCCCCGACCGACGCCCAGACGACCACGGCCAACAACGCACCCCGCCCACCCCGATGGGACCCGAGGCCTCGGTCGGCCACCACGGCCCCGACCACCGGCAAGCCGACGGCGATCGCGGCGAACACCGCGCCCGCATCGACCCGGTCGGCCCACAGCCGACGCTCCAGCCACCCCGCCGCACGGCCGTACCCGGCGACCGGATGCCAGCGCTGAGGGTCGCCGAGCAGCTCGTCGGCCGCGACCCCGGCCATCAGGCCGGCCGCCAGCCACCCTCGACGGGACGGCACGCTCAGATCTTGAGGACGAGCGGCTTGTCGACCACGGTGAACGACGCAGGGGTGGTCCCGAGGACCTCGCCGTCGGCCTCGACCAGCATCGGCTCCTCGGGCGCCACGGACGCCGTCGAGGACTGCCACTCCGCGATCCGCGGGTTCGGCAGGTGCTCGCCCTGAAACAGCTTGGGCGTCAACGTGAAGACCTGCGCCTTGCCGCCGGTGAACGCCAGGACGTTGAACAGGCCGTCGTCGGGCAGCGCGCGTGGCGCGACCTTCATGCCGCCGCCGAAGAACTGGCCGTTGGCCACGACCAGCTCGACCATGCCGATGTTGGCGGTTGTCTTCTCGAGGACCAGCGCCACCTGCTGGGGGTTGGCAGCCCGCACAGCGGCCAGCGCCGAGATCAGGTACCGGACACGGCCGACGAACCGGGGCAGCTTCGCGGCGCGACGGACCACATCGGCGCCCCAGCCGACCTCGGCGATGTTGACGAAGAAGCAGCTCTCCTCGCGGCCGTCCTTGATGTAGGTGACGTGCCCGACGTCCAGCGGCATCGTGGCCGTGCCGGTCAGGTGACGACGGACGAGGCGCTCGACCGGCCGGTCCAGCCCGAACGTGCGCGCGAAGTCGCCGCCGGATCCGGCCCGGACGACGGCCAGCACGATGTCGGTTGCGATCGGCTGCCCGTCGGCGTCCAGCAGGCCGTTGATGACCTCGTGCACGGTCCCGTCGCCACCGACCGCGGCGATGTAGCGGCCCCCACCCTCCACGATGGTGCGGGCCAGCTCGGTGGCGTGCCCGGGGCCCGTCGTCAGGTGGACCTCGTGGTCCAGCTCGTGCTCGTCCAGCAGACGGCGCAGCTCGGGCATGGTCTTGCGGACCGCGCCGCTTCCCGAGGTCGGGTTGGCGATCAGGTGCAGGGTGCCGAAGGGGTGGCTCATCGCCGCCGGATGGTACTCGTGCCGATCAGGTTTCCCCGAAGCCGGCCATGGGCGTACCGTTTCTGGTCACGTGACCCATCGAACTGTCCAAGACGCTGGCCCCACGGCCACCGCCACGCCCACCCGTCCCCTGCTGGACCGGCTGCACAGCGGCACCCCGCTCCTCGGCGACGGTGCCACCGGGACGATGCTGCACCTTCGCGCCGACCTGCCCAGCGACGCGTGCTTCGAAGCGCTCGTGCTGACCGCTCCCGACGTCGTGCTCGGCCTGCATCGCGACTACGTGGCCGCTGGCGTCGACGTGCTGTCCACAAACACCTTCGCGGCCAACGCCGTGCAGCTGCGCCGCCACGGCCACGCCGACGACGTCGAGGCGATCAACCGGGCAGCGGTCGACCTCGCCCGGACCGCGATCGGGGACGCCGACGTGCTGCTGGCCGGGACGGTGGGCCCCCTCGGCGTGCCCATGGCCCCCTACGGCCGCCTGTCGGCGGAGGAGGCGGAGGGCTTCTTCGTCCAGCAGATGCGGGCCCTCGAGGGTGTCGACGTCATCGCGCTGGAGACCTTCGGTGACCACGGCGAGCTGCTGACCGCCCTCGCCGCTGCCCGCGAGGTCCACCCCGACGTCCCCGTCATCGCCCACGCCACGTTCGCCCGGGACGACCGCACGGTCCTGGGTGTCCTGCCGGGCCGGGTGGCCGCCGAGCTGCACGCGGCCGGAGCCGACGTGATCGGCGTCAACTGCTCGGGCGGACCCGCGCAGATCCAGCGGCTGATCGAGGCGATGCGCCGGTCGGTCCCCGACGCCCGCCTGTCGGCCTACCCCAACGCCGGCTTCGCCGAGCAGGTCGGCGGTCGTGTCCTGTACCCCGCAACCCCGCAGTACTTCGCCCAGGCGACCGAACGGCTGCGGGCCGTGGGTGTGCAGCTGGTCGGCGGCTGCTGCGGCACCACCCCCGAGCACATCGCCGCGATGCGCACCGTCCTGGACGACCCGACGCCCCCGGCACCCATCGCCATCGCCGCGCCCGCCGTCGCGCCGACCAGCGACGCGCCGACCCTCGAACCAACCGAGCTCGGCTACCGCCTGGCCAAGCGGCAGTTCACGGTGACCGTCGAGCTGAGCCCGCCCCGCGGCCACGACACCGCCCGTCTGCTGCGCGCGGCCGAGCTGCTCCGCGACGCCGGTGCCCACCTGATCGACGTCGCCGACAGCCCTGCGGCCCGCATGCGGATGAGCCCGTGGGCCGCCGCGCAGGTCCTGCAGTCACAGGTGGGCCTGGAGACGATCCTGCACTTCCCCACCCGGGGTCGGAACCTCCTGCGGGTCCAGGGCGACCTGCTGGCCGCCCATGCGCTGGGGCTGCGCAACCTGTTCGTGACCATGGGCGACCCCACCCGGATCGGGGACTTCCCCGAGGCGATGGATGCCTTCGACATCGCCCCGTCGGCGCTGATCGGGACCATCGCCGGCCGCATGAACGTCGGTGAGGACCTGGGCGGCAACGACATCGGCCGGCCCACCGGGTTCACGGTCGGCTGCGCACTCAACATGTTCGCCGACGACCTCGACCACGAGCTGGACGTCCTCGAGCGGAAGATGGAGGCCGGTGCGCACTTCGCGCTGGGCCAGGCGGTCTTCGAACCGTCCCGCATCAGCCGGTTCCTCGAGGCGTACGAGGCCCGCCACGGCCGGCCGTTCGACCTGCCGGTCCTGATGGGCATCATGCCGCTGTTCGGCACACGACAGGCCAGGTTCCTCCACGAGGAGGTCCCCGGGATCGTCATCCCCAAGGCCATCTTCGAGCGGCTCGATGCGGCCGGAGACCGTGCCCCCGACGAGGGTGTGGCCATCGCGGAGGAGCTCGTCGAGGCCGTCCGTCCGCTGGTGGCCGGTGCCTACGTCATCCCGGCGCTCGGCAAGTACGAGCTGGCCGCTCGGGTGGTCGCGTCGGCCACCCGCTGACGGCCACCCCCGGGCGAGGTCAGTCGTCCATGTCCGACCCGTCGGGCTCGTGCTCGATCCGTTCGATGCCCTCGATGCCGACCTGGGAGACGCTGGACAGGTTTGCGACGATCCGGCTGATGTAGCGGTACAGGAGCACCCGCGGCACGACCGCCGACGCCGGGTCGTCGGAGTGGCTGGCAGCCCGGATCAGGTCGTCGAGCTCGTGGCGGATGTCGGCAGCACGGGCAGCGAAGGGATCCAGTGCGGTCTCGTCCTGCTCCAGCAGGATCCGGCCGGCTTCGGCGAACATCCCCGACACCTCTGCGCGCAGGTCCAGCGCGAGGTCGGGTTCCGCCAGCCGCAGCCCGTCCTCGGCGAGGTCGAAGATGTTCTTGTTCTGGTCCCCGACCCGCTCGAGCTTCTTGACCAGCAGCAGGTAGGTCATCACCAGCCCCACGTCCGTGCCGCCCTGGACGGCCACGTGGACCACGAGGGCCCGTCGGACCTGCTCCTCCATGGCGTTGATCCGACGGTCGGTCTCGCGGACGTCGACCCCCTGCTGGTGCACGTCGTCACCAGCGGTCAACGCGGCCATGGCCACGTCGAAGCTGTGGCGACAGTCGCCCAGCATCGTCGTCACCATGCGTTCCACCGACTCCATGCCGGTGTCGCCACCTCTCAGGAACTTGAAGACCATGTGCGCTCCCTATCTCAACAGCGCCACGCCGACGGCGGGCACGACGATGAACAATCCGACCACGTAGAACAGCACGGCTTGTCGGTTGGTTGCTGCGGTCTCGGCCATTCGCTCGGCCAGGCGGAGCGGAATCCGCCGGAGGGCGGGGACCGGATACAGCAGCAGGATGCCGGCCAGGTTGAACAGCGTGTGGACCAACGCCACGGTGAGGGCTTCCGGTCGGTCCGTGGCCAGGGACGCCAGCAGCGCCGTGACCGTGGTCCCCACGTTGGCGCCGAGCGTCACCGGATAGGTGCTGGCCAGCGACAGGACCCCCGATGCCGCGAGCGGGATGAGGATCGAGGTGGTGATCGAGGAGGACTGGACCGCGATCGTGATGATGACGCCGATGCCCATGGCGGCCAGTCCAGCGCCCCGGCCGAGCACGTCGTTGATGGACCGCTCGACCCGGTCGGCCACGAGGGTCTTCATGTTCTTGGTGATCAGCGCCAGGCAGGCGAAGATCGCGCCCAGGCCGACCGCGAGGAGGATCAGGCCCAGGACCGTCCCGGAGGCACCAAGGGCGCCCACCCCGTCCTCGACCCACCCAGCGGGTGCCTTGACCGCCGACTTGACGGGGCTGTCGAAGGTGACCCCCGCCGACCCCACGAACACCTCGCTGAGCGCTTCGGCGCCCCGACGGAGGATCCCGGTGGCCAGCTCCAGCGGCAGCAGCAGCGCCACGGCCAGCACGTTGAAGAAGTCGTGGACCGTGGCGGCCGCGAAGGCGGGCTTGAACTCGTGGGGTCGCCGCAGGTGGCCGAGGGACGCCAACGTGTTGGTGACCGTCGTCCCGATGTTGGCCCCCATGATCATCGGCACGGCGTCACCCACGCCCAGCAACCCGCTGCCGACGAGGCCGACGATCGTGGACGTCGTCACCGAGGAGGACTGCGCCAGGACGGTCGCGAGCACACCGACGAGCAGCCCGGCCAACGGGTTGTCGACGCTGGCGAACAGCTCTTCCTGCACGTCGGGGCCGAGGGCCTTGATCCCGCCCTCGAGCAGGCTGACGCCGACCAGGAATCCGTAGAGCAGGCCCACCACCACGGACAGGCGCAGCGGGGCCGGGAGTGACGTCGTGCGGCTCATGTCCGCCAGACCTTCCCCGCCGAGTGAACGGAGGGTTAACGACCCGGTGGTATCGAAACGGGGATCAGTAGGCGACGACGCCGCGGACCAGCAGGTCGTTGGCCTCTCGTGCCGTCGCGCGCAGCGGCCCGTCGCTGGAGTCCCTGATCTGGCGGACCAGGTCCGCGACCATCTTCGTGGCACGGACGAAGTCGCCGGGCGTCATGTCGGTGGTACCGAGGGCGCGGTCCAGGTCGGCACCACGTGCCCAGCGGTACACCACCTCCATGAAGGTGGCGTCGAGGTCGCGCGTGGCTGGCAGCGCGGCCATCGTCTCGAGGTCGACGATCCGCTGGAGGTGCCGCTCGGCCGCGTCGACGGCGTCGTGCAGGCGGGTGGTAGGGATGTGCACGGGGGGGCCGTCGTCGCGACGGGCCTCGAAGGTGAACACGCTGGCCATCGCCGCGAGCTCCGCAGCGTTGAGGCCGTCGAAGACACCCCAGCGCAGGCACTCGGCCAGCACCAGGTCGGTCTCGGCGTACAGGCCCGCCAGGCGCATGCCCTCCTCGGTCGGCGCGGGGGTCTCGTCGAGGTACCCGAGGCCGGTCAGCAGGTCGATGATGGACGTGAAGGCGGTGACGAGCGACTGGGTGCGATGGCGCATCGTCCGCTCGAGCCGGTCGGTCTTGCCCTTCAGCTCGTCGTAGCGGCGAGCCCAGACCTCGACCTCGTGCAGGTTCGGGTCGGCGTGCACCGGGTGCTCCCGCAGCCGTGCACGCAGGTCGCTGACCTGTTCGGTCAGGTGCTGGTCGACGGGGATGTCCTCGCGGCGCCCCGAGCCCTTGGCGTCGACGTCGAACAGCAGGCGCTGGACCGCCTTGCGGTAGGCCGGTTGGCGGGGACCGCCCTTGTTCGGCAGCCGCACGAACCCGACTGGCTCCGGGGGACGGTCGAACTCGCGGGGACCGACACGGGTCTGACGACGATCCTCGGTGACGACCGTGGCAAGCGGCGTGCCGGACTTGGCGCTGGTCGTGGTGACGACGGCGGCCAGCATGGTCTGGCCGCGACGTCCCCCAGGGACCTGGATGACGTCGCCCGGCCTGAGGGTCTCGATGGCCTCCTCGACCGCCGCGGTCCGGCGGGCACGGCGCGTCTTGGCCCCGTCGGCCTCGATGCGCGACAGCTCGCGGCGGATCGACCAGTACTCCTCGAAGTCGCCGTAGTCGGAGTGCAGGTGCGCGGCGTAGCCCTCCAGCGCCCGCTGGTTCTTCGCGATCTCGTCGGCCCGGCCGGTGGACTGCCCGTCGGCCTGGAACTGCGCGAAGGACTGTCCGAGCAGCTCGATGGCGTCCTCGACGCCCTGTCGGCGGAGCAGGTTGACGGCCATGTTGTAGGAGGGGGCGAAGCGGCTGACCAGCCGTTCGGTACGACGGCCCACCAGGCCAGCGACCACCTCGAACTCCACGTCGCGCTGGTACGACACGACGGCGTGGCCGACGGTGTCCTTGCCCCGGCGACCGGCTCGGCCGGTCAGCTGGGTGAACTGGCCTGGGGTCAGCAGCTCGTGGCGCTTGCCGTTCCACTTCTCGAGCCGTTCGATCACCACGGTGCGGGCCGGCATGTTGATGCCGAGCGCCAGCGTCTCGGTGGCGAAGACCATCTTGACCAGGCCGGCGGAGAACAGCTCCTCCACCGTCTCCTTGAAGACCGGGACCATGCCGGCGTGGTGGGCAGCCACGCCCCGCTCGAGGCTGTGCAGCCACGCGCCGTAGCCGAGCATCGTCAGGTCGGCGGTGGGCAGGATGTCGGTCCGGCGGCGGACGATCTCGCGGATGCGTTCCCGCTCCTCCACGGTCGTCAGCTGCACCCCGGAGGACACCACCTGTTCCACGGCGTCGTCGCAGGCTGCACGGCTGAAGATGAAGGTGATCGCCGGCAGCCACTTGCGCTGCGCGAGCATGCGGGTGATGTCGGCGCGGGAGGGATAACGCAGGCGGATGCCGCCCCCGACACGGTTGCCCTTGCGCGTGACCCGGTTGCGCTGCCCGGCCTTCCGCTCGAGCATCAGCACCTCGGGGTTGGGCCGCCCGCCACGGGCCTGGACGGCCTTCTCCTTGTCGGCGTCGGACGCCTTCTTGCCACCGGCGCCGCGGGCCCCGGACCGGAACACCGGGTAGAGCTTGTCGTTGACGGCGTAGTGGTGCTCCAGCGGAACGGGCCGCAGCTCGGAGACGATCACGTCACAGCCGTGGCGGACATCGGCCAGCCAGGCGCCGAACTCCTCGGCGTTGCTGACGGTGGCGGACAGGGCGGCGATGGTCACCTGCAGCGGCAGCTGGATGATGACCTCCTCCCACACCGCACCGCGGTCGCGGTCGGCAAGGTAGTGCACCTCGTCCAGCACCACGGCGTCGAGGCCGTGGAGGGTGCTGGACTGCTCGTAGAGCATGTTGCGCAGCACCTCGGTGGTCATCACGACGAGCGGCGCCTCGCCGTTGATGACGTTGTCCCCGGTCAGCAGCCCGACGTTCTCCTCACCGTGCAGGGCGCGGAGGTCGTGGAACTTCTGGTTGGACAGGGCCTTGATCGGCGTGGTGTAGAAGGCCTTGCGGCCGCGCTTCAGGGCGTGCCACAGCGCGAACTCCCCGACGAGGGTCTTGCCGGCACCGGTGGGCGCAGCGACCAGGACCGACCGGCCCTCGGACAGGGCGACGATGCCCTTCCGCTGGAAGTGGTCGAGGGGGAAGTCCAGCCCGGCCGCGAACCGTTCGAGGGGTTCGTTGGTCAGCAGCGGCTGGTCTTCGGGGGTGTCGGCGGCGGCGTCGCTCACGTCGCGGCGTCGACCTCCGGGTCGACGTCGGCGCCACGTCCACGCTCGACGAACTTGGCGAAGACGATGCAGATCTCGTAGAAGAGCGCCAGCGGCAGGGCCATGACGATCATCGTAGCCGGGTCCTGCGAGGGGGTGATGACGGCGGCGGCCACGAAGGCGCCGAAGAAGGCGTGCCGGCGGTACTCCTTGAGCCAGGCGTGGCTGACGACCCCCATCAGCACGAGGATGGCGACCAGCAGCGGGTACTCGAAGGAGACGCCGAACCCGATCATCGTGCGGATCAGGAAGCTGATGTAGCGGTCGGCGTCCATGAGGCTGATCAGGTTGGACCCCCCGAAGCTGAGGAGGAACTCCAGCCCCTTGGGAATCACGAAGTAGCTGAACGCCGCGCCCAGCAGGAACAGGAACTGGCTGAGGAAGAAGAACGGGGCGGCGTACTTCTTCTCCTGCGCCTTCAGCCCGGGGACGATGAACGCCCACAGCTGGTAGAAGACCACCGGGCCACCGAAGGTGATGGCGATCACCGACGCCGCCTTCAGGCGCACCTTGAACGCCCCGAGCACGTCGGAGAAGACCAGCCGGCACGACTCGTCGTCGAAGATCGCGCTGGACACCCGCAGGCTCGGGTCCAACGAGCAGTAGGGCTTGATGAGGATGTCGAAGACGAACTCGTTGAGGACGAACCCGACGATGAACGTCAGCATCAGGGCCAGTGCGGCCTTGAACAGGCGCGACCGCAGCTCCTCCAGGTGCTCCCAGAGGGTCATCTCCTCGCCCTCGTAGTCCTCGGCGGAGGGCATGGGCGGGTCAGCAGTCGCGGTCACGAGCAGTCGAACCGGGGGCGGCTGGCGTCAGCCGGCGCTCCCGTGATCAGGCGTCGTTGGAGTCGACGGACTCGCTGCGGGACTCGGCCCTGGCCTCTTCCTGGGCCTCCAGCTCGGCCTCGGACATGCCCTTGCGGAAGTTCGTGATGGTCTTGCCGACCGAGCTGCCGAGCTCCGGGAGCTTCTTGGCGCCGAAGAGCACGATGACCAGGACGGCGAGGACGATGATTTCAGTGGGGCCGAGATTCATGGGAGGTCCTTGAGGGTGGGCGTTGCCTTGGGCGTCACAGGGTGACCGCAACGTCAGTCGAGTGTACGACGGTCACAACGACCCGTCGCCGCACGCGTGACGTGAACCGCCACGTTCACCCAGAGTTCGCTGGACACCCCACCGGTTCCTGCTGGCCGAACAGCCAACGACGCCCGCGGCGGGTGCCGGGGCGTCGTGTGGGCGTGAGAAATCTCAGGCTGCGTCGATATCCCCCAAGGGGGCTCCGCCCCCTTTCGAACCCCCAACGCAGCCCTCCGGGCCTCGCTTCGCTCGTTTCCTCAGGCTGCGTCGATGAGCAGTCGCTCGAACCAGGATTCGTCCTGCAGCACCTGGTGGAAGTCCAGCAGGTCGTCGTGGGTGATGCGGGGGTGGTCGAAGCGTTCGCTGAGCTTCACGCGAACGGGTTCGTCCTCGACCGGCAGGGCGGGGACGCCGCCGCTGACCAGCAGGCGGACGACACGCTCGTCGGCCGGCTTGCGGACCTGGGCGGTGCAGCGAGGGCACTCGAATCCGTAGAAGGACCCTTCGGTACGGTCCTGGTCAACGCGCAGCTCGATGTCGTCGGGGGTAAGCGCAACTTCACCGCAGGTGGGGCACGTGGCCTTGATCGTCGTCATGAGGTCTCGAGTCCTTCGAGTCAGGGGTTCCATCCGTCCGAGGCCCGTCGGTGGGCGTCTCGCACACTCCCTGCATCGGCGGAGCATCACCGAACCTTGAGCGTCCGACACCGTCCGAAGGCCCAAACCATCACATTGGAGGGGTCAACCCTGGCCGTAGTTGACTAGTACGGCCTGCACGCGGGTCCTGACGA
>Ga0207908_1000366_pt1 | contig 12071 bp, 14 predicted proteins | sample MalvirmetagMSP81_FD_184224 | JGI IMG/M metagenome (GOLD analysis project Ga0207908, IMG submission 184224) | Marine viral communities from the Deep Pacific Ocean - MSP-81 (SPAdes) | ecosystem: Environmental > Aquatic > Marine > Oceanic | place: Pacific Ocean | collected 2011-04-18
CCTGCTCGTGATCCGTCACGAGCCCGACGAAGGGGCCGCGGTCGGTCAGCGTCCGGTCGAGCCGAACCCGTCGCCGCCACGCACGCCGTCGGGCAGCTCGTCGACCTCGACCAGCTGGGCGTGGCCGATCCGCTGGAGCAGCAGCTGGGCGATGCGTTCCCCGCGCGCCAGGCGGATCGTGACCGAGGGGTCGAGGTTGATCAGCGGGACCATCAGCTCGCCGCGGTAGCCGGCGTCGATCGTGCCGGGGCTGTTGACGATGGACAGGCCCTGGCGCACGGCCAGTCCCGACCGCGGATGGACCAGCCCGACCCAGCCGTCGGGGATGGCGACGGCAAGGCCAGTGGGCATCAGGCAACGGGTGCCGGGTGGCAGGACCTTGTCCTCGCGGGCGAACAGGTCGAGGCCGGCGTCGCCGGGGCGGGCGTAGGCCGGCAGCGGCAGGTCGGTGTCGAGCCGCTTCACCTCCAGGCGGAGGTCGTCGGGGCGGGGCACGGTCGGGGTCTCCTCCTCCGGAGCGGTGCGTTCGGCGGGCGGCACGGTGTCGGGTGGGCCCGTGCCCACTGACTTGGCCATCACCAGCAGGTCCGTCGGCCGTCCCTGGATCCGCACCCAGTCCGGCAGGGACGCGACCTGTCGGTAGCCGTGCCGGGCGTAGTAGGCCTCGCGGCCGGTGCCGCCCCGGACGGTGAGGGTGACCAGCGACACGTCCCGTTCGACGGCGCGGTCCTCCAGCGCGGCCAGGACGGTCGCGCCGACGTCTCGACCAGCAGCCTGCGGGTCACGCATCAGCTTCTGGACCTCGGCGCGGTGCCCGGTGACGGCGGGGTCCTCGGCCGGCACCAGGAACCCGAAGCCCACGACCTGCTCGTCGTCCTCGGCGATGACGAGGTCGATGACGCCGTCGATGACGCGGTCCCAGAAGCCGGCGACCCCGGTCGCGACCTCGTCGTGGGTCACCGGTCCGACGAACCCGACGGCGCCGCCCGCGTGGGTGACCGCCACCCACATGTCGACGAGCCGGTCGACCAGCGCGTCGGTGAGGCGCGGGTTGACGGTCGTGCGCAGGGACGAACGGGTCGGGGTGTGCTGGCGAGGCGTCATCGGCTCGGGAAGGCTACAGGCGCAGGCCGCCGCTGCGACACCGACCCCATATCCTTGTCCGGCGATGGGGACCGGACGGGGGCCGCGCAGGACGCGGCCGAGCCAGGTGATCGTGCTGCCGGACGAGGGGCAGGACGCCGGTCGGTCGCGCCCGCCGACGCAGGACGCCGTCGCGGCGACGGAGCCCACGGCCCGGCGGTGGGTGCGACAGGGTGTGGTGGTCGTCGGGGTCCTGATGGGGCTCGTGCTCGTGACCTCGGCGTTCGGCGACGACGACGCCGGTGGGCCGAGCGCACCGATGCGGGTCGACATCGCCACGCAGGACGCGGTCGTGGACGTGCTGGGCCTGTACGCCGCCGAGGTGGCGGTGGCCGACGCAGCGGCGGCACACGTGGACCCCTTCGGCCTCCCTCCCCTCGTGGTGCGTGCCCGACAGCTCCGCGAGGCCACGGCGGCGCTGCGGACCCGTGTGGCCGAGCTGCGGGTGGATGAGGTGGCACCCGGGACGCCGGGCCAGGCCTACGTGGACCATCCCGATCACGACGCCCTGGCCACGGTCGCCGCCGAGGTCGCCGACCGTGCCGAGCTGCTGGGCTTCCTCGGCGATGTGCACGACGCCATCTACGGTGGCGGCGGTGCGGTTCAACTCCCCCAGGCCCGTCGCATCCTGGACGAGCAGATCCTGCTGGGTGACGGGCCCGAGGCAGGCATGGCGTGGGCCAGCGGGCTCCTCGACGCCATCGACGGCCGTGCGGACCCTGCGACCGTCGCCGCGCAGCGTGCTGCGGCCGGCGCGGAGTGGGCAGCCACTGCAGCCCGGCTGGGTCCAGCCGACGGCGAGGACCTGGCCGCGTTCCTCAACGGCATCGATCCGGGCGTGCTGGCAACCCTCGACGGCCACCCCCTCGCGGGCCCGGCCCTGCAGCGCCTGCGTGGCTGACCCGGTCCGGCGGACGGCCCGGCCATGACCACCCTCGACCTGCCCAGCCGGATCCTGCTGGCCGTCACCTCCGCCGTGGTGGCGTTCGCCCTTGCCGGGTTCGCGCTCGGCGACCCGTCCTCCAGCGAGAAGGGCGTCGCGGTGGCCGAGGAGGGGGCGTCCACGATCGTTGACGAGGCGTCCGTCCCGAGCCTCGCCGACATGCCTGCGGTGCACCCCCCTGCGGGGGCCACGCCGACACCGAACCCGCTGGCGCCGCCGGTGACCATCGCCTTCGGGGGCGACGTGCATGGCGAACCGCCGATCGAGGACGTCCTCCTGGCGGGCGACAATCCCCTGGGCGGCGTGGCCGACTGGCTGTCGGCCGCCGACATCGCCGTGGTCAACCTCGAGACCGCGATCGGCGAGATCGGGACGCCGGCGGACAAGACCTACACGTTCCGCGCCGACGCGAGCCTGGCCGACGCCCTGGCCGACGCGGGCGTCGACGTGGTCAACCTGGCCAACAACCACGGACTGGACTACGGCCACGACGGCGCGGAGGAAACGGTCCGCATCGTCACCGACGCCGGCATGGCAGCCGTCGGGTACGGCGAGGATGCGGATGCGGCCTACGCCCCGGAGGTCATCGACGTCGGCGGACGGACTGTCGCGGTCCTGGGGTTGTCCCGGGTCTTCCCTGTCATCGAATGGGAGGCCCGCAGCAACCGTCCGGGCATGGCGTCGGTGTACGACCTGGACCGGGCGGTCGCCGCGGTCCGCAACGCCGCCACCATGGCCGACCACCTGGTCGTGACCGTCCACTGGGGGCGGGAACGCATGACGTGCCCGGACGGCGACCAGCTGGCGATGGCGCGGGCGTTCGCCGCAGCCGGCGCCGACGTGATCGTCGGCCACCATCCACACGTGTTGCAGGGAGTCACCGACCTCGACGGCACGCTCGTCGCCTACAGCGTGGGCAACTTCGTCTTCTACGCCAAGAAGGACGAGCAACGCGACACCGGGGTCCTGACCGTCACCCTCGGCGAGGACGGGGTGGAGGGATACCGGTGGCTCCCGGCGCGCATCGACGACGACGGCAGCCCCCAGCCCCTGCCCGAGACCGCCGACCTGCTGCCGGAGACACTGACGGCGGTGCCCGGCGGCGACGGCTGCGCGCCGATCGGCTGAGCCCGACCAGCTCCGACGGTCGTGGACGAAACGACCACAGAACCCCCCTCTGGCCGACAGACCTTCCCCCGAGGCCGACCCAGCCGCTAGCATCCGACCCCAATGGATGATGTGGACATGGCGATCCTGCGGATACTTCGTGATGACGGCAGGATCACGTTGACTGACCTGGCCGACCGAGTGCACGTGTCGCGCACGAACGTGCACGGCCGCATCGGCAAGCTGCACGAACGCGGGGTCGTGCACGGCTACACGGCCCGCATCAACTCCTCCAAGGTGGGGCTGCCCGTCGCGGCGCTCGTCCTGTTCGGGCTGGACCAGACCAAGCTCGAGGACCTGCGCACCACGCTGGACGCGATGAGCTCCGTGGAGCACTGGGGACTGACGATGGGCGCCTACGACGGGTTCCTGACCGTCCGTGTCGCCAGCGTCGACGAGCTCCGCAAGTTCCTCGTCGACGAGCTCCGCACCATGCCGGGGATCACCCGCACCGAGTCGGTGCTGCTGATCGAGGAGACGGGCCCCCGGCAGGCCCTCCCCTAGCGGGCGAGTCGTACCGGAGAACGCGACTGCGCCGCCCGTGGATCACGGGCGGCGCAGTCGTTTCGCTGTGTGCGCTTCAGTCCCGCGTCAGGATGACACCGGGCTCGGTGAAGCTCGGGCCCGCCACCTGGCGGATCCCGAGGGGCAGCGCCACCGATCCACCCTGCTGGGTGTCGGACACCGCAATGACCATGCCGCCACCGGACGCGATCTCGTTGCCGAAGTAGTCGCCCAGTCGACGGTCGACCGCACGGGCCTGGCAGACGGTGCCGCCGGTGCAGACCGTGCCGTTGTGGACCGGCGCCGTGCTGGCCTGGACCACGTTGAACCCGGCGACGTCACAGTCGGCGTCGTCGTTGCCGAAGGCGTCGAAGGTCTGGGCGGCCATGACGTGCCACCCGGAGTCAGCAGCGGCGTCCTCGGCGTTCTCCGACGGGATGACGTTGTCGTTCTCCAGCCAGGCGATCCCGACGGCACCCTCGGCGCCGACCTCGAGCCAGGGCCAGAAGGAGTGCTCGGGACCCTCGTCGACACGAACGGGCTCGGTCCAGTTCTTCCCGCCGTCCTGCGAGGCGGCGAAGTAGATGCCGGGCGGGTAGTCAGCGTTGCCCGAGTCCTGGTCCCAGGTGGCGTAGATGTTGCCGGCGTCGTCGAGCTCGATGGTCGGGCCGATGCTGGACTGCTGGCGGTAGCCGTCGAAGATCGTGTGGTACTCCACGGTCGGGGTGGAGGAGAAGTCCTCGGCGCGGGCATTGGGCCACACCGCGAGCCGGAGGCCGTTGCTCTGCTGGGGCTGGTAGACCGCGCCGGTGTTCCAGTCGACCTTGATGTCGGAGGAGGACGATCCGCCGGTCGAGTGACCGCGAGACCAGGTGACGCCGCCGTCGGAGGACTTGTAGATGTAGTTGCCCAGGTTGCCGGCGCCGGGCACGGTGTTGCCCAGCGAGCCACCGCCGAAGCCGTTGGCGGTCATGTAGACCACGTCCTCCTCGTCAGCGGCCATCCACTGGCGGTCGGAGACGGTCAGGCCGAAGAAGTTCTGCAGCGTCCAGGTGCGACCCGAGTCGGTGGACTTGGAGACGGCGATGTTGGCCAGGTTGATCTCGGAGATGAAGACGTTGCCGGCCATGTCCTCGGCGAACACCGGGTCGGAGAACCCGGAGTTGTTCACACCGGCCAGGGACCCCTGCTCGGCGCTCTGGATGGCGTTGCGTGGGGAGAAGTGCCACGTCGCCCCGTCGTCGTCGGACCAGTACTGGTAGGTCTGGCCCTCGTAGTTCTGCACGAAGGCCGCCGACGTCTGGTCGGCGACGGTCGGGCTGTAGAAGTGGGTGGTCCCGGCGTGGGAGCCCCACAGCAGGGTGCCGTCCTGCAGCGTCTCCAGGATGGGCTCACCGCCGGCACGGGTCTCGTCGATGTAGGCCTGTTCGAATTCCATGTCGACCGTCGGTGCCTCGCAGGCAACGATGGTGTCGGCAGTCGCCTGGACGGCCATCGGGACCATGGCCCCGACGACGCCGATGGCGGCCAGCAGCGCGCGCATGCGCATGAAGTGTCTCGCTTTCCCTGGAGAGGTCAGTACGGCTTGGGCGGAAGGTTCGACACCGACCCCCTCGATCCCTGCCCGGCTGACAAAACGCCGAACGCCCGGCCTGACGGCCGGGCGCACGGACAGACGTTGCGTGGTGCTACGCCTCGATGCAGTCGGTCTCGCTGACGACGGCCTCGCCGTTCAGGTTCACCTGGAGGTCGTAGCAGACGTCGGCAGACGCGGCGGACGGGGCCAGGACGCCCAGGGCGAGCAGGGCGGCGATTGCGGCAGTACGAATACGCATCGGGGTGTATCTCCTCAGTATCGGTTGGCGGAAACCCGCTACGTCAACTGGTTGTCCGCCGATCAGGCTCGACCTTCCCTGATCGTCGAGAAAGTTCGCCGGACGCAGACGAGGCACCTGCCGGAGCGGGTGCCTCGTGGTCGAACTGCCTTCTGGGGCAGCCGGTATCAGATCGCCGGTCGGCGGCGGTGCTGGTCCTGGACGGGCGGCTCGGCCCGTTCCGGCGTGATGGTCGCGACCTCGGCCTCGACCTCGCTGGCAACCGGGTCGATGGCGATCACGAAGACGCCCTGGCCGCTCATGAGCAGGTCGATGGCCTGCTGCTGGTCGTTGATCGCGAAGACCTTGCCGGCGGAGTCCGACGCCAGCGTGATGTCGCGCAGGGTCAGTCCCTGGGACTCGACCTCGTCGAGGGCCTTGCGGATGCGCTGGAGGCTGACGCCGGCGTCGCGAAGGCGCTTGATGACCTTGAGCTGGACGATGTCGTCGAAGCCGTACAGGCGCTGGGATCCCGAGCCCTCTGCGTCGCGGACGCTGGGCTGGACCAGACCGGTTGAGGTCCAGTGGTCGAGCTGCCGGTAGGTCACACCGACGATCTTGGCCACGGCAGGACCGCGGTAGCCGTCCTCCCCGTCGGTCAGACCCGGGAGGGGAATGTCTCGCGCATACCTGTTGGAAGCCATGTCCGCTCCGGGCTCGTAACTACAAACGTGTCAGGCGAAGGTACGCCCCGGCCCGTCGAGCGGTCAACAGAACAGATGTCCGGTCGCCTACCGGGCGTCCAACCGCAGGTTGGCTATTGAGCAAAATCCTCGGGCGTGACGTTGTCGAGGAACTCCTTGAACTTCTCGACCTCCTGGTCGGCGTCGTCGGAGTCCTCGATGAGGATCCCCGCCTCCTCCAGGACTGCTTCCTCGGCGAACACCGGGATGCCACCACGGACTGCCAGCGCGATCGCGTCGGAGGGGCGCGAGGAGACCCGCACCTCTCCTGCCGGGCCGTTCATGAGGATCTCGGCGTAGAACGTGCCGTCCTTCAGCTCGGTCACGACGATGCGTTCCACATCGACGGTCAGGGCCTCCAGCAGGTCCTTCATCAGGTCGTGGGTCATCGGTCGTGCTGTCTCGACGCCCTGCAGCGCGAAGGCGATGGACGTGGCCTCGACAGCCCCGATCCAGATGGGGAGGAAACGTTCCCCCGTCGACTCCTTGAGCAGCACGATCGGCTGGTTGTGGGGCAGCTCCACGCGTACACCCACCAGCTCGAGCTCGATCATGTGGTCCTCCGGGTCACTGGTGGTCGAGTCTAGTGGCGCTCCGGCGAATTTCTGCCCGACCTGCGCATTCGCGACCGATCAGGCCGCGACGGCCTCGCGCTGCTCGGCAAGTCGTGCGAAGGCCCGGATGGTGTCGGCAACCGCGGCCCCGGCCGTGTCGGTCGGCGCCTGGACGGCCGACGCGGCCAGCAGCGGCGTCCGGTCCACCTCCTCGCCGTCGACGACGAGGACGACCTCGCCCAGCGGGGTACCCGCCTCGACGGGCAACGCGGCGTCGGGGGCCAGCCTGGTGACGGTCTCCACCGTCGCACCCGATCCCACCGTGCGGGCCAGGTCCTCCGCGACCTGCAGCGGCACCTCGCCGGCGGCCCACCGGTAGGAGGAGGGGGTGTCGCCGGCCACAAGGGGCGTGGGACGGGCGTAGTCCTCGAAGCCGTGGTCGAACAACGCCGAGGTGTCGGCGACCCGGTTCTCGCTGCCGAGCACGACGGCGTAGAGGATGCGGCCGTCGCGTTCGGCCGCGGCGACCAGGCACTGCCCAGCCAGGGTGGTGAAGCCCGTCTTGATGCCGATGGTGCCGTCGTAGGCGGTCAGCATCTCGTTGCGGTTCTCCTCCACCCCGAAGAACCCGGTGTCGTAGGTGGCGGCCCCGGCCCACTCGGCGAAGGACGGGTAGCGCATCGCCTCGATCCCGAGGAGCGCCAGGTCCAGCGGGGTGGCGTGGTGGTCCTCGTCGTCGGTCAGGCCGCTGGAATTGACGAACGTGGTGTCGTCCAGGCCCATCTCCACTGCCCGGGCGTTCATCATCGACACGAACGCGGTCTCGTTGCCGGCGATGTGCTCGGCGAGGGCCACCGCGCCACCGTTGCCCGATCGCAGCAGCAGCGCGGCGAGCAGGTCCTCGACCGGGACGACGTCACCGGCTTCGAGGTCCAGGGACGCCCCGCCGGGTGCGTGATCGACCTCCTCCGCGAACGGCGAGACGGTCAGCTCGGGGGCGACGGCGCCGTCGGCCAGCGCCTCGAGTGCCAGCAGCAGCGTCATGATCTTCGTCGTCGACGCCATGCGGCGAGGGACCTGCGGGTCCACGCCGGTCAGGACGACCTGCTCGGCCGGGTCGAACAGCACCGCCCCGGAGGCGGTCAGGCCCGGCGCCTCGGGCTGTGGTCCGGGGACGGGGCGGGCGACCAGCTCGTCAGGGGACGCGGTGACGAGCGGGTCCAGGCCGGACTCCGGCAACGTCGGTGCGACAGCGGGCGCGCTGGGGTCGACGGTGACCGACCCCTCGGTGCTCGTGGTTCCGGGGTCGGTTGCGGTGGCCTGCGCGCGTGCTGTGGCCGTTGGTCCGGCCGCGGTGAGGAGGGTCAGCAGCGACAGCACGACGGCAGCGGCCCTCAGCCGTACCGACGTGCCGATCGTGGCCGGGCGGCTAGCCACCTCGGACGTAGCGGCGGAGTTCGGCGGACAGCAGCGACCGCTTCATCCGGGCGGTCAGGCCGGCAAGCTTCTCCAGCTGGCGGGCAGCCTGGCGGCGGGCCTCGGGGTTGCGCTGGCGCAGCAGCGGGGTGGCGAGCTGCTCGAAGAGGGCGACCTCGCGGTCGACGAACTGCCGGTACATCCGCAGGTGCCGGGGCTCGAGGCCGAGTGCGAGCAGCTCGCGAGCGGCGCGCCCGGTCAGCAGGTCGTCGGCGTCGAAGGGGCGGGTCTCGTCCTCGGGGTCACCGACGATGGCGTACTCGCGCAACGCCTTGACCTGCTGGGAGTCCAGGCCCGTGGCCTCGCAGTACTCCCGCAGGTTGAGCTCCACGGGGGTGGTGGGCGACTCCAGCACCGCACCCTCGTTGGTGGCGGGCGCGGACTCCAGCGCCTTGGCCATCTGCACGGCCGTCTGGGTGGGCGTCAGCGACGCCTCTTCCTCCACGGCGTCGGCACCGGTGACCAGCGTCGGCGGCGGGGTCGGCCCGGGGCCGCCTGCGGGTTGCTCGCCGGCATCGAGGCGGTCGAGCTGCTCGCGGATGACCTTCAGCGGCAGGTAGTGGTCGCGCTGCGCAGTGAGGATGAACCGCAGCCGCTCGACGTCGTCCTCGGAGAAGATCCGGTAGCCGGACTCGGTCCGATCGGGGTAGATCAGGCCCTCGGACTCGAGGAAGCGGATCTTGGAGATCGTGATGTCCTCGAAGTCCTCCTTGAGCTGGTTGAGGACCTCACCGATGGTGAAGCCCTGCGGACCCTGCTTGCCGGGGCTCGGATCGGGTGTGGCCATCAGCCCACCTCGGGGATGAGGGCCTTGAGGCGGAACTTGCCGACCTGGACGAGGTCGCCGTGGACCAGCTCCTGGCCCTCGGTCCTGGTGCCGTTGACGTAGGTACCGTTCAGCGACCCGACGTCGGCGACGAGGAACGTGGACTCGGTCCGACGGAACTCCGCGTGGCGCCGCGAGACGGTGATGTCGTCGAGGAAGATGTCGGACTCGGGGTGACGGCCGACCGTGACGAGCTCCTTGTCGAGCAGGAACCGGGCGCCCACGTTGGGGCCGCGGACGCTGACCAGCAGCGCCGTACCGGGCGACAGGTCGGAGCGAACCCCGTCGGTGTCGATCCGTTCGTCACCGTCGCCGGTGGTGTCGGGCGCGGTCGGCAGCATGCCGGTGGTGACGTCCATCGGCGCGGTCAGCGGCGTCCCGCACTGGGCGCAGAACTTTGCCCCTTGGGGGTTCTTGTAGCCGCATTGCGTGCAGTACATCCGACGGTGGCTCTCGAAGCGGTTGAGGAGGGTGGCGCGAGTGCGCCGAGCGTTCGGGCGCGGTGTGCGCCGAGGGTTCTGGCGCGGTGCGCCGTGGGCCAGAAGCCTAGCAGCGGGCCCTCTCGCCTCGGCTGAACTCCACCCGTGTACGGAGGTGGGGGCCGGCGGCGGGTTCGCCGCCGGCGGTCAGCCGTTGCGCCTCAGCTGTCCTCGGTCAGCGCCGCGTAGGCCTCGGCGGTCATCATCTCGTCGATGGCGCTGGTGTCGTCAACCTGGAGGACGACCATCCAGCCCTCGCCGTAGGGGTCGGAGTTGACCAGCTCGGGGTTGGACTCCAGCGCGGAGTTGCGCTCGGCGATGGTGCCCGAGAGGGGGGCGAACAGGTCGCTGACGCTCTTGGTGGACTCGACCTCGCCGAAGGGCTGGCCGGACTCGACGCGGGTGCCGGTGGCCGGCAGGTCGACGTACACGACGTCGCCGAGGGCGTCCTGGGCGTAGTGCGTGATGCCGACGGTGACGCGGTCACCATCGATCTTCACCCACTCGTGCTCTTCGGTGTAACGGCGGTCGTCGGGGTTCACTCGGATGCTCCTGCGTCGGGGTGTCGGACGGCTCCGGTACGGACGCCGTCTCGGCGTTGTGCCAGCAGCACACGGGCTGCTCGGGCATACATGAAGCCTGCAATGTAGTAGGTCACGACGCCAACGGCGGTGAAGATCCAGCCGATCCACCCCCACAGGACGGCGCCGGACCAGTCCATGTAGCCCAGCAGGAAGCCCGGGACGCCGATGAGCAGGCAGGCCGTGGCGAACTTGCCCCACCGCGACACCGGGATGCCCGGATTGCCGCCGAACAGCCGGTAGGCCAGGAACAGCAGGAAGGCGTCACGGCCGACGATGGCGAGGATCACCCACCACGGCGCGATGCCGAGGGCCGCCATCGTCAGGCCGGCCGTGGCGAGGAGCGCCCGGTCGATCAGCGGGTCGATGACCTGGCCGAGCTTGGTGACCTGGTCGAACCGTCGGGCGACGTAGCCGTCGATCCAGTCGGTGGTCCCCACGATGACGAGGACGAGGAAGGCGATGCCGTACGCCTGGCTGACCGCCATCAGGTAGACGAACAACGGCAGCCCGAGGAGCCGCAGGAACGTGATGACGTTGGCTGCGGTCCACACCTTGTCGTGCACGACGACGGGACGGTCCTCCTGCAGTCCGGCGTCGAACATCCTCACCATGCGCGGGTCCTCACCATGCGCGCCATCCTCGCAGGCCGAGGCCGGCCCTGCGTGCGCCCGGCCCAGCCCGGCGTGTGGCCGGCCCGGCGTGTGCCCGGCGTGCGCCCGGCCCGGCCCGGCGTGTGCGTTCCGCGACCTTGAGGTGTGTCCATGCCGCACACCCTCCCCCTTCGTGTGCCTTGGCCAACCCCGGCGGGCGGGTATGCCACACGAGCTCGGAGGGTGGGCGCGATGGCCCGCCACCAGAGCTGGGGACCGCACACGCCCAGAAGCCCCACGCGCGCCCGGCCGCCCCACACGAGTTCGGAGGGCGTCAGTTGAAGGGGGTGGAGGGGGCGGCGGTCTCGGCGTCGGCGCGGGCGGCCGCGGTCGCTGCCCGGGACGCGGCGCCCGAGGCGATCAGGTAGAGCGCGAGGAACCCGACGGCGGAGAAGCCGGCGGTCAGGGCCAGGAACGCTCCGCCGGCGCCGAACCCGGTCCCGGCGACGACCAGGAACACGATCGCTGCGCCGACCAGACCGGCCACCACCCCGACCAGCGGTGGCGACAGGCGGCGGAAGGTCCCTGCCGCGGCCGCGCCGGCGAGCAGGCCGCTCACGGTGCCGGTCACGAACCCGAGGAAGCCTCCGACGACGACGCCGAAGAACGCGGCGATGCCGAACGTGAACTCACCCAGCGTGCCGACCCCGCCCGTGCCGAACAGGTCGTCGACGCCGAGGACCGCAACGAACGCCACGCCAGCGACGGCGCCGAGGAAGGGGCCAGCGAGGGAGGCGAGGCCCCACACGACGAGGAACATCTTCGACTGACTCCACCGCGGGTCGGCGACGACCGGGGTGGGGGCGTAGTGCGGCGGACCGGGCCACGGTTGGGGAGACGGTCCGGACACCGGGAAGCTCCCTTCCCCCGCTGCCGTTTGAGACGGTGGCGTTGCGCCGGGCGGCGCAGCCGGCGGCAGGTACGGCTGGGCGACCGGTGGACTGGTGGGCCATCCGGGTCGAGGTCCCTCCGGCGGCGGTGGCCCGCTCACCGGTCGAGCCGTTCGGGTCGAGGGACGGGCTGCTGCCGCAGGACGTGGCGTGCCGACAGCGCCAGGGGCCATGCCAGGACCACGATCGGTGGCAGCAGCCCGATCGGTGAAGAGGTGAGGGTCGGGATGCGGTCCAGCAGGGTGCTGGCGGGCGCCACCACTGCCGTCGCGCCGAGCACGCCGGCAACGACTGCCAG
>Ga0207908_1000375_pt1 | contig 11897 bp, 8 predicted proteins | sample MalvirmetagMSP81_FD_184224 | JGI IMG/M metagenome (GOLD analysis project Ga0207908, IMG submission 184224) | Marine viral communities from the Deep Pacific Ocean - MSP-81 (SPAdes) | ecosystem: Environmental > Aquatic > Marine > Oceanic | place: Pacific Ocean | collected 2011-04-18
TGTTGAGCGCGGCAAACAGCGTCGTCGTCCCATGCCGCTTGTCGTCATGGCTCAGCGTCTGCGCCTTGCCACGTTTGAGCGGCAGCCCGGGTTGGGTCCAGAACTAAAAAAGGCCTGACCGAAGATTGGTCAGGCCTTTGATTTAAATGGCTCCGTGAGTAGGACTCGAACCTACGACCCGCTGATTAACAGTCAGCTGCTCTACCGACTGAGCTATCACGGAACAGTCGAGGGCGCGAAGTGTAGTCAACGCGCCATCAGGTTGCAACGAAATTTTCCGATCAGCCCGCGATTTTTCGCAGTCGTTCGACGCTTTGCTTGAGCACGGTTTCGCTGGTGGCAAAGGACAGGCGCAGGTGGCCGGGCGTGCCGAACGCCGAGCCGGGGACGACGGCGACCAATGCGTCGTTGAGCAGTTTGTCCGACAGTTCCAAGTCGGTGGTGCAGCCCAGCTTGGCCATCAGGCCTTCGACGTTGGGGAAGACGTAAAAGGTGCCGTCGCCCGCCGGGCATTTCACGCCGGGCACGGTGTTGAGGTCGGCCACCAGGTCATCGTGTCGGCGCTTGAAGGCGGCGACCATGTCGTCGACGCAGCGCTGATCGCCGTTCAGCGCTTCGACCGCGGCAGCCTGGGCGATGGAGGTGGGGTTGGAGGTGCTCTGGCTCTGGATGTCGGACATTGCGGTGATCAGCTTTGCCGGTCCGCAGGCCCAGCCTAGGCGCCAGCCGGTCATTGAGTAGGTTTTTGACACGGCGTGAATGATCACGGTGCGGTCGTACAGGGCCGGGCAGGCGTTGATGATGTTGCTGTAGGGCTCGCCGCTCCAGAGGATTTTCTCGTACATGTCGTCCGAGGCGATGATGATCTGTGGGTGCTTGAGCAGCACTTCGCCCAGCGCTGCGAGTTCGGCCTTGCTGTAGGCCATGCCGGAGGGATTGGAGGGCGAGTTGAGCCAGATCATCCGCGTGCGCGGCGTGATGGCGGCTTCGAGCTGCCCGGGGGTGATCTTGAAGCGGGTGTCGAGCGTGGTGGGCAGCGTGACCGGCGTGCCATCGGCCAGCAGCACCATGTCGGGATAGCTCACCCAGTACGGGGCGGGGATCAGCACCTCGTCGCCTTCGTTGAGCAGCGCCTGGCACAGGTTGTAGCAGGCCTGCTTGCCGCCCACCGAGGCCAGCACCTGCTTGGGCGTGTAGGTCAGCCCGTTGTCGCGCGCCATCTTGTCGATGATGGCCTGCTTTAACGCCGGCGTGCCGCCCACCGGGGTGTATTTGGTCTTGCCGTCGCGAATGGCTTGGTGTGCGGCGTCCTTGATGTGCTGCGGCGTGTCGAAGTCAGGTTCGCCGGCGCCCAGGCTGAGGACGTCTTTGCCCTGGGCCTTGAGTTCCCCGGCCTTGGCGGTGACGGCCAACGTCGGGGAGGGTTTGATGCGCGTTACGCGCTGGGCGAGCGTCAGTTCCATCGGGTCAACCTATGAGCGGGGGAAAGAATTTAACCGCGCGCATGATACGGGATGACAGGGCCCGGTTTTGCGGGATTCAGCGCGCCACGCGCAGGCCCAGAGCGGTGCTGTCGATGCCCAGCCGTCGCCGCACCGCCCGCCACAGCAGAACGTTCCAGATCAACAGTGTGAGGGCGGTGGCCGCGGCGGCGCCGTTGATGCCGAACAGCGGAATCAAGGCCAGATTGAGCAGTGCGTTGACCACCACGCCGATGGACAGCCCCCGGACGGTGTCGCGCTCATGGCCGGTCATGTTGAGCAGAAACACCACCGAGCCGAAGGCAGCGTTGCAGAGTTGGCCGATGGCGAGAATGCCCAGCGCAGTGCCGCTGCCGCCATAGGCCGCACCAAAGACGAAGGTGACGATGGGCTCGGCCACCATCAGGAACACCAGGGTGACCGGCAGCGTGAGCAGCAGCACCAGCCGCGCACTGAGCGTGGTGACCTGTTGCAGCCGTGCCAGATCGCCCTTGGCGTGGTCGCGGGCGAATTGCGGCGCCACGATGAGATTCACCGCCAGCAGGCCGAAGCTGACGCACAGCGAGGCCTGCGCAGCCACCCGGTACAAACCCACGGTTTCGCTGGACCGGAAAAAGCCCAGCATCACCAAGTCGGTGTATTGCAGGATCATCTGCATGGCCGAGAGCAGGGTGAGGGGAATCATGCTGCTGAGCCACGTCGACGGGGTGTCGTCGGCAGAGGCGGCAACAGGCCTGCCACGCTGCGGTCGCGCCCGCCACAGCAGGGGGGCGCTGATCATCAGCGCCACAGCGGCCGCCAGCGTGTGCAGGCCCACGGCAACATCGGCGCGCATCGTGTCACCGGCAAACCCGCGGTAAGCCAGTATGGCCAGCAGTAGTAGGGCGGGCCGCAGCAGGTACTCGGGCCACTGGCCCAGCAGCACCCGATGCACGCCGCGCAGAGCCGCACCGCACAGATTGCCCAGCACGATCAGCGGCACCAGCAGCAGCGCAAGCAGAAAGCTGTTCCACGCCACGGGCTCGAAGTGGGCGCGAAAAAGCCAGCCGACCGTGATGCCGACGAGCGCCACCGTCAGCGCCAGGCCCAGGGTGATGGCGGTCGCCCAGCGCCACAGGCGATACACCCGGTCGATCTGCATATGGGCCAGGGCGGCGGCCGTTTCACGGACGACCAATATCGGCAGCCCGCCTTGCGTCGGCACGTTGAGCAGCATCACCAGCGCCAGGGCGTAGGTGTACACGCCGTAACCCGAGGGCCCCAGGCCGCGCGCCATCAGGATGGTGAGGCTGGCGGCAGCAAGGGCATTGACGGCCCGCAAGGCAAAGCTGCCCATGCCACTGCGGAACAGCATCCGGCGTCCGGCTTCCGCCTTGCGCTCGCGAGGGGGCAGACTCATCAGTTCTGGGTCACCAAAGGGTTGTTAGGCTTGCTGCATGTTGCTGCTGACCATTATCAGGCGGACTTGGGCCCGCTGGCGCCCACGTGCGGGGTCGAGGCTCTCTCGTCTCAAGCGCCGACCGCGCACCGGACCGCGGCGGTCAGCCGTGCGCGGCCTGGTGCTCGTGCGGCACGGGTGGCGGGTGCTGTTGCCGGCCCTGGCCTTGCTGCTGGTGCTGATCGTGCGGTTCTCTGGCCCGGGGTCGATGCACGCGTTCTCAGGCGAGGCGAAGGCGCGGCTCGAAGTGCACAGCTACGCCAATCTTGATCAGGCCGCCTATCGTCTGCGCTATCCGGCCATGGCGGGGCTTTTGGTGCGCGGTCATGTGATTCCCGGCCTGCACGCCAACTTCGTGCCGCAGGGCGTTGACTTCCTGCCGGATGAATCGAATCGCGCCGTCATCTCAGGTTATTTTTGTCAGCGCTTTGACCGCGCGCCCCTGCGCTGGGGGCTGATCTCGCTGTGCGGCAAGAAGCAGTCGGCGTTGTACCTTGTGGACCTTGACGACGGCAAGGCGCTGCGCCTGGCCATGCTGGAGGAGCGCGACGGCACGCCCATGCGGCGCCATGCAGGGGGCGTTGCCGTGCTGCACGAACGGCTGTGGTTGCCCGACAATTTCGAGCTGTTGCGCTTTGACCTGTCGCGGCTGCTGAAGGCATGGACCAAGGTCATCACCCTGCGGCCCGAGAACAAGACGCGCATCGGTGTAGACAGCAGTGGTGACTTCATCACCGCGCGTGGCGACACCCTTTGGGTGGGCAATTTTCAGCGTGCTGACCGCGGCGCGCCGCTGCCGCCGCATTACCAATCACTGGGCGTTGGCACAGCAGGCTGGACGGCGGCCTACCGCATCGATCGTGAAACGCTGCGTCCGGTGAATGAACAGACCTACACGGTGAACTGGTCGGGCCGGGACTTCGAGGTGTATCGCCCCGACGCCGCCTTGCACCACCGCAACCTGGTTCAGGGAATGACCTTTATCGACGAGCGGCGGATCGTGCTCAGCACCTCCTGGGGCAACCGGGACAGCGGGCTGAGCTTTCATCGCCTGTCCAGTGATCCGCTGAAACCCCCGGGCGATGAGGTGCCCACCGTGACCCTGCCGGATGGATCGACGATTCCCGTATGGCCCATGCTGCCCGCCACACTGGAAATGCAGATTGCCGCGCCTCCAGGCGCCGAGGGCGTGACCTTTGACGGCCAGCTGTTGCTGTCGGTTTTCGAGGGGGGCGCGCTGCCGTACCGCGAGCGCTGGAACGATCTCGAAGATCGCATGGTGATGTATCAGCCGCCGGGCGTGACCCTTCGCGACACGCCGCTTGTGCCGCTGGTCGCCCCCAAGGCCAGCCAGTGATTCAGATCGCGACCCAGCAGTTCGCCAAGCTGCTGCACGTCGTCGGCGAAAAACGATCGCAGGGCGTCCTGCATCTGGGCTGAGAGGGGTGGGCGCGGCGTGTCGGTGCTGTTGAGCCGACGCAGCGCCGCGACGATGCCCCAATCGCCATGGACGCCCAGAGCCCCGCGCAGCTGGCTGCTGCGGCGCATCAGCCGCGACAGCAGGGGCCAGCGCGTGGCGCGCGCGGCGTTGACCACCGGGAACTGGCTGCGGCCGTCATCGTCCAGCCCCAGGAACGCCAGCACCCGCTGATAGTGTTGCCGAGGGTGCTCACGCAGGTCTTCCAGCAGCAGGGGCAGCACCCGCTCGCGGGGCACCTGCCGGTAGACACGCGCCAGTTGCGCGCCCAGCTGACAATAGGCGCCGTACTGCAGTCGGTCGGGATCGCCCAGCACCGTGCCGGGCAACGCCTCGCCGCGCTGTCGGGTCGCCTGCAGCGCCCAGGCTCGCGCAAAATCAGTCTCGTCGTCCCAGCCCTGGGCGACGCACTCGGCGTGCAGCGAGGGTGCCATCTGCAGCGGATTGCGCAGGCAGACGATGAACCTGGCCTCGGGCTGGTAGGCCAGAATGTTGGGCACGGCCTCGGGTGCAAACAGGTAGTGCGTCGAAGCCTCTCCAATGGCGCGATGCTGCGGCCCGGCGTTGGCAAACAGCGCTTCGTAGGCCGCCAGGGTCGGCGTGGCGGGCATGCTCCGGGCGTTGAAGAAATGGGGCTCTTTGCGCGCACTCATGAACACTTGGGGATGCCCGCTCAGCCACTGCGCCAGCGCGGTTGTGCCACATTTCGGGGCACCAATAATGAAAAATGTGGGTCTGTTGCGGATGGTGAGCATGAATTCAAGTGTCTGTGACAGCAATCCGACTGCGAGGATGGGGTAGTGGGCGGGCTCGCGGCAATCAGGGTTCTGCATGTCGTCCGCACGCCCGATCTCAGTGCAGGGGGCTTTGTCAGCTACATCGACAGCCTGCGCGCCGGTCTGCACGGGCGCGACTTCGATCTGGCGATCGAGAGCGTCTTCCCGCGCAACCAGAGCGCCCGGGTGCTGGCGCTCAAGACGCCGGTGTCCTTTTTCAAGCGGGTGCAGCAAAGGCTTGGCGACACCGACGTGCTGCATGTGCACGGCATTTTTGGCTGGCACGTGCTGCTGGGCGTGTGGGCCGCGCGTCGGGTGGGGCGCCCCTACGTGCTGACGCTGCACGGCCACCTGCACCGGGCAATGATGCGCGAGCGACAGTGGTCGAAGCGTGTATATCTGCGCCTGGTCGGCAACGCCATCTTGCGCGACGCGGAGGCGATTCTGGTCACCGCGCCCGCCGAGGCTGCCATTGTCGGTCGGCGCGTGCCACCAGAGCGGATTCGTCAGGTGGTGCCAGGGCTGGCGGTGCCCGCCACGGTGCCGCAACGGCCCGACGCGCGGGCGAACCCGGCGCTGCGCGTGTTGTTCATCGGCCGGCTGCATCCGCACAAAGGCCTGCGGGCACTGCTGCAGGCCATGGCCCGGGCGCGCGACCGGGGCATGGATCTGCGCTTGCAGGTGGCCGGTCATGGCCATGCGCATGAACAGCGACGGGTGCGCGCCGACATCTCGCGACTGCGCATGCAGGATCACGTCACCTTGCTGGGCCACATTGCCCCCGCCGTGCGGGATCGTCTGCTGCAGGAGGCCGACCTCGTGGCGCTGCCCTCACGATCTGAAAACTTCGGGTTCGCGGTGGCCGAGGCCATGGTGGCCGGCGTGCCGGTCGTCGTCACCGAAGGCGTCGGACTGGCGCCCATGGTCCGCCATTGGCGCTGCGGCACGGTCATTCCGGTGGACGACGTGACCGCGCTCACCGACGCCCTGCTGGCCTACCGTGACCCGCAGCGGCGGGCGGCCGAAGGCGCGCGCGCCCATGCCGCCGCAGTCGCCGGCTTCTCGCTGGCACGGATGGGTGAGGAATGCGCGGCGCTCTATGCGCATGTTGCGGCCGCGCATCGGCGGCGTTCATGAACCCTCGGCCAGAATGCGGTGTTTGAGGCGCAGCAAGACAACATCATGGATTTGGTTGGCGAGTGCCGGCATGGGCCGGCGGTGACGGGCAGTGACTGAGCGCATGTCGGGCGCGGTAAAACGCTGGTCTTCGGTGTTCGCTGGCCTTTTGGTGATGCGCGGCCTGTTGCTGTTGCAGGGCGCAATGCCCCTGTATCTGCCCGGCATGATGGTGCTGGCCGATGCGGTGACGGCCCTGGCGCTGGTGATGGCGAGGCGACTGCTGATGCCGACGCCCTGGCTGATCGCCCTTTACGCGCCGCTGGTTGCATTGGTCTATCACGCCGCAGGCATGCACGCCGAGATTCACGGCAGCTTCTTTCGTCTGGCGCACATCATTCAGGCGATGGACACCGAATTCCTGTCCTCGACACTGTCGTGGCATTTCTTCGGCTATTTCCCGTTCTACCTGCTGACCGCCTCGGCCTGGCTGTATGCCTTGGTCGACCGGACTCGCCCCGAGACACTGCCCTGGGCGATGCAGCCCGCGCCTGCGGCGCTGCTGCTGTTCGGGATGCTGCTGGGCTATTACGTCATCACCCCCAGTCCCACCTACCTGGCCAACAATCCGCTGATGGCCACGGCGGTGCAGATTCCCGGCGCGTTCTGGCGCGCCACGGCGCGCGACGAAGAATCCTTGCTGGTGGTGCAGGGCGCCGAGACCGATCCCGCCTTCTTCCTCCGCGACCAGCCCGGCCAGCGTCACACCGGGCAGCCGAACATTCTGCTCATCATGGTCGAAGGGCTGTCGGGCGCCTACCTGCCGTCGGTGGCTCGGCACCATGGCGTGAAGCCTGATCTGGCGCTGCCCCAGCTGGATGCGCACCTCAAGGCGCATGGCTTCTCGCTGTTCCCCAACGCGGTGTCGATGCAGCGCCAGACCAACCGCGGCAGCTACGCCATCATCTGCGGGGACTACCCGCGCATCACCACCGGCGTGCCGAAGATGACCCTGATCGCCTCCGCCGGTCGGCCGGTCCAGTGCCTGCCCCGCACCCTGAAGAACGCCGGCTATCGAACCGCCTACATCCAGGCCGCGTCGCTGTCCTTCATGAACAAGGACGTGTTCATGCCGCTGGCCGGATTCGAGACCGTGATCGGCCGGGAGGCGCTGGCGGCCCAGGGCGTGCCCGCCGACGGCTGGGGGGCAGACGACGCGCCATTCTTCGCGGCAGTGGCCGAGCAGATCAGGGACCTGGACGCCGGCGACCGGCCGTGGTTCGCCACCGTGCTCAATGTGGCAACCCATCATCCGTTCACTCATGAAGATGAGGCCCTGGACGGCGAGGCGCTGCTGATTCGCCGCGCGCGGGCCTTCGAACTGCTGACCGACGCGGTGGGCGGGCTGCTTGACACCCTTGAAGCGCGCGGTGTTCTGAACGACACGCTGGTGATCATCACCTCTGATGAGGCAGGGGGGTTTCAGCAGGACGATGACGCCGGCAAGATTGTGCGCAACAACTTTGGGGTGATGGCGTTGCGCATGCCCAGTCGCGGCCGCTGGCCAACGCTGGCCCCGCCCGAGACCCTGGTGGCGCACATGGACATCGCGGTCACGGTGCTCGACCTGCTGGGGCTGGACAGCGTCAGCAACATGATTGGCAGCAGCATGCTACACAACCCGCAGCGCCGGCCGCGCGGTCTGCTGTTCGGCGACACCTATGGCGCCCGCTCATATTTTCTCTATGACAACGGTGAGCTGGTCGCCTGCGATGAAACCCTGCTGCGCTGTCAGCAATGGCGCTTCGATCCGTCGCGCGTGTTCGGCACGCTGGCGGCCACCAATCAGCCGCCGCGGCTGAACCTGGCCGCGCGCAACCGCATCATCAGCCAGGCGTCCCTGATCCGCGACATCGGCGTTGCCACCGAGGACCGCTACCGGGTTGCGCCGGGTGTGGTTACCCGCCGCCGGCCCTACCTCGGCGGCCAGAAACTCGCGGTGGACCCTTCCGACCTGCTCGAAGTCACCGTCGAGGCGCAGGCGCTGCCCGAAACCCGGGGCCGCGCCTACGCCGGCAACCTGCGGGTGGTCATGCTGGACGGAAAAAGCGGTGACCGGCTGGCCGAACGGGCGATTCGTGTGCAGGGCATCTATCCGATCACCACCACGCTGCTGATTCCGCCGCCGCGCGCCACGACCGTTGACGTGAACCTGCATTGGGCGCCCGACAAGGGTGGGGGTGAACTCGCGATTCGTTCGCTCGACGTGCGGCGCAAGCCCGATCCGAGTCCGCTGCCGTTCGAAGCGCCCGCGCTGCCCGAGGTCAGAGGGGTGGACTAACCCGCCCGCCTCTGGGGGCGTCGGTCCGGCTTGGGTGCCGCTGGCTCGCCGCGCGCAGGCGGTGGCGCATGCGCCTCGGCGGCTGCCCCAGCCGCGCCACCTGAGGCCCTGTGGCACCCTATCGGATTGCCTGTCGGTGTCTGCGCCATGTCTGAATCCTCAAAAATCGTTCGCCTGAATCAACGCGCCGAAGAGGCGTTTCACCTCAAGTCTGACTGGGGCCCTGCCGGCGACCAGCCCACCGCGATCACGCAGCTGGTGGAGGGGCTCAACGACGGGCTGCCGCACCAGACCCTGCTGGGCGTTACCGGCTCGGGCAAGACCTTCACCATCGCCAATGTCATTGCCCAGGTGCAGCGGCCAACGCTGATCATGGCGCCCAACAAAACCCTGGCCGGGCAGCTTTATGGCGAGTTCAAGGAATTTTTTCCAAACAACGCGGTGGAGTATTTCGTCAGCTACTACGACTACTACCAGCCCGAGGCGTACGTGCCGTCGTCCGACACGTACATTGAGAAAGATTCGGCGATCAACGAGCACATCGAGCAGATGCGGCTGTCGGCCACCAAGGCGCTGATCACCCGCAAGGACGCGATCATCATCGCCAGCGTGTCGGCCATTTACGGCCTGGGTGATCCCGATGCCTACTTCCAGATGGTGCTGCACCTGATCAAGGGCGAGCGGCTGCCGCAGCGCGATCTGATCAAGCAGCTCACCGCCATGCAGTACAGCCGCAACGAGGTGGCGCTGGAACGCGGCACTTACCGGGTGCGGGGCGAGATCATCGACATTCACCCTGCCGAATCCGATGACGAAGCCGTGCGGGTCGAATTGTTCGACGACGAGATCGAGCAGCTGAGCTTCTTCGATCCGCTCACCGGCGAAGTGAAGCGCAAGGTGCCAAGGCTGACCATCTTCCCCAAAAGCCACTACGTGACGCCGCGTGAACGCACGCTGGGCATGATCGAGTCGATACGCGTGGAGTTGCAGACGCGCATCAAGCATTTTCAGAAGGTCGGCAAGCTGATCGAGGCACAGCGCATCGAGCAGCGCACGCTGTTCGATCTGGAGATGATTCAGGAGATCGGCTACTGCAAGGGCGTCGAAAACTATTCGCGGTATCTGTCGGGACGCGGGGCCGGCCAGCCGCCGCCGACGCTGTTCGACTACCTGCCGCCGGATGCGCTGGTGGTGCTCGACGAAAGCCACGTCACCGTGCCGCAGATTGGCGCCATGTACAAAGGCGATCGCAGCCGCAAGGAAACGCTGGTGGAGTTCGGTTTTCGCCTGCCCTCGGCGCTGGACAACCGCCCGCTGAAGTTCGAAGAGTTCGAGAAAATTTGCCCGCAGACCATTCACGTCTCGGCCACGCCGGGACCTTACGAGATCAATCACTCGCAAGGCGCGATTGCCGAGCAGGTGGTGCGTCCCACCGGGCTGGTTGACCCCGAGATCGAGATTCGGCCGGCGGGCTCTCAGGTCGATGACGTGCTGGGTGAGATCAAGCTGCGCGCCGACCGTCAGGAGCGGGTGCTGATCACGGTGCTCACCAAGCGCATGGCCGAAGACCTGACCGACTATCTGAATGAAAACGGCGTGCGCGTGCGCTACATGCACTCCGACGTGGACACCGTGGAGCGCGCCGAAATCGTCCGCGATCTGCGCCTGGGCGTGTTCGACGTGCTGGTCGGCATCAACCTGCTGCGTGAAGGTCTGGACATTCCCGAGGTGTCACTGGTGGCGATACTCGATGCCGACAAGGAAGGCTTCCTTCGCTCCGAGCGCTCATTGATCCAGACCATCGGCCGCGCCGCGCGGCACCTCACGGGTCGGGCGATTCTGTATGCCGACCGCATCACCGGCTCGATGCAGCGCGCCATCGATGAAACCCATCGCCGCCGCGAGAAGCAGGTGGCGTTCAACCTGGAACACGGCATCACGCCCAGGGGCATCGTCAAGCGCGTGCAAGACGTGATGCGGCTCGGCTACGAAGACACCGCCGTGGCGCTGAAAGCCGCCGAGGCCAAGGCCCGCTACGACGTGCTGATACCGCCGGAGCTGATCGCCAGGAAAATCGGCAAGCTGGAAAAGGAGATGAAACAGGCGGCACTGAATCTGGAATTCGAGAAGGCCGCCAGGCTGCGCGACGAGCTGCGCAAGCTGCGTGAGCAGGCGATTGTGCACGCAGCCTGAAACGGGGCTTCAGCGGCCCGTCAGGCCCTCTCCGGAGAATGCTTGGTTGCAAGTTCTCAGGAACTTCCATCGAGGGATGGTTAGCCCTCATTTTCGTTTCCAGCCAAGGAGGTATGTATGTCATCCAACACCATCAAGGATCAAGCCAAAGACGCCGTTGACGATGTCGCCAACAGCGGCAAGGCAGATCAGGCCAGGGGCCATGCCAACGAAGTCGCCGGTTCGGCTCGCGCGAAGGTCGGCAACTTCATCGGCAATGAAGAGATGGAGGCGAAGGGTCGGGTGCAGGAAGCCGAAGGCAAGGCCGATCGTCTGAAAGGCGAGATCAAGGAAAAGATCGAAGACGTGAAAGACCACGTCAAGGCGGGCGTTGAAGCCGTCAAGGACAAGGTCAACGAAGTGCGCAACAAGCACTGAGTTCGCCTCGCTGGTTCGGAAAAGCCACGGCAATCGCCGTGGCTTTTTCTGTTTGGGCGGTGGTTGCAGGTTTTTCTGGCAGGACGCAGAGACCTGTTTCTGCGACGACCGGACATGCCCCATCCGGAACGCGTGTTGCAGCGTAGAGTCTGAAGTGCGAACCGGATCAAGGAGGGTGCTTATGCAACGTCGTCATGTGCTGTTCGGTTTTGGTGGGCTGACCGTGATCGGTGCGGGGTTTCCATGGGCCTGTTCCGTGGCGGCCGGACCGGTGGCCAAGGGGGCCGAGCCGCCTTACGATCTGGACGCCGCCGCGTGGAAAAAGCGCCTGTCGGCAGATGCCTACGCGGTGCTGTTCGAGCACGATACCGAGCGCCCCGGCTCCAGCCCCTTGGACCGGGAAAAGCGCAATGGTCAGTTCATTTGTGCGGCCTGCTATCTGCCGCTGTTCGACTCGGCACACAAGTTCGACAGCGGTACCGGTTGGCCCAGTTTCTGGCAGCCGATGGCGGGCAGCGTCGGCACGCAGCGCGACTTCAAGCTGGTGCTGCCGCGCACTGAATACCACTGCATACGCTGCAAGGGGCATCAGGGCCACGTCTTCGACGACGGCCCGGAGCCAACGGGTCTGCGCTACTGCAACAATGGCGTGGCACTG
>Ga0207908_1000378_pt1 | contig 11749 bp, 11 predicted proteins | sample MalvirmetagMSP81_FD_184224 | JGI IMG/M metagenome (GOLD analysis project Ga0207908, IMG submission 184224) | Marine viral communities from the Deep Pacific Ocean - MSP-81 (SPAdes) | ecosystem: Environmental > Aquatic > Marine > Oceanic | place: Pacific Ocean | collected 2011-04-18
GGAGCCAAAACCGAAAATCACCCCGACTCCGGAAATAATTAAGCCGCAGCATATAGCGCGATAAACATCTATCAAAGACCCTGGATAACGCTGAAGATAGTAATATAACGCCGCGCCGATGGCAGTATTGTATATATAATATGGTGAAACAAATAAAAATTTATATGACTGGTAATATAATGACAAGACAAGATTGACAAAACATATCCACACACAGAGACCGAGCCAGATAATAGGCAAACTTTCTCGATTTCCGCTTGACTTGTACTGAATGCGGTCTAAGAGCAGAAATCCCACAAGCGCAAGAAGAATGAAATCCGCAATCTGAGGCAGTCCACTCTTGAATAAATATACTGGGGATAGAGCAAATCCCAAATATAATAGTACGCGCAATATTACTTGCATTTTATTTTCACTTTAACATAATCAATTTATTTATATAAATATCAATGCTTGGCTTATGTAGAATATCTACCGAAATCTGTTTGTATTTTTCAAACAATGCGTCGCAGACAACTTGAATGGACATTCGCACAGTCTTTGAAAATTTCGACATCGCAACGAAGTTTTCGAATACACCAAGAACCCAAAGCGAATGGGACGCGACATTAGATGCTAAAAAATTGGCGATACCACGCTACAAAATTAGCGACGCCAAGCTTTACAGGGGTCTCCGGCTTGTAGTTAACAGCGGCATGTAGTTCGGCAACGTTGGCATAAGTGTCTGGTACGTCTCCCGCCTGCAACGGCAACAACTCCTTAATCGCAGGCTTGCCCACAGCCTGCTCAATGGCGTTGATGTACTCAATAAGGTTCACTGGGCTGTTGTTGCCAATATTGAACAGGCGCCACGGGGCATTGCTGGTGGCGGGGTCTGGGTTTTTGCTGTCCCACGCCGGGTTGGGCATGGCGATTTGATCGCTGGCGCGAATGACGCCTTCCACAATGTCATCCACGTAGGTGAAGTCTCGGCTGTGGTTGCCGTTGTTGAAGACTTGTATGGGCTTGCCTTCGAGTATGTTTTTGGTGAACTGGAACAGGGCCATGTCGGGCCGGCCCCAGGGGCCGTACACGGTGAAGAAGCGCAGACCGGTGGTGGGCAGGCGGAACAGATGGCTGTAGCTGTGGGCCATGAGTTCGTTGGCGCGTTTGGTGGCGGCGTAGAACTGCAGGGGGTGCACGGTGGCCATGTGTTCTGAAAACGGCATCTGTGTGTTGGCACCGTAGACGCTGCTGGTGCTGGCGTAGGTGAGATGCGGAGTTTCCGCGTAACGGCAGGCTTCTATGATGTTGGTGAAGCCGATGAGGTTGCTCTCGACGTAGGCGTGGGGGTTTTCGAGTGAGTAGCGAACGCCGGCCTGGGCGGCGAGGTGGATGACGCGGTCGAAGCGGTGTTGGGCGAAGCATTGTTCTACGGCGGCGCGGTCGGCGAGGTTGGCGCGGATGCTGTGGTAGGCGCTGCCGGTTTGGTCGGCGGTGCGTTGCAGCTCTTGCAGGCGCGCTTCCTTGAGGGTGGGGTCGTAGTAGTCGTTGACCACGTCGAGGCCGACCACGGCATCGCCGCGCCGCAGCAGTTGTTGTGCGGTGTGGAAGCCGATGAAGCCAGCGTGGCCGGTGACGAGGATTTTCATTTAGGGGTTTTGTGTGTTGTTGGGTTGCGCCGGGGTTGGTGCTTGATGGCGCCTTGTGCGGCGGGCATGGCCCGCCCTACGTCTACTTCTACGGCGGGCGTGGCCCGCCCTACGGCTGGGGGCCATTGGGGCGCGGGGGCTGGGGTGGTGTGCTTCGGTAGGGCGGCCTGTGGCCGCCGGCTTTGGCTTTTGATGGGGCCTTGTTCGGCGGGCATGGCCCGCCCTACGGCTGGGGGCCATTGGGGCGCCGGGGTGGTGTGATTTGGTAGGGCGGCCCGTGGCCGCCGGCTTTGGGGTTTGATGGGGTCTTGGGCTACGGCTGGGGGCCGTTGGGGCGTGGTGTGCTTTGGTGGGGCGGGCTGTGGCTGCCGGCTTTGGGGTTTGATGGGGCCTTGGGCGGCGGGCATGGCCCGCCCTACGGCTGGGGGCCATTGGGGCGTGGGGGCCGGGGTGGTGTGCTTTGGTAGGGCGGCCTGTGGCCGCCGGCTTTGGGGTTTGATGGGGCCTTGTGCGGCGGACGTGGCCCGCCCTGCTACTTCTACGGCGGGCGTGGCCCGCCCTACGGGTGGGTGTTGGGGGACTAGGGCGGGTGTGTTCATGCGGCGACGACCCCCACTCCGGCGATTTGGGCGGCCTGGGCCAGTTGGGCATCTTGGGTGGCGATGGGCAGTTGCTTGCGCAGGGCCAGTTCAAGGTAGGTGGCGTCGTAGGCGGTAAGGTCGTAGCGCAGCTCCAGCGCGAGTAGCTGCGCGGCGTCGGGCTTTTGGTCGTCTGTTTCGATCGGCAGGTTGCCCAGCAGCCTGATGGCCTTTTGCGCATCTGCTGCGATGAGGGTTTGTCGCTTGCAGGCCGTGCGGAGCACGTTGGCATACTCAAGGCGCAGCAGTGGCGGCGCAACGGCGCGATCGTGCTGCAGTTGCCGCGCGATGGCTGCGGTGTACTCGGTTGCTTGTTTGCCAAGCAACCAGCCGCAGACCACCGAGTTGTCGAGTACGAAGGGCATTAGTCCAGGCCCTCACGCGCGATGGCCTTGAGGTCTCCGCTCACGTCGAGGCTGGTACTGAGCCCCGCAAGTTGTTGAAATACTTCGGCAACCTGGGCTTGTTGCTGTGGCTCAGAGGCGTTGTCGGCCGCCACCATGTTCACCACAGGTTTGCCGCGACGGGTTACGGAGACTTGTTCGCCGTTTTGTACGCGGGTGACAAGTTCGGAGAACCGATTTTTTGCTTCTGCGAGGGAGATGGTGATCATATCTAGCTCTCTAATTCAATTGTCTAGATAAATATGAGCCGCGCTGCGAGTGGGCGCAAGCGGGGTTTGAGCCGAGTCGCATTTGATGCGCGTTGGTGGACGCCGGATCAGGTCTGGGGTGGTCGTGAGCGCGTTACGGCTACCCGCAATGAGGGCGACCGCCCTGGCGTCGCCACCGTGTTGTTCCCTTTGACAGCACCTCAAGGTGTTGTCAGTATTTACAACATGAAGGCACAGCTTGTGGTGCGGCGGCGCGTGGTGATGCGCAGTGATGCGTTTGCCGACCTGGTGGTGTGGCGTGTTGCGACGCCTGTGCGGGGCAGCTCGCACACCCTCAAGTACTCGTTGGCCTATGTGGTGCAGCAGGTTTGCGTGCTGCGCTACGACAACGAGGCGGGCGAGGGTGACCACCGGCATTGGGGCGCGCATGAGGCTCCCTGTTCGTTCGTCGATACCGACACGCTGCTGGCCGACTTTGCTCGAGATATTGCGAGGTGGAACGATGAACACCCTGACACTTGATGTGCAACCGCTCCAGGCGGCTTTGGCGGATGTTGCCCAATGCCTGCACGATGAAAATCGCACCCTGGAAGCGCGCATCAGTTTCGCGACGCCGGAGTTGCTGTGGTCGGTGCTGACGGCACGGCGCTGGGCGCTGCTGAAGGTTTTGTGCGGTGTTGGCCCCATTTCGATTCGGGAAGCAGCCCGGCGTGTGGGTCGAGATGTGAAGGGCGTGCACGGCGATGTGGTGGCGCTGCTTGGAGCTGGTGTGCTGAACCGCACCAAAGACGGCATCGAGTTCCCGTTTGAGGCGGTGCATGTGGACTTCACGCTGCAAGCGGCGGCGTAGAGGTTCGGTAGGGCGGCCTGTGGCCGCCGGCTGCGGTGCTTGATGGGGTCGTGTGCGGCGGGCGTGGCCCGCCCTACGGCTGGGGGCCATTGGGGCGTGGGGGCCGGGGTGGTGTGTTTCGGTAGGGCGGCCTGTGGCCGCCGGCTTTGGCTTTTGATGGGGCCTTGCGCGGCGGGCATGGCCCGCCCTACGGCTGGGGGCCATTGGGGCTTGGGGGCCGGGGTGGTGTGTTTCGGTAGGGCGGCCTGTGGCCGCCGGCTTTGGCTTTTGATGGGGCCTTGCGCGGCGGGCATGGCCCGCCCTACGGCTTGGGGCCATTGGGGCGTGGGGGCCGGGGCGCGCGGGGGCTTCATGACGGGCTCAGGCGCGACCAATGCCGTGATAGCGAAGGCCATGACTGGCCACCGTTTTGGGGTCGTACAGGTTGCGGCCGTCAAAGACGGTTTTCGACTTGAGCTGTTGTGCCATGAGGTCAAAATTGGGGCTGCGGAATTCTTTCCACTCGGTGACGATGATCAGCGCATCGGCATTGGTGAGCGCGGCCGCAGCACTGGCGGCGAAGCTGAGGCCGTTGTGATGGCCGAGGACGCGCTGCGCTTCTTCGGTGGCCACGGGGTCGTAGGCGGTGAGGGTGGCGCCCGCAGCCAGCAGGGCTTCTATCACGACCCGGCTCGGCGCTTCTCGCATGTCGTCGGTGTTGGGCTTGAAGGCGAGGCCCCACAGGGCGAAGTGGCGCCCGGTGAGGTCTTGGCCGTATTCGGCCTGAACCTTGGTGACGAGGACCTGCTTTTGGTGGTCGTTGGCGCGCTCTACGGCTTGCAGTACGTGCAGGTCCATCTGGCCATCAAAGGTGCCGGTGTGGATGAGGGCCTTGACGTCTTTCGGGAAGCAGGAGCCGCCGTAGCCGCAGCCGGCGTAGAGGAATTGGTAGCCAATGCGGGGGTCTGAGCCGATGCCTCTGCGCACGTCTTCGATGTCGGCGCCGAGCTTTTCGGCCAGCAGTGCCAGTTCGTTCATGAAGCTGATGCGGGTGGCGAGCATGGCGTTGGCAGCGTACTTGGTGAGTTCGGCGCTGCGTACGTCCATGAACACCAGTTTGTCGTGGCTGCGCTGGAAGGGTGCATACAATTCATGCATCAAGTCGATGGCGCGCTGGTCGCCTTCGGCGGTGCCGACAATGATGCGGTCAGGCCGCATGAAGTCTTCGACGGCGGCGCCTTCTTTGAGGAATTCGGGGTTCGACACCACGCTGAAGGGGATGCTCTGGCCCCGTTTTGCCAGCTCGTCGGCCACGGCGGCCCGTACCTTGTCGCCGGTGCCGACGGGGACGGTGGATTTGTCGATGATGAGTTTGTAGCCGGTCATGCGGCTGGCGATGTTGCGGGCGGCCGCGAGCACGTATTTCAGGTCGGCCGAGCCGTCTTCATCGGGCGGTGTGCCGACGGCAATGAACTGCAGCTGCCCGAAGGCGACGGCTTCGTCGATGTTGGTGGTGAACCTGAGCCGGCCGGCCGCGACGTTGCGGCCCACCACTTCATCGAGGCCGGGCTCATGGATGGGGATGCCACCGGCGTTCAGTGTTTCTATTTTGCGGGGGTCAAGATCAAGGCACAGGACGTCGTTGCCTGAGTCTGCCAGGCACGCGCCTGACACCAGCCCAACATACCCTGTGCCCACTACCGTTATTTTCATGATTTGCGCTTGGTCTCGACGAAGTGACGTGTTTCGTTATGGAGTGACGCGGCGGTGGCGCTCGCGTTGTTGGCGTTTGTGGGGCGTTTCAATTGCCTGGCCGGTTCATTGAATCGAGGTCTTTTTTCATGGCTTCGTACTCGGCAACCCGTTTCCGCACATAGCGCAGGGTGATTCTTGCCTTGTGTTCCAGTCCGGCGGGGGTGAATTTGTAGACGTAGCCCAGCTTGTTCTGGCTCTTCTGGAAGTTTTCGACCTTGAGCAAGCCCTTTTCAATGAGCCCCTTGAGCAGATAGTTGGCTTTGCCCACGCTGACTTCGAGCTTTTCGGCCAGGTCGCGTTGCGTGATGTCTGGCGTGGCCTCGATCAGTTTCATGACCTTGAGGTGCACTTCGTCGAGCAGGGTGTCTTTCATGTCATCTGTTCAACTATTGAACACTGAGGGCAGTTGCATGGTGCGTGGCAAGCGTTCTAGGTGCGGATGGAGTGTTGCGGTGTTGCTGCGCTGCGAGGTCAGCCAGCGGTCTGGGTCTGGGCTGTGGCGCGCGTGGATGCGGCGCTGCCCGGCAAGGCAAGGGTTCGCTATTAGACCTCTCGATTGATGACGTTCACGTGAAGGAGGCTAACGGTGCAGGGGGTGCTGGCTAGCGGCGGCAGCCGTCATGCCGGCGTCTGACGTTGCGCTGGATGTGGCCATTTGCCTGAGCACGCCTGCCGCCTCGGCGCCTGCGGGCCCGAACGCAGGGCGCGGACGCGCGGGCGGGTGGTGGGCGGGCGCCGGGCGATGACGGTCATCTGCAGGTGTTGCCGGCGTGGGGCGCGACGTGGGTTGCGGCACCTGGGCCTCGGCGGTCTTTGTCAGTTGCCGAGGTGCCTCGTCGGGGAACGTACCATCATGGAGCACGGCCGGCGCGCCATAGACGTATCCGGCAACGCATTGGCTGAGCGTACATTTCAGCGCCCGCACGTCACCGCCATGGGCGGCGGCAAGCAGGGCGCTGAGGTGCAATTCGAGCACCTCGGGCGTGAACCATTCTTCGGCGGCCTTGTAGATGCGCGGATGCGGGGTGGGCTGCGCCTCGGCGCCAATCAGCAGCTCTTCGTAGAGTTTTTCGCCGGGGCGGAGTCCGGTGTAGCGAATCTCAACGTCGCCCTGCTTGCTCGCGGGGTCCATCAGGGTTCTGCCCGACAGGTGAATCATGCGCTCTGCGAGATCGCGAATCTTGACCGGCTGGCCCATCTGCAGCAGAAACACCTCGCCGTGGTCGCCCATGGCCCCGGCCTGGATGACCAGTTGCGCGGCCTCGGGAATGGTCATGAAGTAGCGGGTCACGTCGGGGTGGGTGACGGTGACCGGCCCGCCCCGCCGGATCTGTTCCTTGAACAGGGGCACCACCGACCCACTTGAGCCCAGCACGTTGCCGAACCGCACCATGCTGAGTGCGGTGCGGCCGGCATTGACCGCGGCAGCCTGCACCACCAGTTCGCAGAATCGCTTGCTGGCACCCATCACATTGGTGGGCCGCACGGCCTTGTCGGTCGAGACCAGCACGAAGCGCTCAACGCCCGCCAAAATGGCGGCGGTGACGACCGATTGCGTGGCCTGCACGTTATTAAGGACAGCGGCGCACGGGTTGGCCTCAACCAATGGCACGTGCTTGTAGGCGGCCGCGTGATAAACGACCTGCACGGGATATTCCTGGAATGCGCGGGTGATCTGTTGCGCATTGACGGCGTTGATGAGCAACGGGACCACGTCGCACTGGCCCTGCAGCGGGCTCTGCCGCAGCTCGTGGTCAATCTTGTAAAGCGAGTACTCGCAGCATTCCACGAGGATCAGGCGCGACGCACCGTGGAGCATCGCCTGCCTGCACAGCTCCGAGCCAATCGAGCCGCCGGCGCCGGTGACCAGTACCGTTTTGCCGTTGAGTGACTGGCAGAGCAAAGATTTGTCGGGCTTGACGGCGCTGCGCGGCAGCAAGTCTTCGACCTGAACCTCCCGCAGTTGATCGACGCGGCTGATGCCGGCTGCGATGTCTTCCAGCGCGGGCATGACAAGCACCTTGACCGACAGGGCTTCAAGCTGTTCAAGAATGCGCAGGCGCTGTTGCGGTGTGGCGCTGGGCACGGCCAGCAGAACCTGTTCGAACACGCCCTCGTTGTGCAGCCTTTCAATGGCAGTCGTGGGGTAAACCTGCAAGCCGTGGATGCGACGCCCATGCAATGAGGGGTTGCTGTCGACAAACACCACCGGGCAGAAGCGGTCACCATTGCGCAAGGCCGCCGCCAACTGCACGCCGCCCTGGCCCGCACCGTAGATCAGGACGCGCGCGCCGCGCTTGCGCGCACTTGCGGGCGTGAGCAGGCGCACGGCGACCGCGCGGCTCATCAGCACCGCGGTAAAGCCCATGGCGCCGAACAGAAAAGGGATTGCCAGTGCCAGGACCAGGGGCAGGCGCAGGCTGAGCACGCCCAGCAAGACGATGGATGCGATGAACAGGGCGCCGAAACTACGCTCGATCAGGTCAGCATCGGCATGGCGGGACACGATGTGGTGCACGCCCAGCACGCGGAGCAGCACCACGGCCAACAGCACCCCGCCGGCCAATATCCAATAGTTCGCGGCAGGCCAGGTACCCATGCTGGGCAACGCCACAACCAGCAGGGCAATCACCATGGCGCCGGTCAACAAGCTCAGGTCGGTGATCGAGATGATGATCTGCTTGCGCACTTTCGACTGGCTCAGCAGCCAGGCCGCGAGATGCGCTGCGGCATCCCGGCCCAAGATCTCGCGAATGTGCTTGCCCATCAGTTCCCCCGATTGCTGAACCGAACTGCTGCCTGCCACGCTTGCGGACAGTCGGCGGGTTGCCTGCTGTCCACGAAACCCATCCAGCGCAACACCCCAATGACCGCGCAACGATACCGTCCACACCTTAACGAGGCCGGCCGCACAGTTCAGTGAAAATAGCCCGGAACGGCCTTGTTCCGATCAAGAATGATGCGACGCGGGTCATATTTGAGCCTTGGCTCGAACATGAACCCCGGACGAAGGACGTTACGACCATCTTCAGGATTCACCGTGGTCTGCAGCGCATAGCTGAATGCCGGCGTTCCGTCCAACCGAACATGTTTGTATTGCGGCGCCTTTCTGAACGTCAGCGGTGCCTGGAATCCGATGCCCCCCACCTGATCGTCCGCCCCCGCGACGCTGAAGAACACGAAGAAGTTAAGGCCTTTCATATAACGCTCCAGAACATAGGTCTGACCACAGTCACCCGCCAGCATGTAACAGCCGTGACTCAAGGCGAAGGCCACGTCTTGCCGGGCCCAAAGGTAGCGGTAGGTGAGCCGGTAATAGTCCTCATCGCCAATATCGACATCGTCATCGGGCGAGAATGTGCCGCCGGCCGCAGAGACCTGGTGCGCGCCACTGGGCGAGTGCAAAAGCACTTCGGCCACGACGGCTTCAGTATCAACGCCCGCGATACGCTTCTTGCCCGCTGCGACTTCCGTAATCAGTCCAGGCAAAGGATGTGCCAACCACTGCATCATGGTCTCGACGCTTCTTGAGCGGATGCGGCCGCCGGCAAAAACCCCGCCGTCTTCAAAGTCATCCGACTCGGTCACGGGATCTTCATGAACGTGATAGATCGCCAGTCCCGCGGGCAATTGCAGCCGCGCCGAGGTTTGCACGCCCAGCGAATAGTCATGAACGCCAAATTCTGTCGCGACGTTATTGACCAACGCCGGCTCGACGCGGAATGACAGGAGGGTGTCTTCCCAGTTCTGGGCCTTGGTCAGGTCGAAATCGGTCAGTCGCTGTGGCTGCCAGCTGGCGGCTTGGACTTGCGCAACACCGTCGACACAATCGACGCGGGCCGTTCTGAGCGGAATGCCGTAACGGGTTTCAGAGACGCGATGTGAGCCAGTCTTGCCGTCTTTGCATTGATCATAAAAAGCGTCGTTGGCGTTGTGGCCCCATTGGCTGCTGTCTACCCGGGTGAGTGGCATTGCGGCGTCTATCGGCAGGTCGGCTGAAATCTGCTGATGGGCACGCGACAGTTGGTCCTCGCCCTGGACGATATAGGCGGGATGCCCCGGCGGATTCGGGCGCCCGAAATTGAATGAGAGCCCCGCCGCCAACTGCACGGACTCGCGTGCATCGCGTTGTGTGGCAGCGCCCAGATACGCGGTCACCCCTTTCCATTCGGGGGCGTACAAACGCAGGCCGGCGTTCACTTCATTGCTGTCGTATTCACCCAACAGGCCTACGAAGTGGAACGGCCGCACCTCCAGGCCGCCGAATGCGCCGTCCAGCCGGTCAGGCCCATCGCTAAAGCCGACGGTCATCCTGATCTGCTTGAGTGGCGCGTAGTCGGCGACCACATACCGCGAACTCAGCTTGACCGCCTCTCCGGCGAAATCCGCGTAGCCCACTGCAACCGACACCTGTTCACTGTGCCAGAGCTGCGCCTTGGCACTGGCCGAAAGGTCGTTATCAATACGACGGTCGTTCGGTGCATAGGCGGTATAGATGCGGCCACTCAGTTCAACTCTGGGCAACAGGCCGATCGAAACCGCAATGTTCTGGGCCCTGTCTGCCCGAGGCCGGGCCTCTTCATGCACGGCGTCGTTGATCTGCACATCCCAGGCGTAGGTGCCCTGAACCTGCGCGTTGGGAATGAACAGCAGTCCGGTATAGCCCTGTGACGACTGGAATGCCTGCACGCTCAAGGACTGGGCTGCCAAGGCCACCGCGCTGAACGTGAGCGCACTGAACTTCAAATACTTTCCATTCATCGACAAGGTCTTACATTTTTTTATTGATTGCATTGTCACGGGCACGGGTTGCGGTTTCATGGCTCTGGATAATCTTTGATTGCCGAAGCGTATGCTAGGCCCCTGATGGTGAGCCACTCGATTGCGGAAGCGATGCGGCGGCTTGGTTGCCCATGGCCTTCGTGGCAAGCGCCTTTGCGTTTGGCAGGCCGGTCGCTCCGTCGGGGTTGGTCAGGTACGCGGCCACAATCTCTTTATTCGGGTGGCCCCGCCACACTTGCCTCGCGACCCCATCGCCATTGCGCAGCCCGGCCCCGGATTCGAATGCACCTCAAATAACAAAGGCCGCACGACGCGGCCTTTGTTATCAAACATCAACGACTTACGGGGTGCCGCCACCAACGCCTGAACCACCGGCTCCACCCGTGGGCGGCGTCGGCGTTGGCGTTGGGTCAGGATTCATCGGCGTAATGATCCCACGACCGGGCGCCTGCGAGGCTGCTCCTTGCTGCTGCGCGATCTGGGCAATGACGTTGGCCCGGATCGACGGCGAAAGGATCTCAGCGGCGATCGCGTTCGCTGCCGCATCAAGCTTATCCAAGAAATCCGCCGCACTCGTGGTCCCGCCGGTGCCAATAAGGCTGGTGCCAACAGGTTGACCGGCGACCACATCCTCACGCAGCTTCGCACCCAACTCGTCTGGCGTCAGGCCAGTATCTTCGGCCAACTGGGCCAGGCCGGCAAGCAAAACAGCATACTGACCGGGCGCAGCACCATTGGTGATCGCCCGATTGTCGGCGTTGACGACCTGCGGTGGCAACATCAGATTCAGGTTTGGAAAGCCGAGCGCCATGGCCACTTCGGTCACAGCGTCGAAGATTAAATCAGCATCCACTTCGGTGAGCGGCTCCCCCAAGGCGGCGACCACAAGGTCGGTCGCGGTGGTGACTGCCACGCCCAACGGACCGGCGGACTCACGCTGGGTCACTATCGATCGGAGCTGCTTGTTCTGAAACGACACCATAGTTTCCGTGGCTTCGTCGTAATACTCACCACCAGAGCATGTCACCTTAAACGGGCCGTCCTCCAAAATGGCAGCGGAAAACCGTGCAACGCCATCAGGGCCGGTGACGGCGCTGGGTGTGAACCCGTCGCTGGCAGGGATAAGGTCGAGTACGCAGGTCGCACCGGCGAGCGCGCCGAGTGCGGCCGTGACCGAAACCGTGTTTTCAAACGGCGAAGGCTCGTTGCTGGAACTACAGCCAGCAACAACAATCGCCACTCCGCCCATTGCCGCTGCGGCCAACGCTAGCTTACGAAATTGCATGTATTTCTCCCTTGGGGACTTTGGGTGGATACCCGGTTACGATCCTGATTGCAACAGATGATGCTGCAGACACTGTGAGGGCAGCGTAACAAACTAAACATTCACGCCACAAGCAATAGTCTTTTCCAACATGACATGAGTCTGAAGGTGGTCTGGTGATTCCAACGTGAAATGAGTCTGAAGTGGGGGTGGGGTCGATCATTGCCGGATGGTGAT
>Ga0207908_1000380_pt1 | contig 11733 bp, 7 predicted proteins | sample MalvirmetagMSP81_FD_184224 | JGI IMG/M metagenome (GOLD analysis project Ga0207908, IMG submission 184224) | Marine viral communities from the Deep Pacific Ocean - MSP-81 (SPAdes) | ecosystem: Environmental > Aquatic > Marine > Oceanic | place: Pacific Ocean | collected 2011-04-18
CGTCGAAGGGCCACGGCTCGCTGGCGGCGGGCTGCTCGTCGCCGGCGTCCCACAGCTGGGTGGCGGTGGCGTTGAGGTTGTGGGGTGCCGAGCGGTCGGCGACCCGGTGGATCGCCCCGCCGGCCTGACCCTCCTCGAACACCGTCAGCCCCGCGGAGAACAGGACGTTGTAGGTCGGTGCGGCCGCGCCGGAGATCCCGAGGATGCCGTCGAAGGGCGGGAACAGGTCGGCGTCGACGTCACGACCCGAGCGGACGGGGCCGACCTCGCCGGGGTCGGTGGAGTGGAAGATCGCCAGGAACCGGGTGACGCCACCCTCGACGAGCTCCTCGAAGACGACGTCGGCATCCTGCAGGCCGAGCTGAGGGCGGGCCTGGGGGGCGTTGTCGACCTTGATCCCCAGCGCCGGCAGCGCCAGCCGTGTCTCGTCGGTGACCTCCTCACCGGTCAGCGGATAGGCCGGGCCGTCCTCGCTGGGGGTGGGTGTCGGGGTCGGCGTGGGCGTGAACGCCGGCACGGGGACCGCGGTCACCGTGGGGGTGGCCGACACGACGGGTTCGGGCTCGTCACCGCCACCGCACGCAGCGGTCAGCAGGGCGAGCACACAGAACAGGAGCAGGGTGGTACGGGCGGTAGTCACGAATGCGCGATTGTACGTCGCTACTGGAGGTCGCTGACGTGGGCGCGGTGGACCTCTCGATACATCTCCTCCACCTCGGCGCCCACCACCGGCCAGGCGTACTCCGCGCTGGTGCGCAGGCCCTCGGCGGCCATGGCCTTGCGGAGCTTGTCGTTGGCCAGCAACGCCTCGAGCGCATCGGCCAGCGCCACGGCGTTGCCCGGCGGGACCATCCGGCCCTGGACGCCGTCGGTCATCACGGTGCGGTAGCCCGGGATGTTGGAGGCCACGACCGGCAGGCCGGCCGCCATGCCCTCCAGCAGGACGATGCCGAAGGACTCCCCGCCCATCGCGGGTGACACGAACACGTCGGCAGAGGCGTGGTAGCGGGGCAGGTCGTTGTGGCTGACGGCCCCGACGAACAGCACCTCGGTTCGCAGGCTCGGCGGGACGAGGGACTGGCAGCGTTCGCGCTCGGGCCCCTCGCCCACCACGACCAGCCGCAGGTGATGCCCCTGGGCCCGGAGGCGCAGGAAGGCCTTGATGAGGGTCTCCAGACCCTTGCGCTTCTCCAGACGGCCGACGAAGAGCAGCAGCGGCCGGGTCTCGTCGACCAGGTCGTGCAGCGGTTCGGCCTCGGCGAAGCGGGTGTCGTCGACCCCGTTGGGGAGGATGCGGAACTGCCCGGCAGGGACCCCGAGTGCTTGGGAGGCGAAGCTCTGCGCCGACGGGGAGACGGCCACCCGGACCTTGAGGTCACCGACGATCTTGCGGATGAACGGGGCGGTGGCCCGGTAGACCCGGTCGCCGGTGGACCACGCGTGGAACGTGCCGATCTTCGGCATCGGGCCGGCCACGGTCGCGGCCATCGACACCCACGGCGCCAGCGGCTCGTGGATGTGGGTGACGTGGGGGCCCCAGTCGTTCAGCTGGCGCTTCATCCGGTAGATGATCCGGGGGTTCAGCCCGACGGGTGCGACGGAGTCGTTGTAGCGGATGGGCACCGGGCGACCGACGACCTGGACGAGCTTGTCCAGTCCCTCGCCCTTCAGCCGCTTGCTGGCGGGTGCGTAGATGCGCACGTCGTGGCGGTCCAGCAGGAACTCCGCCAGGTTGCCGACGTGGGCCTTCACACCCCCCGGCATGCTCCAGTCGTAGGGGCACACCAAGGCGATCTTCACGACGTTCCCTCTCGTCTGGCGGTGATGGGGCGGTCGGCCTCGAAGATCGGCTGGAAGGCATGCCACTGCTCGGGCGCCAGCCGGATGAGATCCTCGATGCCGCGCGCGGTCACCTGGACGGCCTCGCGGAGGTCGGCCCCCTCGGTCTCCAGCGGCGGGAGGACCTGCAGGTGATAGCGGGTGCCGGGGCGGTGCATCATCGTGATGGGGACGATGGGTGCGCCGGTCCGGCGGTTCAGCAGGGCGGGGCCGGCCGGGATGCGGGCGGGTTCGCCGAACAGCTCGACCAGCGGGGCCTTGCCCGAGAGGTCACGGTCGCTGAGCAGGCCGGCCAGGTGGTTCTGCTCGAGCACGCGTGCCAGCCGACCGGTCAGGTCGTCGCCCCGGCGCAGCGGCACGATCTCCAGGCCGAGCCGCTCGCGCATGGTGACGAACTTGTGGAAGACCCGGCGGGGTCGCAGGACCTCCGCGACGCAGGCCAGGTGGTAGCCGTGGGACTCCGCCCAGCGTGCGGCGACGTCCCACGACCCGTGGTGGGCCAGCAGGATGATCGCGCCGCGTCCCCGCTCGAGGACGCCGTCGAGGTGCTCGAACCCGGCGGTGGTGGTGCGTTCGTCCAGCCACACGGGGTCCATGACGTCGGCCCGGAACGCCTCGGCGTAGTAGCGGGCGTAGGAGGCGTAGGCCCCCTCCACAGCCTCGTCCAGCTGCTCGGCGGGGACGACACGGGACAGGTTCCGGCGGATCATCGCGTCGTCGGCGACGCGGCGGGCGACCCCGGCGCCGACGCCAGCCATCCCGAAGACGGGCCGACTCGGCAGGACGCGCACGGTCTCCCAGGCGGCGTCCCAGGCGTAGCCGGTCAGGCGCTGGGTCAGGGACTCGGGAGTGCGAGGCGGCGGAACCCGGTCGACCGCGCCGTGGTTGCGGTCCACCGGCGCGCCGGCATGTCCCGACCCCCGGTAGGCGTGGGTCCCGTCGGCTCGGGGACCGAAGTCCGCCCTGGGCGCAGGAGCAAGACCCGGCACCATGGGTGTCGGGTCGCCAGCGTGTTGTTCGAGGTCGGCCACCGCGACGGAAGCCTACGCGGCGCGCCGCACCACCCGGCCAGCCCGGTCGGCCGATGTCCGCATCGTGTCACGCCCAACCGCATCGCGTGTCGGGTTCCTGCGACGGGCGACCCGAAACCCGACACGCGTCATGTCGTGGGCCCCGGCCAACCCCGTCGCGTGTCGGATCCTTGCGACGGGCGGCCCATAACCCGACACGCGGCCCGGGCGGTTGGACCGGGCCGATGGGGGTGGCCCTACCGGTCGGAGGGCTGGGCCACAGCGGTGGCCTGGCCGTAGACGGCGTGGAGCCGCTGGACGATGGTGATGACGCCGCCGACCGCGAGGATGCCGGCGCCCCAGACCAGGAAGCCGTAGCCGACGGCCAGCAGGATGATGACGACTCGTTCGGGCCGTTCGATCAGGCCGACGGTGGCGTCCCAGCCAAGCGACTCGGCCTTGGCCCGCACGTAGCTGGTGATCAGCGCGGCGGCGAGGGCCACCATGACCAGGGTGAAGGTGAGCGGTTCGTCCCGGGCCAGCCACAGGCACGCCCCGAAGATGGTGGCGTCGGCCACGCGGTCGGCGACGGAGTCGTAGAACGCCCCGAGCTCGCTCTGGGTGTTGGTGAGGCGGGCCACCGTGCCGTCGAAGGCGTCCAGCGCCGTGGACAGGGCCGCGATCCAGCCCCCGAGCACCGGGCGGCCGGACAGCAGGACGCCCATGCCGACGACGACGCCGAGCAGGCCGAGGGTGGTCAGCGTGTTGGCAGTCAGGCCGAGGCGCACCATGCCGCGCCCCATCGGCACGACGGCGCGATCGGTGATGGAACGGAAGTGGGCGTTGACGGCCATGGCTGCAAGGGTACGCACCGATCGGGCGCACGCGGCGGCCGGGTGGACACCGAAGTGGTCCTCTTGGCCACGGCACGCTTGGCGACCATGCACGACCGCAGGGCTGCCGACCACGCCGACGTGCAGCGTCGGACGCTGCGCCTGCTCATGCTGGCTGTGGTGCCCGCCGGGATCGGGGTGACCGGCAGCTTCTCCTCCGCCGCGCTGCTGGGCGAGGACCTGACTGGTGCGGCGTCGCTGGGAACCCTCGCCGCGTCGTGCGTGACCATCGGCGGCGCCCTGTCCACGGTGCCCCTGGCCCAGCGGATGGCCCGCACCGGCCGGCGTGCCGGGCTCGTCCGGGGCTGGTCGATCGGGGCGGCCGGCAGCGCCCTGGCCGCGGTGGCGGCGATCACCGGGCTGTATCCGTTGCTGCTGCTGGGTTCACTCGGGGTCGGCGTCGGTCAGGCATCGGGGCTGGCCGCCCGGTTCGCGGCCGCGGACCTTGCCGACGACGCCGGCCGGGCGCGGGCGATCGGCCTGCTGGTGTGGGCCAGCAGCCTGGGAGCGGTGCTCGGCCCGACCGTGGGCTTGGGGGCGGTCGGTCAGGCTGCCGAGGCGGCCGGGCTGCCGGCGCTGGCCGGCCCGAACCTCCTGTCGGCCGTGGTCTTCGTCGGGGCAGCCGGGCTGGTGCACCGCTGGCTGCGTCCCGACCCGCTGGAGGTGCTGGGGGCCCTGCGACCCGCCGCTCCGACGACCGGCGCGCTTCAGGCGTTGAAGGAGCGGATCAGTGAAGCAGCCGGGCCGGTGCGGGCGATCGCGGCCAACCCCGCCGCCCGGCTGGCGGCCGGCGGCATGGTCGTCGGCCAGGCGGTGATGACCGGCGTGATGACCGCCACCCCGCTGCACATGCGGTCGGGTGCCCACGAGCTGCAGGTCGTCGGGTTCGTCATCAGCGTCCACATCATCGGGATGTACGTCTTCGCCCCGGTGGTGGGGTGGGCGGTGGACCGGATCGGCCCACGGGCGGTGCTGGCCCTCGGCGGGGTGGCGCTGTTCGTGGGTGGCGAGATGGCTTCACACACCCGTGCCGAGGACTCCATGGGCGTCTTCGTTGGCCTGTTCCTCATCGGCATCGGCTGGAGCTGCGGCCTGGTCGCCGGCAGCACGATGTTGACCGCCGCGTTCCCGCCGCTGGAACGGGTCGGCGTGCAGGGTGCGGCTGACCTGCTGATGAGCGGGGCGGGCGCGCTGGCCAGCCTGTCGGCCGGCGTGATCTACCAGCTCAGCAGCTACGCCGACCTGAGCCACCTCGCCGGCCTGCTGGCCCTGACGATCACTGCCGCGGCGCTGGTGTCGATCGCCACCAGCGCCCGCCGTCGCCAGGCCGTCTAGCGGCCGTCAGCCAGCAAGGGCCGACCGGACCTGGTCCAGCACCCGGTCGCTGATCGCTGCCGGTCCACCGGCGACGAGGACCCGGTCGGGGGCGGCACCGCCGAGCGCTGCCGCGCTGGCGGGGCTCGCGTCGAGGTCTGTCGGGTCGACCAGCAGCAGGCCGCCACCGAGGCGTGCGGCCAGCACGCCGGCGCCGAGGGCGTCGGGGAAGGCCGTGCCGGACGCGAGGACCAGCGGGTCCAGCCCCCCGCCACCTCGTTCGCCGGCGGCAGCTCGCAGCGCGGCAGCGGTGGCCCAGCGGTCATCGCCGCCCCGTCGGTCGGCGACGAACCCGGCGTCGGTCACGGCCTGCTCGACCGCGGGCGACAACGCGGCGTCGCCACCGGCGAGGACGACCGTCGCGCCCTCGGGCAGCAGGTCGGCCAGCGCTTGGCCGGTCGTCTCCGACAGGGCGTCGGAGCCGGTCAGCAGCACCGGGACGACACCCGTCGCGGCGACCGACGATGCGGCCAGCGCGTCGGCGAACGCATCGCTGCGGGCGAGGACCACTGTCTCGGCGTCGCCCCGCAACGCCACGATCCGTTCGGCGATGGCACGGGCGGTGGCGGTCCGCTCCTCCCCTGCCAGTCGCACGACGTCGTACCCGCGGGCGGTCAACTCGACCTCGACCGCGGCCGACAGGGCCTGTTGCCCACCGGCGAGGTAAACGGTCGCGACGTCCAGCCGGGCCAGCTCGTCGGCGACCGGGGTCGACAGCGCGTCGGGGGCGCTGAGCAGCAGCGGCCCCTCGACGGCCATCGCCAGCGGGCCGGCGGTCAGGGCGTCGGGGAAGTCCGCGGCGCTGGCCAGCACGGCGGCGTCAGCGCCCTCCCAGCCCTCGCCCGACAGCGCCACCGACGTGGCGATGCGGTCCGGCCCGGCCAGCCGTTGCACGTCGAGCCCCTCCACCGGGGGCGGTTCGACCAGGCCAGCGGCCCGGAAGCTGTCGGAGTGCAGGCCGAACGACGCGTCGATGCGCGGCAGCCAGCAGTCGTCGTTGTGGCGGCCCTCGGGATAAACGATTGCGGTGTGCTCGACCATCTTGGCGGTCAGCTGTCCGGCCATGGCCTCCACCGCCTCGCCGAAGCGGAAGTCGTCGTCGGCGCAGGCGTCGAAGAAGTAGGCGAAGCTCGACAGAAAATCCGGTGTGTGCCCGGTGACCTGGACCAGCGGGGCCTCGTCGGCGTTGGCGGCCATCTCGTCGGCGTCACCGACCAGCGGCGGCAGGCTGAGGGCACCCATGTGGCTGGCGATGGAGCTGAACAGGTCGGGGTTGGACCAGCCGACGGTGAACGCACCGTGGCCCCCCATCGACACCCCGGACAGCCCCCGGAACGCCCGCTCGGGCAGGGAGCGGTACTCCGCGTCGACCTGCGGCAGCATCTCCTCGATGAACATCGAGCGCCACGGGGTCACGGAGGAGTCGATGTACCACAGCGATTCGCCGTCGGGCATGACCACGATGGACTCGGCCAGCCCGCCGGTGGTGAACAGCTCGTCCAACCGGGCCTGGAAGTCGCGGGGCTCCCACTCGCGTGAGCCACCGTTGATGCCGTGCAGCAGGTAGACGGTCGGGAACCGGTGGTCGGGTGCGTCGTAGTAGGACGGCGGCAGGTACATCACGTACTCGCGACGCGTGCCCTCCACACCCGGCTCGACGATGTCGCGGAAGAAGCGCGAGTGGTTGCCGTCCTCCAGCCCCGTCGCCGGGTCGATGACGAGGAACTCCTGCGTGACGGGCTGGAAGGCGAACGGCCCGCCGTCGCGGGTACCGGCGATCGACCGGTTGGTGTCGACCAGCAGTCGGCCGTCGTCGGCGGTGATGACCTCGACCTCGGAGTCGGTGAGCACGAGCGTGCCCTCGGACTCCGCCAGCCATCCGGCCAGCTCGCGCCGGCGCCGGTCGGTGTCGCGACCGTCGTGCACGTAGCCGTCGGTCAGGGTGGCCAGGAACGCGTCGAGGTCGCCGTCGGCGAGCGCGTCGGCCTGGCTGGCGAGGAGCTCGGTGACCGCCGCGGTCGTCGCCGCGTCGGCGGGCGACCCCGTGATGCCGTACACGACCTCGCGGAGGGAAGTCTTGGAGAACAGGCCGACCGGTCCGCGGTACCAGCCCCCGCCGCCGGTGAAGTCGTTGATGCGAACCGCCAGGACATTCCGACCGCCCACGACGGGGGCATCGGCCGGGACCGGGTAGAGACGCCGTTCGAACCACTGGCTGTCGGCGTCCGGTGGCATGACCCCGGTCCGGCCGATCTCCACCCCGTTGAGGTAGGCGATGTCGGCGTCGTCGATGAACCCCAGCGAGGCGACGAGGTTGACACCATCGATGCCCGCCGGCAGGTCGAAGGCCAGCCGGAACCAGGCGAAGCCGTCGTAGTCGTCGAAGACGTCCTGCCCGCCCTCGGTCGGGACCTGCACCTCCTCCCACGCCGAGTCGTCGAAGTCGGGATCGGCCCAGGCCTCCTCGTCACCCGTGGCGAAGCGCCAGACACCCTCTAGGTCGATCGCCACCTCCTCCCCTGCGGTCGATTCGGGGCCGGCAAGGGCCGGCGGCGCCAGGAGGGCGAGCACGGCGGCGAGCGCCACGAGGACGCGGATGGTGGTCACGATGACTGCTCCTACTTGATCCCGCTGTTGGCGAGGTTCTCCACGAAGTACCGCTGGGCCAGTACGAAGACCGTGACGGGCACGGCGATCGCGATGATGACGGCGGCGAAGATGAGGTTGGGCGTGTCGGCTGCACGGCCACCGAGCTGCTGCAACGACAGGGTCAGCACGTGGTTGTCGGTGTTGCCGGCGTTGATGACGATGAAGGGCCACACGAAGCTGTTCCACGCGTACAGGAACATGAAGGTCGACAGGGTGGCGATCGCCGGGGTCGACAGCGGCACGAAGATGCGCCACAGGATCGTCCACCGGCCGGCCCCGTCGAGGACGGCTGCTTCCTCCAGCTCCTTGGGGATGGACACGAAGAACTGCCGGATGAGGAACGTGCCGTAGGCGTTGAACACGAACGGGAAGACCAGCGCGGCGAGCGAGTCGACCCAGCCGAAGGCGACCATCACCTGGTACAGCGGCACGATCAGGATGACGAACGGCACCATGATCGAACCGATGTAGACGAGGAAGAGCGCATCCCGTCCGGGGAAGTTGATCCGCGCGAACGCGTAGCCCCCCATCAGCGAGGTGAGCACGGTGCCGCCGACGACCAGCAGCGTCACGAGGATGGTGTTCATCAGGGAGCGGCCCAGGTTCTGCTGGTCCAGGACCTCATCGAAGTTCTCGGGACGAGGGCTGACGCTGTCCACCGTCGTGGCGGTGCGGATGTTGGCCTCGACGACGTCGGTGGGGTCCTCGGGCAGCGCGAAGGCACCGGCGCCTGCGCCGACCCCCTCCACCAGGACGCGTTCCTCGCCGTCGATGTCGTACAGCGGCAGCGGCTCGTCCTGTCCGGCGACCGCGGCCGTGTCCTGGCTGTAGGGCAGCACGCGAGGCGGGTAGCGGAAGATGTCGTCGCGTGCCTTCAGCGATGCGCCGGCGACCACGAGGAAGGGGAACAGCAGGGCCAGTCCGACGAGGGTCAGGACGGCGTAGAGCCCGGTGCGACGCAGCAGCTCGCGACGTCGGGCACGCCGGTCGCTGGTGGCGAGGCCGAGGCTCTTCGTCACCGCCGTCTCGTGGATGCTGGTGTCGGCCATGGTCAGACCCCTTCCACGTCAGCCCGCTGGCGGCGGAACTGCACGAAGGTGAACGCGAAGATGAGCAGGAAGAGGACCCACGCGACCGCGGATGCATACCCCTGGGCGAACCGTCGGAAGCCCTGGTCGTAGAGGTAGACCACGGGGGTGAGGGTCGATCCCTGCGGGCCCGAGCCGACCGGGGTGTAGGTGGGGAACAACACGACGGCCTCGCCGAACAGCTGCAGGGCGAGGATGCCGGTGGAGGCGACCACGAAGAAGGTGGTCGGGGCCAGCTGCGGGAGGGTGATGAAGCGGAACCGTTGCCAGCGGTTGGCGCCGTCGATCCTGGCGGCCTCCGTCAGCGTGGGGTCAATGGACTGGAGGCCGGCGAGGAACAGCACCGTGTTGAATCCGACGTACTGCCAGGAGAACACGATGACGAGGGAGATCAGGGCGAGACCGTTGTCGCTCAACCACTGTGGTTGGCCGGCGACCAGCTCGGGGGTCAGCGGCAGCGCCGACCATGCGGCCGCCAGCCGATCGAGCAGGTAGTTGACCCAGCCGACGGTCGCGTTGAACAGCTGTCGCCAGATCAGCGCGACGGCCACGACGCCGGCGATGGAGGGAACGAAGTAGATGGCCCGGAAGACCTTGATGCCGGGCGCGTCGCTGTTCAGGAGCGAGGCGAGGCCGAGGGCCGGGATCACCGACAGCGGGATGGCCAGGGCCGCGAACACCAGGATGTTGACGATGGACTTCCAGAAGATGGGGTCCTGCGCGCCGAGCACGACGTTGCCGAGCCGCAGCACCTCGGTGTAGCCGTTCAGCAGCACCTCGTTGCCGAGCTGGCCGGCTTCGGCCGTGGCGACGGTCAGCGACAGGATCCGCACGTAGTTGGCGACGCCGATGAAGTCGGGGGTGCCGAACGCGTCCCAGTCGTTCAGGCTGACCCACAGGCTGAACAGCAGGGGGCCGGCGAAGAAGGCGAGGAACCCCAGGGCGTTGGGGCTGACGAACAGGAGCCCGTCGAGGGTCGCACTGCTGCTGCTGGTCCCACGCAGGTGGGCGACGACGTCGTTGCGTCGGCTGCGGAACGCGGCGAAGGCGCTGGAGACCGCAACGACCAGCAGGACGAGCTCGACCGTGCCGCCCAGGCGGCTGACGAAGGTCAGGAGGCCGGGCAGCAGTCCGACGGCCAGCAGCATCGCCGCGATCGCGCCGATGGCGACCCAGCGGGCCACACGGGCAACGCGCGTCCAGGCCGTGGCCGCGAACGCCAGCACGGCCAGCAGGAGGAACGGAACGCCCCTGGCGAAGGTCTCGCCGAGGGCATCCATGCCGGTGAAGACACCTGTGCGCTGCAGCAGCAGCGCGGCAGCACCGACGGCCGTCAGGTAGCTGATGACGACGGTACCGAGCAGGCCGGACGGCCGTCGACGGCGCAGGCCGACGACGGTGACTAGGTCAGCAACGGCGAACGCCGCAGCCGTCGCGACGAGCCCTGCTGCGAGTGCGCCGCTGGGCTCGTCGCTGCGCTGCACCACGACAGCCACCACGACCGCACCCGCGAGGTGGACGAGGTGCCACACGGTCATGACCATCGTCCACGCGGACGCGGACACGGCACCGCCCCATCGCGAGGGCGTGGTGGTCGTGGCGGTCATGGCAGCTCCCGAGATTGTGCCCGCCGGGGTGCGACGCGTGTCGCGTGCACCCCGGCGGTGGCTGGGTGGACTGACCTACTGGAAGGTGGCGTCCAGCGGCTCGCAGGCGGTTGCCTGGAAGTCCGCCAAGGAGACGTCACCGGCGACGAGGGCCTCGATCTGCGGGGCCAGGGCCGAGTCGAAGGCAGGCCAGTCGCCCTGCCACAGCGGACCCTCGGCGACGGGGTTCTCGCTGATGCCGTCGATGAACGCCTGGTTGTTCTCCGGCGGGGTGAAGCCGAGGAAGGTGTCGATGACCGCCGGGTCGTCGGTGCGCGAGGGGATGTTGGCACCCAGCTCGGCGATGGCGCCCTGGACCGACCCGTCGGTCAGCCGCGTGACCAGCTCGAAGGCCTCCTCGGGGTGTTCGGTGTTGGCGTTGACGACGTAGGCGCCCCAGAAGAGCCAGTTGGAGGGGCCGCCGGGGCCGTCGGGAAGCTTGACGACGTCCCAGTCGAAGGTGGCGGAGGCGCGAGTACCGGGGGTGGCCCAGCGGCCGTTCATGAACATGCCGACCTGGCCAGCCAGGAACGGTGGTTCGGCGTCCTCGCCGTAGGGCACCGCGATGCCGTCCTGGTACAGGCTGGTCATGAACTCCAGGCCCTGGATGGACTCGTCGGTGTCGACGGCGCAGCCGGTGCGGTCGTCGGTGAAGAACGAGCCGCCTGCGGCGTTGATCCAGTAGCCGGGGTTGGCCCACCAGTTGTTCATGCCGAAGCCGTTGATCTGCGGGTCGAGCGCCGCGACGGCGTCGGCGACCTCGCGGAAGGCGTCCCAGTCCCACTCACCGTTGGCGGCGAGCTCGCGGGGGTCGGCGGCGCCGGCCTCGGCGATGAGGTCCATGTTCAGGTACAGCGCGAAGGCCGACACGTCGCGGGGCAGGCCCCACAGCGAGGAGTTGTCGCCGGCCTCGGGCGACACCGTCAGCAGGTCCATGACCTGGCTGTAGTAGGCGTCGTCGCCGGCGTAGGCATCGGAGGACTCGGCCAGCTCGCGAAGGTCGAGGATCAGGCCACGGGTGGCGAAGTCGGCCACGTCGGTGCCGGGGATCCAGAAGACGTCGGGGGCGGTGCCCGCGGCGATCTCGGTGCGCAGCACGTCCTGGTAGGAGGAGGTCTCGGAGCCGCCGGGCTCGTAGGCCAGCGTCACGCCGTCCCATTCGCCGTCCACGGTCTCGCTGACCTCGGAGTACACGTCGATCTCGGCCTGGTTGTCGGGGCGGGTGCGCCAGCGC
>Ga0207908_1000384_pt1 | contig 11610 bp, 9 predicted proteins | sample MalvirmetagMSP81_FD_184224 | JGI IMG/M metagenome (GOLD analysis project Ga0207908, IMG submission 184224) | Marine viral communities from the Deep Pacific Ocean - MSP-81 (SPAdes) | ecosystem: Environmental > Aquatic > Marine > Oceanic | place: Pacific Ocean | collected 2011-04-18
ACAGAAATCCCGGCGTCACTACCGGTTGCTCGGCCCACCCGGACAACGCACCTGGACCACCCAGACCGGCGTGGAGATCAGCCGAGACCCACCGGCCGAGGCAGCCTGACGACAGGGTGGTCCGAGGCGGCCCGAGCGGCGCGCTCGGCCACCGCGAGGCGTCAGCGGACGCGTCGCCGTTGTGCCAGGACGCCGCCGCCGATGGCGAGGACGGCCAGCAGGGCGATCCCGCCCTGCAGCAGGATCGCGAAGAGGTCCAGTCCCGGTCGCACGTACGCCACGTCGAGCGACTGCTCCTGCCCCGGGGAGAGCTCGAGGACGACTTGCTGGGCACCGTCGGGATCCTCCGGATCGACCGGACTCGTGGCGGTCGCGGTCCCCTCCACCAGCGGCACCGGCGTGGTGACCACGAAGGTGTACTGCACCGCCGTGTCGACCTGCTGGCCGAGGGTCTCCAACGGCACACCCGTGTCGGCTGCGGCAACCTCGGTCAACCGGAAGGGCACCGTGCCGGACAACGACACGACGTCGGCCTCCGGGTCCAGGGCCAGCGCCAAGGGACCGAGCAGCTGGGCCTCCGGTGCGTCCAGCGCCGAACGGAGCTCCTCGTAGCGCAGGCCGAACTCCTCCGGGCCGTCGAAACCGGTCCGGACGGTGACTTCCTGCAGCGTGCCGTCCTCGGCCTCACCGGTCGACAGGTCCCAGCCCTCCAGGGTCTCGACGCGCTCGACGAGGCGCCCCAACGGGTCGACTCCCGCCGATGCGGCCATGTCGACGAGCTCGGCGTCCGGTGCAAGGGTGAACTCGAGCGTTCCTCCCCCGTCGTCGTCCAGCGCGACCCGCGTTTCCAGGCGCAGCTCGCAGCCCGCGGCCAACACGAGCAACAGAACAATCAGGACTGCATGGCGAAAGGTGCTCAAGATCAGGGGTAACCCTACCGACTCAAGACAAGAACCATGACTCAGGAACGACGTAGCAAGAAGCCGATCGGCGAATGGCTGGTCGCCGAAGAGTTGATCTCCCAGGGAGAGCTGCTCGAGGCGCTGGCGAGCCGGATGGTCATCGACGGCAAACGCGAGCGCCTGGGCGAGACGATCGCCCGGCTCGGCTTCGTCGAGATGCAGGACGTGTCCCGCATCGTCGCCAAGCAGTTCGGTCTGGAGTTCGCCGGCACGACGCTGCCCGAGCCCCACGCCAGCGCCCGCGACACCGTTCCCGAGTCCTTGGCCCGCCGTCACGGGATCGTGCCGATGTGGACCGAGCAGGACGGCACCCTCGTGGTGCTGACCGCCGACCCGACCGACATCGTCGACATGGACGACGTGCGGCTGTCCGCAGGCGCCCGCCGCCTCCGGCCGATCGTCACCTCCCCCGACCGCCTCGGCGACGCGCTCAAGCGCGTCTACCTGTCCGACGGCTCCCGCACCGGTGCGCTGCTCGACCAGATTTCCACGGACTCGGAGTCCGTCGACGACGCCGATGACATCGTCGACTCCGTCGAGGAGCGGGCCCCGGTCATCCGCCTGGCCGAGCAGATCATCCACGACGCCCTGCACGGCAACGCCAGCGACATCCACGTCGAGCCCGGCAAGACCTCCTCCCGCGTGCGCTACCGCATCGACGGTGTGCTGCAGGAGGTCATGCAGATCCCCAAGAACGTGCACGGCCCGCTGATCAGCCGCCTGAAGCTGATCGCGTCGCTGGACATCGCCGAGCGTCGCCGCCCCCAGGACGGCCGCTCGACGTACCGCAGCAAGGACTCCGAGGTCGACCTCCGTGTCTCGACCCTTCCCCTGCTGTACGGCGAGAAGATGGTCATGCGTCTGCTGCGCAAGGGGGCGGAGCAGCTGCAGCTCGACGAGGTCGGCCTGTCCGCCGAGCAGCACGCCAACGTCCTTGCCCACATCGAGCGCCCGCAGGGCCTGTGCCTGCTGACGGGACCGACCGGTGCGGGCAAGACCTCGACGCTGTACGCCTTCCTGTCCCACCTGTCCGATGACGAGCACAACCTGATCACCATCGAGGATCCGGTCGAGTACGAGCTGCCCGGTGTCAACCAGACCCAGGTCAACGCCCGGATCGGCTTCACGTTCTCCTCCGCGCTGAAGACCGTGCTGCGCCAGGACCCCGACGTGGTGATGGTCGGTGAGATCCGTGACCTCGAGACGGCCGAGCTCGCGCTGCAGGCCTCCCTCACCGGTCACATGGTCTTCTCCACGCTGCACACCAACGACGCCCCCGGCGCCGTGACCCGTCTGGCCGACCTGGGCATCCCCGACTACCTGATCGCATCGTCCCTGACGATGGTGGTGGCCCAGCGCCTCGGCCGTCGGGTCTGCTCCAGCTGCGTCGGACCCCACACCCCCACCCAGCGCGAGATCGACCGGCTCCGGCTGACCCCCGAGGACATCGCCTACACCGGCTGGGTCACCGGGCACGGCTGCGCGGCGTGTGGCCACACCGGCTACAAGGGCCGCATCGCCTTCATGGAGATCCTCACCGTCGACAAGGGCGTCAAGAACGCCATGATGGCCAAGGCCGAGGAGGCGGAGATCCGCCGGGCCGCACGACGCGCCGGCCTCGTGTCGCTGCGCGAGGACGGCCTGGTGAAGGCCCGCGACGGCATCACCACGCTCGAGGAGGTGCTGCGCACCACCCCGACCGACGCCGTCGAGGAGCACGACGAGCACGTCGCGGCGCTCGCCGCCGCCCAGCTGGCCGCACAAGCCGCTGCCCAGCAGCCGGCCCCCATCCCCCAGCCCCAGGCACCTGCCCAGCCGGTCGCGCTGGCGCCCGTGCGCGAGGAGCCGAAGCGCGTCGTCGTTGCCGACCCCGACGAGGAACACCGTGTCGGTGTCGCAGCGGCCCTTCGTGACAAGGACTACGAGGTCGTCGAGGTCGGATCCGGCGAGGATGCGCTCGACGCCGTCGCGAGGACTCGCGCCGATGCGGTCTTCGTGTCCGCCGAGCTGGAGGACGTCGATGGATACGCGCTCACCCACGAACTGCGTGGCCGCCAGGTGACCGTCGACACTCCTGTATTCGTGATGAACCCTGCCGATGAGGATGCGAGGCTCGACGCAGTCAGGGCCGGCGCCACTGACGCAGTCAGCACCAGAACTACCCCCAGGAACGCGTTGAACCGGCTGGAAGAGCTGCTGGAACACGTGGACTGAACCGGATCGGTTGGATCGGATGGACGGAGTGAACACGAGGAAGCGCTTGGGCGACCTGCTGGTCGACGAGGGCGTCCTCACCCCTCAGCAGGTCGACGAGTTGCTGTCGTCCCGCATCGAGGTCGACGGTCGGCTCGAACGCCTCGGCGAGGCCGCGGTCCGGCTCGGCTTCTGCAGCCAGGACGAGATCGGCATGGTCCTCGCCCAGCAGATGGACCTCGAGTACCGCGACGACCACGTCCTGCCGGTCGACGCCGAGCTGGCCTCGCGCACGTCCCGGAGCCTCGCCGAACGACACCTCGTCATGCCGCTGCGGGCCGAGGACGGCGACGTCGTGGCGGTGGCGTGCGTCGACCCGACCAACATCGTCGGCCTCGACGACGTCCGCGTGGCGATCGGTGCCCGCCGGCTGCGGATCGTCGTGGTCCCCACCAAGACCCTTCGCCAGACCATCCAGGAGGCCTACGGGGTCGAGGCCCGTGCCCAGCAGGACGACTTCTTCTCCGCCTACCGCAAGGAGGAGGAAGAGGCCGAAGAGATCGAGATCACGGCCACGAGCGAGAACGACGGCCCGATCATCAAGCTGGCCGACGAGATCATCCTCCGTGCCCTGACCGGCGGTGCATCCGACATCCACGTCGAGCCGCGGCCGGACTCCATCGTCGTGCGCAACCGCATCGATGGTGTGCTCCACGAGACGATGAACCTGCCACGGCAGATCTCCGGCCCGCTGATCTCGCGCATCAAGCTGATCGCCGGCCTCGACATCGCCGAGAAGCGCAAGCCCCAGGACGGCCGCGCCCATTTCCGGGGCAGCGACCGCGAGGAGGATGCGGTCGACCTGCGCCTGTCGACCCTGCCGACGATGTTCGGCGAGTCCGTCGTCATCCGCCTGCTGCGCCGCGACAACGCCCGGCTCACGCCCGAGGACATCGGCATGTCCTCCGCGCAGGCCGCCCAGGTCCTCTCCGCCGTCGAGCGGCCCCAGGGCCTCGTCCTCGTCACCGGCCCGACGGGGTCCGGCAAGACCTCCACCCTGTACACCTTCCTGCAGCACCTCGCGACGGAGGAGCGCAAGCTCATCACCGTCGAGGACCCGGTCGAGTACGAGCTCGAGGGCGTCGTGCAGTCCCAGGTCAACGAGCGGGCCGGCTACACCCTCAACCGGGCGCTGCGCACCATGCTGCGCCAGGACCCCGACATCGTCATGGTCGGTGAGATCCGCGACCCCGAGACCGCAGAGTTGGCCCTGCACGCGTCGTTGACCGGCCACCTCGTGCTGTCCACGCTGCACACCAACGACGCCCCCAGCGCCGTCGTGCGCCTGGCCGAGCTGGGCATGCCCGGCTACCTGATCGCCTCGGCGCTGACGATGGTGATGGCCCAGCGGCTGGTGCGGACGGTGTGTCCGGACTGCACGCGAGAGGTGCCACCCAACGATCGCCACCGCCAGCGCCTCTCCCTCCCGCCCGACATGCGGTTCGTCGAGGGCGCAGGCTGCAACGCCTGCATGCACTCCGGCTATCGCGGACGGGCCGGTGTGTTCGAGATCCTGACCGTCGACGGTCCCGTGCGCGAGCTGATCGCCGACAACGCCAGCACCGACGCCATCGCCCAGGCCGCACGCGCGAGCGGACTCCGCGGCCTGCGCGAGGATGCCATCCACAAGGCTGGCCAGGGCATGACGACCCTCGACGAGGTGCTGCGTGTCACGCCGCGCACCGAACACGCCGCGAACCACTGCCCCGTCTGCGCGCAGCAGGTCGAGGTCGATTTCCGCACCTGCCCGTGGTGCACCGCCGACCTGCGTCCCAACCAGTGCGCGCAGTGCGAACGCGCGCTGGACCCGGCATGGCTGGCCTGCCCGTCGTGCGGAACGGCCACCGGGACGACCAGCGGTCCGGTGGCGGTCGAGGGCGAGGGCGATCCGACGGCCCTCCCGCGGATCCTGGTCGTCGACGACGACCCGAGCGTCCGGGGTGCCCTGCAGGCCATGCTGGCCGGTGACTTCGAGGTGGTCGAGGCCGACTGCGGCGAGGCAGCCCTGGCCGCCGTCCACGCGAGCAGGTTCGACGCCGCGGTGATCGACAAGGGGCTTCCCGACCTCGACGGCTACGCGGTGACCCGCGAGATCCGCGCTCGGCCCACGGTGCGCGACCTGCCGATCATGATCATCACGGGCTACGACGACCCCGAGACCGAGATGGAGGGGCTGCGCGCCGGTGCCGACGACTGGCTGGCCAAGCCCGTCGACCTCGAGGTCCTCATCGCCCGGCTGACCCGCCTGCTCCGTCGCCGCGCCATCCACGCCGCCTGACCGAGCCGCCCTCGTGAGTGACGGGGGCGCTGGCAGGGGCCCCGTCACCAGGCGATAGGGTGACCGGCCGATGACGACGTCCTGGGAGACACTGGCCTGCCATGCCGTCGGCGCCCTTCGGGCCCACGGCGCCGCGACCGGCGACCGGGTGGTGTTGCTCGCCGACAACAGCCCCGCGTTCCTCGCCTTCACGTGGGGTGCCCTGTGCGCCGGGATCGTCCCCGTTCCGCTGAACACCGCGCTGTCGGACACGCAGGTGGTGGCGCTGGCGGCCGACGCCGACGAGACGCTGGTGGTCACCGACGCAGCCAACGCCGGCAGGCTCGACCCAGACCTCCTGCTGGACGAGGCCGTCCTGCTCGCTGCCAGCCCTGCCGCCGACCTGCACCCCGTGCCGCTTGCCCGGGCGATGCACTACACCTCGGGCACCAGCGGCACCCCCAAGGGGGTGTGGACCGGCGTCCTGTCCCCCGACCTGGCCACCGCGTGGGCCGATGACGAGACCACCGCCAACCCGACGGGGCCCGACGACGTCCACCTGGTCTGTTCGCACCTGTTCCACTCCGGCCCGCACCGCTACGCCATCAACACGCTGAACCGCGGTGGCCACGTGGTGGTCCAGCCCCACTTCGACGCCGGCGCGACCCTCGCCGCCATCCAGCGCCACCGCGTCACCACCGCCTTCATGGTCCCCACGCACCTGTCCCGACTGCTGGACCACCCGGACATGGCGACCGCCGACCTGTCGAGCCTGCGCTGGATCCACCACGCGGGAGCTGCCTGCCCCGAACCCCTCAAGCGCCGCGCCCTCGACGCCTTCCCCCCGGGGGTGCTGCACGAGTTCTACGGCTCGACAGAGGGCCAGTTCACCGACATCACCCCTGCGGAGTGGCTGCAGCGGCCCGGCTCGGTCGGGCGGGCACGGGCCGGCCGAACGCTGCAGGTCACCCGCGACGACGGCAGCGAGGCGGACGTCGACGAGGTGGGCACCGTCTGGGTCTCCGCGCCGCCGCACGCCCGCTTCTCGTACTGGCGCAGCCCCGAGGCCACCGCAGCGGCCTGGCGCGGCGACCGGTTCACCGTCGGCGACCTCGGGGCGCTGGACGCCGAGGGCTACCTGATGTTGTCGGGGCGACGGATCGACCTGATCGTCACCGGCGGCGTCAACGTCTATCCCGCGGAGGTCGAACGGGTCCTGCTGGCCCATCCGAGCGTCGCCGAGGGGGTCGTGTTCGGGGTCGATGACGACGCGTGGGGCCAACGGGTGACGGCCGCCGTCGTCCCACGTCGCGGGACGACCCCGGACGGCGAGGAGATCCGGACGTTCCTCCGGGCCCGCCTTGCCGGCTTCCAGACCCCCAAGGACGTGCTGGTCCTCGACGACCTCCCACGGACCGCGTCGGGCAAGCCGCTGCGCAACGCGCTGGCCGAGCGACTGTCCCCCAGGCCACAGAACGGGTCCTGATCGATCGTTAGGCGGCTTTCATGGTCGCAAGCTTCCTGTCCCTGGCCCTGAGCGTCACGCTCTGGCACTCGGCAACCAGACCCAGGCGATCTTCGTCGGCCTGTCGGTGCCCAGCATCCACTCGCTGGGCACGCTGGTCCTGACCGGGGAGGGCACCCGATGACCTCGACAGGGTGCCCGTCGACCGCTTGACCGCCTGACCACCCCCCGACCTGCACCGCCTTGGGCGGGATCTCGGGCCGCCGATACCATGACGGTCCCCCGCAATCCCTCAAGGAGAGTGTTGTTGCCATGCCCACGACCGACCAGGTGATGCAGGCCCTCGGCACGGTCAACGACCCCGAGATCGGCCAGCCGATCACCGACCTGGGCATGGTCGACGGCGTCGACGTCGCCGACGACGGCAAGGTCACCGTTGACGTACTGCTGACCGTGCCCGGCTGCCCCATGAAGGACACCATCACCCGTGAGGTGACCGGTGCCGTGCAGAAGGTCGAGGGAGTGACCGCCGTCGAGGTGCGCCTCGGCTCGATGACCGAGCAGCAGCGCGCCAGCGTGGCCGAGAAGGTCCGTGGCGGCGCCGGCCGCGCCCCCGGTGGTCAGGTCGTCATCCCCTTCGCGGAAGCCGACAACCCGACCAAGGTCGTGGCGATCGCCTCGGGCAAGGGCGGCGTCGGCAAGTCGTCGGTGACCGCCAACCTCGCCGTGGCCCTCGCCAAGGAGGGCCTCAACGTCGGTGTCCTCGACGCCGACGTGTGGGGCTACTCCATCCCTCGGATGCTGGGCGTGGAGGGCAAGCCCGTCGCCTTCAACAACATGGTGATGCCGTTGCAGGCCCATGGCGTGAAGGTCATCTCCATCGGCTTCTTCGTCGACAGCGAGCGGCCGGTCATCTGGCGCGGCCCGATGCTGCACCGTGCGCTGCAGCAGTTCCTCGCCGACGTGCACTGGGGCGACCTGGACTTCCTGCTCTGCGACCTGCCCCCGGGTACCGGCGACATCGCCATCTCCCTGGCGCAGATGCTGCCCAACGCCGACATGCTCGTCGTCACGACCCCGCAGCAGGCCGCACAGCGTGTCGCCCTGCGCGCGGGGCAGATGACCGCCCAGACCGGCATGCGGGTCTCCGGTGTGATCGAGAACATGGCGACCTTCATCGCCCCCGACACCGGCAAGGAGTACCGCATCTTCGGTGAGGGCGGCGGACAGCTGCTGGCCGCCGAGCTCGACACCGAGCTGTGGGGCCAGATCCCGATCGACACGCGCCTGCGCGAGGGCTCCGACAACGGCACGCCGCTGGTGGTCGCGGACCCCGACGCGCCTGCCTCGCAGCGGTTCACCGAGATGGCCAAGCGCCTGGCCAAGACCAAGACGTCGCTGGTCGGCCGCTCGCTCCCGCTGAAGTTCTAGCGTCCGGGGGAGGACCCCAGCACACCCGAGGAGCCAGCACCGGTCGGTGCTGGCTCCTCGTCGTTCGACCGTCGTCCGTTGGTCAGATGATGGGTGCCGGTGCCCGATCAGTTGCGGGTGGTGGTGACCATCCGTTCGACGCTCCGCGCGATGGACCACCCGAGGACGGCACCGGCGGCGGTGTCGCCGGGGTAGTGCACGCCGACGTGGATCCGCGTCAGCGGGACCCACACGGCGATCATCGTCCACGGCCAGCGTCGCCCGCCGGCGGAACGGCGCGTCATCAGGGTCGCCATGGCCGCGGCCACGGTCGCGTGCCCCGACGGGAACGACGACCCTGTCGGCGGCTTGATGAGCCGCTCCAGCGCCGGGTCGGCCTCGAACGGGCGGCGTCGGTTGAACACCCGCTTGCTCTCCTGGCCGATGAACCAGGCGGCAGTGCCCACGATGGCCAGGTCGGCGGCATCACGACGGCGACCGAGCGCCGCGAGCAGGCCCGCCGCGCCGGCAACGGTGTACATCGAGCCGAGGTCGGTGGTGTTGACCGCCAGGGCGTCCAGCGCGGGATGTCGTCGGATCAGTCGACGCCAAGCGGTGGCCAGCCGGACGTCCAGCGGTCCGATCGGGTTGACGAGGCTGCGGACGCGGCGAAGCAGGGGGTGGGTCATGGTGTGGCGGACCGTCGCTGGATCAGGTCGCGTCGGGGTCGAACGGGGCGTTGCCCGGCTCCAGCCCGTTCGCCGACATCGCCATGTCCTTGGGCCCCCCGGTCGAGATCCCCTTCACCTCGTCCATGGTCTCGTTCATCGGTCCGACGATGGCCTGGGTCGCCGTCCCCTTCAGGTCGGTCAGAGAGCTGCGCAGCTGCCGCGCCTCACGGGTCAGCTCGGCGAGGTCCTCGTCGACTCCTGCGGCGTCGCGCAGCTCGCCGAGGGTCTTGTTGGCCTCACGCCGGACCTGGTTCACGGTCCGCCCGACGGTGCGGGCGATGCCGGGCAGGCGGTCGGGGCCGAAGATGAACAGCGCGAGCACCGCAAGGCCCACGAGCTCCCAGAAACCGAGGCTGCCCATGTGTGTGCGTCAACTCCCGCGTCGACGGCCGCTGGCCGTCAGGACTGATCCGACCGCAGGGTGACCGTCACCTCGCGGTGCTGGTCGTCGCGGACCAGCTGGACCCCGAGGGTACCGCCCACACCCGCCTCGCGGACACGGTCGACGAGGTCGTCGATGGTGCGCAGGATCTCATCGTCGACGGCAACGATCACGTCCCCCTCGCGCAGGTCGACCTCGGCGGCTGCCGAACCGGGGCTGATGGACTCCACCAGCACCCCCCCGGCGACGGCACGGGCGAGGGCTTCGTCGGGGGTGAGGGAGCGCCCGCTGATGCCCAGTCGCGGACGGGCGACGGTGCCGTTGGCGATCAGCTGCGCCACGGTGTCGGCGACGATGTCGACGGGCACCGCGAACCCGACCCCCGACCCGGAGGGCCGCTCACCGGACAGGACGGCAGAGGTGATGCCGAGCATCCGGCCCTCGCTGTCCACCAGCGGACCCCCGCTGTTGCCGGGGTTGATCTCCGCGTCGGTCTGCAGGGCCCGGGACAGGCGCAGCGTCGAGCCGTCGAGGCCAGCCAGGTCGATCGCCCGATCGATGGCGCTGACGACGCCGACCGTGACGGTGCCGTCGAGGCCGAACGGGGCGCCGACGGCCACGGCCAGCTGGCCGACACGGATGTCGTCGACGTCGGCTCGTGCCAGCGGTGGCAGGTCGGTGCGTCCGACACGCAGCAGGGCGAGATCGGCCTGCTCGTCAGTCCCGACCAGCACGGCTGGTTCGCTGCTGCCGTCGTGGAAGACCACCTCGATGCGGGTGGCACCCGCGACGACGTGCAGGTTGGTCACGACGTGGCCGCTGTCGGAGACGATGGCACCCGAGCCGTTCCCCGAGCCGCTGCCGATCCCGTCGACGTCCACCCGCACCACCGAGGGCAGCACGACCTCCGCCACCGCGGCCACCAGGTCGGGATCGGCGATGCCGTCGACCTGGATGACCGGCCGCGCCACCGGACCGGTCGGTCCCTGCGGGCCGGGCAGCACCAGCGCAACGAGTCCGGCGCCGACGAGCACGCCGACCAGGCCGGCGACCGCGACCCAGACGAGGGGGCGACGGCCGACCGGCGGCAGCCAGACGCCGTCGACGGTCGGGGAGAGCGAGCGGTCGGCCGCGTCGCCGGTGTCGGGTTCCTCCACGCTGCCAGCATGCCGGACCCGTCGGCGGTGGGCATCACGGCGTCTGTCGTCGTTGTCGTGTTCGGAGCGTTCCGGCAGGTAGGCTGCCTGCGAGATGCTGAACGATCAGCGCGTGACTGCGTACCTGCGATCCCATGCCGAAGGGGAGGACGAACCCCTCCGGGCCGCCCGTGCGCGCAGCGAGGAGAGCGACATCCCCGCGGTCAGCAGCGAGATCGGCTCGGTGCTGCGCTTCATGGCCCGTGCCACCGGTGCGCGCACCGTCGTCGAGATCGGCTCGGGCGGCGGCTACAGCGGCCTGTGGTTCCTCGGCGGCATGGACCCCAAGGGGATCCTGACCACGATCGAGATCGACTCGGGCAACCAGTCGCTGGCCCAGCAGGCGTTCAACGAGGCCGGGCTGACGTCCCGGGTTCGTTCGCTGCTCGGCCCGGCCTTGCTGATGCTGCCCAAGCTGGCGGACTCGGCCTACGACATCGTCTTCATCGACGCGATGAAGTCGGAGTACCCCGAGTACCTCGAGCACGCCAAGCGCCTGCTCCGTCCCGGTGGAGTCCTGCTGGCCGACAACGTGCTGTGGTCGGGCAAGGTCGCTGACCCGCTCGTCGACGACGAGGACACCCAGGGCCTGCGGACGTTCAACGAGACGGTCAAGGACGACCCCGATCTGGCAAGCATCCTGCTGCCGATCGACGACGGCCTGATGGCTGCCGTCATGCGCGCCAGCTGACCCTCCCGGGGGTTCGTCCCGACCCGCACTCGATCGGGCACGAGACACGGAACCCGTCTATGTTCCACGCCCATGAGGATCGAGCCGTTCACCGAGGACCACGACCAGCTGCGCCAGACGATCCGGCGGTGGGTCGCCGAGGAGATCACCCCGCACGCGGCGGAGTGGGAAGCCGAGGGCATCTTCCCGCGGGAGGTGTTCACCAGAGCCGGTGACCTGGGCTTCCTCGGACTGTCGGTGCCCGAGGAGTGGGGCGGGTCCGG
>Ga0207908_1000386_pt1 | contig 11581 bp, 9 predicted proteins | sample MalvirmetagMSP81_FD_184224 | JGI IMG/M metagenome (GOLD analysis project Ga0207908, IMG submission 184224) | Marine viral communities from the Deep Pacific Ocean - MSP-81 (SPAdes) | ecosystem: Environmental > Aquatic > Marine > Oceanic | place: Pacific Ocean | collected 2011-04-18
CGTAGGCCAGGCCAGCCACCACCGGCAACAGGATCACGCGCAGAGCGACCTGGTAGCCGAGGAAGGCCATGAAGTTGGCCCCCTCCGGCGAGGGGAAGATGATGCCGGCGGTGGTGTAGATCACGATCGCCAGCAGCATCACGATCAGCAGGAAGTTGGTCCCGCAGCGAGGGTGCTTGGTGGAGTAGGGCTGGATCGCCCCGGCCCGGAGCGGCTCGTCGTGCTCCCAGGCGAGGATCGTCTTGTGCTCTCCGCCGTGGTACTGGAACACCCGCCGGATGTCGCTGAGCATCGAGATGCCGCCGAGGTACAGCAGGAAGATGCCCAGGCGCACCACGCCCTCGACCAGGTGGAAGGTGATCGAGTCACCACCGCCCAGCGGTTCCTCCACCGCGGCCAGCCCGAGGTTGGGCAGCACGATGAAGATGCCGACGAAGGCCAGCAGGGCGATCGCGAGGGATCCGCCCATCTCGCCCTTGGACAGCTGCTCCTCGTCGTCGACCGCGGCGTTGGCGGAGATCGTCAGCGCCCGGGTGCCGATGGTCAGCGCGTCGACCAGGCCCCACATGCCGCGAAGCATGGGCTTGGTCCAGATCGGCTTGCGCTGTGGCAGGTCGCTGACGGGGTGCCGCTCGAGGTAGATCGTCCCGTCGGGACGACGGACGGCGACCGCCCATGTCTTCTGGCCCCGCATCATCACGCCCTCCATGACGGCCTGGCCGCCATAGAAGTGCTGGTGCGGGGTCTTGCTGCTGGTGTGGTCGCTCATGTCCTGCTCAGTGTCGCTCACCGTGTGCTGGAACCCCCGGCACCGGCAAGGTAGGTGGCGTTGTCCAGGGTGCCCTCGAGATCGCTGGCGATCGTGCGCGCAGCCTCGTCGTGGGGCAGGTCGGCCAGGCGCTTGCGGACCGCCCAGATCGCCTGGAGGGTCTCGTCGTCGACGAGGAGCTCCTCGCGGCGGGTGGCGGAGGTGTCGGGCCGCACGACGGGTCGCAGGTGCGGGGCCACGTCGCCGTCGAGGTGGATGACCGCGTTGGCCGTCCCGAGGAACTCCTCGAGGATCGCCTCGTCGACCGCGCTGCCGTCGCCGGTCAGCATGGCCGCCACGATGGTCAGCGAGCCGCCGTCCTCGATCTTGCGGGCGCTGCCGAAGAACCGCTTGGCCGGGTACAGCGACGTGGCGTCGATGCCCCCGCTGCCGTAGGCACGGGTCAGGCGCGTCAGCGAGTCGACGAGCACGACGACGTCGTGGCCGAGCTCGACCAGCCGACGGGCACGCTCCATGGCGAGCTCGGCGACCTGGGTGTGGTCCTCGACCGGCCGGTCGAAGGTGCTCGCGATGACCTCACCGGGGATGGCGCGCTTCACGTCGGTGACGTCCTCGGGACGCTCGTCGATCAGCAGGACCATCAGGTGGGCCTCGGGGGCGTTGGTGGCGATCGCCTGGCCGATGCCCTTGAGGGTGTCGGTCCGGCCGGCCGCCGGCGGCGCCACGAGGAGGGCACGCTGGCCCCGGCCGATCGGGGCGAGCAGGTCGATGGCACGCAGGACCGTCGGGGCCTTCTCGGTCTCGAGGCGCAGCTGCTCGCTGGGGTAGACCGGCACGAGGTCGCGGAAGTCCGGCCGCTCGGGCACCTGTCCGCCTTCGAGCTCGCCGCCGTTGACCTTCTGCACGTGGTGCAGCGCGGGCACCTTCTCGTTGTTGCGCTGCTGGCGGATGGGGCCCTGCACGACATCGCCGCGGCGCAGTCCGTGCTTGCGGATCTGCCCCTGGGAGACGTAGACGTCGCGGTCGCCGGGGGTGTAGCCGGTCGTGCGGAGGAACCCGTAGCCCTCGGGGAGGATGTCGAGCACGCCGGCCCGGACCTCTCCGGGCTCGTTGCCGCCCCCGCCGCCGCTGCCGCCCTGCTGGTTCTCCTGCTGGGCACGCTCGCGGTTGCGCTTGCGACGGTCCCGACGGCTGCGACGCTTGCGGTTCGCCGCGTCGTCATCGTCGTCGTCGTCATCGTCGTTGGAGGAGTCGTTGTCGGACCGGGGGGCGTCGGAACGGCCGCGGTCGTCGTCCTTGCGGCCACCGTCGCGTGGCCGGTCCTCGCCCTTGCCGCCGGCGTTGCTGTCGCGACCGCTGTCACGACCGCTGTCACGACCCCCGCTGTCACGACCGGAATCACGGCCGCCACTGTCACGGCCACCACCGTCACGGCCGCCGGAATCACGGCCACCGGAATCACGGCCACCGTCACGGTTGCCGTCCGACTTGCCACCCCGGGCGCGGTTGTTGCCGTTGTCGCCGCTGCGGTTGGCACCACGGGACGTGTTGCGCTCGCGGGAGCGAGTGCGCTCCTCCGGCTGCGACTTCTCCGCGGGCTTCGTGTCCGCCTGCCCCTTCTCGGAGCCGCTGTCGCCGCCTGCGTCGGACTGGCGGGCGCTGGGGGGCAGCACCTTGCGGGCCGTCTCCTCCCTCGCCGCCCGCGCAGCGGCGTCCTCGCCAGCAGGTGCGGCGTCGGAGGCCGCGTCCTCGCCGGACTGGCCCTCGGTGTCACGAGCGCGGGTTCGGGTGCGCGAACGCGTCCGATCGGCGTCGGCGTCGTCGACCTCGGTCGTGTCGGCCGCGCCGTTCGTGGACGCGGCTGCCTGGCCGGTGGCCGACTCGACGATCGCGTCGATCAGCTCGGCCTTGCGAAGCTTCTGGAACCCGCGCATGTTGAGATGCGAGGCGATGTCCTTCAGCTCGGTCATGGGCTTGCGAGCCAGGACGCTGCGATCCATGCCCTCTCCTGTGTGGTTCTCAGGCACTGGGCGACGTCTCGATCACGTCACCCCATTGGCGTGTCGACCCACGCATGCGGGTCGAGATGGTCGTCGGGAACAAGTGTGGAGCGAGGGAACCCTCGGCGATCCAGCTCTGCTGGAGTGCGGCGTCCCGGCTCGCCGCTTGACGAAGCATACCGGTCGCCGAGGGACGGCAACAAGGTTGCCCGTCGAGGCTCAGGCCGGTACCGGGACCCGGAGCACACGCGCGCCGGCCAGGTTCCACCTGGCCACGAGCACCTCGACGGCCCCGTCGACGGCATCGACGACGTCGGTCACAACCGTCAGCCGGGAGCGGTCGTCCAGCAGCGCCAGCACCGACGGCCCCGCCCCCGACAGCGCCGCGGGCACACCCGCGTCGCGGAGGCCGGCGACCAGCTGTCCGCTCGTCGTCATGATGGCCAGGCGAGGGGGTTCGTGCAGCTCGTCGACCATCGCATCGGCGCGCAGCGGGAGCAGCCCGGCCAACCCCGCGAAGGTCGCGACCGCGCGGGCACCGTTGGCCGCGGCGACCTGCAACGGCACCTCGACGGGCAGCACCCCCCGGGCGTGCCCGGTGTTCTGCCGGGTCGTGGGGATCAGCAGGACCGGGACGAGCCCCGGGTCCGGGGTGACCCGCTGGAACCCGCCCTCGGGCAGGCACGCCACGAGGCCACCGGCGATGGCCGCAGCGGCGTTGTCGGGGTGTCCCTCCAGCTGCGTGGCCAGCTCCAGCACGTCGGCGTTGCCCCCGGGCCCCCCGACCAGCGCGCGGCCGAGCGCCAACCCGGCAACCGCGGCTGCGGAGGAGGATCCCATGCCCCGCTCCAGCGGGATGGCGCTGTGCACGTCGATGGAGACGTCGGGGACGGCGGCGCCGACGCGTTCGCACCAGGCCACCACGGCCCGCCAGACGAGGTTGTCCTCACCGGTCGGCAGCTCACCGGCACCCAGGCCGTGGGAGGTGACCCGTTGGGGTCCCGGTTCCCTGGCGACGGCCAGCATCGGCACGTCGAGCGCCACGCCGAGCGCGTCGTAGCCGGGACCGAGGTTGGCCGACGTCGCCGGCACCTCGACGACCGCGATCACCGACCGTCCATCGAGGTCGGCGTCGATGTCGACGGCCCTGACGGTGTCGGCCACCGTCGCAACGGTGTGGTCGGCTTCGGTCACGCTCACTCCTGGTACCGCCCCAGCACCTGGGGCATCGTGCGGCAGCCGGCTGTCGTGCTGCCCTCGGCGGTCAGCCCTCGCGGCGGTCCTCCACGCGCATCGACGACGCGATGGCGTTGACGTCGCTGAGGTCCTTGAGCGCCTCGACGCACGCCCGGACGTTGCCCTCGCGGGCTGCGTGGGTGATGAGGAGCAGCTGGGCCTGGTCGCCCTCGCCCTCCTGCCACACGCTCTTGATCGACACGTCGTGGTCACCGAAGGTCGCGGCCACGCGGGACAGGACCCCGGCCTCGTCGGCCACGTCGAGCAGCAGGTAGTACTGCACGATCTCCTCGTCGACCGGACGGATCGGCTTGTCGGCCACGGCGACCGACGGCAGCCGCTCCCCCGCCAGCATCGCCCGGGCGGCGGTGACGACGTCTCCGACGACGGCCGAGGCCGTCGGCAGCGATCCGGCGCCACGGCCGTAGAACATCAGGTCGCCGGCCGCGTCGGCCTCCACGAAGATCGCGTTGTAGGCCTCCCGGATGGACGCCAGCGGGTGCGACGTCGGGATCCACGCCGGGTGGACGCGCACGCCGATGCTGGCGTCCTCGTGCTCCTCGGCGATCCCGAGCAGCTTGATGACGTAGCCCATGCGCTTGGCGTTGGCGATGTCGGTCGCGGTGACCGACATGATGCCCTCGGTGTAGACGTCGTCGCGGACGACGTGGGCGTCGAAGGCGAGGCTCGCGAGGATCGCGGCCTTGGCGGCGGCGTCGTGGCCACCGACGTCGGCGGTGGGGTCGGCTTCGGCGTAGCCGAGGGCCTGTGCGTCGGCCAGGACGGGCGCGAGCTCGGCGCCTTCCTCCGTCATGCGGGTGAGGATGTAGTTGGTGGTGCCGTTGAGGATGCCGAGCACCTTGCGGACCCGGTCCCCCGCCAGCGACTCGCGCATCGGCTTGATGATCGGGATGGCGCCGGCAACGGCGGCCTCGTACTCCAGGCGGACGGAGTGCTCCTGGGCAGCGGTCAGCAGCTCGGCGCCGTGGGTGGAGATCAGCTCCTTGTTGGCCGTCACCACACTCTGACCGGCCTTGAGCGCCCGCGTCAGCAGCTCACGGGCCGGATCGATCCCGCCCATGACCTCCACGACGATGTCGACGCCCTCGGCACCGACGACCGTGGAGACGTCGTCGGTGACGGCCACGTCGACATCGCGCGACTTGTTGACGTCACGCACCACGACCGGCCCGATCTCGAGCCGCGCGCCGACGCGGCCGGCGATCTCGTCGGCGTGGTCACGCAGGAGCGTCGCGACGCCGCTTCCGACGACGCCGAGGCCGAGCAGGCCGACGGTCAGGGTGCGCTGGGTGTTGGACGGGTCGTGTGCCATGCGGCCAGATGCTACGTCGCGGTCAGCCGACGTCGGTGCGCAGGAGGTCCTCGGGGGTCTCGCGGCGGACCACCAGGCGGGCGTCACCGTCGCGGACGAAGACCACGGGCGGGCGCAGCACCTTGTTGTAGTTGGACCCCATCGAGTGGCCGTAGGCACCGGTCACGGGGGTGGCCAGGACGTCGCCGACGGCAAGGTCAGCCGGCACCTGCGCGTCCCGCACGAGGATGTCGCCGGACTCGCAGTGCTTGCCGACCACCCGCACCTGCTGGGGCCGCTCGGCCTCGACCGCACGCGGGAGGAAGGTCTCGTAGCCGCTGCCGTACAGGACCGGACGGGGGTTGTCGCTCATGCCGCCGTCCACGGCGACGTAGGTCCGGATGCCCTCCAGCGGCTTGACGGTGCCGACGGTGTAGAGGGTGACGGCTGCAGCAGCGGCGATGGCGCGGCCCGGTTCGATGCCCAGGGTCGCGGTGATGCCGAGCGACGCGGCAGCCGACGTCAGCTCGGCCGCCCAGTCGGTGATGCTCGGCGCCTGTTCACCGGTCACGTAGGGCACGCCCAGACCGCCGCCGATGACCAGCTCGGGCAGGTCCAGCGGGGCGGTGAAGGTCGCGAGGACCGCCAGCGCCTTGGCGAAGGACTCGGCCTCGAACACCTGCGAGCCGATGTGGCAGTGGATGCCGACCAGGTCCATGGCGTCGCTGGTCTCGGCGCGACGGACCGCCGCCAGCGCGACCCCGGTGGCGACGGTGAAGCCGAACTTGGAGTCGTCCTGGCCGGTGGCGACGAACTCGTGGGTCTCGGCCTTCACGCCCGGGGTCACCCGCAGAAGGACCCGTGGGGCGGGGGACCCGGCGGCCACGAGCGCCTCGATGCGGTCCATCTCGTCGAAGGAGTCCACGATGATCCGCCCGACGCCGGCCGCCATGGCCTCCCGGAGCTCGGCGGTGGACTTGTTGTTGCCGTGCAGGTGCAGCCGGTGGGCGGGCACGTCAGCGGCCATGGCCACGGCCATCTCGCCGCCGGTGGCGACGTCGATCGACATGCCCTCTTCGTGCACGAGGCGCGCCATCGCGCGGCACAGGAAGGCCTTGGAGGCGTAGGTGGCGTGGTCGCCGAAGGCCGCAACGGCGTCGCGGGCACGGGCCCGCAGGTGGTCCTCGTCGTAGACGAACAGAGGTGTCCCGAACTCAGCGGCGAGCTCCAGGGTGTCGCAGCCGCCGATGACGAGCTGTCCCCTGTCCCCCACGGTGGCGTTGTCGGGCAGCAGGTGGAACGGCAGGGGTGCGCTCACGACGGGCACACCGCAGGCACGGGACGAGCGGTCACATGCGCTCCCGCGGGGTCACACCCAGGATGCCGAGGGCCGCGGCGACGGTGATCCGGGCAGCCTCGCACAGCCAGAAGCGGGCAACCGACAGCTCGGGGGCGTCGGCGTCGATGACCTGGCACTCGGTGTAGAAGCGGTGGAACGCGTCGGCGACCTCCTCGGCGTAGCGGGCCACCCGGTGGGGCGCCCGGTCCGCCGCTGCTCGTTCCACGGTCTCGCCGAACGCGTCGATGCGACGGATCAGCTCCTGCTCGGTGTCGTGGGTCAGCAGCGTCAGGTCGGCGTCCTCGACCGAACCCGCGTCGAAGTCGACCTCGGCGGCCTTGCGCCCGATCCCGGCGATGCGGGCGTAGGAGTAGTTGATGTAGTGGACCGGGTTGGACTTGTCCTCGCTGACGACCCGGGCGATGTCGAAGTCCTGTGGCGTGTCCATCGAGGACCGCAGGAAGGTGTAGCGGGTGGCGTCCGCGCCGACCTCCTCCACCAGCTCGTCGAGGGTGACGAAGTTGCCGGAGCGCTTGCCCATCCGCACCGGTTCGCCGTCACGCAGCAGGTTGACGAGCTGCCCGATGATGACCTCCACGACCCCGTCGGGCACGCCCTCGGCACGGGCGATGGCGTGCAGGCGACCCACGTACCCGTGGTGGTCGGCCCCCAGCAGGTAGATGGCCAGGTCGAAGCCGCGGGCCACCTTGTCGGCCAGGTAGGCCGTGTCGGCAGCGAAGTAGGTCTTGGCCCCGTCGGCCTTGACCAGCACGCGGTCCTTGTCGTCACCGAAGTCGGAGGTCCGCAGCCACACGGCACCGTCGGCGTCGTAGGCGTGGCCGCGATCGCGGAGGGACCCGATCGTGTCGTCGATCGCGCCGCCGGCGTGCAGGGTCTTCTCGGAGAACCACACGTCGATGTGGATGCCGATGGACTCCATGGTCGCGCGGATCTGGTCGGTCATGGCCGCGACCGACCTGGCGACGACGTCTGCGGTGTCGTCGGGGTCCACGCCAGCCGCGGTCAGCTGCTCGGCGATCTCGGTGATGTAGGCACCCCGGTAGCCGTCCTCGGGCACCTCCTCACCGCGCATGCGGGCAGCCACCGACGACCCGAGCAGGGTGATCTGGTTGCCGGCGTCGTTGAGGTAGTACTCGCGGGTCACCGACCAGCCGGTGGCCTCGAGCACGTTGGCCAGCGCGTCACCCATCGCGACCCAACGACCGTGCCCGACGTGGAGCGGGCCGGTGGGGTTGGCGGAGACGAACTCGATGTTGGCGCTGCGTCCGATGCCGCTGGCGGACCGACCCCAGCCGTCGACGTCGGCCTCCACCACCGCGCGGACGATGGCGCCGAACGCGTCCTGGGCAAGGCGGAAGTTGATGAAGCCCGGACCGGCCAGCTCGACGCCGTCGACCCCGTCGATGTCGCCGAGGGTGTCCACGATCGTCTGGGCGATGTCGCGCGGTGGACGGCCGACCGGCTTGGCCAGCGTCAACGCGACGTTGGTCGACCAGTCACCGTGATCACGGTTCTTGGGCCGCTCGAAGGTGGGCGTGCGTTCGGGAAGTCCGGCGTCGGCCAGGGCCTTGGCCACGGCGGTCGCGAGCTGTTCGGGTCCGATCATCCCCGACAGCGTAGCCAGCCCGAAGTGGCCTCCCCGACCGCGGCCGGGACAGCCGCTCGCGCTACGCGGACCGCTCGGCGATCAGGCGGTTGACCAGGTCCATGAGGTCGATGGGGTCGAACGGCTTGGTCACGTAGGCCTGCACGCCCAGGTCGGTGCCCTTGCGCACGTCGGCCTCCATGGCCCGGGCCGAGAGAAACACGATCGGGATGTTGCGCGTCTCCGGGTCGTTCTTGAGGGTCTCCGCAACCTGCCAGCCGTTGACGTTGGGCATCATGACGTCGAGGAGGATCAGGTCGGGCCGTTCGTCGCGGACACGGTCCAGGGCGTCCTGTCCGTCCACGGCGGTGATGACCTCGTGGCCCTCCATTTCGAGGTTGACCTCGAGCAGGCCCCTGATGACGTGGTCGTCATCGACTGCCATCACTCGTGCCACGTGTCGTCCTTGTCGTCGTCCTCGTCCTGGCGTTTCCCCCGCTCGTGCGCTGCGCGGGAAGGCTACCCGCAGGAGGAGACGGATGGAGGGTACCGAATGGCCGTGCGCGTCCCGTGAGCCGCAGCACGGCGTGGCCCCTCGACACGCTCGCCGTGCGGAGATGCATACTCGCCATGTGTCGGAACGGGACCAGCCGCCCGGGGGCCTCGCTGAGGCGTCCGTCGCCGGCATGCGTGCGCTCGTCGATGCGGTCACCGCCATCACGCGAGTCCAGGACGACCCCGAGCAGATGCTGGAGCAGATCGTCGAGGCCGCGAGGACCGTCTCGGGGGCCGAGTACGCCGCCCTGGGGATCGTCGGCCCCGACGGCCGCACGCTCGACGCCTTCCTCCACACCGGCATGGACCCGGCAACCGTCGAACGGATCGGCAACCTCCCCACCGGCCACGGGATCCTCGGTGCGGTCATCGTGGAGGGTCGGGCCCTGCGCCTGCCCGACCTGTCGCTCCATCCCGCCAGCCAGGGCTTCCCACCCAACCACCCGCCGATGCGGTCCTTCCTCGGTGTGCCCATCCGTTCGGGCGAGGTGGTCCTCGGCCACCTCTACATGACCAACAAGGAGGGAGGGGCGGGCTTCACCGACACCGACGAGGCGCTGATCACGGCGCTCGCGGGTCAGGCATCGATCGCGATCGAGATGTCCAGCCGGTACGACAAGGAGCGCGAGCTGACCCACCGCCTGCAACGGCTGGTCGAGGTCAACACGATCCTGACGACGGAACGCCGTGTCGACCACGCCCTGCAGCAGATCGTCAACGCCGCCGCGGACCTCGTCGACGCCACCTACGTCGGGCTGGGAGTCCTCGGCGAGGGCCGCGATTCCTTCTCCAGCTTCATCCACACCGGGATGGACCCGGGACTGGTCGAGGCGATCGGCGACCTGCCCGTCGGCAGGGGGGTCATGCGCGCGGTCATGGTGGGCGGGCGCGCGATCAGGCTCAAGGACATCGGCGAACACCCGGCCAGCGTCGGCTTCCCGGCGGACCACCCCGTGATGCGGTCCTTCCTCGGTGTGCCGGTTGCCCATCGAGGACGGGTCATCGGCGACCTGTACCTGACCGACAAGCGTGGCGGGCAGGAGTTCACCGAGATCGACGAGCTGATCGCGACCGCCCTGGCGTCGCAGGCAGCCGTGATCGTCACCAACGCCGACGCCTACGAGCGCGAGCGTGCCCTCGTCGCCGAGCTCCGCAGCGCCGACGAGGCCAAGGAGGCGTTCGTGCACCACGTCGCCCACGAGCTGAAGACGCCGCTGGTCACCATCCGCGGATCGCTGCAGGCCCTGGAGACGGGGCGCAAGGGGCTCAACGACGCCCAGCGCACCCAGCTGGAACAGATGGCCGTGCGGCAGCTCGACACGATGATGGACATGGTCAACAACCTGCTCGAGCTGGCCAGCATCGAGTCGGGCCGGTCGCCGCTCGTGCTGGAGGCCGTGGCCCTCGGGCCGGTCGTCGACGCGGCGCTGACCTCGGCCCCTCCCCCCGAGGGCACGGTCGTCGACCTCGATCCCTGTGCCGACGATCGCGTGACCGCCGACCGCCGCTACGTCGAACGGATCGTCAGCAACCTGCTGACCAACGCCTACCGCCACGGCGGCCCGCACATCACCGTCCGGACCACCTCCGACGACGAAGGGGTCACCCTCTCGGTGATCGACAACGGCGACGGGGTACCCGCCGCGTTGGTCCCGACGCTGTTCGAGCGGTTCGTCCGGGGTCGGGAGTCCCGGGGCACCGGCCTGGGCCTGGGCCTGGTCAAGGCGCTCGCCGAACGCTTCGGCGGATCGGTTTCCTACCGGCCGGCAGACCACGGCGGCGCCCGGTTCGACGTCCGCCTGCAGCACCCGGACGCGGCCGGGACTCCGGGCGTCGTGGTATGACCGTGGTATGCCCGAACTCCCCCTTCACGGTGTGACCCCGACCCACATTCCCGCTTGGCCGACCGAGACGGTTGCCGCGCTGGAGGCCGCCACGGCCGCCGACGACCCCATGTCGGCCCTGCGCGACGTTGCCGCCGGCGACCCCTCGTTCCTGCCGGTCTGGGCCGAGCTCGCCGAACGGTCCCTCGACGCCGGCGATCCGATCGCTGCCTATGCCTTCGCACGGGTCGGCTACCACCGCGGCCTTGACGCGATCAGGGGTGCTGGCTGGCGCGGTCAGGGCCCGGCCCCGTGGTCGCACGAGCCGAACCGCGGTTTCCTGCGGTCCCTCGACGCGTTGCGACGTGCCGCCGCCGCCATCGACGAACCCGGCGAACCCGACCGCTGCCGTGACTTCCTGCTGCAGCTGGACCCCGAGGACCACCTGGGAGTGGCTGGGCAGTGAACGCCGGCTACTCGGGAACACCGCTGGCAAAGAAGCTCGGCCTGACGCCGGGCATGCGGCTGGGGCTGGACAACCCACCCCCCGAGTTCGTGGGCCTGGCGCTGCTGCCCGTGCCCGACGGCATCTCCATGCACACGCACCTGCGCGGGAACATGGACATGGTCATCGGGTTCTACGACAGCCGAGCGGAGTTCGAGCGGCGACTGCCGATCGCTCGCCGCCGCATCCCCGACGACGGGGTCCTGTGGATCGCCTGGCCCAAGCAGACCAGCCGGGTCCCGACCGACATGACCGAGGACGTCATCCGGGAGGTCGCGCTGCCCACCGGCTTGGTCGACACGAAGGTCTGCGCCATCGACGAGGTGTGGAGCGGCCTCAAGCTCGTGGTCCGCAAGGAGCTGCGGAACGGCTAGCCCACGCCGGCCGAACCCCTCAGCGACGCAGGATCGCCTGGACCTCGACCTCGACCTTCCAT
>Ga0207908_1000390_pt1 | contig 11529 bp, 13 predicted proteins | sample MalvirmetagMSP81_FD_184224 | JGI IMG/M metagenome (GOLD analysis project Ga0207908, IMG submission 184224) | Marine viral communities from the Deep Pacific Ocean - MSP-81 (SPAdes) | ecosystem: Environmental > Aquatic > Marine > Oceanic | place: Pacific Ocean | collected 2011-04-18
TGTCAGGATCAGAGTTTTGTATATCGTTGGCGCACATAAGCGCGTGTTGCCGAAGTTCATCAATCAGTTCTGACATAGCCTCGTCCTTACACATAACGCCGAAGCACAGCGGCGCCACGACAGTGGCGTCCGGCGGCCGCAGGCCGCGTACTGATGCGCCTTGTTAATCCGGTCCTCACCGCCTTACCCCAAACAAAAGACGCACAGGCCTCAAGCAAAATAAAATAATCCATGTGCTTGAGACTACAATTGGCAAGAAATGGAGCGGGTCAAAATACCCTTCCGGAACCATACCCATAAAATAGAGAATGGCCTCAGATAGGCCGTGAAAAAAGAATAGTGTTACAAGGACAAGAAACGACCAATACGCCCACGCTTGCAGGTAAAGAATCCCAAACACCGCAGTTAAACCCCACGATGAGTAAGCTAGTAGTCCCCAGAACATCAGCGAGGGTTCGCTTTCAGTGACGGTGATAAACGCAATTTTGCCCATCACAAATGCCAGCCAAATTGCGCCAAACGAAATTATTCCAGGACGTCTAAGATCGCGTTCAAATTCGGTTTCGACACTTCCTTGTCGCAAAACTTTCTCCTGGATTTTATGGATTAACGCCAATATTCAGCGGCGGCCTTTGCGCAGCGAAGCGGAGAAAAGGCCGTCCGGTGGAGGCCCGTCAGGACCGGAACGAACTGCAATGACTTGTTAACCGGTCTAGATCCAAACATCGTCTTCTGCGGTCTTGCTGCCAGACTCGTCACCAGTATTGACCACTCCCCTTGGTTCGATCAGCAAGACTCTGGCTTCATTTTCAGCATATGGCTTGTGCTCGATACCCTTTGGAACCACGAACATTTCTCCCTCGGACAGATCCACATGCCCATCTCTGAAATCAATTCTAAGACTACCCTCGAGCACGATGAAGGTCTCGTCCGTGTCCTTGTGGTCATGCCACACGAACTCGCCCTGAATTTTGACGACTTTGAACTGGTAGTCATTCATCTCGGCGATGACTTTCGGTGACCATTGCTCATTAAAGAGGCCGAGCTTGTTTTTGAAATTGACCGCCTGATAGCTCATGTGAACTCCTTTTCAGTACCAGTTAACGCCGCTCAGCACGCGCGGCTACGGAATGGAGGCGAAGCCGCAATGTAGTAGGCGTCGCCGTGCCTGGCCTTGTTAGGACATGCTCCATATCTTCACCTTTAAAGGCCTTCGACGCCCAGGAATGACCATATACAGAAACATCCCCTCTTTGTTTTTGTGGTCAAGCGATGTATCGAAATAGTCTGCGCCGTAAAAGTGCAGAGTAACGCTCGAATGAGGAGGCACAATCAAGTCCGAAAAATACTCATCGGCCTCTACTTTTGAATCAACAAGCTCCCACCAGAAAAATTTCTTCCGGCAAACTTGGATTTGATAATACGTAATGATGACAGCCTTTCCAGAAAGGTTCCTAACGAATATCTTATTGCCAAGGCCATTCACATCACCCGTAAACGTGAACCCAACTTCAATATTCAGTCGAGCCCTATAGATCTCCCTCGCCGCGAGCAAAGTGGATAGAGCTGCCCCCCATATCGCGACCGGATCAAGCTCCATGCTCCTTGCCCCCTCTCGTCCTAACGCCAGCGGCAGGGGCGCGACGAAAGGAGCGTCCCTTCACCGCACTTGTTAATGGCCGGTTACCCGGCGGTTTATCCCTGGCACCCAACCCTGAATGCCCTCTACAATGCAGCTGCACCCAGCCTAGCCCATGGCGTAAGGAACCAAAACACGAAACCTAATGATTTTGCAGTGTTTTTCGGGGAGATGAGCAGGACGGTGGTGAACATTTGAAAGCAACTCCCTGCTTCACTGCCTGAATCCTTCCGAGGCCTTGGCCATTAACGCAAAGCTTAGCGGCGCCCTTGTAATGGAGGCGAAGCCGCAATGAAAAGGGCGTCCGGCGGCCATCGGCCGCGTACTACAGCGACTTGTTAAAAAGAAGTCCTACTCCTGCGCACTTGCGGTCGCACATAGTTGGCATCGGTGAATGTGTTCTTGCATGACCTACAATTCCAAGCATTTTTGCCACCGCCCTGTAAGCGCACCAAGCGTTGTTCGACGTCGTAGCACCGTTGGCAATATGGCCCATCGCGAAGCTCACCATCTTCAAGCCAATAATAAGGTTTTTCCCAAATTACTCTCTGTTTGAGCGCAAGCTGTTCATTGAGTGATGAGATCACATTGTCTTTTTCGATTAGGTCCGATTGAATCCCCGCAATTTCCAGTTTTGCCTCAGCTAGAGAGCTGATCAGTTCCGCGATCTGAAGCTTTACTTCCGCCTGCTCGAGAGAGGAGCCACTGTCCTTGATAAGCTTGGCAATATCTGTAGCAGTTTTAAGGCTACCAAGTGCCGCCGCTATGGTTGCTATATCTGCCATAAACTCCTCTCTTTTTAACAGCTAATTCAGCGACAAATGACATCTATCACGTCGCGTATATTTCCAATCACTGCGCTCGCCTACTTCGTGCTAACCTTTTGATTCCTAACAAATAACTGACAATCGCAGCTCGACCTGCATCTGTAAATAAGCGCACTTTGTCGCAAAACTCCAGAGACGCGAGTTCGCTTATCCTTGCTGATGCTATAGAACTATTCCATATTTTTCAGAAGGTTGTAAGCGAATCTGGCAAGCCAAACGGGATTTTGCGACATTTGACGTTTATCTCCGCCTTTCCAACCCACACAGAGCGTAGCAGACCGTTTCGGAATGCACCCTCGCCTTCGCCAAAGCCCTACGGCAGCCCGCATTCCATTCCTGTTACAATATGCGCCACATTTTGAACACCGAACCTGTACACCAGAGTGATTCATGACTGAGAACACCCCGCTCCACAGCGCCAACAATTCATCCGCGGTGCAAGGCTTCCATGGCGAGAACTTTTCCCGCCGCTTCAGCGTTGCCCCGATGATGGACTGGACCACCAGCCATTTCCGCTACCTGGCCCGCCAGTTGAGCCGCCATGCGTTGCTTTATACGGAAATGGTAACTACCGGCGCGCTGATTCATGGCGATACCGAGCGGTTTCTGCACCATGAGCCGGCGGAATATCCGCTGGCGCTGCAGCTGGGTGGCAGTATTGCCGGTGAACTGGCGCACTGCGCAAAACTGGCAGAGCAGTTCGGGTTTGATGAAGTGAACCTGAATGTGGGCTGCCCCAGTGATCGGGTGCAGAACAACATGATTGGCGCCTGCCTGATGGGCCACCCGGACAAGGTGGCGGAAGGTGTACGGGCGATGATTGAGGCCACCAGCCTGCCGGTTACGGTGAAGCACCGCATTGGTATTGATGGTCGGGAATCCTGGGATGATCTGTGCGAATTTATTGAGAAGGTTGCGGCGGCTGGCTGCCGGACGTTCATCGTGCACGCCCGCATTGCCATCCTTGAGGGCCTGAGCCCGAAGGAGAACCGCGATGTGCCGCCGCTGAAGTACGATTGGGTGTATGCCCTGAAGCAGAAGTACCCGGAGCTGGAGATCATCATCAACGGCGGCATTAAAGCCTTTGATGAGTGTAACGAGCACCTGCGGCACACCGATGGCGTCATGCTGGGCCGGGAGACGTACAACAACCCCTGGCTGCTGGCCAGTGTGGACAGCACGTTCTTCGGCTCGCCGGAATCTCCCCTCACCCGCCATGACGCGCTGCGGGCCATGTACCCGTTCATCCAGAGTGAGCTGGAGCGCGGTGTGTACCTCACCCACATCTCGCGGCATCTGTTGGGCCTGTTCCACGGCCAGCCGGGCGGGCGTCAGTTCCGCCGTTACATCAGCGAGAATGCCCATAAGTCCGGTGCCGGGCTTGAGGTCATCCAGACTGCCCTGGAGAAAGTCCGGGAGCCGGAAGCGGCGGTTATTGCAGAAGCTTAATTGGCCTCAGGCCTTTGGTTGTCTTGTCCCTGTCAGACCAGCCCGTTATTGTAGGTGAATCACCAGCATCTGGGAGTCGGATGCCTCAATAACAGATCAATCGGGACGACAGCACGAATGACCAACAAGCTCGAACAACTGAAGACCATGACCACCGTGGTGGCCGACACCGGCGACATCGACGCCATTGCCCAATGGCGTCCGCAAGATGCCACCACCAACCCTTCCCTGCTGCTGAAAGCTGCTGCCTCAGACGCCTATCGCCCGATGCTGGATAAAGCCGTTGCCGATGCCCGTCGCCACGGCGGTTCCGATGCTGAACAGCTGACCGTTGCTACCGATACCCTGGCGGTACTGGCCGGGCGGGAAATCCTGAACCTGATTCCCGGCGTAGTCTCCACCGAAGTAGATGCGCGTTTGTCGTTTGATACCGCCGGCACTCTGGAGCGGGCCCGTCGATTGGTGGATCTGTATGACAAGCAGGGCGTGGACACCAGCCGGGTGCTGATCAAGATTGCAGCCACCTGGGAAGGCATTCGTGCTGCCGAGCAGTTGGAGAAGGAAGGCATTCGCTGCAACCTGACTCTGTTGTTCTCGTTCATTCAGGCCGCTGCCTGTGCCCAGGCCGGTGCGTTCCTGATCTCACCGTTTGTCGGTCGGATTCTGGACTGGCACTTGGCCACCAGTGGCCGGGACAGCTATCCCGCGGCAGAAGATCCGGGCGTGCTTTCGGTGTCCAGGATCTATAATTACTTCAAGGCCAATGACTACAACACCGTGGTGATGGGGGCGAGCTTCCGTAACACCGGCGAGATTGAGATGCTGGCAGGCTGCGACCGGCTGACCATCAGCCCGGCCCTGCTGCAGGAATTGCAGGACGACACCGCCCCGCTGACCCGCAAACTGTCGGCCGACGGCGTCAGCTCGCCGGATAAATTGGGCACGGTGAACGAGCGGCTGTTCCGCTGGGAATCCAACGAAGACGCCATGGCCACCGAGAAACTGGCCGATGGCATCCGCCGCTTCACCGCGGATCAGATTGAACTGGAACAGCAGGTGCGCCAGTTGGCCAAAGCGGCCTGATTCACCGCTGTTCGCAACGTAACAGGAGTGCGACTGCCCTAACATGTTAGATCAACTGAAAAAGCTGTTTGCCGCACCGGCGTCGGAGAACCAGGAGCCGGACAACCACCAACTGGCGGTGGCGGCCACCGCCTTGATGGTGCAGCTCTCACGGGCGGACCACAACGAGGACGAGCGCGAGCTGCAAACCATTGTGGACTGTGCGGTAAAGGCGCATCAGGTGACCCGCGACGAGGCCGAGGCGATCCTTAAGGACGCCCTGGACCACGCCGACGATGCCACCTCCATGTACGAGTTTACCGGGCAGATCAACGAACACCTGGATCAGAACGCCAAGCAGTCGCTGCTGGAAAGCATCTGGCGCGTGGCCTTTGCCGATGGCCGTATCGACAAGTACGAAGAACACCTTATTCGCCGTATGGCGGACCTGCTGCATCTTAATCACCGGGAATACATGCAGGCGCGGCACAGGGCGGAGAATTCAGGATAATAAGTGCCGGGTGACGAGCGTGCCGGCTAACACAAGGAGACAGTATGCTAGCCATTCTTCATCCCAACACCGGGCTGGACAGCGAGGCCTACCGCCAGACCATGCACTACCTGGAAAACCTGCCCAATGTGTCGGTGCGGGTTCACGAGGTACAGGGCGCCAGCCAGCGGCTCACGGAAATCTACCTGCTGGGCGACACCAAGGGCCTGAACAAGGAAGAAATCGAGGCGCTGCCGGCGGTGGAGCGGGCAATCCGCATCTCGGACGATTACCGCATTCTGGGCCGCCACAAAGACGACCGGCGCCAGAGTGGCTTTACCTACAACGGGGTGGAGTTCAGCCAGTCCAACCTGAACGTGTTTGCCGGGCTGTGTGCGGTGGATGTGCCGGAACACGTGGACATGATGATGAAGGCGCTGGAGGACAACGGCGAGGTGTGCACCCGCATGGGCGCCTACAAGCCGCGCACCAACCCCTACTCGTTCCAGGGCCACGGCAAGGGCTGCCTGCCCTGGGTGTTTGAGAAGGCGGGCAAGCATGGCATCAAAGTGGTGGCCATGGAGATCACCCACGAGAGCCACATCGAGGAAATCGACACCTGCCTCGAACGCCTGGGCCGCCCGACCGGGGTGATGCTGCAGGTAGGCACCCGGAATACCCAGAATTTTGAGTTGCTGAAGGCGATTGGCCGCCAAAGCGAGTATCCCGTATTGCTCAAGCGCGGTTTTGGCATCACCCTGAACGAATCCCTGAATGCCGCCGAGTACCTGGCCAGCGAAGGCAATGCCAACGTAATCTTCTGCCTGCGGGGTATGAAGACCGAGGCCGGCCAACCACACCGCAACATGGTCGATTTTGCCCATGTACCGGCAGTGAAGCGGCTGACCCGGATGCCGGTATGTGTCGACCCGTCCCACTCAGTGGGCAGCAGGGACCGCGCTCCGGACGGCATTCTGGATGTGATGCACGCCACCGCTCAGGGCGTGATTGCCGGTGCCAACATGGTGCTGGTGGACTTCCACCCGAAACCCGAACGGGCGCTGGTGGACGGGCCCCAAGCCCTGCTGATGAACGAACTACCGGCCTACCTGGAAGATATCCGGCTATGCCACGACACCTGGACCAAACGCCAGGCCATTTACCAACGCCTTCAAGGTGAAACACCAGAATGATTGTTTACGGTCACAGAGGCGCCAAAGGTGAGGCGCCTGAGAATACCTTGCCGGGATTTATCCATGCTTACCGCCATGGCATCCGGCATTTTGAATTGGACCTGGTGCTGTCCAAAGACGGTATACCCGTGCTGGTGCACGACCTGACGGTTACCCGTACCACCAGTCATACCGGCGATGTGGGCCACTACACGGCGGCTGAGCTGGCCGACATGGACGCCCGGCGCAACACCAGCTCCTGGCCCCGAAAGATTGGTATTCCCACCCTGGAAGACCTGCTGGACCAGTTTGACGATCTGGAACACTTGCAGTTGGAGGTTAAGAAAGACTCCCGGCAGCGCCTGAACATCCTGTGCAACCGCCTGACCGAGATCATTCAGCGTCGCGACCTGTACAAAACCACGACCATTACCTCGTCAGATACCTGGTTTCTGAAGGAAATCCGGCGGCGCAACAAGCACATTCAAATCGGATTGGTGGCGGAGCGGAAGTTCCCGCGGCCTCTGAACGTTGCCACGCGGCTTGGGTGCAGTTACCTGTGTCTGAACTGGAAGCTGTGCTCGAAAGAGCTGGTGGCAAACGCACATCGGCGCGAAATGCATGTATCCGTCTGGACGGTAAATCGCATTCACGACATGTTGCAGCTGGAGGAAATGGGGGTAAACAGTGTCATCACCGATTACCCGACCAGCACCCACATCTTTTTCGACAACCGGGCCAGGGCTCTGTTGTCCCTGCCCCAATCGCAATCCGAGCCGGTGCCGGGCACCGGCCAAGCGCTGTCTACCGGCGGCTGAGGCCGGATCAGAAGATCCGGTTCAGGCCGTTCAGGGCGGCTACCCGGTAGGCTTCCGCCATGGTCGGGTAGTTGAAGGTGGTGTTGATGAAGTAGTTCAGGGAATTGGCTTCCCCTTTCTGGTTCATGATTGCCTGCCCGATGTGAACGATCTCGGCCGCCTGGTCCCCGAAGCAGTGAATGCCCAGAATCTCGCGGCTTTCACGGTGGAACAGGATCTTCAGCATGCCCACCGCATCGCCGGTGATCTGAGCGCGAGCCAGGTCTTTGAAGAAGGCCTGGCCGACTTCGTACGGCACCTTCGCTTCGGTCAGCTCACGTTCGGTTTTACCCACGGAACTGATCTCCGGAATGGTGTAGATACCCGTCGGCACATCCGAGACATAGCGGAAGTACTCATCCTTGACGATGTCAGACGACGCCGAACGGCCCTGGTCGTATGCGGCACTGGCCAGGCTCGGCCACCCGATGACGTCACCGGCGGCGTAGATATTCTCCACTTCGGTGCGGTAGTGCTCATCCACCGACAGCTGGCCACGGCCGTTCGGCACCAGGCCGACATTGTCGAGGTCCAGGGAATCGGTGTTGCCGGTACGGCCGTTACACCACAGGAACGCATCGGCGCGGATCTTCTTGCCTGAAACCAGGGACAGCACCACACCGTGATCGTCGCCTTCCACTTTCTCGTACTGCTCGTTATGGCGGACCAGCACTCCGTTGTTACGCAGGTGATAACTGAGTGCGTCGGAGATCTCGTCGTCCAGGAACGACAGCAGGCGGCTGGTCGGGTTGATCAGGTCTACCTTCACACCCAGGCCGGCAAAAATCGAGGCGTACTCTGAACCGATGACACCGGCACCGTAGATGATCAGCGTGCGCGGGGTGTGGGACAGGTTCAGGATGGTGTCCGAATTGTAGATACGGTGGTGACGGAAATCCACATCGGGCGGCAGGTACGGGCGTGAGCCGGTGGCAATGATCGCCTGCTTGAAGTGGATGTGCTCAACCGCCTTGCTGCCGCGGATTTCCAGCCGGTTCTTGTCAACGAACGAGGCACGGCCGTTGATCAGGTCTACCCGGTTGCGGGCGTAGAACTGGGTTCTCAGCTTGACCTGCTTGCCGATGACCTTCTGGGCATTCTGCAGCACGCGGGGAAAGGAGAACCAGCGCGGCTCGCCGATATCGCGGAACATCTGGTTGGTGTTGAACGTGATGATCTGCTTCACCGAATGACGCAGCGCCTTGGAGGGAATGGTCCCCCAGTGGGTGCAGTTACCACCGACGGTGGCCTTGTCTTCGATGATCGCGACACGTTTACCGTGCTTCGTCGCATTCATCGCCGCGCCTTCACCGGAAGGCCCAGCGCCGATAACGACGACGTCGTAATGATGTTCTGCCATGCGCGCAGTGACTCCTTATCTACGTCGTGAAAATTAGGTCGTTATTATTGATGCCGTGTCAGTGCTTGTCGGCCTTGGTGGCGTCGTAGGTGAGGGCCTCGGCCTGCCCACTCTCCTGGGCCTGGCGCTCGTTCTCTTCCTCACACTTCTGGGTGTTGCCACCGCAGATATCGCAGGACTGGCTGATACCCAGTGCGCCAATGCCGCCACAGGTGCCGCTGATCGGCTTACGTCCGAGGATCACGCCGATGGACATGGCTGCAACAAGCAGAACCACGATGAACAAAACTAGAAGAAAGATACCCATGTTGCCCTCCCGTTATTGAGCGACATTACTGAGTGACGTAAGACGAAAAGGCCGGCGTCTGATGTGTTTCGAAGCCGTTTTCCGTCCGAATAATAAAATAGGCCGGGATATTCTCCCGGGTCGCGAGGGCGTGCGCTTGTTCAAAGCCCATCACGTTAAAGCCTGTGGCCAGGGCATCCGCCGACATGCAGTCTTCGGCAATCACCGTTACCGAGGCCAGATTGTGCTGGATAGGACGCCCGGTTACCGGGTCTATGGTATGGGAAAACCGGCGCCCTTCCGATTCGTAATAGTTACGATAGTCGCCGGAGGTCGCCATAGCCTGGTTTTCCAGCGCGACGATACGATTCACCTGGCGGACCCCGGAGGTTGGTTCCTCAATCGCCAAGCGCCAGGCATCTCCCCCGGGTTTGCGCCCATTTACGCGGACTTCGCCACCAATCTCTACCAGATACGCCTGAATACCCTCACTGTCGAGGTATCGGGCAACGGCGTCAACCCCGTAGCCCTTGGCGATGGCGGAGAGGTCAATGTACTGGGGCTTCTCAGCACGCAGCGCCGGTGGCTGCCCGCGCAGCTCCAGCTTGTCATACCCCGTGACAGCCAGCAGCCGTGCCAGTTCCTGCTCGGACGGCACCTGCTCCGGGCGTGCCTTGGGGCCAAAACCCCAAAGGTTAACCACCGGGCCAATGGTGACGTCAAAAGCACCGCCAGTCAGCTCTGAAATCGCCTCAGCCTGCTGCAGCACTTCATACAGCGGCGCTGACAGCGGCATCCATTCGGACTGGTCCTCGGCCTGGTTCAGCTGCGACAACTCGGAATCCGCGCGCCAGGTGGACATGGATGCATCCACTTTTTCCAGCTCGCCCTCGATTCCGGCCGCCAGGGCTTCCAGCCTGGCCTGATCATCCGGCAGCACCACGTTGATGTGGTACTCGGTGCCGAACACCGGCCCGGAGATTTCCCAGACTTTTTCTTCTGGCTCAAACGAACAACCCGCCAGAGCGAGCCCGGCCAGCGCCAACATGGCGCCGACAAAACCCACCCTGACGGGTTGAAGCATGCGGGATGTCATTGGAGCTGATTAACCCCCGAAGTCATCCAGCATGATGTTTTCATCCTCAACACCCAGATCCTTCAACATCTTGATGCAGGATGCGTTCATGATGGGCGGCCCACACATGTAGAACTCACAGTCTTCCGGAGCCGGATGGTCCTTCAGGTACTTCTCATAGAGGACGTTATGGATAAAGCCGGTCTCGCCTTTCCAGTTGTCCTCTGGCAGTGCGTCGGACAGAGCCACGTGCCACTCGAAGTTCTCGTTCTCTTCCTGCAGCATGTCGAAGTCTTCCACGTAGAACATTTCGCGGACGCTTCGTGCACCGTACCAGAAGCTGATCTTACGCTTCGAGTTCAGACGCTTGAGCTGGTCGAAGATGTGCGAGCGCATCGGTGCCATGCCAGCACCACCGCCGATGAATACCATTTCGGCATCGGTCTTCTTGGCGAAGAACTCACCGAACGGCCCCATCACGGTTACCTTGTCACCCGGCTTCATGTTGAACACGTAGCTCGACATGATGCCTGGGTTGTGGTCGGTTCCTGGAGGCGGAGTCGCGATCCGGATGTTGAACTTCAGGACGCCCTTCTCTTCCGGGTAGTTCGCCATGGAGTACGCACGAATGGTCTCTTCCTTGTTGATCGCCTTGTAGCGCCAGATGTTGTGCTTATCCCAGTCTTCGTGGAACTCTTCCTCAATGTCGAAATCCTTGAAATCGATTTCGTACGGAGGGCACTCCAGCTGCACGTAGCCACCAGCACGGAAGTCTACTTCTTCACCTTCCGGAAGCTTCAGTACCAGTTCTTTGATGAAAGTGGCCACGTTGTGGTTGGACACCACTTCGCATTCCCACTTCTTCACGCCGAAGAACTCTTCAGGTACTTCGATCTTCATGTCCTGCTTCACCGGAACCTGGCAGGACAGGCGCCAGCCTTCCTTTTCTTCCCGGTTGGTGAAGTGGGTCTTCTCGGTCGGCAGCATGGCGCCGCCGCCTTCGAACACCTTACATTTGCACTGGGCACAGGTACCGCCGCCGCCGCACGCGGAGGACAGGAAGATACCCTGGTTTGCCAGGGTGCCCAGCAATTTCCCGCCCGCACCGGTCTTCATGGTGTGTTCGGGATCGTCGTTGATCTCAATTGTCACGTCACCGGTGCTTACCAGCCTGGAGCGGGCCGCAAGAATCACTGCGACCAGAGCCAGAACGATAACGGTGAACATGACCACGCCGAGAATAATTTCTGTATTCATGGTCTCGCCTTTTCGTTAAACCGAATCACCGGGTGAGTTACAGAGAGATGCCGGA
>Ga0207908_1000391_pt1 | contig 11508 bp, 11 predicted proteins | sample MalvirmetagMSP81_FD_184224 | JGI IMG/M metagenome (GOLD analysis project Ga0207908, IMG submission 184224) | Marine viral communities from the Deep Pacific Ocean - MSP-81 (SPAdes) | ecosystem: Environmental > Aquatic > Marine > Oceanic | place: Pacific Ocean | collected 2011-04-18
CGGCCGTCGAGGTGGTCTCGGCGACGGGGTCGGGGCTCATCCGGACGCGCCGGCCTCGGCGCCGTCACCCGCCTGGGACCCGAGCAGCCCGAAGAACCGGGGCTCGTGGTCGGGCAGCAGGTCGGGATGCAGGATCGCCACGATGTCGGCGAGGACCAGGTCCGGACGGACCGCGCCCTCCTCGTAGAACCGGTTGCCGCCGGTCGGGCCGAGGTCGGCGTCGTTGGCCCACACGTTGTCGGGGAAGGCTGCGAACAGGCCCAGGCGCTCGTCGTCGGCGACGAACTGCTCGGGCGTCACGGCAACCGAACCGGCCGACAGCCACGCGTCGGCGTCCTGGCCGCGCTCGAGCACCGTCTCCAGGTCCAGCGGAAGGGTCGAGCCGGGCTCGTCGGCGAACACGTAGTCACCGCCGGCCGCGGCGATCAGCGACGCGGTGTAGGACTCGCCGCCGGAGGCGAACCAGGTTCCCTCGAACGGGTCGTTGGTCAGCACCGTCGGACGGTCGTCCTTGGGGACGTCGGCGGCCAGCGCGACCAGCTCGTCCCAGTCCGCGGCAACACCGTCGAACACGTCGAGGACCGCAGCCTCCTCGTTGAGGAGCATCGCTTCGAGCTTCATCCACTCGGCACGCCCGAGCGGGTCGGTCTCCAGGTACGAGGCGTTGGGGACGACGGGGACGTCGAGGGCGGCGAACGGCTCGGTCGGGTCGGCGCCGGAGAAGCCCGCGCTGACCATGATCACGTCGGGCTCGGCGGCCGCGAGGGTCTCCAGGTCAGGGGAGGTCTGGTCGCCCACCTCGACGATGTCGCCGGCCTCGGCGGCCTGGACGACGGACTGGGTGGAGGCGTACTGCAGGCCACCGTGGCCGACGAGGACGTCGGTGCGACCGATCAGGTCGAAGCCCTGGAGGAAGGTGGTGGAGTAGGTGACCGCACGCTGCACGGGGATGTCGACGACGATGTCGGCCTGGACGTCATCGGGGAGGGTCGTGCCGCACTGGACCAGCGCAACGGTCAGCGGGACGGCGTCGGCGCTGTCGTTGGGACGGTCGATCGTGACCAGCTTGACGTTGCCGTCGTAGGTGGCGCTGATGCCCTCGGCCACGTCGAAGGCGACCTTGTCGGGGAACCAGTCGAGGTCCTGCAGGTCCTCCGTGGCGCAGCCGTCAGTGAGGTTGGCCTCCGGCGGGGCGACCGCACCGGCAGTCCCTTCCTCGCCGGCGTCGGCGGTGTCGGCGCCCTCTCCATCGGTCATGGCCGCATCCTCGGCCTCGTCCTCGCCGTCGTCCTCGCCGTCGGAGGCGCCTTCGCTGGCCTCGGCGGTGTTCTCCTCGCTGGAGGGCGGGTCGTTGCTGGTGTCCCGACCGGACGGGTCGGCGGCGCATGCGGCCAGGACCATGGCGAACAGGACGAACATGGCTGCGCTTCGCAGCCTCTGGGTGAATGGGGAGACCAACGTCGTCCCCTCCTTTCCGTGCCTCGCGGAATCGTGGGTGCTCGGTGCGGGTGGCCGGTCTCCTGGCTTCCGGGTCGTCGGCCGATCGGGCCGTGCACGAACGCCTCGCCCTTCCCGGCACGTGGCCAGTGGGACTGCCAAAAGAGGCGTTCGCTCCTCCGGTTACAGTGGCGAGGACCGCGCCGGTATCACACCGGACTTCCCGAGCACCACCGCAGGTGAGCGGGGTCACCGTACTCGGCCGTCGCCGGTGGGACAAACGTCCGGACGCCCCCCGATCGACCTACGCTGCGCCTCATGCGTTCGACGATCGTCCTTGCCGCCGTCCTGCTGGTGTCCGTGTGGGCCCTGCCCGCCAGCGCCCACACCGAGCTGGACACCACCGTCCCCGCGGCCGACAGCCAGGTGACCGACCCCCCGATCGAGGTGGTGCTCGACTTCACCGCCGCGTTGCTGCCCGACAGCCAGCCGGCCGTCAGGGTGATCGACCCCAACGGCGACGACCTGGCAGCGGCACCACCCACCCTCGACGGCGCCACCGTGACCGTTCCCCTCAACCTGGCGGTCACCCCGGGCCCCCACCGGGTCGACTGGGCCATCACCGCTGCCGACGGCGACGACCAGACCGGCACCTTCACGTTCACCTTCGCGCCGCCAGCGGACGTGGCGACCCCGCCGGGCGCGGTGGCACCGACAACGCCGCCCACCCCCACCGCGTCGGACACCGCCGTGACGCCGGCACCAGCGGAGACGGCCACACCTGCGGCGACCACCAGCGAGGCGACCGAGCCGTCGGACGCACCCGAGGCCACGGCGGTCCCGTCAGTGGTGCCGGGGGACCCGGAAGCGGCCTCGACGACGACACGTGCGCTCGTCGTCGTGGCCGCGTTCTTCGCCGTCCTCGCCGTCGGCGCGGTGATGCTCTCGCGGGCCCGACGAGACGGCAGCGAGCAGTGACCTACTCGCCGTGGAGCTGGCCGGCCAGGTAGTTCTCGACCCCGATGCGCTCGATGGCGTCGAGCTGGGACTCGAACCAGTCGGCGTGGGTCTCCTCGTCGCGGACCATCTCCTCGAACACCGCGGCCGAGCCGTGGTCGCCGAGGTCGTGGCATTCCTTCGCCGCAGCGTTGAACGTGGCCACGGCAAGCTTCTCGCTCTCCAGCGCCAGCGACAGCATCTCCTGGGCGGTCTCGCCGACGGTGATCGCGTTCAGGCGCTGCACGTTGGGGTGCCCGTCGAACATGAGGATCCGCTCGATCAGCTCGTCGGCGTCCTTCATCTCGTCGATGGAGTAGTCGTAGAAGCGCTTCCCCAGCTTCGGGAAGCCCCAGCTCTCCAGCATCTTGGCGTGCAGGAAGTAGGTGTTGGTGACGGTGAGCTCGAAGGTGAGCGCGTCGTTGAAGAGCTCGACGATGCGAGGGCTGACCGGTTGCATTTCGTGACGTCCTTCTGGTGACGGATGGCGGCTTGAGTATGTCAGGCGCGGACGGCCTCGCCAGCAGTCACGGTCAGCTCGCCACGGGTCCGCAGCTGGGCCCGTACCGGCTCCCCGACGGGCGCGTCGTCGCAGGGCAGCTCGGTCACGAGGGACGGGCAGCTGCCGCACACCATGTTGCGCAGCGTCGGCACGCAGCCACCGCACGCGGTCCCCGCCCCGGTCAGGGCGGCGACCTGTCGAACGGAGGTGCACCCCTCCGCCACGGCGGCTTCGATCTGGCGGTCGGTGACGACCTTGCACTGGCAGACGTACATGGAGGTTAGGTTAGCCTAACCATCTGTCGCGTGACAAAAGACGAGGGCCCGCCGGGCGTCCGACGGACCCTCCTCCATGCGTCTGTCGGTCGGTCCTGAACGTCAGTCGGTCTTGACGAGGGTGCCGAGGTACAGCTCGATGACCTTGGGGTCCTTCAGCAGCTCGAGCCCGGTACCGGTGTAGGCGTCGCGGCCCTGGTCCAGCACGTAGCCACGGTCACAGATCTTCAGGCACTGCTGGGCGTTCTGCTCGACCATGATGATCGTGACGCCCGCGTCGTTGATCTGCTTGACGCGGTGGAACACCACGCCCTGGTTGGCCGGCGACAGGCCGGCCGACGGCTCGTCCAGGAACAGGACGCTGGGATCCATCATCAGCGCACGGCCCATGGCGACCATCTGCCGTTCACCACCCGACAGGGACCCGGCGCGCTGCTTGCGACGGTCGGCCAGCTTGGGGAACAGCCCGGCCACGAAGTCGAACCGCTCGTTGAACATCGAGGGGCGCAGGTACACACCCATCTCGAGGTTCTCCTCGATGGTGAGGGAGGGGAAGACGTTGTTGGTCTGCGGGACGTAGCCCACGCCCTTGTCGACCAGCTCGTGGGCGGTCATCCCGGTGATGTCGTTCTCGCGGAGGATGACGTGGCCGTCACGAACCTCCACCAGGCCGAACATCGCCTTGATGAGGGTCGACTTGCCGGCACCGTTGGGGCCGATGATGCCGACGAGCTCACCCTCGCGGACGTGGATGTTGGCGCCGTTGAGGATGTTGACCCCCGGCAGGTAGCCGGCGATCAGGTTCTCGGCGTACAGGACCGACTCGGCAGCGCTCGGTGGACGCCCGGCCTCGCTGAGGGCCTCGGCGCCATGATGCGACGCGGCCTCGTCGACGACCTTCTGCCGCGCTGCGGCGACCTCTTCGTCGTGGCTCATCGCTGGTCCTCCTGCTCCGCCTCGATGTCGGACAGGGCGACCTCGCCCTCTCCTTCGGAGCCACCCAGGTAGGCCCGGATGACGGTTTCGTTGGTGCCGATGGACGCGGGCGGTCCCTCGGCGATCACGCGACCCTCGGCCATGACGACGACCCAGTCGGAGATGTCCATGACGACGTCCATGTCGTGCTCGACGAAGACCACCGTCATGCCCAGCTCGTCGCGGAGGCTCTTGACGTGTCCCAGCAGGGACTGGACCAGCGCCGGATTCACACCCGCCATCGGCTCGTCGAGGCAGACCAGCTCGGGCCCGACCATGAGTGCGCGTGCCATCTCCAGTAGCTTGCGCTGACCACCCGACAGGGTGCCGGCGAGGTCCTCGCGCTTGGCGTCGAGCTTGAACCGGGCGAGCAGCTCGTCGGCCCGCTCGGTGATCTCGGCCTCCTGCTTCTTCCACATCCCGGGGATGATGGCCGGCAGGAAGCGCTCACCGGTCTGGCCGGTCCCGGCCAGGCGCATGTTCTCGATGACGCTCATGCGGTTGAGCGACTTGGTCAGCTGGAAGGTGCGGACCATGCCGTACTGGGCGACCTTGTGGGCGGGCACGCCGCCGAGGTCGTGGCCGTCGAAGGACCACGTGCCGTCCGTCGGGGAGTCGAACCCGGTCATCAGGTTGAAGAAGGTCGTCTTGCCCGCACCGTTGGGACCGATCAGCGCGGTGATCAGGCCCCGCTGGATCTCCAGGTGCTGGACGTCGACGGCGGTCAGGCCACCGAAGCTCCGGCGGACGCCGTCGACGATCAGGACGGGATCGGGCTTGGCGACGCCGGGCTCGGGCGCGACGTCGTCCAGGATGCGCCGATCCACGATGGTCGGACGCGTTGCCGCGGTCTTGTCAGCGGGCATCGAGCAGCATCTCCTCTTTGTTGCCGAAGATTCCCTGCGGACGGAACGCCATCAGCAGCGCCAGCATGAGGCCGACGAGGATGAACCGGATCGGACCGATCTCCTGGGTCGCGATGATGGACTCGCTGATGATCCCGCCCTCGATGAGCTCACGCATCAAGGTGTCGAGGCCAGCGGTCAGGAACAGGAAGATGAACGTCCCCACGATCGGACCCCAGATGGTGCCGGCACCACCGAGGATGATGATCACGTAGGCGAAGAACGTCCGGACGGGGATGTAGGTGTCGGGGTTGACGGCCTGGGTGCCCATGGCGAGGAAGATCCCGCCCAGCGCACCGAAGATGCCGCCGAGGATGAGGGCCTGCATCTTGTAGGAGAAGACGTTCTTGCCCAGCGCACGCGCGGCGTCCTCGTCCTCACGGATGGACTTGAGCACGCGACCCCAGGGCGACCGCATCAGCGACCAGGTCCAGTAGGTCAGCAGCCCGACGAGCGCCCAGCCGACGACCATGACCCACAGCTGCTGGCCCGAGTAGTTGAGCGCACCGAAGTAGCGATCACTCGGTCCGTCCGGGAAGGGGTTGACGGCGAAGAAGTCACCGGCGAACTGCTGGAGGCCGAACACCGAGTTGGTGATGGGGCGTGCGACGTCGGAGCGGAAGACGAACCGCAGGATCTCCGCGGCCGCGATGGTGGTGATGGCCAGGTAGTCGCTGCGCAGCCGCAGCGTGGGGGCGCCCAGCAGGAGGGCGAGGATGACGGCCAGGAGGATGCCGACGAGCACGCCGACAACCAGCGGCTGTCCGCAGGGACCGATCTGGTCGGCCGCGGTCTGGGTGGCGGCCACGTCGGGGCACGGACGCCCCATGATCGCCACGCCGTAGGCGCCGACGAGCATGAAGCCCACCTGCCCGAAGTTCAGCAGGCCGGTGTAGCCGAAGTGGATGTTGAGGCCGATGGCGGCCAGGGCGAACACGACGGCTTCGACGCCGAACGCGGCCCGGAAGCCATCGATGAGTACGTTTCCGAGATCCATGGTTTCTGGTGCTCCCGCTCTACCCGAACCGTTCGGCCTTGCCGAGCAAGCCCTGGGGCTTGATCAGCAGGACGATGATGAGGATGACCAGGGCCCACACGAACTTCAGCTGCACGGAGAAGAACGCGGTGGACACCTGGCTGATCACGCCGACGACGAGCGAACCCACCATGGCGCCATAGGCCGTCCCGATGCCGCCCAGGATCATCCCGGCGAACATCAGCAGGAGCAGGTTGAAGCCCATGTTGAAGTTGACCTGCTCGGTGGTGCCCAGCAGGACCCCACCGAACGCCGAGAGCCCACCGCCGAGCAGCCACACGAACCGGATGACCCGGTCCACGTCGATCCCGGAGGACTCTGCGAGGTCCTTGTTGTCGGCGACGGCACGAAGCGCCTTGCCGATCTTGGTCCGCTGCAGCATCAGGCCGATGCCGATGAGCACCGCGGTCGAGAGGATGATGATCCACAGGTCGCGCGGGACGATGGAGATGGGCCCCAGGTCGACGGCCGACTGGATGTTGTAGTTGGTGTAGGGCCGGGTGCCACCGCCGTACACGATCTGGATGACGTTGCGGATGATGAACGACAGGCCGATGGAGATGACCAGCATCGAGATGAGGCCGACACCGCGCTTGCGCAGCGGCGCCCAGATGCCGCTCTCCATCGCGCCGCCGGCTCCTGCCCCGACCACCACGGCGATGATCGCCGCGAGGACGAGGTGCCAGCCGGGGCCGGCGGGTGAGGCGTTGAAGAGGAAGGCCACGACGGCGCCGAGGGTGACCAGCTCGCCGTGGGCGAAGTTGACCAGGCCGGTGGTGCCGAAGATCAGGGACAGCCCGATGGCCGTGATGGCGATGATCGAGCCGAGCTTCAGCCCGTCCACGAACAGCTGCGGGACTGCGCTCAGCTTGTCGGAGAACGTCGCCTCGCCCGGTCCACCGGCGATCACACCCCCATCGCCGTCGGTCTCGTCGAGCGGGAACAGGGCGTTGCCCGTCCTGCCCGCCTGCACGTTCAGGCTGCGCTCCGCAACCTCACCGCGGGGCACGAGCCCCTCCGGCAGCGTGGAGACGTCGAGCGCCACGACGAAGGCCCCGGGCCCCGGCAGCTCCAGCCGGACCTCACCGTTCTCGTCGGTCTGTCCGCTGGCCACCTCCGTCCCGGCCTCGTCAGCGGCGGTGATCGTCACGCCGGCGTGTCGGACCTGATCGGGTCCGGCACCGGAGAACACCCGTCCGAGCACCGCTTCGCTGGCGTCCTGGGCCGAAGCGGGGGTGACCGCCAGGGGTGCCAGGAGGACAGCGAGCAGCACGAGCAGGCCGCCGAGCGCGAGCCGAGGTCCTCGGTCGCGGCTCGGCAAGAGCCAGGTCATCCGCACGTCTTGCTCCTCGTCAGTGGTTGCGTTGATGTCCGGCCGGATGCTGTCGCGGCGACAACGCTCGGGCGGGACGGATACGCGGGCCGGAGGGGTGGGAAGTCCACCTGCCTCGGAGGCGATGGCCCGCTGGTGCCGCCCTGATCACCGCGCGATCGCGGCGTGAGCACACCTGATGTGATTGTGATTCGACGCCCGACGCCGATCTCCTCCAACGACTTCACCGACAGCACCTGCCGTCCGGGCGTTGACGCATCGTAATCCAGCGTCCAGCAAGAATGACGGCTCCTGCCCCAACCCGTTCACCAGTGCGCTGTCGCCGTGGGCCGCTCGCGCGGGACGAGCGGGACGATCAGCGCAGGAGGTCGATGACCTGTTCGACATCGCGGCCGGGGAACCACTCGGTGAAGATGCGCTCGTAGGTGCCGTCGGCGACAACCGCGTCGAGCGCCTCGTTGACCGCGGTGCGCAGCGGTGCGTTGTCCTCGGCGAGGCCGATGCCGTACCGCTCGGCGGTCGGTACCTCCTCCACCAGCACGACCGAACCCTCTCGCGCCTGCTCCACGAGGGCATCGGTGTCCATGAACACCGCATCGACCGCGCCGGCGGACAGCGCCCCCAGGGCCGTCGCGCGGTCGGCGTAGCTGGCGATCTCGGCATCGAGGAAGGTGTCGGTGGCGTAGGCCTCGCCGGTGGTGTCGGCGAGGACCGCGATGGTGACGTCGGAGGAGAGGTCCTCCACCCCGGTCAGCTCGCTGCCGGGCGGGGCGGCCAGGCCCTGCGATCCGACGAAGTAGGGGTGGGAGAAGTCGATGACCTCCTCCCGCTGGTTGGTGATCGTGATCGCGGCGATGACGACATCGACCTCACCGGTGGTGACGGCGCCCGTCAGGTTGGGGAACGGCATGTCGACCCAGACCGGTTCGAGCCCCATGCGGGAACCGACCTCGGTCATGAGGTCGACGTCGAACCCCCTGATCCCGTCATCGTCCCCCCGGCCCACGAACGGCAGGAAGTCGGCGTTCGTCCCGACGACCAGCACACCGGGGGTGGCCAGGCCGAGCTGTCCTTCCTGCACGGCCTCGCTGACCTGCTCCGCGGCTTCCTGCAGCTGCTCGCCCGAGACGGCAACCGCCTCGTCCAGCGCGTCGAGGGCCTCCGATGCGAGGGTCGCGATCTCGGCCTGCGCCGCCCGCTCCTCCTCCGTGGAATCGCCCCCGCCACAGGCAGCGGCGAGGAGACAGACGACGAGCATCACGACGAGACCCCATCCACGACCACCCATGGGGTGATCGGGCTGTCCGTGTCGCACGCTGCCTCCGACTGATCGTGATGCCGGACCCAGCGGGCCCCTGTCCATGTGGCCAAGGATAGGCCGAGATGCACCCGAGCGACATCTCGGGGAGGAGTCCGACGAAACGTCGTCGAAACAACCAACTATCGCGATCGTTGCCTTCTCGCGGTACGTTCCCGAGAACCCGTTCAGGGCTCCTCGAGCCCATCATCATGCAGGAGAATCCCCAATGTCACTCGCTCGTGCCCTCCGCGTTCTCGCGGCAGCCATGATCCTTGCACTTGCCCTCGCGGCGTGCAGCTCCGACGACAGCACCGAGACAGACGACGCGTCGGGCTCGGCCACCAGCACCGCCGACGAGGCCGCCGGCGACGACGAGGAGGCTGCCGAAGAAGCGGCGCCCGCCGACCTGACGCTGGTGTCGGACGGCAACCTCACCGTCTGCACCGAGGCACCCTACGCGCCCTTCGAGGTCGAGGACCCCGACTCCGACACCGGCTTCGGTGGCTTCGACATCGACATCGTCGACGAGGTCGCCACCCGCCTCGGCCTGGAGCTGGCCGTCATCAACACCGGCTTCGACGCCCTGACCTCGGGCACCGCGATGGCGTCCGGCACCTGCGACATGGCCATCTCCGCGATGACCATCACCGAGGAGCGCGAGGAGAACATCGACTTCTCCGACCCGTACTACAACGCCGCGCAGTCCCTCATGGTCCCGGCCGACTCCGGCATCACGGCCCTCGCCGACGTCGAGGGTCGCCTGGGCGTCCAGTCCGGCACCACCGGTGAGGCCTACGCCACCGAGAACGCCCCCGACACCGCCGAGCTGGTCGCCTTCGACGCCGGCGCGGACCTGTTCACCGCCCTCGCTGCCAACGACATCGTCGGCATCCTGCAGGACCTGCCGGTCAACATCGACCGCGCCCAGCAGGACGACTCCCTCTCGGTCGTCGAGACCTACGAGACCGACGAGGAGTACGGCATGGCCTTCGAGCAGGACGCCAACCCCGAGCTGATCGAGGCCATCAACGGCGCCCTGTCCGCCATGCGCGAGGACGGCACCTACGACACCATCTACGACTCCTACTTCTCGGAGTCCTAGGACCCGCTCTCGGTCCGGGCGTCCTCCACCCCGAGGCCCCAGGCCGTAGCCTCTGACGCGGGGGAGTCCACCAGGACTCCCCCGCGCATGACGTTCAGGACAAAGGATCGGCGGATGAGCGTGACTGACGACACCGGGAGCGACCTCTCGAGCAGCGCAGGGAAGGGGATGTCGCCTGCACGCAAGGCCGAGCTGCGCCAGTACGTGCTCTACGGGGTCCTCGTCCTCATCGTGGTGGGATTCGTGCTCGGCGCCGACATCGAGGCGATCCAGAAGTCCTTCCTCAACGTCGAGATCGCCGCGGACATGTTCCCCGAGGTGGTCACCCAAGCGGCGAAGAACACCCTGCTGTACACGGCGACGTCGTTCGTCTTCGGCCTGGCGTTCGGCCTGCTGCTGGCGTTGATGCGCCTGTCGTCGGTGGGTCCCTACCGCTGGATCGCCCGCGCCTACATCGAGTTCTTCCGGGCCCTGCCCGCGCTGGTCACCATCCTGCTGATCGGCTTCGCCGTCCCGATCGCCTTCGACGTGGAGATTCCCGGCGGGACGCTGGGCAAGGCCACCCTCGGGCTCGGGATCGTGGCTGCGGCCTACATGGCCGAGACGATCCGCGCCGGCATCGAAGCGGTCCCCAAGGGCCAGGTCGAGGCGGCGCGTTCGCTCGGCATGAGCAGCTTCTGGACGCTCACCTCGATCGTCATCCCGCAGGCCTTCCGCATCATCATCCCGCCGCTGACCAACGAGCTCGTCCTGCTGATCAAGGACACCTCGCTGCTGTTCGTCCTCGGGACGACGCCCGGGTCCAAGGAGCTGCTGAAGTTCGGCCGGGACCTGCAGAACACCACCTTCAACGGCACGCCCCTGATCGTGGTGGCCGTGGTGTACGTGGCGATCACGCTGCCGCTGACCTTCCTGGTCGCGCAGCTCGAGAAGCGGAACAAGGCGGCCCTGTGATGAACGCATCTCCCTCCCCCACCCAGGACGGCCGCGGTGCTGCCGCCATCGACGTGCAGCAGCTGCACAAGTACTTCGGTGACCTCGAGGTACTCAAGGGCATCGACTTCCATGTCGGCCGCGGCGAGGTCGTCTGCGTGATCGGCCCGTCGGGGTCCGGCAAGTCCACACTCCTGCGGTGCGTCAACCGGCTCGAGGAGCCGACCGACGGCCGGATCGTCATCAACGGCACCGACATCACCGACGAGCACGTCGACCTCAACCGGGTCCGCACGGCGATCGGCATGGTCTTCCAGCAGTTCAACCTGTTCCCGCACCTCGACGTGCTGAACAACCTCACGATCGCCCAGCGTCGCGCCCTCAAGCGCAAGCAGGGCGAGGCGGAGGAGATCGCCAAGCGCAACCTCGAACGGGTGGGCCTGTCCGACAAGGTGCACGCCTACCCGGGACAGCTGTCGGGTGGGCAGCAGCAGCGCGTCGCCATCGCCCGCGCCCTGTCGATGGACCCCGAGATGATGCTCTTCGACGAGCCGACCTCGGCGCTGGACCCCGAGCTGGTCGGCGAGGTGCTGCAGGTCATGAAGGACCTGGCCAGCGAGGGCATGACCATGATGGTCGTCACCCACGAGATGGGCTTCGCCCGCGAGGTCGCCGACCGGGTGGTCTTCATGGACGGCGGCGTCGTCGTGGAGG
>Ga0207908_1000402_pt1 | contig 11346 bp, 22 predicted proteins | sample MalvirmetagMSP81_FD_184224 | JGI IMG/M metagenome (GOLD analysis project Ga0207908, IMG submission 184224) | Marine viral communities from the Deep Pacific Ocean - MSP-81 (SPAdes) | ecosystem: Environmental > Aquatic > Marine > Oceanic | place: Pacific Ocean | collected 2011-04-18
GCTCCTGCACCTGTTGATTCTGAGGTCAATCGCTGCGAGCAGGGAGGGTTGGTTATCCATTCATGGTGCCAGTTAGGTGGCAGTGGTCTGGGGAGGGAGCCGCTGGAATGATAGTGGAGTGCCCGATGTCTTAACCTCACGAGGAATCATGCAGTGGAACCCTCTGACGTGGCCGTTTGATCGCTGCGGATTGTTGGTCATACCGGGATTCAGTGGGGCGACGTTATAAGGGGAATTCGGGTTTCTGCCATTGGCATCAAGAAGGTCACTGAGGTGGCGCTTGCGGCGTGCGATCCTGATTTGGTACGCGCCTATAACCAACGCTGTCAGCGCAGCCGCGACAGCTGATACGAATTTCATGAACGGCACAGTGGAGGTGATGGCGAACACTGCGTTGACAAGGAACAGGACGACATTGAGCCGAAGGTTCCACTGAAGGCTGTCGATCATTTTGCGAGTGCTTTCAATGGAGTCCGCATGCCTTGGCGGTTGTTGGTTTTCATTCACTCTTTATCTCCGCGGTTGCGTGAGCGCCGCTGCAGTCAACGAGGAGCCGCAACAAGCGCTGGCGTTGAATGAGTCGGATTTGGTACCCGGCAATAACAATCACAGCGAGCACTGCAGCGAACGCATAAAGCGACTTCAACGGCTGGTCCGTCGTCAGTATCGAGAAGGTCGCGTAGACGAGTAGCAGGGACACGTGAAACCGTATTTTCCACCGCAGCATTGCGATGAGCTGGCGACACATCCCGATGGTGCGGGCTTCGCGGGCTGCTTGTTCGCGGTTTTTCATGCGGCAGCCATCGCGTTGGCTTGTTGTGAGCAGATTTGTTTCATTCCCGGGCCTGTAGTTCGTTCCATTGGTCGCGGGTGAAGATAAGCCGCTTACGCTCGCTCTGGTCCGGGAAACGTGGGACAAAACGAAGGCTTTCGCTGGTGAGGGCGGTGCACCGGAACAGCGTGGTTTCGCCCGGAAGCTCTATGTAGAGTCCGACCGCGACCTTGGGCTTGCAGCCTTTGGTCTGACGGCGGACGTAGAACGACTGCTGGCCAGCAAATAGCCTCTGGTTGTAGCGGCAGAGATCGTGCCCTGGCCCAGTTGCGATGGTCCCCCAGCGCTCGTCGGCGTACACCGCCGCGCACTTCCATGGTGAAAGGTTTTCAGCGACTTGGTAGAGCCGCGCGTAGCTGCTCTCGGCCCAGACTGCTCGGGAGTAGTGGCCAGACTCGAAAGTACGGAACACGCCGCTGCTGGAGTGAAAGTCGAGAAGGCTCCTCAAGTCGATTGCCATCTGCTTGGCCTCGCGAGCGTTCATGGAGTGATCGAGAAAATCCATGCGGTGATCGATGGCGAGTTTCAGGGCGGCGTGCATCATTGCCGTGTAGTTGCCCTTGTTTATGGTCGAGCAAGCGTTGTCAGCAGCCAGCAGGAATGCGGCGGCGGGTGACCATTTGTGTGTTGCTCTGGTTGCTGCGTCCATGTGGTCTTTCCTGTATCTGGGTTTGGCGCGCGGCCTGTGGCCAGCGGACCCATTCAAAAGAACATGGCGTTAACGCTTGTGAAGGGCGGCCCGTCAGGAGGCAGTGTTCTGGCAGGATGGCCATTGATGGCCTGCTCGTCCTGTCGGGATTCTGGTCATGATCGGGGGGTGGCCGGGAGGCGTAGCAGGCCTGTTTTGCCGTTGGTTCGTACGTTCCAACATTTGTGAGTCAGGTGACTTAACAAACGCGCATGTCGTTGGAAACTGGATGCTCAACCAACAGGAGATATCGACATGCTTAACCACGCTCAGACCAGCACCATCCTCGCAGCGCTTCGCTTCTACCAAGCCAACGGCCTGGCAGCTTTAGACGAGAGCATCAGGCGCATTGCCAGCGATGACGGCACGTGCACGCCGCTGGATGCCGGCGCCATTGATGATCTGTGCGAAGCGCTCAACGGCGGGGCGGGGCCGACGCGGCTGATCGTTCAGGTCGAAGGAAGGTCGATTCGTGCGGTAATGTCCGAACGCACCCTGCCTACAGACGTGCAGGTTTTCGTGATGGATTACGACACGGAAAATGCCGATCCGTCTGAGATCACCGGTATCACCCAGGGCAACGGCCGCGTCTACGGGGCGGTGGTGTCAACGTTCGAGCCGACAGCCGATGTCGACATCAAGATGAGCGACGTCTTCGGCGAGACTGAGGCGGCACTCGCCGCATAACGCGGCGCACCCTAGCTGGCAAGGAAAGGCCCCAACCGGGGCCTTTTTGCGTTGCTGCGAGGGGTTGGGACTGCGCCGCGGTGACCACGGCCGCTACCGGCTTGGACCAGGATAATTCGACAAGATAATTGTCAACCAGCGAAGTCCCAAGGATTGACCACCACCACGCCAGCCGGCGCGAAATGGCGCACGTTTCGCGTGGCCACTGCGATGTTTCGCGACCGGGCGACGGCAGCGGTCAGGGCGTCGACGTCCGGCAAGGTCTGGCCGCTCAGGCGCGTTTCTCGGGCGATATCGGCGTATGCCTCGGCAGCCGCAGAGTCGAAGTCGAAAATCCGGGTGCCGATGAGTTGATTCAGCGTCCGGCGGACATCAGCGGCGAGCTGATCCTTGCGCTGGCCATCGGGTTTGACGGCGATGCCGGCCAGCAGCTCGGCCATCACCAAGCTGCTTGTGCACAACACCCGCGGGTCCTGCGCATCGAGCCAAGCGACCACAGCGGCGCTGTGTTGAGCCTTGATCGGCTCAGACAAGACGTTGGCGTCGAGCAGGATCACGGCAGGTCCGCAATGCGCATGGGCGCGTCACGGCGCATGAGTTCGATATCGACGCCGCCATACTTCGCGCCAATCGCCGCCAGCGCCGAACCCAGGCCCAAAGCGCCAGCTGGCCGCATCGCTTCACGCAGGATCGCGCGCACTTCGGCCTCAGCACTATGGCCGTGCTCCTTCGCACGGCTCTTGATGGCCTGGTGAACTTCGACGGGCAAATCACGAATGGTCATGGTCGGCATGCCTGCTCTCCTTCAATTGGTATCTGGACACGCCTGATGTTCAGCGCGCTGAGCGTGCCACTCACGCAGAGTCTGAGATGGAGCTATCCGCTAGCGGATGTAATGATAGCAAAACGTGCTTGTGCTGTCATTGCTCTGCCTGTGCTTCGCACCGGGGGTGCGAATGACGAGGTCGGCCTAGTCGACAAGAGGAAGGCCCTACTTAGGGCCTATGTCTTGGAGATTGCTGGGCAGATGCGCGGCAGCAGCTGAGGCAGGGCTGGGGATACGAAGTCGTCAGACGTCGCTGAAGCCGCCGTGGATCATCAGTACGGTTTCTTGACCGTCCCCCTTGTACCTCGCAATGGCCGCGTGGTGTACGCCACAAGCAGCGACGGGGCCTCGCTCAATGCCCTGTTGGAAGGCTTCATACGCTTCAATCACGGTCAGCCCGCTTTTCTCACTGTACATAGCGTGCTGGAAGCTTACTTTGTCGACGCAGATGCGCATGTCAGCGTTGCCGGTGCGAATAAGTTCGGCCAGCTGCAGATATAGGTCTCCGACAGTCATGAACGCAGCCCACGCAATTCGATTTTCTTTGACACGAGAATGCACAGTGCGGCAGAGGCGCCCACGGCAGCGACTGCGATGGCGCCCCATACGATGAGCCTAATCGTGTGTTTAGCAGCGTCAGGTAGTGGCCCCGCTGAAATATAGGGACTGGCAGCGTGCCAAAGGCCAATCAACACGCAGAAGGCGGCCAGGTTAATCAGGGCGCCGGTGAGATGTGCGGCTATGGATCGGCGCAGCTCGACCATGTGTTCTTGGGTCGTCGACGGATTGGGCGTTGTGTTCATGTTGATCCAGTAACGATTGGTTTCCTTGTCACCGCAGGACTTGTGTGCGTGCCGACTTTAGTTGTTCGCTTGGCCGCGTTGATGCAGTCATCGAGGGACAGCAGATCATGTGGTTGGCACCCTAGCTTGGCAAGCTCCTTCGCGGACCAGTCGACGGCACCCTGAATGACCTGCCACTTGATGTCATCGTCGCCAGGATCGGCGTTGCTGAGGCTGTGAAAGGTGTTCGCAAGTGCGTACAGGCGCGCCGCTCTCGCCATCCGCCGGGTGAGTGCAGCGGTCTTCACGAGGCCTGATCCTCTGGCTCTTCAGCGGTGACCCGAGCCGTGGGCGCCGTCAGCACCTTGCCTGTCTCGCCTGGATCGGGACCCCAGCCCATGCGCTCATACCACTCACGCAGCGCCTTCCCTGTGATTGCCTTGCGGTCGATGGGCGAGGCTTCCACGCGCAGCGAGCAGCCGACGACACGGGCAGCACGCACCAGCTCGTCGACGGCGGCCGTAGCCAGACCGGCGCGCCGCGCCTCAGGCTCAACGATGACCGCCATCAGGCCGACCTCGCGCTCTTTGCCCTGGTAGATGTAGACGTCGCCCCGACGCTCTGAAATCCACGTGGCTCCGGCGATGGCCAGACGCACAGGACCCTTGACCAGGGTGCAGTAGATGCTCCCGTTGGCCGCGTAAGCGTCGCGGTCGGTGAAGCCCAGCCAGCGCCACCCGCGCTCAATCATCGCGTCGCGCAGGGCAGCGCCATCGGCATTTTTCTTGGGCATGCTCAAGCTCCTCTGAAGGTGGCCATGCGGCTGAACAGCTCAACTGTGTAGGTCACGCGGCGCCGCTCGGCATAGCGCTTGGTGAGTCGCAAAATGCCTTTGATGTCGCGGCCGGACAGAGCGTCGAACTTGGCGGCCAGCTGGTCACAGAGCGCGTCGGTCAGCGGCACGTCGAACTGCTTGGCGAGAATCCGCCATAGCGCCCGTCGCTCGGTCAGCTCAGGCCGGGTGTACGAGATCACGGCCATGCACCGCGAGATGATCGCGTCGTCGATGTCATCCGAACGGTTCGTGGTCATGAATAGGAGCCCGTCCCAATACTCCATCATCCGCAGGAACACGGACGTCAGGGCGTTCTGCATGACGTTGTCGCCGCGGGTGCGAACGAAGACGTCGGCTTCGTCGATGAGCAGCACCGCGTTGTATCGCTTGGCGCGGTCGAAGGTGGCCACCAGCTCGCTCTCGACGCTCTTGGGGTCGACGCCCAGCTGGCCGGAGTGGACGCGGTAGAGCGGGCGCCTGGTGACTTCGGAGTAGACCTCGGCGGTAAGGGTCTTGCCCACCCCGGGCGGGCCTTTGCACAGCACCACGGTGCCGCCGGACTTGCCCTCGACAATGTCCTCGCTGAGTACGTCGCCGTCCTCGGTCAGGACTTCGATGAGATCGGCATGCTCGGCACTCAGCACCAGCTTGCTGCCCAGATTGTCGCGCCACTCATACAGCTCAAGGTCCAAGGCGTGGGCGCTCATCATCTGATGGCGGCCCAGGTGGAAGAAGGGAATGATGGGGTGGAAGGGCACCGGCAGCGACCCCAGCGGGCTCAGCAGTCCGGAGGTGACCGAGGTCTGCGGCGACTGCTTGCCGATGTCGATGATCACCTTCTCGCCGGTCAGCTCTGCCGTGTTGACCCGGTACCCCTCTCTAAAGGACCCAACGCCCGCGCAGCGGTGCTGCTTGAGGTTGTTGGCGGCGATGGCGACGTACTTGTCGCAGGCCCTGTCGTGGGCCTCGTTGAGTTCGGCCGACTCAGGGATGAGGTCCGACTTCTCAGCCAAGACCTGGCCAACGGTTTTGCCGTTGATGTCGAGGTGTTGCAGCATGACGCCGGTGCGGTGATCGCCCGCGGTGACGTAGGGCGAATAGGCCACGAACGAGAGATGCACGCGGGCGGGCACGTTGTGCGGGCGGTCCGTCTCTTCGTATTTCGCGGACTGGAACAGGTAGGGCACCATGCGCCCGCCGACGAGCTTGTAGACCCAACCCCTGTCGCCGTGCTGCTCCAGCCACATGCGCGCCATCTCGGGGAAGCTCTGAAGACGGGTGCACTTGGTGTGCTCCGGCGCTTTGGCGGCCTGGATGATCTGATTGACCACGATTTGAAGCTTGCGATCGCCAATCTCGCGGTAGAGCTCGTGCAGTGCGTCGTATATGTGCAGTGGCACGCCAGGAGGGACGGCGATCAGGGGCGTATATCCCGGACGGACCGCGAGCTGGTTAAGCCAGCCGCCGTCGGCCTCCACCAGCTCGCGTGCATCGGTTGAGCCGGCTTTGGTGACCAGGTCGATGAGGCGCTGGACATGGTTTCTTTCGATGTGCATGGTAGGACTTTGGTTTGATCGGGTGGCTGCGAGCGGCGAGCGCTCAGGTGGATGTCTCGGTGGCTTGTTCGATTGCCGTCATGGCCTTGTCAATGGCGTCGATGGCTTCATCCAGCGCCGATGCGGCTCCCTGCATGGCTTCGCCTTTAGTCGATTCCTGCAGTGCTTCGGGAAGATTCTCGAAGGCGTCGGTTTCCTCGTCCTTCAGTTCCTCGATCTGCTCTTTAAGGCTCTCAAGCTCTACCTGGATGTCCGCCAGACGCTTGCGTCGTGCTTTGTTCATGTCGGTCAGGCGCCGGACGGCTTGCCGTAGATAAGCTGCTAGACGTTGACGCGCGGGCCGAACAGGCGCCCGGCCACATCGCAGGCTTGGCGCCGCGTGGTCACAGCGGTGAGGGGCGGCACGGGGAAGCTGAAGCCCCGGCGCAGCGCCTCTGCCTTGAGGCTGATCTTCTCGTCGATGGTGAGTTTCATGACTTGGCTCTCGGCGAAGCGGATTAGTGGAAAAGGCGGGCGTCGGGGTCGCTGCCACCGATCACGCAGTCGGAGATCAGCGGCATGTCGCCGAACTCGTAGTTCGCGGCATCGAGCGCCGACAAGACGCGCTTGGGGTCGTCACTGAGACGAGGCTCACGCTCGAAAACGGTCTGGTCAGCAGCGGTGATGCTGAGACGGATGCGGTAGCGATGACTGCTACCCGGCGGCAGGCGCTCGGCAGTGACATCGACACGCGCCGGGCGGGTGTCGCGGCGCTCAACGCGCTGGGCATAAACCTGACGGCAGAGAATGGTGATGGGTTGCATGGCGCTGCTCCTGAAATCTGAAGTGGTGGGCGGGTGCCCGTTGATTCAGATTCACACCCGTTTCACGGTTGTTAAGCGCCAGGCGGGCCTGGTGATAGGCGCACGGATCGGGCCGACCTGTAGTCCTCCAGTGACGTTCACGCCTGTGCCTTGGCGATCCGGTTTGCGGGTGGTGGTGTCCTGGTCCGATCGCCGGTCGCACGTCTGAAGCAGGTAGGGCAGACGAAGGTGCACATCTCCATCTCGTCCCAGATACGCTCCTCTGCCCATCCCTGTCCCGCCATCCATTTGGGCGACGCGTCCCGGTGCAGCGTGCAGCCGGGCTTCGGTAGTCGCCGCACCTTGTTAATCGTGATCGGCGACGGGCAGGTGGCGCATCGTTCGGGCAGGAGGCGTTGCACCAGAGCCAGTCGCGTCTGCAAGCCTGCGGTGCGGTTGTCGTGCGCCTTTGCGAAGTAGGCGCCCTTGTTTGCCTGGTAGTGCTCGCGATTGACGCGGTTCTGACACTCGCGGCAATAGTCCTGACGGCCATTGGCTAGCGTTGCGGGATCAGTGAACCGAACGCGCCTGTATCCCTTTGTGTACTCATTGAACTGGTGGAGAGGCTTATCGTGTTTGCAGGCCGAGCACGTCTTGGTCGGCGGCTGTGGCGGGGTGACGGTCATCTCAGGATCTCCGGTTGAGATTCTGAGGTTGCGGCACGCGCGGGAGTGCGCCCGCTGGATACCCCATTCTTCCCGGGGGCATTCGGCCACGGGGCTACAGCGTTCGCGGGTGCTCGGCGCGGAGCCGACGCTGCCTTCACAATGAGCTGAACGACGGCATCCTGGACGGACATCCAGACGAGGCGATCAGATGAGTGAGGCCACCAACTTCGCTGACAAAGCGAGCGTTGCCATGCGGCGCTGGCAGGATCTGGTCCAGCTGAGCCACCCAGTGCTGTCGAGATGCTGCGCCTTCGCGGGCGAGGCCCTGAACTCCGGGGTTCGGTTCGTGCTCCCTGACGACGGCATGGTGATTCCCGGCAAGACGGTGGATGCCACCAAGCTGATGTTCGGCGGTCGGCTGCCGTTCCCGGTGACCCTGGTCGAGTTCAAGATGAGCGGCCGGCTGCCGGTATTCGAGAATGCGCCGATCCAGACCATGCGGCGCCTGGCCATCGCCGTGGACCTGCGGGACGAGGACGCCTACAGGCGGGCCATCGCGATCTTCCCGGGCCTGAAGGAATGCGCAGACACCTACGCGCGTGATGCAGCCTTCATCTGGGCCATCGACAGCATGGATGACTCAGCTCCGAAGCCGACAGGGTTCAACGACCTTGGACGCGGCGGTGGTTGGATGCCCGGGTGGCTTGGTTTCGTTGCTCCGTATGATCAAGCAGGGGAGGTCGAGCGGGGGGGCTTCAATCGGCGTTTCGTTGAGTCAGGGTCGGCCATGAAGGACGGCGAACAGACGCAACAGCTCAACGCGCTCTTCAGTGGCTTGCCAATTGGTGAAGCCGGGGCGCAGGTGCTCAATGAGCGGCGCGACGGCGGCAACCAGCCGCCGGAACTGTTCTGCGGAGAGTACGTGGCCGAGATCAGCGGCGTGCTGGGGGTGATCGCGGCGCTGCAATGCAAGAACGTGCGTACCCGGGTGGTGGAGCCCGATGCAAAGCTCCAGGCCGCACGCAACCGGAAAGGGAAAGCTCCACTGAGGTCGTACACCGAGCTCGTCTTGCGGCAGGACGTTGAGCGTTCCGTGTCCCTGGGGGAATCTGGCGCGAAGGGGCTGCGGTCGCGTCCCTCAGAGCATGTGCGTTCAGGCCACATCAGGCGTGTGAATGGCGAGTCGATCTGGGTCAACTGGGCGATGGTGAATGTTGGCGTCAGGCCGGGGCAGGCGACGCGCCCGCGGCGGATTGCTTAATCCACTGCCTAGCAGTGGCGAGGACGATCAACCTCAGAAGGGGGTCTCGTCGCAGGTACGTCTGTCATCTGCCAGCGCGCCGACAGTACGGCCATGGTGGAGCGTGGACAAGCGCAAACGGGCGTTGCGTAGCCAATCGACGGCAGCGGCACGGCGGGTAATGCCGGCGCGGTCTTCGTAGCTGGTGTCATGGGCGCCACAGCGGCCGCATGGCATCGGACCGGTGGCACCGGTGTTATTCGGTGCGAATTCGAGGCCGAGCCACACCGGGTCGCACTCCCGCCACCAGCACCCCGGTCGAGCGAGCAGGCCCCGGAGGCGCGAGGGACCGTGTTTGCGTAGCTCGTTGGGTGTCACAGGACAAGCTCGTGAGGCGCTGTGTGTTGCCGGTTAGCCGGAGGCGACGACCCGAACGCGGCTTTCGCGCTTCGCCTTCCCTCGGCTTGCGGCAGCGACCTTCTTGATCTCAGTAAGACGGTCGCGACGCTGATAGAACTCGACGACGTCGAACTTGAAGCCTTTCTTTTCGGACGCGACAAACGCGGCGTAAACACGCCGATGGTGCTTCTCCAGGTCTTCCATTTGTCTATCTTGATCAGTCATGAGCGGACGCGTTAGCGTTCACAGGGTCACCCTTCATGGGCTAATCCCGCGACGATCAGCAGCATGTGCGTTCGTTCTGAACGACCACGCGAGCAAGGTCGCGATGATCATGTGATAAAGGACTCCAGCGATCCACCAAACATTCGCGCTCGACGCGAACTCTGTCGCTCGATCCGCAAACGGGAAGAGGAATATCCGAATGAACAACAGCGCAAGACCAACGGCAATAGCTGCTGGGTACAAAGCCCATCGGCGGGTTGATTGTTGAGCAATTAAGGATCGAAGCCGGGATCATGTACATCGCAACAAGTACCATGACGCCTGGAAGGTCGCCGTGGGCTTCCGAATGCGCAATGAAGTCTTGATACGCGGCATTGCCCCAGGTGAATGCTCCGAGCACCGCGGCAGCGATAACGCGGTGTCGCTGGGTGCATAGGATTTCAGCGGGCTGGTCATCAGGTGCTCCATTTTCAGGCTGTTTGCAGAACGTGGTTGAGGTCCTCGCTCGTTATTTGACGCCCGTTTCTTGCGGATACAGGCCGCCAACCGTCCAGCCGAACCTAGCAACGGACCGTACGCACTTGCCTAGCGCAGTCCCCATCGTCGCGGTACGCGCGTTTGTGCCGGTGACGAGGCGCTCCACGATTTCCGACAGCAGGGTCACCGTAGCTGCGATGAATATAAGCGGGGCGACGAGTATCAAGGCGATCACGAGTCGCAGCGCCCCTGTTGCCAAATCGAATCCCACGCGGATCACGAAGCCCCCCTTGCTTGGCGAACGAGGCTCTCGCCGCACTGAAAGGCGCCCGGGCGAACGTAGCCTGGAGAGCCCCTGACATGGTCCTGTACGTCTCCGACGTCGGAGCAGGTGAGAATGACGACGTCGCCGGGCCCATCGACTGATTCGATGTCCGCGTAGTAGCAGTCATCTACCACGGTGAGCCGGGTTGGGTCGATCTTGATCTTGGGCTTCGGTGTCCGGAGGGAAGGATCCAGCGGGAGAGGGCTGACTCTCAGCCTGTCTGGGTAGTCAGCCATGAGGCTGCGCAGATAGTTGTGAGCGGTATCAATCCCGTAGGGGCAGGGGCGGCCGAGGATGGCGTTGAGTCGCTGCTGTGGATCGTGGTCTGGCAGAACATCAACGAGCCAGAAAACCTCCGCAAGCCTTGCTGTGGACCCGGACGAGTCGCGAAGTGCGGCGCGGACCCAATGGAGTGCCTGAACTGTCTTCCCAAAGCCAGCTGGCGCGATGATGGCCAAGACGCTGCGATTTTCTGCTTTGGCGTGGGTCACTTTATTTTGGTATCCGGGTTGGGTCGACGATGTAGCGTCGCCGTGGGATTGCATGCGCTCCACCCAGGGTGGCATTCAGTGGAATGATAAGCATGGTCATGCTGATTGTTTAGATTGAGCAGTCGATTCGAGCGAAGGAGTGAATGTGAGCCAGGATGAAGTTGTTTCGCGGTTTGTTGAGGCTATGTCATCGCGCGTCAAGGCTGCGGACGAAGCGAGAGGATCGGCCGTGGCCGGGCTCGAACTGATCGCCAAGGCGATCAGGGAGAATCCCGGAACCGGCCAGGTCGGCAGGCTGGTCGGCTTCCTCGGTTGCCTCTACAACGGGGATCGCTTCCCGTTCGATATGACTGAGCTACGGGCTCTCGATGGTGAGCTTGCGCGCGCATGTCTGGATGTCCTTCGGTTAGATAGCTTTGGGCAGAGCGAGGTCCGTAACCGTCCGCCGACGACACCTTGACGCTCTGCTGCTTTTCTCAGCGAGCGTGGGCCGGTAGCCAGCAATGGGGCAGCAGTTGCGCGATATCGCGATT